>Ga0182021_10008993_pt1 | contig 11820 bp, 20 predicted proteins | sample 612E3MmetaG_FD_120493 | JGI IMG/M metagenome (GOLD analysis project Ga0182021, IMG submission 120493) | Permafrost microbial communities from Stordalen Mire, Sweden - 612E3M metaG (Illumina Assembly) | ecosystem: Environmental > Terrestrial > Soil > Wetlands > Permafrost | place: Sweden...
CAAAGAGGTGTTTTTTGTTTTTTAAAAATTCAATCAGAAAGGAGGTTAGAAGTATGGGCGCCGGGAGAAGAAGACGAGCCATCAGAAATCTGTATAGCTATCTGAACCGAAGGAAAAAAATCCGGGACGGAGGTTACCCAAAGAAAGTTATCTGTCCTTCCTGCAGCCGTGCCATCGTCACGGACGGTAAAAACTGCAAAGATTGTAACCAGTAAAGATTCATCATCCAAAAGGAGGGAAGCATGAAACATTTAGACTTGGTTAGCAATGTAGACTTTGAGAAAGAGCAAGATGAGCTAAGTGTGGTTGAATATTATTTGGGAAATAATGTGTTCCCTAATGTATTTCTAGTTATTCTAGATAATCAAGCCGATAGAATAATTACCACAAAATTCGAAAGATTTGACGAGGACTATGTCCGTTCTAGGTATGTACACCGCAAGGCATATCTCGGCAATGTAATGCTTTCCCAATATAAACACCGCGTTGGTTTTGATGAATCAGAAATAAAAGAATTTTTTAGTGAAGCTCAGGGTTATTTGGCTAAGTCCGGCAGAACCATAGCAGAAATTAAAACAATGAATGAGTCCCCTTGCTTTAAAGGCACCTACTATTGTTCAGTGCCAACAGCTCATGGCTTAATTATTACCGGCGAAAAATGCAAACAGGTTTTAAAAGTTACTTTTAAAAACGGAGGGTCTCATTATTATTCGGTAAGCCCAGTATGGTCAAAGCACGGATGGCTAAAAGTGGTTTCTGGACCTTATAGCAAGGAACCGAAAGGCTCGAATTTCCGGCTTGTAAAAACTGGTTCTTCAAGAATTATATCCAGGATTAAAAGTCATATCTTTGAGGAATATGGGACGAAAAAGAAATCGATCGACAGCCTCATAAGAAAGCACCACTCCAGGAAAGGCAATCCGGTTGATATAATCCGGTGTCTCGACCAAATCAACACCCGAAGAGCTCCGGTCAGGCTTTTTAGCAAAGCAATAAAATGGTTTGAAAATTAAAAAATGCCAAGATCAGGAAGGAGGTGATAAAATAACCCTAGCTTATTATAGCTAGGGTTTTCAAAGGGAATACGGAGAATCAAAGCTTTCCTTGGACTTCATTTTCCAATCGATCCAGAAATGATTTCATGTAATTCAGGCGCTCACTGGCCATTGATTTGCCTGTTTTTGTGAGCATCTTTTCCGGCAAATGACGATATTTAATTTCATACTCTTCTTGTACTGAATTGGTTCTCCTATTATTCGACGCTTGATTTTCCTCAGCCTCAAGATAAATGACGCAATCCATCGTTTCTCCAAGATAAATATACGAACGGGCAATTCCAAGCGCCCCGAGCACATCCAGTTTGTCGGCATCATGCACACACTTGGCTTCAATCGTTTGTGGAATATTTTCGCTTCGAAATCGATGCGTTTCGATACAATGACAAATATTATCTACTTGCTCCAATGAAAGCGCATAATTTTTTAGAATTTCCCGCGCCATTTTCGCTCCCTCGACGGCATGATCATAATCTTCCTCCTTGAGACTTTTTCGCCCAATATCGTGCAGATAGGTAGCAATTTTTACGATCTCCAAATCTGCCTTTTCTTTTTCAGCCATAGCTAGTGCGGTCTGCAAAACCCTTCCGACGTGCGACCAATCATGGCTGGGCCCAAGATCCTGAAAACGTGCTTTCGCTTCGCTTTCTATCTTGCTAATTATTCCATCATCTATTTTCATAAATTTTTTAGATATTTAGATAATTTTAACAATGCTTTTTTTCGCATGCTTATTTTGTTTTTTTCTTCCGGTGTCATTTCCCCAAAAGTTTTTTTATATCCTTCCGGCATAAATATCTGATCCCAGCCAAATCCACCTTCGCCTCTGGGGCTTGAAATTTTCCCTTTCACACTGCCTTCAAAATATTTTATTCCTCCATCTTGATTCATGTAGCCGATCATTGTTTTTGCCTCCGCGCCGAAATTGTTCAGCTTCTTGGCAATTTCAAAAAGTTTTTGCTTTCCCAGTTTCTCCAAAAACCATTTGATGAGAGGCCCTGGCAAACCATTGAGGCTATCAAAATACAGTGAAGTGTCCTCAATTATATATTCACCCTTATGATATTTGTAGGCTTCTAGCAGCTTAGCTTCTATAACCCTTTTTGCGTCCGTTTCTTGAATTTCTGGAAGATCAATTTCTTTATTGATAACCTCAATTTTTTTCAAAATCTTTCTTGCTTCCTCTAATTTACCCTTGTTCCCAGTAATAAAAATTAACTTTCTCATAATATAAATTTAATGAATTATATTCTGATACTAACAAAAAAGCCCGCAGTTATCAATGTAATTGCGAGCCGTTCATCACCACCTTTTTTTGCAAGAATTTCCAAGCCTTACAAGCGCATCCTGCATGTTCCGATGCAAAGTTATCCTTCTTGAATCTCTATTTTTTCTCCCTTTATATTTTCTGTATATTCCCTCCGCGGCCAGACGAAGACCCACGGGATACAAATGTACCTCCACTTACCATTACTAGCGCTAAAGCGCATGCTTAAGTTGCGATCATTTTTGTCAGAGCTTATATGTAATACTCCATACCAACCTTCATAATCCTCCAACAAATCCAAAGCCGCAATGCAGTAATCCGTGTTATCTTTGCAGATAAGTTGCAACATTGCCCCGTCTTCGGGAAGGCATTCATCGAAGCCTAGCTTAAAAGCTTTGGCGCATGCATATATAAGAGAATAATCCCTGATGATTCCCAAATCAGCTGGTGTCACTTCCCATAAATCCACCTCTTCTTCGGTCTGACTTAAGGAAACATTGGATAAGGCATGATAAGCGCCCCTGCCTATTTTAACCCCATTGGATTTCAGGTCTTGTAAGAGATCTTGGGCAGCTTTATAGGCACCGCGTTTTACTGTCCCAAGATATTTGCCAACCACTGGTTTGATTAAATTTTTCATTTTTCCTCCGATTATTCGATTTTTAAGGTTCTTTCTCGATTCATCTTCACAACAGCATTATACCCATTTTTCAAATAATCGTTCTGATTATTGAACAATTTGTAAAATATACATCAAATTATAGCTAATTTTGACTTTAAATAAGGCATTTTATTGTGAGTAATTTTGTTGTCCAAAAAGTGGACAAATTATCAAAAGTATGCTAAAATATGGCTATAAATTATTAACCTGACATTTATGCCAATAGCAGACAAATTAAAAGATCTCGGATTTAGCGAAAATGAGATAGGGGTTTATTTGGCCGGGCTGGAGCTTGGGGAAACCAGTATCCAGAGAATTGCCAAAAAGTCAGGTATCAAAAGGACGACCACCTATCACACAGTGGATTATCTGAAAGCCAAGGGTTTATTTTCAACGACTTTGAGCAAGGGCGCCAAAAAATACATCGCAGAAGATCCGCGAAAACTTTTGGAAAAAATCGATACTCAGAGGAAAAATCTGGAGGCAATCATGCCAGAACTGCTTTCAGTGGCCAACTTTATCGACAGGAAGCCCCAGATCAAATATTACGAGGGCGAGCAGGGGATAAAAGAAATTTATACTGATACCCTGAAATACAAAAATTCGGAAATTTTGGCCTGGGTAAATAGCGAAGCTGTCAGCAATTTCAAGATTGATTATCTGAAAAACTACTACTTGCCGAAGAGACTCGAAAATAAGATCTGGGTAAAAGCCATCGCGCCGGAAACGGAAGAAATGAAGAGCTACCAGTCGCGAGATGGGCAATCCCTCAGGAAAACAAGACTTATCAATAATAAAGATATCAGTTTCAACACCGAAATAACCATCTACGGGAACAGTAAGGTCTCAATCGTTGATTTTAAAGAAGGTACGGGACTCCTGATTCAAAATATTCAAATTTACGAAACATTCAAAAAAATATTTGAAACTTACTGGGAAATGCTTCCAAGAGATTAGGAAATAAAAAGGCCTGCAGATTTTTTGAATCTACAGGCGCTATAACCTCCTTTCGTATAAACAGATTTCGATGAAATTTGTTCTCGTGAACCTATAAGCCCAGGATTCGAGCATCCTCACCTCTCTTGATGGCTCTTTGCTTGTCTTCTTCTTGATCTTGGCGATACCGCAAGATCAGCTCCACTCTTTCGGCCTCAGGAATTTTCAAACTCCAGAACCGCCTTTCTTCTTCATTCCTCAGCTCCATCTTTCCTCCTACTGTTTTTTGTTTAAATGATTTGCCGGAGCGAAATGGATTTCTGCCATTTCAGAACTTCATTGGGACTTCTCTTCCCAACTTGAATTTCCGCCACAAGCCGATCAACCTCGGCAAACCCGGAATGCAGGTAGTTCAATACTGTGCATGCCTTATCCAGCGGCAATTCTATTGGATAACCCCAATAGTCTTCCGCCACAGGTAGCAGTGCTTCGAATGCGGCATGTTCACGGAGTTCGCGTTTTCTGTTATCTGTCAAAGAACACCGCCCTCTTGATCATCGTAATTTCTCCTTTTGGATAGGCTTACTCTGACCCTTTTTTATCTGGCCTTGCGACCATTATACCAGCCACCAAAGGCAGTCGGTATAACAGTGTATATTATCATATTTGAAGACAAAAGTCAAGCGACATACGCCCCAACAAAAAAGCCTAGATAGGGCCATTTTTGATACACCCAAAGATTATTAAACTTTTTTATGGCTTATTTTGATTAGAAAATCGCCCTTTGTATTCCGCTTCTCCTTTGCATTCCTCGAAGATAAACTGGCAGATCCGGGTTCCTGGAGAAAGTGCCAATGGAGTATGTCCCAAATTCACAATTTCGAGCACCTGCTGGTTGGATATGCCCGGCTGCATGAAGCCGGCCGTGACGTGCACCGCCAGTCCGAAACGGGCGAATCTGCTGCGTCCTTCGAGCCGGCCGGAGATGTTTGTTGGCAATGTTATTTTTTCCTTAGTTATCCCGAGGATCATCTCACCAGGATCGATGACGATACTCCCGTCGTTTCCGACATGCTTCAATTCAGTGATGTCTTCAAAATTCGAATCGTCTCTGATCCGGTATGTTGCTAGCCCTGTCCTGAAGATCCGGAAATCATTTCCCAAAGTCAGATCGACCGACCCAGGGCCGATCTGCGCTTCTTCGAGCGGTTCGACCTTGATAAGCCCGGACTGGAGAGCTTTTTTAATTTCTTCTCCGATGAGTATCGCCATGGATTTTACGTTAAATATTTATGCCGATCTTTTGCAGGTCGACGTATAGCCGATTGAGCGGCAGACCGATGACGCTCGAGTAGCAGCCGTTTATCTTTTCGATGAAGATCGCGCCGCGTCCCTGGATGGCGAAAGCGCCGGCCTTGTCCAATGGTTCGCCGGTCCGGAGATAATTTTCGATCTCTTTGGCCGTCAAGTTTTTTATTTTTACCCGAGTCACCTCATGATCGATGATCTTTTTCTTGTTTTTTACGTCGATGATGGCGATTCCTGAGTATATCTTTACCCACTGGCCGGAAATCATCCCAAGCATCTTGCGCGCATCATTTTTATCCTTCGGTTTTCCGATCCTTTTTTTATCAAAGACAACAAACGTGTCCGAACCGATGACCACTCCTTTTTTGATCCTATCCGCGACATCCTTCGCTTTTCCATAAGCCAGAGCCTTGGCCAGACCGGCATTGTCCATCTTCAAAGACATATCCTCTTCATACTTTGAAGGCATAATTTCAAAATCCAGGCCGATCTGCTTCAGCAGCTCGCTCCGTCTGGGAGAGGTCGAGGCTAAAATTATTTTCTTTTTCATGTTCATATTGTATCAATTTTAAAAAAATTATGTAAGCCCGCAATTTTTCGCGGGCTTTTTCTCACCTCCTTCACTTTTTTATATTTTGAAAGTTATTGTTTTATTTTCAATTTTTGTAAAAACTCCTTGGCTCTTTGAATTACCTCCGGAGCTATGTTGCACATTGCAGTTTGGTACCAGACATCAGAAATTCCGTTGTCAGTATATCTGACATTTTTATACTCGGTTTTCTCTTTTGAGACTCTTCGGATTATATCCTTCTCCCCCTTTTCAAAAGCAATCTCAAGCGCTGCCATCGCACACTGGGAATCAGTCGGATACACAAACTGACCTTTCGTGCGCAGGATCATATTCTCAAGGACATCTCGCTTGATTTTACCATTCCCGTTGAGATGTTTAAGGACCAAGGGAGTTCTTGCCGTCTTCTTGGATACATGCAAAAGTGCCTGGTCCAATTCCTCTTCTTCCAAAAGTTCCAGCAATTTTTCAAGAATATCACAGCCATTTTTAGCGCCCCCGTAGCCAGCACTCGCAGTTTCCCCAAGACAGCAGTGTACGATGTTATCCCCAACTCCTTCGCTAGCGTAAACTAAATTACTTGAGTAGTATGCTTCCAAAAAACAGCACCTACTGCATTCCTCATGCAAACTGTTGCTAGGCAGCTTAATTATTTTTCTCATCATTTCCCCCATTTCTTGATTTCTTTCCCCGCCAAAGGCGAGCTTTGGAGCCATTCATATAAACTGGTTTGCACTGTTATTTTTTAAAGGACTCAGGATCAATGATCCCTCTTTTTGAATCCGCGATCTTTCGCGTTCTCAAAGAGAAAGGCAAGAAGTTATATTCTTGCCAAGGTTATGGCGGGGGCATATGACCACCTCCTTTCTCGCCAGTCAGGGGTTATTAGTAGACGCAGCGCTTGGGGTCGTTGCGGATGGCGCTGGCTTCCTCGGCGCTGAAGGGCCGGGCATACAGGAAGGCGAGGTTCTCGCGGTAGCACTTGTCGCAGAGCCAACCAAGGCGGCACTCGCATTCTATCTTGATGGGAGTCGCAAGCTTCATCTTTCCAATCCGGGTTACTGTCATCCAGCACCTCCTTGGTTAGTCGTTATTACTCTCGCCTTCGGGGAACCAGAAGGTCCGCTCGTCGACTACGCCCGACTTCTCATCCTTCTCCCGAAGGATTGCTGCCAAGGCTTCGCTGTAGGTCATCGTTCACCTCCTGATTTTCGGGGTTTATACTTTCAAGGTTCTGAAACTGATGATATATGATTTTGGGTATCAATACTCAAAATTTGGACACCAACACTAAAAGATGTCCCGTGACCAATATATTAGGCTTTATTGAAACATTAAATTGATACTAAAATCAAGATTGTGTTGACCAAAAAAGTGGACAGTTAGCTTTAAGTGTCCTATAATTATTCTAATGATCAATTAAGCAAAACCCCTATGAAAGAACGATACAATGTCATTGGGCACGACCTGAGCGGAGAAAAAGAAACGGAAGCCCAAAAACATATCGACCGAAAAAAAGTTATCGGGACTGCAAGGATTGAGGGCGAATTTATAAAAACACCTTATGATCTGCAAATGATCAAAATGGCCAATGATTTGGTCAGCTCGGAAATCGTCAACCTGGGAATAGAGACTCATTGCGAAGTTTTGCCTGAGCAAATACATTTTTTGCCGAATAACTATAAATATTTCAAAACAGGAAACAGGACGCGGTCCGGTTTTCACAACGCGATATCCGGAATGATATGCTTGAAAAAAGAATCTGCTTCAGATACTGCTGCAGAAAAAGTTAAAGTTTTCAAAACATTATTGCATGAAATTATCCATGTTTACTCTTTCGAAAAATTTTATGCCAACAATTTCGAAGGTGGACGAATCAATTATTCGGCCATTTATCGTTCGGGCTACAAAACAAACAACATCAACGAGTCTGACCATGTCCATTTCAAAGGACTTAACGAGGCAGTGACTGAAATGTTGACTATCCAAGCAATAGAGGCCAATTACGAAAAGATAAATGCTTCCTTGGGATTGCAGAAATCCGATTGGAATGATTCAAAATTTTCTTATACCCTAGAGAGGAAGATAATCTCTCAGATCATCGAAAAATTATCCCTGTCTAAAGCTGTCAGCCAAGTTCATTCTCAAGACGAAGTTGCCGCTAAAGATTCAGTGGGGGAAATATTCGAAAAGGAGCTTTTGGCCCGCAATGAGTTCTGGACAAAGATTCTGAAAGGATATTTTACCGGAGACATGATGTTCCTAAGGGAACTTGAGGAATACTTCGGCAAGGGAAGCTTGCGAGTTCTGTCGGCGCTGGATGGGGGCACGAAAGACAAGCCGAATGTTCCGAAACTCCACAACAAAATCAACGAGCGCATATATCAATTTTTTACGACTGACGACCAGACGGAACGGGATCATATCGCGCATGAGATCTTAAACGAGAGAGAAAGGCTTAAATATCTGAAATCCAAAGAGCGCTGAAGCTTTTTATTTATTTTTATTGTCTGGATTATTTAGTATATATTTTCTAAAATTATTATCGGAAACATATGTCACTTGCGACTTTCCTAAATTCGATCGGGTTGGATGAAAAAAGCCAACGCGTTTACCTGTCTTTACTGAAATTCGGCGATGCCCCGGCGGCTATGATTGCCAAAAAATCTGGTCTGCCGCGAACCACCGCGTATCATCATTTGGAAACCTTGGTGGAGTTGGGGCTGGCCAGCAAATACAAACAACGTAACATCACGCGTTTCGCGGCGGAAAACGCCAACAAGCTCAAGGGCGTGATTGAGGGTAAACTAGCCATGCTGGAAAAATACCTGCCGGATTTGCAGCAAGCCGCTTCGGCGGAACGGATCATAAATCTACGCCTTTTCGAAGGGTCGGAGGGCGTCCAGCAGATTTCCGAAGAAGAGCTGGATTGCAAGGAAAAAATGGTCCGATCCATCGGATCGCACAAGGATTTGCGCAAAGCGGCTGATGGAAAAATCACTTTTACTTCAAGGAGGGTTGAGAAGAAAATATTTTCCAAGTGTTTGCGCCCGCAGAATGATGCGTTCAAAAAAGGCTGGCTGGAAACCCAGCAACAGGAATTGCGCGAAGTGCGCCTCCTGCCGCCGGGAATTTCCGTGCCCGGCATGATTTTTATTTATGATAATAAGGTAGCAATCATCACGCCAGAAGAAGAGGGTCTTGGTTTCATCATTACCAGCAAAACTTTCAGCGAGAGCCTGAAAAATATTTTTGATGCGCTGTGGCAGATCAGCGCAAAGGCGTAAGGCTCAGGCTTTTTCAAAAATTGTCATAAAAAAATCCGCTTCGTCGTTTAAACGAAGCGGTTTTGTTGTTAGAGCAAGTTCTCCACGCGAAAACGCGGGATATTTTGACTGAGGCGGAACTTCCGCACCTCGGAATACTTCACCCGGACGATGCGGGCGATGACCGAATCCGGCAGCAGGCTCAAGAACTGCGTGGCTTTCTTCTGCCACTTCGCGACTGCTCCCTCAAGACGGTAATCTATCCCAATCTTTTTGAAAGCCTCGGACAAACTGCCGAAATGAACCGTCACGGAATGAAAGATAGCCGGATAGGCTGCCTTGAAATCGGCCGCGGGCAAATTCTCTTTGCCGCCGAGCTGGTTTAACGTCTGCGACGGGCAATAAAACGGCACCTCCGTTTTACCGACCGGTCTTTGACAGATGATCGTCGGCTCAAACCGCTCTTTGCACTTCGGACACTTGGTCGTAAAGTCATTGACGTCCCGGTTAAAGCCTTTGATGATCTCCAGCGGCGTGAGCCGGCAGAAACACTTCGGGCAGGCCGCGTGCGGCTTGTAGCTTTCGCCGCTGACTTTACCGATGAGCTGCAGGCGCAGACCGAGCAGTCTGGCCTGGATCTTGAGCCTTTGCTTCAGCTCAAGACGTTGCTCCAACTTTGGCGCTAAACGTTGTTCTAATCCCATTGTTGTCACCTCCTCGTATTTTGATAGGAACTTGAGAGTTAAACTCCCCTTCAGAAACCCCAATTCTTGGAATCCCTGAAAGAGAGGCAAGACTGGTCATGATAGACCATCTTGCCCAATTAGTCAAACCGGCCTCCTTAATTTTTCTTTTTCCTTGTTGCGGTCGTAGCCCTTCTGGCCTTTCGGCGAAGAATGGGCGCTGCCTTTGTGGCGTAGAATATTGACCGCCTCCATCGGTAACCGGAGCTTAAAGATTTTCTTTTTCATTTTTCCTCCTCCATGAGTTCTTTTTCAAGAATGGTCGCGATCAGATTGCGCCCTTGGATTAATATTTTTCTGGCAATTTTCTCATCGTACGAGTCGCCGAGCTTTGCGATCTGAGCTTCAAATTCAACGAGCTTGGCTTCCAGCGCGCATCGATCGTTGTAGAGTGTCGGATTGTTCGTTTTTAAAATCTGCACCAACTCCGTGTAATCAGTTTTTTTCATTTTATCCTCCTATAGGTAATCCTGCTCAATTATTATTACATTTGCCGTTTCAAACTCAAAATCACCTGACGCAGAAACCTCGACGGCTTGTATTGGTATGGCAAAATCATCAATCATAACGCCTCCTTTTTATTTTTCCCTCTATAAAATTACTTCGCAAAATAATTTTATAGAGAAAGGCGAGTTGATAGGATCATCTTCTCGCCATTTGCTTGTTTTTACTAATTCCCAGTATCGGGCTGGAGAAACGGCACGCTTTGCGCCCGTACTTTTTCAGTACGCGGCCGGCCGCCTGCTTCAACAGCTCCCCCATCTCCTTTTTCTTAAGGTTGGGTTTTCCGCTGAGAAGCTTCTGCAGATCGATCAGCTTGTGGGACTCGATGTGTATCTCTTCCACGACTTCTTCGACCGACGGAGCCTCCGTGTTTTCCTTGACGACTTCTTTGACCTCTTCAACAACTTCTTCCCATTCATTCATCTCTTCACAGGACATTTCAGCCTCCTTTGATCTTTTTATTTTTACAGATAAACATAAACTAGGGATTGACTTTTTTGCTGACTCGCGAAGACCGCCCCACCTGCCGCGTCTTCGCGTTTGCACTTCATCAGCCGCGTCAGACCATTCTCACGGGATTCCACCCATCCCGCACCGCATGACTGCTAAGTCAAGGAACCCAGGAAATATCCCGCGAGTTCCGTTGCTTAGACCACCATCCACCATCCTTGCTCAGGGGATCGATGAAAAGCTGAGGCCGGCGCCTCCAAGTCATACGACGTGATCTGAAAAAAAGTCCGCGGATTTTCCGGATTTACCTGATCGGCGAGCACCGCCAGGCTCCGCGTAATCCCCTTTGCTAATCAGTGCACAAAGTCGACGGGGTACCAGTATTTCACCCGATCACCTCCCATTTCAATCATTAGATCCCTCCAAAAAACTATTTCGAAAAATAATCTTTTGGAGAGAAAGGAAAGAAAGCGTTGTTTCTCTCCCTCATTTTTACGCGGTAGAGACGATGTCTCCCCACAACATGCGATTTACTTCCACCCACCTTATTCGTTTTCAATGGATGACGCACGGATGTTCCGGTTTACCCCGTCCTCTGCGGGGTTTGTTTTTCGTCGCCTCTGACCGGAATGCGACTAGTGCGGACCGCCCGGATGCTTAGGCCTCGACTGGTTTTTTGCCGTTTTTTGAAACGGACTTACCAGACTTGGCGAAAGCGTCCAGGAAGGGTTGGTAAGCAACCCTTTCGGCATTCCGACTCTCAGCCTGCTTCACCGAGCCTTCCAATCCATAAAACGTAATGGATTTTCCGGCCAGCTTAGCTTCAGCTTCGAGCGTACGCCGACAGCGTCCGCACACGGGCTTGGCCTCCCACGCCCCTTTCCCGTCTCTTACGAGCGGAAAGGCGAAGCGCGGTTCCTTGAACCCGCATACTACGCAACCTGCCATATCGATCACCTCCTTTGTTTTTTGACTTGGGTTTTTACCTAACTCACAACCTTCAAATCAACAATCATAAATCTACTTGTCGGCTTTGCAGCACAACACTCATCAAAAAAATCC
>Ga0182021_10008994_pt1 | contig 11820 bp, 13 predicted proteins | sample 612E3MmetaG_FD_120493 | JGI IMG/M metagenome (GOLD analysis project Ga0182021, IMG submission 120493) | Permafrost microbial communities from Stordalen Mire, Sweden - 612E3M metaG (Illumina Assembly) | ecosystem: Environmental > Terrestrial > Soil > Wetlands > Permafrost | place: Sweden...
TCCATCTGGAACAATACGTTCTCCACTTCGGCCGGATAGACGTTTTCACCGCCGGAGATATACATGTCCTTGGAGCGGTCGACGATGTAGTAGTCACCGTCCTCATCGCGGTAGGCGATGTCGCCGGTACACAGCCAGCCGTCCTCGAAGGCCTTGGCGGTGGCTTCCGGATTGTTCCAGTAGCCCGGGGTGATCCCCGGGCCGCGCAGCATCAGCTCGCCACGCTGGTTGGCGCCCAGCGTCTGGCGCGTGGCAGTGTCCACCACCCGGCCCTCGACATACATCACCGGTTTGCCCACGGTGCCGATCTTCTTGCGCGCCGTCGCCTCGTCGGTGAGGAATACGGTCGGCCCGGTCTCGGTCATGCCGAAACCGAAACAGATGGTGATGTTCTTGGCGAGATATTTCTCCAGCAGGACTTTCGGTATCGGCGCGCCACCGCAGGCCCAGCTGCGCACCTTGGAAAAATCGGCCGTCTCGAAGCGCGGATGCTGCGACAGAAACAGGTAGATGGCCGGAACGCCGAATATCACCGTGACGCCGCCTTCCAGCAGTTCCACGGTCTTGTCCACGTCGTACTGGCGCATGATGATGGTGGTGCCGGCGCACATCAGCATCGGGTTCAGGTAGAGATTGAGACCGCCGGTATGGAAAAAAGGCAGCACCGAGAGCAGCGTGTCCTCGCGCCGCATGCCGGTGGCGAGCATGCTGTTGACCGCGTTGGTGAACGCCATGCCGAAGGTCTGGAGCACGCCCTTGGGTTTTCCTGTCGTGCCCGCGGTGTACAGCAGGTACCAGATGTCGTCGTGGTTTCGCCAGGGCATGACCACGCTCGCGCCGGATGCGCCGGCGAGGCTCGCCGCATAGCTGTCCACGCCTGCCCGCGCCGCGCCGAGCACCATGCGCCGCTTGATGCCGAACGCGTCGGCCAGCGCCAGCCCTGCCTGCTCGAATTCGGTGCCGAAGACCATGGCGCAGGGCCGGGCGTCCTCGACGATGCCGCGCAATTCATCCACCGACAAGCGCCAGTTGAGACAGACCATGACCACGCCGAGCTTGCCGCAAGCGTAGAGCAATTCCACGTATTCGGCCGAGCTGTGGGCGAGCACGGCGATGCGCTCACCGGCTTTGAGGCCCCATTGATCGCGCAGGAATTCGGCACAGCGGCTGGCCTGCTCGTTCAATTGGGCGTAGCTGACCTTGCGCCCGGAAAACAAATCCACCAGCGCCGTCTTGTCGGGAAACTGTTGCGCTTGCTTGACCAGCCAGTCGGGTATGAGCATTTCGTCCTCCTAGTTTTCGCAATTCGGGTAGTCGCTGAAATCGCGCAGGAATGCATCGACGCCTTGCATCGCGGCCGGCTGCACGATCAACTCGAGAAAATGCCTGCGCTCGGCTTCCAGGTCTGCCGCCAGTTGGGCGAGGTCGCCCCATAGCAGGCGCTTGGCCGCGCGCAGAGTGCCGGCCGGATAAGCCGCCATGCGGCGCGCAGCGGCGGCGGCCGTTTCCTGCAACCGGTCGGCCGCGACCACCTCGTTAGCCAGACCCCAGGCTACGGCCTCCTCGGCGCACACGCTGCGATTGAGCAACAGCGCCGCGGCGGCGCGGTGCACGCCGGCGACGCGGCCGACCAGCGCCGTCCAGCCGCCGTCTGGACTGAAACCGGCGGTCGCGTAATGGGCTTTGAACACGACTTGCGGCGCGAGGTAGACCAGGTCGGCCGCCAACACCAGGCCGACGGAACCGCCGGTGACCAGGCCGTGCACTTCGGCCACCACCGGCTGCGGCAGGGCGATAAGGGCCAGAATGGCTTCGTTCAGCTTGCCGACCAGGGCCGCCGAGTAGGCGCGGATGTCGCGGCCGCGTTCGCGCTGGAAACGGCGCATGTCGCCACCGATGGAGAAGGCCGGCCCCTCCGCGGCGAAGAGCACAGCGCGGCACGCCGCGTCGTCCCGCAGATGCGCCAGCGCCGCCAGCAACTCGTCCAGCAGTTCCGGCACCAGCGCGTTGTGCATGCGTGAGCGGCACAAGACGATGCGCGCCACCCCGTCGGCGCGCTCCACGCGCACCAGGGTCATGGCTTCCCGCTGCCCCTGGCGCGCAGCTTGCCGACGATGCCGGTGGGAAAGCGGTACACGCTTACCACGAACAATATCCCCAGCCACAACAGCCAGCGATCCGGGTGCACCAGGTCCGGCAACAGCGGCACGCCGGCGGCAGCATCGCTCGCCAGCCGCATCAGGTCCTGCAGGTAATTCTGCGCCACAATGAACAGCGCCGCTCCGACCACCGCTCCATACATCGTTCCCATGCCGCCGATCACCACCATCAGCAGGATGTCTATCATGATCTCGAAGGAAAGCGAGGTATCCGGGCCGTTGTAGCGCAGCCACAGGGCAAGCAGGGCACCGGCCAGCGTGGCGAACCCGGCCGAGAGCACGTTGGATAGCGTGCGATACACCACCGTGGGGTAGCCCAGCGCTTCGGCGCGAAATGCGTTTTCGCGTATCGCCTGCAGCACGCGGCCGAAGGGTGAATTGACAATGCGCAGCATGACGAGGAACAGCGCCACCGTAACGGCAAACAGCAGATAGTAGGAAATCAGCTTTCCGTCCAGGGAGACGCCCAGAAACGGCTGCTCCGCCAGCGAAAAACCCGGCGACAGCATCTCGGGAACCTTGAAATTGAGGCCATCCTCGCCGCCGGTAAGCTCGGACAACTGCGAGGCGAGCGTCTGGAAGGCGGAGGCGACCGCGAGGGTGATCATGGCATAGAACATCGCCTTCACCCGCAGGCTGAACAGGCCGATCACCAAAGACAGTACAAGCGACACGGCGAGCGCTGCGGCGGCGCCCGCGCCCACCGCGGGCCAGGACGGCCCCAGGCGCGTGAGCGCGATGGCGACGCCGTAGGCGCCGATGCCGAAGAACATGGTGTGCGCGAACGAAACGATGCCGGTGTAGCCCAGCAGCAGATCGAAGCTCGCCACCAGCACGATGAAAACGCAGATCTTTGCCGCGACGTTGAGCGCTTTCGCCCCGGGGAAGATGAACGGCGCCAGCGCGAGGGCCGCAACGATCGTGATCAGCACCACCGCCAGCACCCGGTTGCGCGGCAGGTCGCCGGAGAGCACTCTATTTATGAGGGCCATTTCAGCATCACCGAAATGGCCCCTGACTTAGGGGAGCATGAGGGGATGCGCCCCGAAGGTCTCGATCCCGCTTGACGGGAAAGTCCCCTCGGGGGATGTCCCCTCATATCGTAATAGGCGTCGAACATCATCGGTTCGCCACGGGATAGATTCCCTGCGGCCGCCACAACAGGACGATCACCATCAGCAGGATATTGGAGAACAGCGCCACCTTGGGCGCGAGAAAGCCGGTGTAGTTGGCGAGCAATCCCACCAGCAGCGCTCCGATGAAGCAGCCGCCGACCGAACCGAGGCCGCCAATGATGATGACGATGAATATCAGCACGTTGACCTGGGAGCCTATCTGCGGCGTCACGTTCTGCTGATACAGGCCCCACATCACACCGCCCAGTCCCGCCAGAGATGAACCCGCTACAAATACGCCGACGAACAGCCGGCGAATGCGATAACCCAGGCTTTCCACCATTTCCCGGTCCTGCACGCCCGCGCGTATCAGCAGGCCGACCTTGGTGCGGCTGAGCACCCAGAACATGGCCGCGAACACGGCGAGGCCGATGACCACCGCAATCAGGCGGTATTTCTCCACCGCCGCTTGCCCCAGCAGCAGCGAGCCGCGAAACGCCGCGGGCAGCGGTAGCGGAATGGTCTGTGCGCCCCAGATGACCTTGATCAATTCCTCGCCGATGATCATGCCGCCCATGGTGATCATGATCTGCTTCAGGTGCTGGCCATAAACCGGGCGGATGATCACGCGCTCGAAGGCGAAGCCCACGGCGCCTGCGACCGCCATCGCCACCAGCATCGCTGGTAGCACTGCCAGCAAGTTGAGAACTAGATGTTCGCTGGCGGTCCATTCGCCCATGAGACCGAGCACCGAGATCGCGAGATACGCGCCGAGCGCGATGAACACGCCGTGACCGAAGTTGAGCACGTCCATCAGGCCGAACACCAGCGTCAGGCCCGAGGCGATGATGAATATGATCATGCCCATCGCCAGGCCGGCGACGGTGAGCGTGACCCAGGTCGACGGCGAGCCGACCAGCGGCAGCGCGGCGAGCGCCAGTACCGGCACCAGCAGCAGCGGCAGCCGGTCGAGCTCGACCGCCGGCAGCGCATCCAAAGCCGGTGCCGTTGCAGCGGAAGCACTCATCTTTCTCGCTCCTATTGATGGGCCGCCAGCGACAGGCCGAGCAGGTGTTGCTGCAAGCCTTCGTCGTCGGCGAGTTCGGCCATGGTCCCGGCGTGCACGATACGGCCGCCGTCCATCACTGCCACCTGATCGCCGAGCTGGCGCGCAAAATTGAAATTCTGTTCCACCAGCAGGATGGTGGTGTCCGTCTGTTTGAGTTCGCGGAACGCTGCGACCATGTTGTGTATGATGGCCGGCGCCAAGCCCTTGCTCGGTTCGTCGACCAGCAGCAGCTTTCGCGGCTCGACGATTGCGCGCGCCACCGCCAGCATCTGCTTCTGGCCGCCGGAGAGCAGCCCAGCCGGATGCTGCCAGAAACGCTTCATTGCCGGGAACAGGCCGAAGATCCACTCCAGGCGCTTGGCGTCGATGTCTTCGGCGCGTCTCGCGCCACGGGCGGCGAGGATCATGTTCTCGCACACCGTGAGATCGGCGAAGATGCCCATGTTCTCGGGCACGTAAGCGATGCCGCGCTGCGCGATTTCCGGCGTGGTGAGTGCGGAGACGTCTTCGCCTTCGAAGCGCACGCTGCCGGAGGACGCGCGCCACAATCCCATGATGCTGCGCAGGGTCGTCGTCTTGCCGGCACCGTTGCGGCCCAGCAGCACGGTGAGCTCGCCGTGCGCGACCTCGAGGTCGACGCCATGCAGGATGTGATAGGCGCCGATGTGGGTATGCACACCTTCGAGCTGCAGCAGCGGCGCGCTCATCTTGCCGCCTCCGAAACTGTGGAATCGATCGAGCGCAGTCTCTGTCGGCGTCTGGCGGCAATCGCGGCCGGTCGCATCCCCGCTGCGCGGGGCGGCCGATGAGGCGAAGCAGGGGCCCCATCTACAAGATGGGGATGCGACCCGAATTCGGACGCACAGGGGCGCCGGCCGCCTATGGTCGCCTCCGAGGTCAGATCCCCGGCTTGCGCCGGGGCCCCTCTTCCGCTCTTCGGCGCCCCCTGCCTCCTGCTCATGCCGCCACCTCGATGCCAAGGTAAGCCTCCTGCACGATCGGCGAGGCGATCACCGCCGCCGGCTCGCCGTCGGCCACGAGAGCGCCGTTGTGCAGCACGATGATGCGGTCGGACAACTCGCGCACCACGTCCATCTTGTGCTCGACCAGCAGGATGGTCTTGTCGCGGTTCGCCTTGAGCGAACGGATCAGGTTCAGGATCACCGGCACCTCGTCCACACTCATGCCGGCGGTCGGTTCGTCGAACATGAACACTTCGGGTTCGAGCGCCATCAGGATGCCGACCTCGAGTTTGCGCTGGTCGCCGTGCGGCAACGCGCTGGCCGCGACGTCGCGCTTCGCCCCGAGTGCGACGGCCTCCAGCACCTCCTCGGCGCGGCGTATCAGCTCGCGATAACTGCTCCAGGTGCTCCACAAATTGAAGCCCAGCCCGGCGCGCGACTGCACCGCAAGGCGGATGTTTTCCAGCACGCTCAGATTCGGAAACAGGTTGGTCAGCTGGAACGCGCGGCCGATGCCGCGGCGGCTGCGCTGCGGCGCCGACGCGGCGCTAAGATCGTCGCCGTGCAGGAACACGCGCCCGGCGCTCGCCTTGAGCTGGCCCGAGATCAGGTTGAAGTAGGTGGTCTTGCCCGCGCCGTTGGGGCCGACGATGGCGGTCAGCGTGCCGGAAGCGAAGCCGCAGGACACTGCGTTGACCGCCACATGGCCGCCGAAGCGGATGGTCAGCTCGCGGGTTTCCAGCGCGAAAGTCATTGCCGCTCTTGTTTGATTTGATTCTGGCGGTGCTGCTGGAGCCGGTCGCGCGCGCTGCCGACCAACGCGCGGAGGTCCCCAGCCGCACTCAGCGCTTGTTGCGGATCGGGATGTTCATGTCCTCGATCTTGATTTCGCGCACCAGCTCGGGCACGCCCCAGGCGAATGCCGGGTCCACCTTGATCCTGAAGTGATACATCGACTGCAGCGCCTGATGGTCCTCCTTGCGGAAGATCATCTTGCCCTTAGGTGTTTCGAAGGACATGCCTTCCATCGCCGCAATCAGCTTCTCGGTCGCGGTGTTGCCGCCGGTCTTCTTCAGCGCTTCCACTACGGCGAGCCCCGCGGCCATGCCGCCTGCGGTGAAGAAATCGGGGGGCGCCTTGAACTTCTTGTAATGTTCCGCCACCAGCCACTCGTTGATCGGGTTCTTGGGAATGCCGAAATAATAATAAGCCGCGCCCTCCATGCCGGGGAAATTCTTGTACGCCACCATCGCCGGCAGTATGTTGCCGCCGGTGGCGATCTCGATGCCGTAGCGTTTCGGGTCCAGATCGGCGATCTTGAACGGGTTGCCGGCGCCCGCCCAGATGATGAATATGATCTTGCGTCCCGGCTTGTCCTTGAGCGCATCGAACAGGCGCTGCGCGCCGGCGGTGAAATCGGTGGTGCTGGTCGGCAGGTATTCCTCGTGCACCACCTTGGCATGCTTCAGCGCGTCCTTGAACGCCTTGACGCCGTCGCGGCCGAAAGCGTAGTCCTGCGCCAGGGTCGCGATCGACACGCCCGCCTTATCCAGGGCGACCGCGTTCGAAATCGCATCCTGCGAGGAATTGCGGCCGGTGCGGAAAATGTAACGGTTCCATTTGTCGCCGGTGATGGAATCGGCCACGGCAGGCTCGACCAGCAGAATTTTCTTGTATTCCTCCGCCACCGGCAGCATGGCGAGCGCCACGCCCGAACTCGTCGGCCCGATGGCGATGTCGGCCTTGTCGTCGGCGAAGGCCGCAGCGAGCTGGGACTTGCCCACATCGGGCTTGCCCTGGTTGTCCTTCTCGATAACGACGAGCTTGCGGCCATTGACCTTCATCGTGCCGTTGGTCCCGTAGTCCAGGCCCATCAGCAGGCCCGTCTGGGTCTGCTTGGCATAGGCCTCGAGAGCGCCGGTCTTGTCGTAGACGTGGGCGATCTTGATGTCCTGCGCCGCGGCAGAACCGGAGTGCAAAGCGAGGCCGGAAAAGCCGGCGCACAGCGCCAGCGTGTAGCTCGTGAGGATGGTGCGTGTCAACTGCATGACGTCTCCCTGATATCCCGTTGATCGGCGCCGGGTCGGAGATGCATCCCTCCCCGGTATGTCCGGAATTCTACCGGAGTCGGATGTTGCGCTGTTGCGAAACATCGGTTTCTTCGCTGCTTTTGGCAGCAGGAAGCTGCCGGCCGACGGTGTGGCTTCCGCGCTGCGCGCAGCGTGCGCCAGGGTGCTCCGGCTATTCGAGCCGCTTCTGTTCGGCGTCGGGCTGGTCCAGCCGGCCGGCCGTTTCCGCCGCGCCCGGCGCACCGTGCCCGGACGCGCCTGTATCTGCGGTCAGGCGCTTGCCCAGGAACCGCTCGACCAACTGCGCCAGGAGTATCCCGAACTCGTACAGCAGGCACATCGGGATCGCCAGCAGGAGCTGCGACACCACGTCCGGCGGCGTGACCACTGCCGCGACCACGAACGCGCCGACGATCACATACGAACGGATGTCCTTGAGTTTCGCCACCGTGACCATGCCGGTGCGCACCAGCACCACTTCGATCAGCGGGATCTCGAAGGTGACGCCGAACGCCACGAACATGGTGAGCACGAAGCTCAGGTAAGCCTCGATGTCCGGCGCCGGCGTGATGCTCTTGGGGGCAAACTGGATGATGAAGCGGAACACCCAGTTAAACACCACGAAATAGCAGTAGGCGACGCCGGACAGGAACAACACGGTGCTGCCGAACACCAGCGGCAGGGCGAAGCGTTTTTCGTGGGTATAAAGACCGGGCGCAATGAAGGCCCATACCTGGTAGAGCACATAGGGCAGCGCCAGCAGGAACGCCGCCATCAAACCGACTTTGAGCGGCACCAGGAATGGCGTGATCACGCCGGTGGCGATCATGTGCGTGCCTTCGGGCAGGGTGCGCATCATCGGCAGCGCCAGCAGATCGTAGATTTCGGCCAGCCCCGGCCAGAACCAGAGCACCGCGAACACTCCGAACACGGCGTAAATCGAACGCAGCAGCCGGTCGCGCAGCTCAACCAGATGGGATATGAAAGTTTCCTGCACGCTCACTTGGGGTCAGGCCTTGGGCGCGGCCGCCGGGTCGGCGGCGGGCTTGGATTCCAGCCCCAGATCCATCTGCGCCGAAGCGCTAGTCGTTTCTCCCGCAAGCGGAGCGGCCGGCGCGGGTGCGTCGGCAGCCGCTTCGGACTTGGCCTCCACCGCAGCGGAAACGCTCTGGTTCAGGGAATCCCCGGCAGCCTGGAGTTCCGCGCCTACCTGGCTCATCGACTGCTCGACCGACTTCGCCGCGTCTTGGAAGGTGGACTGGATGTTCTTCAGCTCGTCCAAATCCACTTCGCGCTGGATATCGGCCTTCACGTCGTTGACATAGCGCTGCGCGCGTCCGAGCAGGGCCCCGAGCGTGCGGGCGACCCTGGGCAGGCGCTCCGGACCGATCACGATCAGCGCCACCAGGGCAATGACTATCAGCTCGGAAAATCCGACGTCGAACATTTCAGTGGGGAGGGGCCGAAAGAAAGACAGGGAGCGGGGCAGGCCGCCCCCGCGCTAGTTGCACCGCAGCTTATGCGCTCTTGGACTTCTCTTTGATTTCGCCCTCGATCACATTGCCTTCCACCTTCTGCGTGGTGCCGGCGGTTTCGGCGGGCTTGTCGGCGGTGCCCTCCTTCATCCCGTCCTTGAAACCGCGCACCGCGCCGCCCAAGTCGGCGCCGATGTTGCGCAGCTTCTTGGTGCCGAATACCAGCATGACTATGATCAGTACGATCAGCCAGTGCCAAATGCTGAATGAACCCATGGCCTTACTCCTCTAAGGAACAACCGAACGAGGGGAGTCCCTCCCCCTCGCATCTCCTCCAACCCGCGGAAGCACCCCCGGGATTAGCCGCCCCGGCCCAGCTTCCCTAACGTTTGATCATCCCCGGCAGAACCGCATTGCCGCCGATGATGTGGATGTGCAAATGATACACCTCTTGGCGGCCGACGCGCCCGGTGTTGATGACGGTGCGCCAACCGTCGCTACAGCCTTGTTCTATGGCCAGTTTCGACGCCAGCGCCAGCAATTTGCCGAGCAGCATCTGATGGCCGAGGTTCACTTCGGCGAGAGAGGCGATGTGCGGCTTGGGAATGACCATGAAGTGCACCGGCGCCACCGGGTGGATGTCGTGGAATGCAAGGATGTCATCGTCCTCGTAAACCTTTTTGCACGGTATCGTGCCGGCGATGATCTTGCAGAAAATGCAGTCTTCCAAAGCACGCGCCTCCAGAGCTCGTTACGATATGAGGGGGATATCTCCCCTCATACTCCCCTAAATCAGAGGCCGCTTCGATGACCCCGAAAAGGCCTACTACTTACTTGCGCTCGGACTCGACCCGGGAGCTCGCGGCCCTGGCCGCCTTCTCGTCTATTCCGGATATGCCCTCGCGGCGCCTGAGTTCGTAGAGCACGTCGCTCGGACGCAGGCCGTAGTGCGCCAGCATGATCAGACAGTGAAACCACAGGTCGGCGGTTTCGCCGACGATGCGCAGCTTGTCCCCGTCCTTGGCGGCCATCACGGTCTCGGTGGCCTCCTCGCCGATCTTTTTCAGGATGGCGTCTTCTCCCTGCGAGAGCAACCTTGAAACGTAGGAAGCATCTGCATCTCCGCCCTTGCGCGCCTCGACCGTATCGGCCAGGCGGTCCAGTATGTCGCTCATCTTTGCTCGTCCTTGAACACGGGGGCGGTGCCCCCTTGTATATCCCCCAAGCAAGGGAAACCGCGATTGAGCACGAGCCTAATCGGAGCTTCCTTTGCGGTAAATTTCCTTGGGATCCTTGATCACCGGATCCGTGACCACCCACGTTCCGTCCGCATATTTCTGGAAAAAGCAGTTGTGTCGGCCGGTGTGGCAGGCGATGCCGCCGACCTGCTCGACACTTAGCAATATTACGTCCTCATCGCAATCCAGGCGCATTTCGCGCACCTTCTGCACATGGCCGGATTCCTCGCCCTTGTGCCACAGCTTGCGGCGCGAGCGCGACCAGTAGACGGCTTCTCCGCTGGCCGCCGTTTGTTCCAGGGCCGCGCGATTCATCCAGGCGAACATCAGCACCTTGCCGCTGGGCGCCTCCTGGGCGATCACCGGCACCAGGCCGTTCGCATCCCACTTCACTTTGTCGAGCCAATCCATGTCCGCTATCCAGTGTGAACCATGAAGCACATATACCAAGTCGCGGAAAACCGCGGGAGTTCGGCGCCGGCCGCATGGCACTTTCCGGCACGCGCCCGGCCCGTCACAACCTCACCTCGATGCCCTTGGACCGCATCAGTTCTTTCGCCTGGCGCACGGTGTACTCGCCGTAATGAAATATGCTCGCAGCGAGCACGGCATCGGCCTTGCCCTCGAGTATCCCGGCGGCCAGATGGTCGAGATTGCCGACCCCGCCGCTGGCGATTACGGGCACGTCCACCGCCTCGGCCACGGCGCGCGTCAGCGCCAGGTCGAAGCCGGACTTAGTGCCGTCGCGATCCATGCTGGTGAGCAGGATTTCTCCCGCGCCCAGCGCCTGCATTCTACGCGCCCAAGCCACCGCGTCCAAACCGGTGGGCCTGCGCCCTCCATGGGTGTATACCTCCCAGCGCGGTTCGGTGCCAGCGGAAACGCTGTTCGCGTCCGTTCCCGGATCGACGCGTTTCGCGTCCCCTTGTTGATCGACACGTTTCGCGTCGATGGCGACGACGATGCATTGTGCGCCGTAGCGCCCGGAGGCGTCGGCGACGAGCTGCGGATTCTGCACCGCGGAGGTATTGATCGAAACCTTGTCGGCCCCGGCGTTCAGGAGCCGGCGCACGTCCTCGACTTTGCGCACCCCGCCGCCCACTGTGAGCGGGATGAACACCTGCGCCGCCACCGCCTCGATGATATGCAGAATCATGTCGCGCTCATCCGAACTCGCGGTGATGTCTAGGAAGGTGAGCTCGTCGGCCCCCTGATCGTCGTAGCGGCGCGCGATTTCCACCGGATCGCCGGCATCGCGCAGGCCGACGAAATTCACACCTTTCACCACGCGGCCGCGGGTGACGTCGAGGCAGGGAATGACGCGCTTGGCTAGGGACATGGGGCGGGAGAAGGAAACAGGGAGAGAAAAACCACCCCTGCGCTTAACTTTCTCCTTTCTCCTTTTTCTCCTTCTTTCCCTGCCCCAATTTGTCCGCCATGGCCTGCGCCTTCTTGAAATCCACCGTGCCCTGGTAAATGGCGCGGCCGGTGATGACCCCGGTAATGCCTTCGGATTCGATTTTGCACAGCGCCTTGACGTCGTTGAGATTGGTGAGACCGCCGCTCGCGATCACCGGCACGATCAACTCTCGCGCCAGCTTGATCGTGGCCTCGATGTTGACCCCGTTTAGCATGCCGTCGCGGCCGATGTCGGTATAGATTACCGCCTCGACGCCATAGTCCTGGAATTTGCGCGCCAGGTCGATCACGTCGTGCCCGGTCATTTTCGACCA
>Ga0182021_10008995_pt1 | contig 11820 bp, 13 predicted proteins | sample 612E3MmetaG_FD_120493 | JGI IMG/M metagenome (GOLD analysis project Ga0182021, IMG submission 120493) | Permafrost microbial communities from Stordalen Mire, Sweden - 612E3M metaG (Illumina Assembly) | ecosystem: Environmental > Terrestrial > Soil > Wetlands > Permafrost | place: Sweden...
CTGGTTGAGACCTCGGACCCCCATACTGCTTGACAGTACCCTCTTTAGAGACTAAGGTTATGGGATGAAACGGCAAAGAGAAAGGAGATTTGGATGAAAGCGGTTGTAGTGAAGGATGGCGTTTATTGGGTAGGGGCCGTCGATTGGGCTGTGCGCGACTTTCACGGGTATGAGACCCCGAGGGGAACGAGTTATAACAACTATCTTGTCCTCGATGATGAACCCACCCTGATTGATGCAGTCAACTATGAGTTTGCAGATGCGACTATAAGAAACATCAAGGGGATTATAGATCCATCCAGAATACGTCACTTCGTCGTAAACCACATAGAAAACGACCATGCATCGGCAGCGGAGAAGATTCATGGGATCATGCCCGATGCGACGGTTTACATGACAGAACGGGCAAAAAAGGGTCTGGAGAGATTCTTCGATCTATCCACGTGGCATATCCGGGTGGTGAAGACCGGAGACACGGTGGCCATTGGAAAGAGGCATCTTCTCTTCCTCGAAACCCCCATGCTTCATTGGCCCGACTCCATGGTGACGTACATACCCGAGGATAGACTTCTCGTCAGTCAGGATGCCTTCGGGCAGCACATTGCATCGTCGGCCCGCTTTGACGACGAGTTTATCGAATGCTATTCACAGGCAGAGCTGGACGATGCGGTGGTCGATTATTATGCCAATATCCTCATGCCCTTCGGCCAGCTTATTAAGGCCAAGATTGCGGAGATACAGAGGCTGAACCTTGATATCCAGATTATCGCTCCCGATCACGGGGTTATCTGGAGGGCGAACCCTGGAAAGATACTCCAGATGTACATGGATATGGCGGAAGGGAAGGCCGAAGAGAGGGTCTGCATCATTTATGATACCATGTGGCACGGTACGGAGTTGATGGCCCAGCCCATTGCCGAGGGCGTGCGTGACGAGGGGGTCGAGTGCCGGGTCATAAAACTCCGTGCCACTCCTCAGAGTGTGGCCATAAAGGAGTTCTGGAAGGCCAGAGGCACGCTGCTTGGCTCACCCACGCTTAACAATATCCTCTTCCCCAGTGTGGCCCAGTTCCTCACCCATATAAGGGGATTGAGGCCAAAGAACCGGATCCTAGGAGCCTTCGGCTGCTTCGGGTGGGGCGGCGGTGCAGTAAAGGAAGCCTATGAAGAGTTCAAGCGTCTGGGGCTTGAGACCTATGAGCCGGGTCTGCAGGTTCTCTACCGGCCGTCACGGGAGGATGAGGGAAAGTGCTATGATTTCGGGAGAGAGTTCGCGAAGAAGATGAGGGAGTACCACGCCTCTTTCTGAGGTACGGCGAAGGTAGAGTGCGCTTGGCGGCGCATGTGAAATCTTGTGAGGAGGCACGTCATGTCAGCGACGGAAAAGGATCTTAAAGAGGCATTCGCAGGCGAATCGCAGGCGAACAGGAAGTACCTTGCCTTTGCGAAGAAGGCGGACCAGGAAGGATACAAGAAGGTGGCCAAGCTCTTCAGGGCCGCTGCCGAGGCAGAGACTGTTCATGCCCATAACCACTTGAAAGAGCTGGGCGGAATCAGGGACACGAAGCAGAACCTCCAGGAGGCTATGAGCGGCGAGGTGGCGGAGTTCCAGAGCATGTATCCCGGCATGATCGAGGATGCGAAGAGGGAGGGCAACCAGGGGGCACTAAAAAGCTTTACCTATGCCAATGAGGTGGAGAAGGCCCATGCAGCCCTTTACGAGAAGGCCATCAAGGCCCTGGACCAGAAGGGCGATGCCGAGTACTGGGTGTGCCCTGTGTGCGGCATGACGTGGGAAGGTGAGACCCCCGATGTCTGTCCGGTCTGCGCAACAAAAAAGGCGGCCTTCAAGAAGATCGACTAACGGATCTGTTCTGGGACTCCCGTCGCTCGTTAAGTAGATTCCTGTAGGCAAGCCTAAGGGAATCTAGGGCGCAGTCTCCCCGGGCCGCAATAATTGTTGACTTTTCAACCATATTCGACTACTATAAATGTTTCAAAATTCTGTGAACATAGGGATGAGGAGAAGGACATGTATGCCATTATAGAGAGTGGCGGCAAGCAGTTTACCGTGACGGAAGGAAGCAGGCTGAGGATCGAAAAGGTGGCGAAAGAGGTCGGTGATGAGATTGCCATCCAGGAGGTCCTCGTTGTCAACAACGACGAAACGACCCTGCTGGGTGCCCCCTACGTGGCGGGCGCCTCGGTTTCGGGAAAGGTGATTGCCCAGGGAAAGGCCCGAAAGGTCACTATTTTTAAGTATAAGAGGAGGAAGGACTCCAAGAAGAAGAAGGGCCATAGACAGCCCTACACGGAAGTCCTCGTCGAAAAGATACATCTGGAGGCAGGAAATGGCGCATAAGAAAGCCGGCGGTAGCTCACGGAACGGAAGAGACAGCTCCGGCCAGAGGCTCGGCGTTAAGCTGTATGGGGGCCAGTTGGCCAAGGCAGGAAGCATCATCGTGCGGCAGCACGGGACGAAGATTAACCCTGGGACAAATGTAGGTATAGGTCGTGACAACACTCTTTTTGCTCTTGTGGATGGCCATGTGAGATTTGAAAGCAAGGGCGACAAAAAGCGGGTGTGTGTCGACGCCGGTGAATGAAATTTGTTGATGAGGCTTCACTCTTTGTGAAGGCAGGCGACGGTGGCAGGGGGTGCGTCAGCTTCAGAAGGGAAAGTTTTGTACCCAAGGGAGGCCCCAATGGGGGCGACGGCGGCAAGGGAGGAGATGTAGTAATCGTCGGGCAGAAAAACCTCATCAGTCTCCTTGATTTCAAATACAAGCGTATCTACAAAGCAGAAAACGGCAGGATCGGAAGCGGAAAGCATAAGACCGGTCGCAGCGGAAGGGATCTGTTCATCCAGGTGCCTGTGGGGACACTGGTCTATGATGGGGCGACGAACGGACTGATTGTTGACATCATTCAGCACGGGCAGACCTGCGCCGTGGCTCACGGTGGTATCGGCGGCAGAGGGAATGCCCGGTTCGCTACCCCCGTTCACAGGGTACCGAGGGAATTCGATGCCGGGCAGAAGGGCGAAGAGAAACAGCTCAGGCTGGAGCTGAAGATCCTTGCCGACACCGGGATCATCGGCCTGCCCAATGCCGGCAAGTCAACCCTCCTCTCGTCTCTCACGGACGCAACACCGGAGATAGGCGATTATCCTTTCACGACGTTGAGCCCTGCTCTCGGTGTTCTCGGTGATGAGAAGGAGACGACGGTCATCGCAGAGATTCCGGGTATCATAGAGGGGGCTTCCGCAGGAAAGGGACTGGGACTCACCTTCCTTCGCCATATCGAGCGGACAACCCTTCTTTTGTGGGTGGTCGATGCATCGTCGGCATCGCCTCCCGGTGATTACGAGACCCTCTACAGGGAACTATCTCTGTACAAACGGGAACTTCTTGAGAAGGAAAGAATCCTCGTGTTGAACAAGATGGACGTTGTTGCTCAAGAATCGACGAAGGCCTTGCGGCAGTTCTTTGCAGGGAAGGAAAAGACCGTCGTGGAGATCAGTGCCTTGACAGGGACAGGGCTGGAGGGGTTGAAAAGCTTGATCAGGGAAAGGAGCGGCCGGGGGAGAGATGAGTAACCTCAGGCGGGTGGTGGTAAAGATAGGCACGTCGGTCCTTCTCGACTCACAAAAGCGAACGAGCCCGCTCATGGCCCAGAGCATTGCACGCCAGGTGAAGGCGGTAAGGGACATGTCTGTGGAGGTGATCGTCGTCTCCAGCGGCGCCATCGCCTGCGGAATGGAGACGCTGGATCTGAAAAAGAAACCGGCTGAGATGGCGAAAAAGCAGGCCCTTGCGTCCATCGGTCAGATCGTGCTGATGAAGATGTGGATGGATGCATTCGCCAGAGAGGGGTTGACGGTAAGCCAGATCTTGCTAACCCATGAGGATATCAAGAGCAGGAGCCGGTGCCTGAACCTCATGAACACGATTGACACGCTTCTCGCCATGGGCGTTGTTCCTGTTATCAATGAGAACGATACCCTCTCCTTTCAGGAGATCCGGTTTGGCGACAACGACAACCTGTCGGCCCTCATTGCCCAAATCACGAACGCTGACCTTCTCTTCCTCCTCTCCGACGTGGACGGCCTTTACGAGCGGGACCCGAAACAATATCCCCGGGCAAAGATGCTCCGTTCCGTGAAGAAAATCGACGAGGAGATTGAGCGGCTCGCGGAGGGCACCCGCAGCGAGAAAAGCATAGGCGGTATGAAGAGCAAGCTGGAGGCCGCAAAAAAGGCGGGATACTACGGAATCCCTACCCGTGTGGTACGGGGTGACATTGAAAACGTCGTTGCCCGCGTCCTGGGAGGGGAGGAGATAGGGACACTCTTTCTCGCGAAGCGCAGGCTTAACCGGAAGAAGTGCTGGATCGCCTTTGCCTTCAGAGCCCGGGGCAGGCTTTCCATCGATGAAGGTGCGGAAAAGGCCCTCCTCAAACAGGGGAAAAGCCTCCTTCCTGCGGGCGTTACCAAGGTGGAAGGTGAGTTTGCGAGGGGCGACTGCATTGAGGTGGCCAACGGGTCCGGCAAGGTCGTGGCCCGGGGGATTGTCAACTATTCCGCCACTGATACGGCCGCGATAAAGGGGTCGAAAAGTATTGAGATAGAAAGAAAGCTCGGCTATAAATATACGGAAGAAGTTGTCCACAGGGACAATATGGTGCTCATATGAGGCCTGTTGAGGTCGCCCGGAAGGCCAAGGAAGCGTCAAAGGCCCTTGCCCATTTCCCCACCGACAGAAAGAACGGGGTCCTCCAGAGCCTTGCCCGGCTCCTTGAAGAAAACAAGCCCTTCCTCTTTGAAGAGAATCTCAAGGACCTCACTCAAGCCCGTGAAGAGGGCATGGCGGAGAGCCTCGTAGAGCGGTTGCGTCTGGATGAGAAGGTTCTGAAGGAGATGATCCTTGCCCTTCACGACGTCATGGAACTCCCGGATCCCGTGGGGGACATGGGAAAGCTGTGGCGAAGGCCGAATGGTCTTCTCGTGGGGAGGATGAGGATCCCGATAGGCGTTATCTGCATCATCTATGAGTCGCGTCCCAATGTGACGGTGGACGCCTTTTCCCTGTGCCTGAAGAGTGGCAATGCCGTCATATTAAAAGGAGGCAGGGAGGCCTACTATTCGAACAAGGCCCTCTTCAGCATGATCGCCCAGGCCTTGGAAGAGAACCAGGTGACGCCACACGCTGCCTCACTCGTAGAGACGTCTGAAAGGGAGTACCTCTACGACCTGCTGAAACTGGCTGACGAGATCGACCTTGTCATCCCCAGGGGGGGCGAGGCCCTTATCAGGAGCGTGGCCGAACATTCCCGGGTGCCCGTTCTGAAGCACTACAAGGGGGTCTGCGCCATCTACGTGGACGAGCACGCGGACCTGGAGATGGCGCAGAGCGTCTGTCTCAACGCGAAGGTGCAAAAGCCGGCCACCTGTAACGCGGTGGAGACGCTACTGGTTCACGAGGGGATCTCCCGCGAGCTTCTCCCTTCACTTATGCCTCTTTTTTCCAGGAACGGGGTTACAGTAAAAGGATGCAAAAGGGTGCGTGAGATGTTTCCGGAGGCGCAAGAGGCTTTGGAGCGCGACTGGTATGAGGAATATCTGGATCTCACCATCGCAGTCCGCATTGTAAATGACATGGACGAGGCCATAGCCCATATAGGTCGATACGGATCGGAGCATACGGATGCCATCATCACCAGTGACTACGCCAATGCGTGGCGGTTCCTGCGAGAGGTAGACTCGTCCCTGGTTCTTGTCAATGCGTCCACGCGCCTGAATGACGGCTATCAACTGGGTCTGGGCACGGAGATGGGTATCAGTACGACGAAACTTCATGCCTTTGGTCCTATGGGCCTGGAAGAATTGACGGTGAGGAAGTTCATTGCCTTCGGCGACGGGCAAGTGAGGGTTTGATGAGAGTTGGATTGTTCGGCGGAACCTTCGACCCTGTTCATAATGGCCACTTGAGGGTAGCAGAAGAGGTGAGGGAATTTTTTTTCCTTGACAGAGTCTATTTTATCCCTACCTTTATTCAGCCCCTCAAACAGAATTTGAAGGCGGCTGACGCGGAGGATAGATTCAGGATGCTGCGGATGGCATTGGGAGACAACGGATGTTTTCGGGTATCACGGTTTGAGATACGGAAAAGATCGGTCTCCTATTCCATTGACACGGTCAGGGCCTTTGGCAAGAGATTCTCTGATCTCTATTTCATCATCGGCGTAGATGCCTTTTCCGACCTTCGTTTCTGGCGGGACTACAAGGAGCTGCTGTCGGCTACGAATTTTATCGTCATGACGAGACCCACCCACGGCTCGGTGCGTCTCGCGGAGCTGCTTCCCGAGGACGTAAGAGGGGAAATGCGCGGAGTGGATGCGTCCGTGTGCGAGCATCTTTCGGGCAAGAAGTCGTATCTCCATAAGATAACCCAACTGGATGTCTCTTCGACGAAGATACGGGAGTTGCATAAGCAGGGAAGGTCGATAAAATATCTCCTCCCTCGTTCAGTGGAGGAATTCATACAGAAAAGGGGGCTTTACAGTCACTAATGAGATCAGGAGAGAAGGCCGTTCGGAGCGGACAGCTTGCAGAGGAGAAAAAGGCGAAGGAGGTGGTTCTACTCGAACTCACTAACCTCACCGACCTTGCCGACTTCTTCGTTATTGCAAGCGGGACCAGTGAGCGCCACGTGAAAACGGTGTCCGAGAATGTAGAGCTGGGAATGAAAAAGGGCGGAGTCAAGCCTCTTGCTGTTGAGGGATATGACGAGGGCAGATGGGTCATCATTGACTATGGGGATGTGATAGTCCACGTGTTTCTCGAAGAGCTGCGGAATCTGTATGACCTCGAAAATCTCTGGATAGAAGCGAAAAGATACAGGACGGATCAAGAAAATAAGCTTGTAGGGGTGGAAGATGGAGAAGGAAAAGTTTGAGTACTTCAAGAAAAAACTGCTGAAGATGAGACAGGCCATACTGGACAAGTCAAAGAAACTGAAAGAGGATTCCTACACCCTTGGAACGGACGGAATCCAGGATATGGCCGATGCAGCAAGCAACGCTTACAATGCGGACATCCTGATGAGCCTCAGCGACAACGATCAGAACATGCTCAAGGAGATAGACTCCACCCTCGACAAGATTGCCTCCCAGATCTACGGTATTTGCGAGGAGTGCGACGAGCCGATAAACGAAAAAAGACTTGAGGCAAATCCCGTAGCGCGCTACTGTATTACATGTAAACGGCAGATGGAGCAAAAGGGCGTTTGATGGGATGAAGTACAAGCTTATCTTTCTTGTATGCTTTATTTTCTTCCTTCTTTTTGTCTACATCTCTTTTCTGAATCCCCACACCACAAAGCTGTATCTTGGAGGTGACAGGTCCTACGAGACCTCCATCGCAAACTGGGTAGCAGGCGCCTTCATCCTTGGAGTAATCGTCGCTCTCATTATAAGTTTTGTAAGCGATGTCCACAGGAGCCTGAGGGGCTGGCGCGAAAGTAAGAAGGAGAAGCGCAACGGGGACGCGCCGGAGTCCTTTCAAAAGGCAAAGACCGAGGAATTGAAGGGCAAGCCTGAGGTTCGAGATGACCAATAAGGTTATGGGCACTCAAAATGCTATACGAACAGGACTGGGAGGCATAATGCTGGATGAACTGATTCTGCGCAACAACAATAAGATCATATTTCTGATACTGGACGGGCTTGGCGATATCCCGAACCCGACCCATTCCTATTTGACCCCTCTGGAGGCGGCGAAGAAACCACATATAGACGCCCTTGCCCTGGAGAAGGGGGTCCTCGGGCGGATCATGCCCGTTGGGGTTGGGATTACACCGGGGAGTGGACCCGGCCACCTAAGCCTTTTTGGCTATGATCCCGTGCAGTGCGAGATTGGTAGAGGCATACTGGAAGTCTTGGGGCTCAACATGGGGCTTCAGGCAAATGACCTTGCGGCCCGTGGGAATTTTTGCACCATAAGCGACGGAAAGGTAACCGACAGGAGAGCCGGCAGGATCGAGACGTCCGTAACCGTGCGTCTCTGCGACAAGATTCGCCGCGAGGTCTCTTCAATTGACGATGCCACAATCATTATCGAGCCGGGGAAGTCACACCGCTTTGCCGTTATCTTCAGGGGCCAGGGCCTTTCAGACGCGCTGGAAGATGCTGATCCCCACAAGGATGGAAAGCCTTTCCTTTACGCTCAGGCGAAATCCGTAGAGGCCGACCATAGCGCGGCTGTGATAAACGGGTTCCTCAAGAGGGTGCAGGAGGTGCTGAAGGACGAACCCGTTGCTAACGGCGCGCTGTTGCGCGGCTTTTCCCGTCAGCCCGACATAACCTCCTTCTCGACAAAATACGGCATGGATGCCCTTGCCATCGCCACCTATCCCATGTACCGGGGCATTGCGAAGGTCCTCGGCATGAAGGTTGAGAAGGAGCCAAAGGACTATGCCGAGATGACCGACATCCTGAAGGAGCACTACGACAGGTACCAATTCTTCTTCATGCACATCAAGGAGACGGATGTGGCCGGAGAGGACGGTGACTTCGAGGGAAAGGTCAAGGCTATAGAAGATGTGGACAAGATAGTCCCGGCAATATATGCGATGAATCCCCAGGCCCTGGTGATTACCGGGGACCATTCCACACCCTGCCCCATGAAGGGGCATAGCTGGCATCCTGTTCCTGTCCTTATCGTCACCAATACAGGCGAAAGGGACAACCTGTCATTTCACGAAGGGAATTGCCTGAAGGGAAGCGTCGGGACGATTTACAGCAGGGAACTGATGACCCTTGCCCTTGCTCACGGTCTGCGGCTTGACAAGTACGGTGCGTGATATTCTCGGGCCTGCCCTTGAGCTTATCTATCCGGATTTTTGTGGAGGATGTGGGGCCAGGGGAGACGTTATCTGCCCGTCCTGCGAAGATGTCTTTGAAAAAATTGATGCGGACTCCTGTTGTCCTCTGTGTGGTCGATGGATCGGAAAACGAATCGTATGCGGATCGTGCATGGGAAGCCGGATGTACTTCTCTGAAGGTTCCTTCGGTTTTTCCTTCCGCGGTCCTCTCCGGGAGGCGATCCATGTCTTCAAGTTCCAGGGTCGCAAGAATGTAGGGCGGTACCTTATGCGCCTCCTCCGGGGGCATATTCAGGCTATGGCTGACCGATTTGACGTGATCGTACCCCTGCCTGTGACTGAGAAGAGGCTCCGGGAAAGGGGCTTCAACCAGTCTTTCATCATAGCCGAAGAGATAGGGGGCATGACGGGCAAACCCCTTAATTACAATGTTCTGTTCAAAACAAAGGAAACCAGAGACCAGTACCTACTCTCCCGTCAGGAGAGGCGAAGTAATGTGCGCGGGGCCTTTGCCGTGAAGAACAACAAGGAGATGGCGAAGATGACGGTCCTTCTCGTGGATGATCTTTTTACAACGGGCAGCACGGCACGGGAGGCATCGAAGTTGCTTCTTAGGGCCGGAGCGCACAAAGTGGTGCTTTTTACCCTCGCGAGAACCCCCTCATGAAAAGGTTCCTGCTTGTTGTCCTGATTCTTCTTGTACTCCTCGGTGCCTGCGCCCTTGCGGCGTGGATGTGCCTGCCTCGCCTGGGAACATATCTCTTGGGTAAGGCTATCGGTGGGAGCGTCGAGGTGGGCGCCTCTCAGTTCACCTTCGGAAAGGGCGTTGTTACCCTCGAGGTGAGCGACGTGAAGGCTAAGGGGTCCGTGAGCGGGACCATCAAAAAGTGCCTGATCCAGGTGAGAATAGGGCGCAACCTTTATGTAAAAAACTTCACCATGGCCGATTTCGACATTGTCGTGCAAAAAGGAAGTGGGGGGCCTGCCCTCTATCCGGTTCCTGTTGAGTCGGCTCGCATAGAGGGTGGTACCCTGGTCTATGAGGGCAGGAAATTCGAGATCCGCGAGATAACGGTGAAGCATTTCAATACGGGAGGTCCCTTCGAATTCTCCTTTGATGGCGGCGCCGAGGGTCTCGGTAATCTTAAGACCCGGGGCGAGGGGCTTTTTCGTGACAAACGATCGGACATTAAAGGGGAGTACTCCATCGTCGGTCTCGAGATGGGCACGATCCTCAGAGGGTACAAGGCGATTCTGCGATCCCAGGGGTCCTTGACTTACAAGGACAACACGCTCACGGTCCAGGGAAAGGTGCAAGCCTCCCCTTTCTGGATGCAGGAACCGTTCCTCAAAAAGCCGATCGCCTATGACCATCAAGCCGCTCAGATCAGGGTGGTGTATGCAGGCGACGGAATAGAGATTGATCTTCATGAGATCGAGGTGAGAGGTGCTTCCCTCTCCATAAACATCCGCGAGGATAATAGGAAGGTCGTCAACAGGATCGAGGTACACTGCGGATTTTTGGATGTCCCGTTTATTAAAGAGTATATCGACACCGAAGCCCTCGGGGAGAGAATCCCCCAGGTCATTGCCGTGGTCAGCGACGGAGAGGCCAGGATAAAGGAACTGGTGTGGGACCGGCGAAAGCCTTTTGCCGCAGAAATCAACCTGAGGGACCTCAAAGTCGCTTATGAAGGGTTCGAGTTTGCCCGGATAGAAGGTACCCTCCTCTTTTCGGGCGACAACCTGCTCTTATCAGGCTTGAAAGGGCATTGCAAGGGGAGCACATTTTCCAATGTCAGCGGTAGTGTGCCCTTTTCGGCTCAAAAGGACGTGCAGGTTAAAGGCACGTACTCCGTAGACCTGAGGGATGTGGTTTCTCTCCTCAAGGTCAAAGGACTTGTCGTAGAGTCGGGGAGGGCCGACGGTCTTGTTGAGGTGCGGGGGCGAGAAAGAAACACCTTTTCCGTCACCGGCACGGGTTCCCTGATGGGGACACAGTTTGCCTGGAAAGGGGCCCGCTTGAAAGCCACCGGCGATTACGTGATCCGCGACAAGGAGATCCGTTTTGATCCCCTCTTCGTAAGGGACGGGGCAACGGAGCTGTCCATGAAGGGTAGGGCCAATAAAGAGACGGTCGAGGTGACCGTGAAGGGCTCCCTCGACGCGGGCTGGGTCAAATCCCTTGCCCGGGTCCCCTATACCCTCGGAGGGGTCCTGGATCTTGATGGGAGCCTTGAGAAGAGGGGTGAAGAGATCCTTGTCCACGGTGACGCCTCCATGGAGAGGACTGTCTTTGAGGTGCCGGGCTTGGTTAAGAAGAACCCGGGGGTGGAGAGCAGAGCACGCATTGACATGCGTGTGGCACACAAATCAGTGAATATAGAGAGACTTTCCTATAATCTCGGCGCCCTTACGTTAGAAGGAAGCGGTGAGATAAAGGCCGGCGGCGGCACAAATCTCCACGTGGCCATGGCTGTTCAGGGGCTGGAGAAGGTGCAGCAGTTCTTTTTTTTTAACGGGGCCAAGGGACGAGGGGACGTAGCCCTTGATCTTTTCATCCCCGATCTGCGCCTGCCCCTCACACAACTCCCCTCCATGGAAGGCTTTTTCACAATAAGGGATGGCTCCTTCTCCTTCCCTCTCCTGGTTAAGCCCCTCGAGGATGTTACGTTGGACTGTGCCTTCAATGGAACGCTTTTTGATGTCCGGCTCACAGGACTTAAAGTGGGCGAGAGCCAGATGAGAAGCGGAAGATTAGTGGTGCAGGGCAGCCTCCCTCCCTCCTTTTCCCTTTTCCTTGACATGGAAGAATTCAGCCCGGCCGATTTCGCCACCAAGGGGAAGAGAAGCTTTCGGATCCCGGCAATACCCTCTGACAGCCTCTTGGCGACAGCAGAGGGGAGTATCGATGTGGGTATCGACCGGGTTACCATCAA
>Ga0182021_10008996_pt1 | contig 11819 bp, 6 predicted proteins | sample 612E3MmetaG_FD_120493 | JGI IMG/M metagenome (GOLD analysis project Ga0182021, IMG submission 120493) | Permafrost microbial communities from Stordalen Mire, Sweden - 612E3M metaG (Illumina Assembly) | ecosystem: Environmental > Terrestrial > Soil > Wetlands > Permafrost | place: Sweden...
CTCCTCGCCTGGAACTGGGGCAAGGATTTGCAGGATGGATCCCGGCGGAAACCGCAAACAAAGGCGACCCAACGGACCTCCCCTGCTCAATCTGAGGAGCCTGCATCGGGCTCGCGGGGGAACCTGCCTCTGATTTTCCTTTTGACTGCTTTTACGACAGGGTTTTTTTCCTTCGGACTGGAAATCCTCTGGACCCGGTCGCTGGCGCTCGTGATCGGCTCGTCCATCTATTCGTTCAACATCATGCTTATTGCTCTCCTTGTCGGAATCGTTTTGGGCGCGAGGATCTATGAGGCTTACTGGCGCAAGATCAGGAATCCGACCCGGTGGCTGTCGGTTCTGGTGCTTGTTGTCGGCCTGTTGTGTTTGGTTGATGTGACGCTCATAGGTTTTCTGCCCGTTCTCTCGTTTGCGTTCATGAAGGCGCTCCCGGACTCCTTCCTCCTAAACGAAGGCACGGGTTTTCTTATCTGCTTCTTGACCATGCTGCTGGTTACTCTGCCTCTGGGGTTCCTTTTCCCGCTCTTGACGCATTTCATGAAGCTGACGCAGCACTCCCCTCAAAAGATCTCGAGTCATCTTTATTTATGGAACACACTGGGGACTATTGTGGGTTCCTTCGGCACTGCTTTTCTGCTCGTACCCCGCTTTGGAATGCAGACATCGTTTGTCCTGTTGGCTGCGCTGCCTCTCGTGCTTGGCCTGTGGTATCTGGGTAGTTCCCTCCATTGGTCAATGGTCATCAGGACCGGCGCGTTCGCTATGTGCGCCCTAATCTGTCTGATCCTGGTGCGGTGGTACCAGCCATGGGACCTGTACATGATGACTGCCGGCATTTACAAGTACGGCGTGGATTGGCGGGATGGCATCAAGACTGCATGGGAACTACCCGAGTTTCTGCGGAACGGGCGGCGGATTCTCTTCTACAAGGAAGGAAACGAAGGAGTCGTGTGCGTCAATGAGAGCGGGGGTGAGCGAATAATTTCCGTCAACGGCAAGAGTGATGGCGGCAACGGCCAGGACGTCATCACGCAGCGGCTCATCGCACACGTTCCCTTGATGCTGCATCCCAATCCGGAACGGGCGCTGGTGATTGGGTGGGGAACAGGCTCTACGGCCGGAAGCGCCGGCCTGTATCCAAGTCTGAAGCAGATCGACTGTGTCGAGATTGAACCCCTGGTGTTCACGTGCAGGAACTTTTTTACCGGCATTAACTACAATATTGCCGCGGATCCCCGGTTCAAGATATACATCCAGGACGGCCGGAACTACTTACTAACCACGCCGACTGCATACGATGTGATATTGTCCGAGCCCTCCAATCCGTGGATTACTGGAGTTTCCAATCTCTTCACGAAAGACTTTTATGCGATCTCGAAGAGCCGCCTGAGCCCGGGCGGCATTTTCTGTCAGTGGTTCCACTATTACAACTTGTCGTTACAGGATATGAGGGTGCAGATTCGCACCTTTGCAGAATCGTTCCCCTATGCTTCCGTGTGGCTTGTGCCACCGCGGCCTGTGGACATGGGCAACCCGATCCTGTTCGGAGACATCCTCTTCATCGGAAGCGACAAGCCGTATCACCTCGATTACGAACGGGTGCGACACTGGTATGGAGACAAGGCAATACGAGAAGACCTGGTTCCTTTGGGCGGCGTCGAGGACGAGCTAGCGTTCTTGACTAACTACTTTATGAACCGCGATGACATGCTCCGGTTCGGAAATGGAGCCTCGGACAATACCGACAATTTCCCCTACCTGGAGTTTTCCGCTCCCAAAAGATTATATGTGGCACAGGCGGAGGCCCAGCATTCCATTCTCGAAATATATCAGCAGTTTGATGCGGGAGGCAGCGAGCGCTTTCCCCCGATTGAGAACTATCCACCGCTTACACAAGAGAATCTCAGCAAAAGCCAGCATGCGGACCTGTGCGTACTGATTGGTTCGAATTATCTGCACAAGGCGTTCATGGCGCGCGCCCGCGGGCTCGCCGAAGCCGCCCTCAAGGAAGATGATCGAAATGGCGGCGCTTACGCACTGCTGGGTGAAGCACTGTATGACCAGGGCCTGGTCCCTGAGGCGGAAAACTTGTTCGACCGGGCTCTGGATCTGAATCCAAAGCTCCAAAGAGCCTACCACCTCCTCGGTGCGATCTGTTACAGCCGCAAAGAATTCGCCAGGTCGAAACAGGTGTATTCGCTTCTGGCGCAGAATTATCCAAATGATCCGATAGGTTATTACGGTCAGGCGGTGATTTGTACGGAGTTACACGACTGGTCCGAGGCACGTGAACTGATCGAAAAGACGCTCTCCATCGATCCTGGATTGAAAGACGCAATTAGGCTCCGAGACTACCTTACTGATGTTCGCAAAATAAAGTGACAAGCAGATACGTAGGGGAAGGGCGCGCCGTCCCCCTGCGTTCACCAGAAGTCGTCACTTTATTATGCGATGTTTAGTAAGTAAATAAAATGAGCCCTGCGCGCGGACATTTCGTGAGACTGTTGCCGCACTCGATGTCGTGTTTCAAATCTGAGGAATTTCGCCGCCTTGCCAACAAGTGTCGGCGAGTTTTACAGTCCCCTGGAATCTCCTCAATTCTCTGTGATTGCGATTGATAAGATTGATTTTGAAGACAGAATTCATTACTCAACAGAACTTTGGGGCTACAGCGATGAATAGCGGCACGTGGACGATCTCTCTATCCCAGACAACCGCTGACTGGAACACGTTATCCTCTACATATGCCAGCAATATCGGACTGGACAACACCTTGGTATTCAGCGGCAATCTCACGCAGCCTTGGGCCTTCGGAGACACACTCGTCATCAACTTGACGACCCCGTTTGCTTATGACCCCTCGCAGGGGAACCTACTCATGGACGTGGTTGTTAGTGGCATCTCGATGGCGGGTGGGAAAATCGGTTTCGACACCAATGGTTACAATGCTGGTAATCTCAACGGAAACACCTTCCTTGGGCGAGTCTACTACGACGGAGGAGGCGGCACCGGATTTGTCGACAAGGGATACGGCTTAGTGACCGGCTTCGACGCCGGCGCACCCACCACGGTGCCGGAACCGACCTCTTTTGTATTGGTGAGTCTCGGCTTGGGCGCTTTGGCAGCGGGAATCCGCCGCCGGCGCAACGTCTGAACATATCCGGGAGGCGTCCCATACGTACGCCTCCCGAATTTCCCTGCAGGAACCCGGCAATTTCCATCCGCCCGCTAGATTTAACCCGCCTCTTCCGTGGAACTCATTGAGACTACAATCCCTGCAGTAGTATGGGTTTTTCAAGTAGGCAAGTGTCTGACAGCCAGCCGTCGGGGCGCCACCCGAGGGCGCCCGTAGTGAAAATGCGACGAAAAATCGGGCAGGCACAGGTCCCGCCCCTACAGTTGTCTGATACTGTCCTGCACCTTTCGTCTATAATCATGCTTTTCAACTCTGAGTGAGCACTGTGGTTCCTTACCGTCCAGAGCGAATACTCGTCGAGGAAGAAGCGTGGAGTGATTGTGCCACGCGGGAGATGCTGCAAAGGCTGCCTGGAATTCCTGTGCGCACGATTCCAAATGTCGAGTCCATTCTTCCGGAATTGCGCGCTGCAGCGGATTTCCGCACGGTGGCCAAGCGCACATTGATCCTGATGCGCAATCGCGGCAGCTTCATGAAGGAATGTCCGGGATCGGGCGCGGAGATCTGCTGCAACTACTTTGTGATCAACTATGCTTTGAATTGCCATTTTGAATGCACCTACTGCGTTCTTCAGGCGTTTCTGAACAACCCGGCCATAACCGTGTTCACAAACATCGAAGACCTGATGAGCGAAGTGCGCCAGAAGGTGAGCCAGTCGCCGGACCTCCCATTCAGGATCGGCACCGGAGAAACTGCCGATTCTCTCGCGCTCGACGACATCACACGGTATTCGAGCAGGCTGGTTCATCTATTCCGCGACTTCCCGAACGCCGTGCTCGAGTTGAAGACGAAGTCCGACCAGGTCGCCCAGTTGGAAGGGTTGGATCACGGCGGACGCACGATCATCTCGTGGTCACTCAATCCCGCGCGCGTGATCCGCAATGAAGAATTCAAGACGGCCACTCTGCAGGCGCGTCTGAACGCCGCGCGCCGATGCCAACAATGGGGCTTCCCCGTCGGTTTCCACTTTGATCCCCTGATCTATTACGACGGTTGGGAGCATGAGTACGAGGAGGTGGTCGACGAGCTTTTCCGGCACGTCGACCCAGCAGATGTCTGCTGGATAAGCCTTGGATGCCTGCGCTACACATCTCATCTGAAGGAAATCGTGCGAGAGCGATTTCCGCGCTCGCGTTTGCCCTACGGCGAGTTTGTCCGGGGACACCACGGCAAGCTACGCTACTTCAGGCCCATCCGTGATGAAATGTACGCGCGCATGCGCTCGTGGATCAACGGCCGCGCGCCGGGAGTCTACGTGTATCTGTGCATGGAAAATCGCGCCGTTTGGGAGCGAAGTTTCGGCTGCGCGCCCGCTTCGTCCTGCGAGTTGTCGGCCTGCCTGGATGCGCGAGCACAAGTGCGCTTTTGAGAATGAGAGTTCTGAGAGAGCTGCACAGCCCGTGCTGCCCTTTCAGCCTTTTTTCCTGTGGGGTCGATTCAGAAACGGATGGTCCTTGACCGAGTCGCGAGGGCTCTGACCAGAATAGCAGAAGGCCATACAGATCACAAAAAGGACCGCCAAAAGCATCAGAAGGATTCCAGACATTGCACCTCCCCTGCATCTCTTGACAGCCCCATCGCGAGCAAGGGGCAGTTTCGAGAAAAATCAGATCCTGGCTGCCTTCTACCGCCGTTTTCTTCCACTTGGGATTTGTGCACTATATGCGCACGTTTTTCGAGAATCCGCAACTGATTTCTGCAGAATCGAGAACTCTTCACATCTTGTTAGACGAATGAGCGCGAGTATTGTTTCCATGAACATGCTCGTCAGCCACCCGGCCTGCCTGTGCCGCGAAACATCGAAGAACTTAGTAATTACTGGAACTGGGCAAGGGAATTCGAGGTCATGCTCCCGGATCCAAAATCGTCGCGCCGTGCGTCTGTGCTAAAGTAATGAATGCACAGCAGCATGCGAGGAGAACCATTGATGAGGCAGGATGCGTCTGGAACCGGCAATGGAGACCCGAATCAGCCCTCTGCAAAGGATCCCGTATGCGGGATGAATGTAGATCCGCTGACCGCCGCTTGGAAAGTGAAGCACCAGGGTAAGACCTACTATTTCTGCAACCCATCGTGCGAAACGCGGTTCCATGAGAATCCTGGAAAATTTATCGGCGCGGATCCTCAACTTTTCACTGTGCTGGGAAGCGCACCGGCAGCGGCCCGGGACCCTGTCTGCGGCATGAACGTGGATCCGGTCCGGGCTGGCGCCCAGACGGAGTACCAGGGGAGAAAATACTATTTCTGCTGCAAGTCTTGCGCGGAACGGTTTGCTGCTGATCCGGAACGGTTCTTGAAACCGAAGAGAACTTCCGCCTCTGAGTCCGGTTCACCTCCGCAACAGGCAACGAGCACAACGGACACGTGCGCGGCCTGCAGTCCTGATTCGGAGATGACGGGGCTCCGGCCCGCGGCGCGGATCGACTATATCTGCCCGATGGATCCTGAGGTTCTGAGCGACAAGCCCGGCGCTTGCCCGGTATGCGGCATGGCGCTCGAGCCGCGCACGATCTCGATTGTGGAGGAGGCGAATCCTGAATTGCAGGAGATGAAACGGAGGTTCTGGCTCAGCCTTACTCTCACGATTCCAGTGATTGCGATTGCCATGGCAGAAATGGTGACCGGAGCAAAATACTGGATGGCTTCCTATGGGAGAACGGCGGTCTGGATTCAATGCCTTTTGGCAACTCCCGTTGTGGTTTGGGGTGGCTGGCCCTTTTTTCGCCGAGGTTGGGCATCAATCCTGAACCGGAAATTGAACATGTTCACCCTCATCGCCATCGGCACAGGGACTGCGTACCTGGACAGCTTGGTCGCGATCCTGTTTCCCTCGATTTACCCGCAATCTTTTCAAGGGCATGGCGGCCAGCCTGCCGTCTATTTCGAGGCCGCGGCTGCAATCACGACACTGGTGCTCCTCGGCCAGGTATTGGAAATTCGGGCACGCACCCGCACGAGCAGCGCCATCCGTGCACTCCTGCACCTGGCGCCGAGTACGGCACGGCTGGTGGGCGTTGCCGGCGACCAGGATATCCCGTTGGACCGCGTCAAGAAGGGCGACCGATTGCGTGTCCGTCCAGGGGAGCGAGTTCCTGTTGACGGCGTAATCGTCGAAGGATCCAGCTCCATTGACGAGTCGATGGTTACCGGGGAACCCGTTCCCGTGGAAAAAACGAAGGGTTCCCGTGTCACCGGCGGGACCGTCAATGGCGCAGGCGGTTTTGTCATGCTTGCGGAGCGCGTCGGCGCAGGGACGCTTTTAGCACAGATTGTGCGCATGGTAAGCGACGCTCAACGCACGCGCGCCCCGATTCAGCGCCTGGCCGACAAGGTCTCCTCCTTTTTTGTGCCGGCCGTTGTTTCCGTGGCCATTCTGACCTTCGTTCTCTGGGCTTGGTTAGGGCCGCCTCCACGTTTCGCGTATGCCTTCGTGAATGCTGTGGCCGTGTTGATCATTGCATGTCCCTGCGCCCTCGGACTGGCGACGCCCATGTCGATCATGGTGGGTGTGGGCCGCGGAGCGCTGGCCGGAGTTCTCATCAAGAATGCCGAGGCGCTCGAAGTGCTCGAAAAGGTCGATACTCTGGTGATTGACAAGACGGGAACGCTGACCGAAGGCCGACCGCGCCTCGGCGCGCGGGTGAGTTTGCCTCCGCTGTCGGAGAAGGAGCTTTTGCGCATTACTGCATCGCTCGAACGCGGCAGCGAGCATCCGCTGGCCGCGGCAATTGTCTCAGCGGCAGCCGAGGAAGGATTGCAGCTGAGCGAGGCTGAGGATTTTCGCGCTTTGCCCGGAATCGGGATCACGGGACGGATCGAGGACCACAGTGTCGCGCTGGGAAATCGGAAACTGCTCGATCAACTTGGAATTGAGTTCGCGCCTCTTGAAGAGAAGGCCGCTGAGTTGAGCCGCGGTGCACAGTCGGCGGTCTACGTTGCCATCGATGGCCGCGCAGCCGGGCTGTTGGCGATTACCGATCCTATCAAGCCGTCGACAAAAGAAGCCATCGAGCTGTTGCACCGTGAAGGATTGCGGCTGGTTATGCTGACGGGTGACATCCGCGCAGCCGCCGAAGATGTTGCGAGCCGCCTTGGTATTGACGAAGTAAGGGCCGGGGTGTTACCCCAGCAAAAGGGAGAAATCGTCAAGGAACTCCAGGCCAGCGGCCACATCGTCGCCATGGCGGGCGATGGAATCAACGATGCGCCCGCACTCGCTCAGGCCCACGTGGGAATCGCCATGGCTACGGGAACGGATGTCGCTATGCAAAGCGCCGGCATCACTCTAGTCAAAGGGGACTTGCGAGGCATTGCGCGCGCCCGCAATTTGAGCCGTGGAACCATGCGCAACATCCGCCAGAACCTCTTTTTCGCGTTCCTTTACAATTCGCTCGGAGTGCCGATTGCAGGGGGGATTCTTTACCCGGCGTTCGGGCTGCTGCTCAGCCCCATGATTGCAGCCGCCGCGATGACTTTCAGCTCGATTTCCGTCATCAGCAACGCGCTGCGGCTGCGCCGCCTCGAGTTGTAATGGGGCTGCCGCTACTCGGACAACTCCCGGATTGCGAAGCTGAGTAGGAGATGGAGATGACGCAAAGGTTGGTGTGATTCGGCAAAATCCGTGGCGTTTTTTCTTTGCTGTTTAGCAGACGGAGCTGAAGGAAATCAAAGCAAAAACGCCACGGATTCCACGGATTCCACGGATTTCACGGATTTAAAAAGGGGGGTCACACTCAACCGTTTTCTATCCAATCAATTGGCCCAAATCATCCGTCTTAACTTCGGATTCCAGGCAAATCTCATCCGCAACTCACCCTAATCGATGCGGAATCCTAGCGGCCAAGACGTCCTTCGCGGCGGACATAGATGCATTTCGCGAGCCTCTCCTCAACGGCGATCTCGGTTTCATCGCACTGCAGCACGCAACTCGGCCACTTCTGCAGCAGCTTGAGCCGGTTGCCCGGCACCATGCCTAGCGAAGAGAGTTTCAGCATGCGCGCGTGTTCAGGCACGCACACATAGGCGATTTTGCCGGATTCCCCCACGTCGAGCTGATCGCTGGAAACCACGATCGGGCGAAGCTCTTCCTGGGTCTTGCGGCAGCAATTGCCCTCAGGAATTGGCTTGCCGTGCGGACAGAAGCGAGGATGGCCCAGCAAGGTGCAGATCGAGTCGGCGATCCCCTCGGCCAGCAGATGCTCGAATTCGCAGGCCGCGCCCTCGCTGTCGTCCACGTGTGTGCCCAGGACGTCGCAGATCAGGCGCTCGGCGAGGCGGTGACGGCGGATAATCCGCTCGGCGAGGCTGCGTCCTGCTTTTGCCAGGCGCACGCGACGTTCCCCGTCCATCGTGATCAGGTCCTGCTCCTGGAGCGTCGTCAACAATTCATCAGTGACCTGTACGGCAGACTCGCGCAGAATATCGTCGAGCTTATCCTGCCCCTTTTCCTCGAGAGTCCAGATCGCCTCGAGTACTTCAGCCATTTGTTCGGGCAATTTGCCCACAATGAATTCCATGGTTCGCATATCCTGTCAGAGTTGCTTATTCTACAAAAGAGGAAGAGGAGATCACTAGGTGAATGTGATGTTGAATGTGCGCAGGACCCAGCTGAGGGCCGCGCCGACAGCTACGGCAAAAGGTACGATAAAGGAAGTAATTGCAATCGCGCGCTTGGCCCCTTGTTCCTTGACGATCACCAGGAAGCTCGCAAGGCACGGCACAAAAAGCGTGATCACCACCAGGCTTACGACGACCTGCTGGGCGGTAAGCATTCCCGTGCGGGCCAGCTGAAACATCCCGGCGGCGCCGTAATCACGGCGCAAAAAGCCGAGAACAAAGGCGCTGGACTCCTGCGCCGGAAGGTGCAGAATCCCAGTCAGTACAGGCGCCAGCGCGACCTGCACCCACTCGAGCACACTCTGCCCGGACACGCGGATTTTGTCCATCGCGAACAGCACCACGGTTCCATACAAAAAAAGCGGCACGGCCTCCTTCAAGTACCACTTGATACGATAGCCGGTTTTCAAAAGCAGATTTCTCAGCTGGGGAGTCCGGATTGGCGGAATCTCGAAGATGAATTCGCTGGCGCGGCCGCGGATCAGCTTCGAGGACAGAAATCCAACGAGCAACAACTGGGACGCCACCACTCCGATCACGGTCAGCGTGGCCGCTGACGAAAAGCTCGCGGCGATTCCCATAATCACTCCAAGCTGAGCCGAGCAGGGAATGCCCAGAGCGAGCAGGAATGTCGCAATCAGCCGCTCTTTGCGGGTGTTCAGGACTCGCGTCGTAATCGTAGCCATGGTGCAGCAGCCCAGGCCGAGAACCATCGGCAGCGTCGCCTTTCCATTCAAGCCCATCCAGCGCATAACGCGATCCGACAGGATCGACAGACGCGGCAGATAGCCGCTGTCCTCCAACAGGCCGAACGCGATGAAGAAAGTCCCGACCACCGGAAGCACAATCGCAAGAGCATACACCAATCCCATCGACACGAGACCGTACTTGCCTACGATCAGGTCGAAAAGGAAACCCGCCGGCACGATTCGCTGCAACAGTGGAATCAAGTAGCGGCCGAATACGATGTCCTCGAGAAATCCCACCAGCGTCTGCGCTCCGGTATATCCCACGAACTCATACAGCAGGAGCAGGACGCAGAGCAGAATCGGAATCCCCGTCAGCGCCCTGCGCGAGAGGATGCCGAACTCATGCGTAAACTTCTTGCTGCGGGCGATCAGGATTCCAAAGGGAATGACGACGGGCGCGATGAAAAACAGGAAGTGGAGGACTTCCAGGACCAGGCCGAACTGCCCGCGTCCCGACGACGCCTTGGACCACAGCAGCGCGGAAAAAATGCCCCCCGTTCCGGGCTGCCGCGCCAGCATGGCAGCGACTCGCCGGGTGACTGCCGCGTATGGTGTCCATACGCCAAGCATCGCGCCGAACTCATTCCAGACAAAGAGACTCAGGCCGGCGATAAGGAGTACCAGCCACACTCTTGATGCACTGCTTGCGTCGGCTTCGAGAAGCTTGCCCTCCCGCTTTTTCTTGTAGGTGGCGACCGAAAGGTCGAGAAAATCATTCCGGCTCTGAGCCAGGTCCCTTACGAGCGACCGCCGGGATTTTTCGCTATACGACGTCTGCGCATACCCCAGGCGATCCATCGCAACCGCGCCCAGGGATGATTCCAGCTGGTTCCTGAAACTGCTGTCGCCGAGCGACAACCACTCAACGGCAAGAGCCCCAGGAATCGATCCGGAACCGTTCAGGACCGAATAAACGTATTGTGTCGCGGCACTTTCACGTAGAGGATCTCTCGGCGCGGCCGTGTTCTGCATCGCCTGCAATAGCTGGCGCCTGCCTTTAGAATAAATGGCCACGGTCTCGACCACAGGTACCGAGAGGAGGTTAGACAGGCCGCGCGTGTCAATCTCGATGCCGCGCTCCTGTGCCTCATCCATCATGTTGAGCACCAGAACCATCGGAATGCCAAATTCGACCAACTGGGAAGCGAGCAGGAGGGTGCGGCGCAGATTTTTGGCGTCCGCAACCTGAACAACCAGATCCGGCTTTTCCTGCAGGAGAACTTCACAAGTGACCCTCTCGTCCTCAGACTGGGGGACCAGACTCTGTACTCCTGGTGTATCCACGATTTCATAATTCAAGCCTCCCAGGCTCAGCTTTCCGCGAGAGACCTCGACAGTCGTCCCCGGGAAATTGGAGACCATGACATAATTGCCTGTCAATAAACGGAAAATTACCGATTTGCCCACATTGGGGTTGCCTACCAGGACAACCTTTCGGACTGCAGGAAGCTCTTCTACCGCCATGCCTCTTCTCCTGCCTGGATTTGCGCCAGGAATTTCCAAGACGAACGCCAAAGTGTACCAGAACAGTCCTGTTTTAACTACACTAAAGGAAACTGAGGCGCGATTAGATCATATGGGTTCATCGTCACGTTTGATTTCGGCAATACTTAAAACTAACATAACAGCAGCAGGGAGCGGCAATTGCAATGAACTCCACAATTCTTCACGTTGACATGGACGCTTTTTTTGCAGCCGTGGAACAGCGCGACCATCCGAAATTCCGGGGCAAACCCGTAATTGTGGGATCGGACCCCAAAGGCGGCAAAGGCCGCGGCATTGTGGCTACCTGCTCGTATGAAGCGCGCAGGTTCGGTGTGCACTCCGCACAACCTATTTCCCAGGCCTGGCGCTGCTGCCCGCAGGGCATCTATGTGAGGTCGGACATGGGAAAATATGTCCGCGCCTCCGAGCGGATCATGTCGATTCTGCTCGAATTCACAGACATGGTAGAACAGGTCAGCATCGACGAAGCGTTTCTGGATGTTACCGGCAGCCGGAGGCTGCTTGGATCCGGCGTCGAAATCGCCCGGAAGATCAAGTCGCGCATAGTCGAGGATCAGCGCCTGACTGCGTCAGTGGGAGTGGCCTCGAACAAGTTTGTTGCCAAAGTGGCGTCCGATTTGCGGAAGCCTGACGGCCTTGTGGTCGTTGATCCGGGGAAGGAAGAAGAATTTCTCGCGCCGCTGCCTCTCGGGCGACTGTGGGGTGTCGGCGCTAAGACGGAAGCGCTTCTCGCCCGCCTCGGGCTCCGATGC
>Ga0182021_10008997_pt1 | contig 11819 bp, 12 predicted proteins | sample 612E3MmetaG_FD_120493 | JGI IMG/M metagenome (GOLD analysis project Ga0182021, IMG submission 120493) | Permafrost microbial communities from Stordalen Mire, Sweden - 612E3M metaG (Illumina Assembly) | ecosystem: Environmental > Terrestrial > Soil > Wetlands > Permafrost | place: Sweden...
CTTACAGGGCGATGTGAAAAATCAGAATAAATAGCGAGCCTGACCCCAAGTATGCGAGGGGTTTGCTGAAAGATGGAAATTCCTGCAGTAACGAAGCCACACTAATCGTGATGTATATGCCCATTGCCACCTGTAATGTTGAAACAATAGGGTCGCTGTACATCCTTACGTTCAGGTCAATTGTATGGTCGAAAAAATAGTGTAACGAGATGAATACCAAAACTGAAACAAGAAGCCCATTCTTGTTAAACACCATTGACTTGGTGTGTTCCCCCAGCAGGTAGCCAAAGATAATGAACGAGGTTGTTATCGGAGCGAGGTCAATACTCCATGGCAGGCCTGGCAATCCCTTCACTCCGGGAATATAGGTGCCTGTGGCATCCGGTTGCCAACTCGCGTCAACGAAATATATGCCAATGATAAGAAGCAAAGCTGCACTGAAAGCCAACCACACCTTGCTGCTAACCTTTGCTTCAAATGCTTTCAACAAGATCAATGCGATAGTTGATGAAATAAATAGATGCGGCAAAAACCACAAAGGTATCCAGACGATCGTATTACCTGTCCCGTAGAGTATGCTCATGAAATATTCGAAACCATGCACATCAGGTTTGTTGCGTAGTATTGCAGCGAGCAGGTCAAATACACCCAAGAATAGCAGGATAACAAAATAGGGCTTGAGCAGAGCGCTTGCCCGTGTTGTCACGAAACGCATGATCCCGTCTGATGATCTGATAAAAATTCCAGCCAAAAAGAAAAACAAAGGCATGTGAAACGAGAAGATAACTCTGAAGAGCTCCCCTTTATCGTGCCACACGATCCAATTGTGGCCGAGCACGACAAGGATAATGCCCAGTCCCTTTGTCACATCTATCGTTGTGTTGCGGTTCGTAGTCACATCTCTCTCAATTCGCCATCAAAATATCAATTCAATTAGTGCGCATTCTTGATGTGCAGCAAATGACTTCTGTGCTGTTTCAGACCGGAATTATTTTACCAAAAACCAAACAAAACCAAGACCACGAAAGACACCAGAGTGATTTCTTTTCGGTCGTGCCTTCCTTCAAATACAATTCGACTCCGGTACTTTAAGCACTTTGGAGACGCCAAATTTGGTTGCCAGAGTGATTTTGTCGCGGCGACCCTTAAGTGCCTTTGACAACAGGATTTCATTCTTGAACGGGCCATACATGTCGGCCGTGTCCCAGAACGTGCACCCGATGGCTGCAGCCCGTTCGAGAACGCCAAGATTTTGAGCTTCAGAAGAGGTGCCGTAAAAATCCGACATGCCCATGCAGCCCAAACCGATTGCGGGGACGCGAAGGCCTTGTGATCCAAGATTGACGAGTTTCATGACTTTGATTTCCTTTCACGTTGTGGAGGTTCATAGTTGTCTGTGATGAAGTACGTGTATCAATCAGCAAAGAGGATCAGTATGCTTTGCGTTTACGACCTGCAATATTCGGAGAATATCAAAGCAAATCAATCCGCCCCCATTTTTTTCGAAACAGGCTGCGGTTGTATATACCCGGCTATCTAGGCCGTTTGGCATATTGACTAAGCAGGCGAGGCTGGATAGGGTGCGACTGCTTGAATATCCGCTGGCGGGCCGGGTCTGAACGCCATCTCGCTATTTAAGCGTTGTTACTCCTTCAGGGCTTGGTCAACCCCGAATTTGCTTTTGATAAGAGGCTCTCATGTTTAGCAAAAACGCAGTCGGAAAGTCATTGTTGAAGTTCGTGGTGCTGGTTGTGATTTTGAACCTCGCTTCATGCGGTGGTAGTGGAAGTTCCTCAATTGTCACTCCCCATGTCACAACTTTCTACACAATCACTGCCGAGGCCGGTAGCAACGGGAGCGTTACGCCATCCGGTGAAACCTCCGTCGCCCAAGGTGCCTCGCAAAGCTACTCCATTGCGCCTGATTCCGGTTTCGCGGTTGCGAGCCTGGAGGTTGACGGAGCAACTGTTGCAAGGTCTACCATACACACCTTCACCAACGTCCGGGCGAACCACACGATCCGTGCAACGTTTCGCGCCGCGCAGCCGGACGATATTGCTTTGTCACTTGTTCCTGCACGAACCTCGGGGGTTGCGCCACTTGCGGTCTTCTTTGATGCGTCAGGGACGACGGATATCGGAATTACCGCCCGACCATTCCATGATCTGGAATACACGTGGGATTTCAATGATCCAACCGCAGGCAAATGGGCCTATGGTGCCCAACCAAACGTAAACAGCAGAAATTCAGCTACCGGCCCTGTCGCGGCGCATGTGTTTGAAAAGGCGGGAACCTACACCGTCACATTGTCGGTGTTCGACGGCTCCAATACTGTCAACACGACCCAAATCATTACGGTGGAAGATCCCGAGGTGGTGTTCGCCGGGGCGAAGACCGCTTGCGTATCCACATCCGGTACGTTTGCAGAATGCCCATTGGGCGCGGCTCGGATAACAACCTCCGACTTTGCAACTGCCTTGGGAAATATTTCCAGTACCGTGAAACGGATACTCTTCAGATCAGGAGAGGCGTGGACTCAAAGTACGGGATATACAGTTTCGCAAACCGGCCCCGGATACATCGGCTCATTTGGAACCGGAGCAAAGCCACATATTCAAGCTTCCGGGAGTGCATTTAGCGTTGTTCGCTTTCTTGCAGATGATTGGAGAATACTGGATCTGTCTATTGACGCTCTTGGTGGTAGCGGAATAAACGCAATCCAGAATAACGGTCGAACACAGATAACGGTACTGAGACTGGATGTCACAAATACAGGCGGTTCATTCGACACTGACAATGGTTCGAGTGGTGGCGGGGTAAACGCTGACCAGTTCGCTGTTCAGGACAGCACCTCCGTCGGGCTGTATGTCGGACCGGGAATGGTAAATTCCTGGATAGGGGCGCAGAGGTTTGCTTTCCAGGGCAACCATATGGATAACCAGGGTGGCGGAGAACACGTTCTGAGATTCTTCAAAGTTATTAAGGGGGTTGTTGCGCACAATGATGCAATGAATCCGGCAAAGGACAAGCATGATCTAAAAATGCACTCGGCAAATCCGATGGCGGCGCCATACAAACAAGTATTGTGGGATGGAACTTATACGGAGCAGGTTGTTCTTGCAGACAACTATTTCCCGGGAAAGGCAGCAGTTACCTCTTATGTTGTAGCAATAGAAACTCAGCTAATTACCGATGATGAGCGTTTGCGCGATATTATTGTTGAGAGGAACTGGATCTCTGGCCCCGCATCGACCTTGTTATTTATCGACGATACCGTAGGCTGTACAGTGCGGAACAATCTGTTCACCATGGGTGCAAGTGATACGTATGGAATTGGTGTTGCCGGCGATGTAGGGATGCCGTCACCCCCTGATGATCTGACCAATATTTATAACAACACATTCTATGGAACTCATGTCCACGATTCCAACGATGTACATGCAGTTGTAATTGGTGCCACACCACTGAGAACTACGGTCAGGAATAATCTGTTAAGTGCTCCGAATGATCCGGGCGCAACAATTACGTGGATGACGGGTGCAACGCTGGTATCCGATCACAACTTGATTAACAATACTCCATCTGCATTGTGGGTGAGCGGAACACCAACCGTTCCGGCGGATTTTGTGTTGAATGCCACAAGTCCCGCAATCGGGGCTGGCGTGGCTATTCCTGTTTGGGATGACTTCATCAGAACCTCAAGGGCTGCCACTTGGGATGTCGGAGCATATCAGCACTGAGTTGCCGCGCAGCTGTTCCCCCCTATTATTCCTATACTCTATGGACAATAGGGGACAGTCGATTTCCTTTCAGCCATGCCGACCTTCAAATTCAATTCGACTCCGTACCTTTGTAGTACTTTATTACTCCCCACAATATTTCCGTCTGTGATCCGTCTTAACAGGCTTGGATACGACATTAACTGCCAAGGCACTGATGGCCGAACAGGATAATCATCACCAATCCTTTGGATTTCCTTTACTTGTATTTGCCGCTAATAATCTGATGGAGAATATCTGATGAGTAAGTCTGCCTTTAGCCTGCGCGTATTTTCGTTCTATATGTTCTTTTTCGGTGTGGTGCTGATTGGCGATCCAAACTGGCTGTTGTCACTCTTTGGGGTGGCCGAGACACATGAGGTCTGGATTCGTATTGTCGGTATGATGATACTCATTGTCGGTTTCATTGACTTCATGGCCTCCGGTAACGAGATGCGGCTATTTTTCCGGTGGTCTGTTTACGCCAGGCTGGCAGTGCCGATATTTCTCATCGGTTTTGTTGTGTTGGCTTCTGCGCCACCGGTCATCCTCATTTTCGGGGTAATTGATGCGGGTGGAGCAATCTGGACAGGCTTTTGTCTTCGTTCCGAGAATTTGGCAAAATCAGAAAGTCTGCTTGGAGCTGTGCGGAAAAATTAAACGGGCTCAAGGTCAAGTTGTTTTCAGCACCCAAAATCGGGCTTTTCAAAACCAACAAATGAAGCTGGCAAGAACCAATTGGACACTCGATCAAGTTCCGTCAAAGCCCTCTCAATCTTCAGCCTGAGCTGCTCCGCAGCACTTTTTGAACTTTCTTCCGCTACCGCAAGGGCAAGGCGCATTGCGGCTTATTTTTTGCAAGCGAAAAGGTACCGGAGTGAATACTTCAAAGCCAGAAAAGGACGGTTTGAGCCAACTCACCTTTTGCCGCAGTAGTTGAAACTCAAACCAAGTGCCTGCGCCATTTTCCATCTCGAAATGCTTCGAGAAGTACTTGTGCTTTTCCGGGTTCCAGGTCGCTGAAGACTGATCCCCTGCCAAAAAAGTCGTTTAGCCCCGGTATGGTTGCAAGGTCTGCGCGTGTCACTTTGGCAAAGCCCATGGACCATTCGGAGAATGTTCTTTTCTCAATTGGAATTTCAATCAGTTTGATTACGTGGGTATGGCGTGTGTCTTGTTCGATTCGGAAGTACAGATCGTGAAGTGTCTTGGGATCGCCTTCAAGAATCTGGAAGAATGATTCATCAACATAGAGCAGCATGCCGGTCAGGCCGTTCCTGGAGTTGAAGTCTCGGGCGAAGGTGAGAAGGTCAACCAGCTCGCTTTGTTCAAAGTGATGCGTACCGATACTGCTGTATGCCAAGAGAATGAGATCGCCGGAATCGTTCATGATTGCCTCTCGTGAGGTGTAGAGCTGTCAGCTTAACATGGCCAGATGAGAAGTATTAAATCAAAGCGGCCACTCTATTAATCGCGTTGAATCACCGCCTCCGCACAAGGCCCGTCAAACCCTTCTTAATCTTCAGCCTGAGTTGCTCCGCAGCACTTCTTGAACTTTCTCCCGCTGCCGCAAGGGCAAGGTGCATTGCGGCTTATTTTTGGAGTTTCATTTTCAAATATTTTGCCACTGGCGATATCTGCCGCGCGACGTTGCGGCGCCCAGAATTTGTATATCAAGCCGACGCTGGCCGGGATTTGTTTTGAAAGTTCTTCGCGCTGAGCCGGTGTTTTTACCAGTACTTCTTCGGCCTCTGTGACGTCTGGCGCACCCAGCAGGTAAATTGGCCGCAACGCCAGCGGCCCTTGTTTGGATTCAAACAAGGCCTTCCAGCCATCTCGCTGCATGTTGATGCCGGTCATGTATCCGTGCGCCCACATTTCCCCATCCATGTATTCGTGCTCGTCGCCTTCATAGACTTGCAGATCAAAGACTGGTTCGAAATGTTCCGGCTCTTGATGCAGGCTCCAGCCGATTGCATTCATGTGGCGCGTGATCAGGCCGATGATTCTTTGTGCCTGGGCATCGCTTGCAAATGTTGGGGTATCTTCTGTAGTCGGGCCCCACACGCGCGAAATCCATTCGTCTGGCTTTTGCATTGCCGGGCCGGAAGCGAGAGCGGTGAGGAATCCATCCAGGCAATCCAGCAGCATGACTTCATTGGTGGTGGCATCGGACATGAGGAAGCTGTCGAGTTCGTCCATCTCTTGTTCGGAGAGTGCGGGTGTGACTTCTTCTTCGATTGATTCTTGGTTTGGCATGGTTGCTTTTACTTTCTTTCTTGAATAATGTGAAAGCGCAGTTAAGATGTTTGTAGGTGCGAATTCATTCGCACGAATATCGAGTTATGTGCGAATAAATTCGCACCTACACAAGCTCAGGGCGAACGGCTTAATCAGCACTTGTTTAGGTTCAAATATCTTGCCTTGAGCGAACTGTAGAGTTCGTCGCGGACATTGGCGGAATCCAGATCGGCAACTTCCAGCACTTCGACCAGGTGTTCGTTGTCTTCCCGGCCATCCCATATCTTGATGTACGTTCCGGCCTTGTAACCGTGGTCTTGGCGGAACACATTGAGCACATTCTTGCCCACGTATTGTTTGAACAGATCGTTCCATTCCATATCGCAGTCGTGCAGTAGTGCCTCGAATAGCGCGAGGCTGGCGCGCCTGGCTGCCGCGAGGCCCACCAGCAAGTCGAGCTTATCCAGCAAACTTAATTGGGCGAGCACGTAGTTTTGGTTGTCGAACTGTACCGACTTGGGGTGAAGATCGAGCTCGGCTTGCATTTCAATCTTCGCTTGCGCGATGTTGCCGAGCTTGGCCTGTATAGATGCGGAAAGGATGAAGTGCCAGATATCGACCAGTTCCATTCTCAGTTGGGCCAGGTCACATTCCTGCTTCTTCCACCACTTCCAGCCGTGGTGTTCAATCGCTTCGACGCCTTCGACCTGGATGGCACGGTGCCAGTTGTTGTTGGCGGCAACCCAGGCGGGGTTGACCTTGCTGTTCATGCCATCCTGCAATTCGAGCATGGTACTGAGTTGAATTTCTGAAATCGTCATGGTTCCGGCCTTGGGTAAAACGGCTATTTTACAGTATGGCCCTCACTTCGATTTCGGCTGAATTCGGCGGTCTGTAGCAAACCAATGAAGTCGGTTTCTTTTTAGTCATGCCTTCCTGCAAAAACCATACAGCTCCGGTATGGTATGTTCTCTCTATACCTCTTCAGTACGATTGACATTACCCGCACCATTCCTCTACAGTTCGTACCACTTGCAATTCCACCACACGCACATCGCGCCGCACGAACGGCGAGAGGCTTACGGCGGGATGCCCAGAACAGGATGGCTGGCGCAAGGATAGATTCCCGCACCGATGGGCATTATCGCCAGCAGCGCAATTTGTTCGACAAATGGGTAAGTACTTGATTGCAAGTCTCACTGAACATACTTTGAACAGGCCAAACATTTTGGCCTGTTCGTGTTGTTTTGAAATTTATTAAGGGGTAAATGTGGGTATATTCGATCTATTTAGGGCTCTATTCAGAAGTGAACAGGATGAGCTTCCCGAACTGCATGGATCAACGGAACCGGAACGACGCAGCAAGGATCGGGTCGAAGCGCGGGAGGGAACACGCGTGCTCATCATTGACGACTCGAAAACTGTCGTCACAGCAATCAAGAAACTCTTGCGCTCTGTCGGCTACGAAACCCTTGAAGCGTTCGATGCCGAAACCGGCCTGGGTATGATCCACGAACATTCTCCGGAACTTATCTTTCTTGACATCATGCTGCCCGGCATGAGCGGCTTCTCTGCGCTGCGCATGATCAGACGCGATCCGCTGACTCGTGACATTCCGGTGATTATGATGAGCGGAAACGAGCAGGCAATGGAACAGTTTTACGGTTCGCGAATCGCCGCCGATGACTTCATGAAAAAGCCCTTCTCGCGCGATGAACTGTTCTTCCGCATCGATGCTCTGCTCGACAATAATGGTGTTCCGCGCCGCCCCAAAGTGGCTCCCAACACAGCACAGGAACACTCGACAACATCCTTTGCCTGATCCGAAATTCAGGAATGGGCCACCCGCCCGCCGCAGCTCAGAGCCAAAAGGAGCTCCCGCACATAATCATCGGTATCGGAGTGAGCTAACCCGCCTTTTCGGTACACATTTGTAAACAAAGATACCGAGTCGATTTTTTTCAGCCTCATCTTCCTTCCACAATTATTTGTCTCCGGCACGCCCAGCCTTGCGGGGATCCGTGTTTGTACCTTGTGCAATATCGGACTCGCGCAAATCTGATCCGCAAGGATGATCCTCCACAGAAAAAGCTGATCGCCCACGACTTGTTGCAGGTGATCAACATCGCCCTGCCTGGTTAAGTGCGACAACGAACAGAATTGTTCATGACTCCTCACTATTGTGAATCCGTTGGCCGATGGACGGCTTACGACAATAGGGTGTTCTGAACAGGACATCTCGAATGCCAGTTATGGCAAATTTCAAAGGAGTAATTATGAATATCAAACTTGTTGGGAGTTTTGTTTTAGCCGCCGCCCTGCTCTTTCCTGCGTTATCTTATGCAAAGGATACGTCTACCGATACCACGGGTGAATATCTGGACGATGCCGGGATCACCACAAAAGTGAAAGCCAGTTTTGCCAAGGATAAGTGGATCAAAGGGCGTGACATCAGCGTTCGCACTGATCAAGGTGTTGTAGATTTAACCGGAACCGTTGACAGCAAGAAAGAGTCGGATCGCGCCACGGCGCTTGCGACAAAAGTAAATTCGGTGAAGGCAGTCCACAACAACCTGAAGGTCAAGCCCGATTAAAGTCCGAATCTATCAATAAATATGCCTGCAGGTTTTGCTACTTGCAGGGTTATTTGCAACTCAAAATATCAAGGATATAAATCATGAAAAGAATCGCGATTGCATTATTGTTATCCGCTGCTGCTGTCCCCGCTTTTGCTTCTGATATGTATATCGGCATCAGGGGCGGGCAGGCTAAAACGAATATTGAAAATAATTCTTTCAACAACAGTACAGTGACCTCGTCCAATCCAACCGGTTGGGGCGTTTTTGTCGGCCATGTTTTCAATAGCAGTTTTGCGCTTGAAGGGGAATATCTCAATCTGGGTGAGATCAAAGCAGGAACCAGCTCTGCGAAATCTACCGGCGTCAGTTTGAGTGGTGTTGGTTCTATCCCGTTCAATCAAAATTTCTCGCTGTTCGGCAAATTGGGCTATGCGATGATTACCGGCAAACCCGGCGGGGCATATATTGGCAATGAAAAGAAAAGCAAAGCGACGACCTATGGCTTGGGAGCTCAGTTCAACTTGAACTCTTCGATGGGCATACGTTTGGGTTGGGATAAATACAAATTCACCGATTCCGGATTGAATGGTGATGCCAGCCTGACCTCTGTTGGTGTTTTATTCAAGTTCTAATCCGGTTTGAACTACAAAAAGCCGGAACATGTCCGGCTTTTTCGATCGATGGGGGCAGACTCCATGATCCACGTGGAATTTAACAGGCCGGTCGAATTGTTCAGACAGCAGCATTATTCAGCCGGCTGCTGTTATGCGTCTGCTTGTTGGCCGGCCATTTTTTTCAGTCAATCAATGTACTTGTCACAGGTTCGTAATCCGGTACCTCGACGCGCTTTAAGTGCAGGTCAACCGGTTCTCCGGCATCTTTGTGCAAGACGGTTAATGTGATTGCGGAGCCGGGCTCTCCCCGCAAACTCCACTTGAATGCGATCACCGACATGGTTTTTGCCGCAACGCCATTAACCGCCAGAATCTCATCGCCCTCCCTGAGTCCGGATGCATAAGCAGCCGAATCACCAGGCACGGGAGTTGCGGTGAGGTGTGCGCCGGCAATCATCAGTACGCCGTCTTTGTTGTATGTGTAGGAGGATGGGGAAATGGCAACTCCCAGACCTCCGCGCGGCAAAGGACCATGGATGGTCTTTTTTACATCGTTTTTTTCGACAATCTCAACGCCACCGCAGGTGTCGTCCCAGAAGCCTCCCGTATCCGCACGAAACGTTGTCACCGTATAACGCAGCACCATGGTGTGGTCAGCATCATTCAATTCACCTGTCACATCTCCGCTCTCGTCGGGAATCAAGCAGGTACCCACCTTGAGAGAAGGATGTTTCCAGGTACCCACGAGTTGGCTGCCGCTTGCTTGCAAACGAAACGCGTAGTTGCCCGTGTACGTTGTCGAAGTTCCGGTTCGACTGGTGGAATGCCCGATTACCGATTCCATTGTGATTGCATTGCCATCAACTTTCACCAGATACGGCATGCTGTCCGAGGCGATCCAGGTGCCGGCTCTTTTGTTTGATTTGCTTACTTGTTCCTGCCGGAACTCGAGCTTGACGATTTCGTCCTGGATTTTTTGCGTATCGTCGGCCTTGGGTTCCAGCGCCACATAGCGCTTGTAACTCAGGATCGCCGCGTCGAATTTGCCCATTTTCGCCTGCACCGAGCCCAGGTTGTACCAGGCGGAGGAAAGGCTCGGGTCCAGTTCCGTTGCGCGGCTAAATTCCTCGGCGGCCAGCATCAGTTCTCCGGCGCTCTTGGCCATTTCAATTGCGGCAACGCCTCTTAACATATGCCGCCGGGCATCGGCTGCGCCTTCTTCTGCAAGTGCAGGTAACGCCACCAGTGCCATAACAAGTAAGCGCAGAATTCTGGTTATCATCATCTTCTCCCCAATGCGCGGCAGTCAGCGCGATTCAAATTCACAGTCCTCCGGCTTGTCACTGCGCTTTTCTGACCAAGGTGAAACTTAACGGGTTTGCTTCTCCCTGACGTTCTACCTCGACGGTCACCTTGGTGCCCGCTTGCCCGCGAAGCAGCTCCACCAATTGCGCGATTTTCAAATCCTTGACGTCTTTCCCGTCTACCTGCCGAATGCGGTCACCCGCCCTGATTCCGGCATCGGCTGCCGGCAGGTTGGGTACAACGTCAGCGATGAGTTGGGGATCTGTGTTTGTGAGTTGCAGGCCGACAAGCCCGACGTCCTTGGGCAGTTGACTGTCAGGGCTGGCATTGCCTTGTGGCTCCGGTCTTTTGAAGACTAACGTCCCCGGTAACTCTCCCGTCTTCGTTACCCCGGTGCAGGAATCCATACCGAAAAAGGGCCCGATATCTCTGTCAAGCTGGAATTGGCTCACTTGAAAGTTGAGTGTGAGCTGCTTGCCATCCTCACTTACGGTACCCGTAAACTCACCCTGATCGACCGGCACCGTGCAATCCGACACTTCCTCCATAAATGCTGCGCGAGTGCGCGTTCCCTTGATGGATGACCCGTCGATTCGCCCTTTAAATATCACCTCGGCGCTGGCGTGGGGAATACTGTCCCTTTTTCCGAGCAAAAAACCGCCATCACTGATCAGTTTTATTCCGCTCGCGGACGAATTGATCTGTTCTGTAGCCTTGAGGTTGAACTCCAGCTTGTTTACCGAAATCACATAGGTGTTTTGTCCGGCGGTCCAGGTGGCGCTGAAATTGGCGACTATGTTGACCTTCTCTTGCTTGTATTCCAGCTTGATGATTTCGTCCTGGATTTTCTGGGCATCATCTGCCTGGGGTGACAAGGCCAGATAGCGCTTGTAACTCTGGATTGCCTCATCGAACTGCCCCAGCTTCACCTGCACCGACCCCAGGTTGTACCAGGCAGCGGAAAGGGTCGGGTCCAGTTCCGTGGCGCGACGAAATTCCACAGCGGCCGGCGCAAGATCCGTTGCGCTCTTGGCCATTTCGATGGCGGCAATGCCTCTGACCATATGCCGCCTTGCATCGGCCACGCCTTCTTCTGCCAGGGCCGGCAGTGTTGCCAGCAAGGAAACCAATAACAATACGTACCGGATTTTTGCTTTCATGATTTGCTCCCTGATGTGATGCATCACTGCGCTTCTGGCGCAGCCTTTTGTCGTGCGGCCTGCTCTTGCTGTTCGAGTCGGGCCAGTTCTGTCGCCGTGCGTGCGCGGTCTGCTTTTGCTTTTGCCAATGCTTCGCGCGCGCGCCGCAGGGCATCGCTTTCA
>Ga0182021_10008998_pt1 | contig 11818 bp, 11 predicted proteins | sample 612E3MmetaG_FD_120493 | JGI IMG/M metagenome (GOLD analysis project Ga0182021, IMG submission 120493) | Permafrost microbial communities from Stordalen Mire, Sweden - 612E3M metaG (Illumina Assembly) | ecosystem: Environmental > Terrestrial > Soil > Wetlands > Permafrost | place: Sweden...
AACAGGTGGGGAATTTCTATGCGGATCGGGCCCTCTTCGCCAAGGCGCGCTTGCTGCAGAAGCAGGGCAAAGGCAAGGACGCCGAGAAGGTCCTACGCGAGATTCTGGACAAGATGCCCAAGACATCGTTGCGCAGGGACATCGATGACCGCCTGGCCGCGTTGGGCGACTAGGTTGACGTCGTTTCCGCGTCACCTCGCGGCGCGGCCCGGCCGGAGGCTGGGTCTATTCCTGGTGCTGTGCGGCTGCGGAAGCAGCGCCCTTCATCGCGCCACCGAGGAGCGGCGTGAGTATCCAGCCGGCGTCGTCCAGATGCTCTGGCGCACCGTAATCCACCCCTATTCCGCCAGCGATGCGCAGCCCGAGGAATGTGCCACGGGCGCTCTCGTCGACTCGCGTCTCATCTTGGGCTCGCGTGCGGGCCAGGTGGCGGCGGTGGACACGGAGAATGGCCGTGTGATCTGGTCTGTGCCGATAGCAGGGGGGGTTGAAGCTGAGGCGCGTTTCGATCCGGCACGCGGTCAGGTCTACTTGGGCAGCGACGACGGAGTTTTCTACGCCATCGACCCACGGGACGGGAAGATTCGCTGGTCGTATCAGGGCAAGGGCTCGGTCGAAAGCCGGCCTGAAGTGGGACCGGCTTTACTCTACTTCACCAGCACTGCGAATCGCGTGGTCGCGCTGGAAGCCGCGACAGGAAAGCGTCGGTGGCAGTACGATCGCGAGACGCCCGAGGGATTCAGCATCCACGGCCACGCCGGGCCGCGCCTGGGTGGTGATGTCATCTACACAGGATTTGATGACGGGTATCTGGTGGCACTGGGCGCCGAGACTGGTGATCTGCGCTGGGTTCGTTCCCTGGCCGCTGCCTCGGACCAATTCGTAGACGTGGACTCAACCCCCGTGTTGCGCGATGACTTGGTCATCGCGGCGTCCTATTCGGGGGGAGTGTACGCGCTACGGGCCAAGGACGGCGACCTTGTCTGGCGCATGGGGGTGGAGGGTGCGGTTGCGCTTTGGGCCGGAGCGAGCCGCTTGTACCTGGCGTCCCCGCGGGATGGCCTGGCCGCGGTCACGATGCAGGGACGCATAGAATGGCGCCAAGGGCTGGCCCAGGCCGGCGACCTGACTCCGCCCCAGGAGGTGGGGCCGTACCTGGTTTTCACCGGTGGCCGCGCCGGCTTGTTCGTGGTGGATCGCTCGAACGGTCAGCTCTTGCAGGTGTTCGACCCGGGGCGCGGAATGTGCGCGCCGCCCCTTATCGATGTTGGGCGGCGTGAAATCTTCGTGCTCGCCAACAGCGGGACCTTGTACGCGCTGTCGTTGATTTGGTGACTGGTTTCGCCTCTCGAAGATTCGTGGCAGGGCCAGCTACGAATTCTCGAGCGGCGGTTCTATACGCGCACGGGGGGTTGCAGCCCGGTCAGCCGGCGTACCAGTTCCTTGATGCGCCTGCCGCCGCCAGCGTCGCGCGCACGCCATTCGATGCCGAATACGTTCTCGGTACCGGACCTGCCGGTCCAGGCCACGCGACCGATGAAGGCCATGGGCACTTCAGCGCCAGGGGGCGCGATTTCCAGCACCACCCGCTCTTGGATGGCCACGGTGGCCGGCGAGAGCACGAAAGCACCGCCGCGTCCCACGTCGCGCAGGTGGCCGGGAAAGCCTTCCAGCCTGCCCACCGGTCGCCAGGAGATGGGAAGGTCGACCGGGACGCGCTCATGGCGCCGCCGACTGCGCGCGCTGGTTCCAGCCCCGGCAAGATCAAGCAGGTACTCCCACTTGGCGCGTTCGTCGGACAGGAATTCGACACCGATGCCCGCACGGATCTTGAGGATGTGTCGTCCGGGCCGCCGCCAAGCCACACGTCCGTACACCACCATGGGGGGTTGCCGGCGGCCGAGGCGGACCTTGACGGCGACCGTCTCGCCCACCGCAACATTGCGGCGGGTGGGACAGAAGACGCCGCCATTTCCGCCCGACGGCTGGAAACCAGCAAGAAACTCCCGCGTGTTCTTCACGACGAGTTCCGGGAAGTTGGCGGCGCCAGAAGGAGCCGACGAGGTATCATCCCTGTGATCCCTGGACATTGCCTTTGTTTTGCCGACGGGCATGCTAAGCCTTTGAGGAGTTGATACTACCTGCGAACTGAGGATTTCGACTACCATCTACCATCTGGGTTGGTTGCCACGCAGCCCGTCCCCCGGCGGGACGAATCGCGCCTGCTGATTCTTAGCCGAGACACGGGTGAGCGCAATCATGCTCTTTTCGGAGACATCGGTCGCTTTCTGCGCCCGCGATCCTTGCTGGTGGTCAACGACACACGCGTCATTCCGGCGCGACTGTCAGGGACCAAGCCCACCGGCGGGCGTGTGGAGGTCCTTCTGGTCGAGAGAGTACCGGGTGACGTTCCCCGCCCCAACAGCGGCGAGCCGGGCTGGCGTGAAGACTGGTGCGGGTTGGCGCGTGGACTGGGCCGTCAGCCGCCAGGCGCGCGCCTGCGCTTCGCGGGCGAGCTGGAGGCGGAGATTCTTCGGCGTGGGTCTCGCGGTGAGGTCGAGCTTCGCTTTTTCGGGCGGGGCAGGCCGGGTCTGCTGACGCGCATCGAGGAGATCGGCTCGGTTCCGCTTCCACCCTACATTGAGGCGGCGCGAAGAGAACAGGGGACTGTGGTCCGGCCAGCCGACGACAAGGCTCGCTATCAGACGGTCTACGCGCGCCAGCCAGGCGCGGTCGCGGCCCCCACCGCGGGCCTGCATTTCACCGAGGAGCTTCTGACCGGGCTGCAGGCGGCGGGCCATGAGATCGTGCGCATCACCTTGCACGTCGGTCCTGGAACATTTCGTCCGGTCACCACCGCGGATCCGACCGAGCACCAACTGGATGCCGAACGCTACGAGGTTTCAGAGGTGGCCGCCGAGAGCCTGCGCCGAGCCCAGGCAGAAGGCCGGCCCATTGTCGCGGTGGGCACGACGGTGGTGCGGACCCTGGAAACCCTGGCTCGGCAGGGCCGGTTGGCCGCCGGTTGCGGTTCGACCCGCCTCCTTCTTCTGCCGGGGGCAGAGTTTCGGGTGGTGACCGACCTTCTGACGAATTTCCACTTGCCCCGATCGTCGCTGCTCATGCTGGTTGCGGCATTTGTCGGTCGCGAGTGGGTGCTGGATGCGTATCGCGAAGCCATCGAACGCGGGTTTCGGTTCTATAGTTACGGCGACGCCATGTTCATCCGGCCTGGAAGCCTGCCCCAATGAGTGTCGCATTCTCCGTGCAGGCACGCTGTGGTGAAGCGCGGGCTGGGGTTCTGCAAACCAACCACGGCCCAGTCGAGACGCCCGTGTTCATGCCAGTGGGCACGCAGGCCACCGTGAAGTCGCTGGCATCGGGCGATCTGGAAGCGCTCGGGGCGCAGATTGTCTTGGCCAACACCTATCACCTGGCCATGCGTCCGGGCGCCCCGTTGGTGCGCGACCTGGGCGGGCTGCATTCTTTTATGGCCTGGCCGCACGCCATTCTCACGGATTCGGGCGGCTACCAGGTGTTCAGCCACAAGGGGCGCCGCAAGATCGACGACGACGGCGTGACTTTCCATTCGCATGTCGACGGCAGCCTGCAACGCTTGACACCGGAGTCGGCCATGGCCATCCAGGCTGACCTGGGCAGCGACATCGCCATGGCCTTTGACGAGTGCCCGGCCTCGGACGCGTCCGCCGAGGTGCTGTGCCGGGCGATGGAGCGCACAACGCGCTGGGCGCGTCGCTGCGTGGCCACGACTCCGGCGCCGGGGCAACTCCGTTTCGGCATCGTGCAGGGGGGGACAGATATCAGCCTGCGCACAGAACACCTGGGCGCGATTGCCGAGATGTCGTTCGACGGCGTGGCGCTGGGCGGGCTCAGCGTGGGGGAACCGCCTGCAACCATGCACGCGGTGGTGCGGGAGATCGGGCCGCGCATGCCGGGGGCGCTCCCTCGCTATCTGATGGGTGTGGGAACGCCGGCGGATCTTCTGATCGCCATCGCGTCGGGCATCGACATGTTCGACTGCGTGATGCCCACCCGTGCCGCACGCAACGGCCGCCTGTTCGTGCGCGGGGGCCACATCAACATCGCGAATGCGGTCCATTGCACCGACCCACTTCCCGTCGAAGACGGCTGTGCCTGCGAGGCCTGCCGGCGCTACAGCCGCGCCTATCTGGCTCACCTCTTTCGCGTCAAGGAAATCCTCTACTACCGGCTCGCGACCTTGCACAACCTGCAGCACTACCTGACGCTAGTGCGTGGCGCGCGCCAGGCGATTGTCGAAGGACGGTTGCCTGAGTACGTTGAGCAGCGGACCGGGGATTCGGAATAGTACCGCCTGGGGCAGGCGGTGTGCACCAGCATGGGCCAGCCGGTCGCGCCGACAGGCGATCGTGGCTCTGGTCGTTTCGTGCTCTTGCCGGAACGCCGGGGCAGGGGACCATCATCGCTGCGCGACGGCCTGTCTGAGGACGCCGCAGAGAAGATCCTTCACAGAGGACCATCCAACTTGGATCCCGCGGGAAAATCTGGTAGCGCTGTGGCCATGGCCAAGTGCGTGGGTGTTGTCCTGTCCGGCTGCGGCTCCGAGGATGGTTCCGAAGTTCGCGAGGCAGTCCTGACTCTTCTCTCGCTCGAACGCGGCGGGGCCGAGCCCGTGTGCCTTGCGCCCGATCTGACGCAATCACGGGTGGTCGACCATCTGAGTGGCAAGGTCGACCCTGCCGCGAGCCCCCGCCGGGTGCCGGCGGAAGCGGCTCGCATCGCGCGCGGCCAGTTGCGCGACATCGCCAGCGTGCGCGACAACGAACTGGATGCGCTCATCTTCCCCGGCGGCGACGGCGTGGCCAGTGTGTTGTCGAACTACGCTGACAAGGGCGTGGTGTGCAACGTGCATCCGGAAGTGGAACGTCTGCTCAAGGCCATGCTGGCGCGGCGCCGGCCCATGGGATTTCTCTGCCTGGCACCCATCCTGGCCGCGCGGGTTCTCGGGCCGGTGGCCGGGGTGCGCATCACGTTCGGCCCGCGCGCCTGCGAGCCCGCCAAGCATGCCGCGGTCATGGGCGCTGACGTGCGCCCGTGCCCGGTGCGAGACATCCTGGTCGACCAAAAGACCGGCGTCGTCAGCACCCCCGCCTATATGTACGACGACGCGCGCCTGGCTGACGTGGCGGTGGGGATCGACAAGGCGGTACGCATGGTGCTGTCACTGGCTCGGGATCGGCGCCCAGGACCTTCGCCGGGGCCGACGGACAGGCCGGAGGTCAAGGCGCCGCCACCGCCCAGTCAGCCCATCCCAGCGGGTGAACCCATCGTGCGCAAGCGCCTGGGCTAGCTCGAACCCTACTTCTCGCCGAGGTGGCGGTTCTTCTTGATCTGATCGACCGCCTTCTGGTACTCGACCTCCCAGGTCGCGGTTCCTTCTTCCAGGTTCTTGATCCGGCGGCGTACCTCGGCATCGATCTCGTCGTCAACCTGCATGTGCTTCTTCAGGATGTCGACCATCCGTTTTCGCAGGATGGCGTCATCGGCGAAGATCTCCTCCACATGCATGGATTGCATGAAGGACTCGATGATCTGCGTGGTCATCCACTCCAGACCATCGTCCCCTAGGCCGAAACTCTTCTCGCCGGCGAGTGAGCGCTTGATCTTGCCGAAGTGCTCGTAGGGCAGGTTGCGCTTTTGCAGCAGATCCTTGGCCTTGTCGGTGATCTCTCGCTCCAGGCGCAGGTATTCCTTCAGCACCGCCTGCACATCGAGTTCGGCCTCGGCCCGGTCGGTGACCGAGATGTCGTCCGCGTCGACCAGTGCCTTGATGATCTCGGCACCGATCACGGGGATCTTTCCGGCGTAGAGGCGCATGGCTCTTGCGGCTTCTATAGGAGCAGGAGGGGATCCGTCAAGGAATCGTGTGCTCGTGTCCTCTTCTCTGAGAGCTTGACAGGCGAGTCCAGGCAAGCAAGATCCCCCCGCGTCTTTTCTCGTCTGCCTCCCGGCAGACGGGAGCACGACGCATCAGACAATCGGCGGGTTAGCTCAGTTGGTTAGAGCAGGCGTTTCATACGCGCCGGGCCCTCGGTTCGAGTCCGAGACCCGCCACAAATAGAGATTCCATAGCAGTCCGCGAACGTCCGGCAACTAGTACAGATCACACGGATTTCCCGGAGAATACGGTCTTGGAACGTCCGGGGCGTTCGGTTGACAGCCGGAACGCGGGTGGGGGCAACCTTGGGGGTAACTCCAGGCTACCGGAAACAGTTACCCTGTGGTGGCCGCAGCCCTCAAGCTGGCCCCGATGCTTTTCGTGCGTCCTGGTGAACTGCGTAGCGCAACGTGGGCGGAGATCGACCTGGACGCGGGCGAGTGGAAGGTCACCGCAAGCAAGACGAAGACGCCGCACCTTGTCCCGCTGGCACCGCAAGCGGTGGCGATCTTCCGCGAACTATTCGCGGCGACAGATTGCCCTCGTCCCGGGGCAAGCGTGGCGCAGCCTGAGGTTCTCTCTACTTCGCTCGCTTGGGCGCCAACTGCGCCAGGTTGTCGCACAGGACGCGCCAGTCGTCGCCGGTCTCGGTGAGAAAGATTCCGATGCGCGCCGTAAATCGGGGATCGATGCTTTCCATCGTTGCGGTGTGCACGATGATTCCCGCCACCGTGATTTCGCACCTTGGCTCCTCAATCTGGACAGTGACTCGGATCCGGGTGCCTACCGGCCGGGAATCGGGCATGACCAGCGACATGCCCCGCTGGCTCGCGTTTACGATGCGCGAGTGGATGGCCGGACCCAACACGTCGATCTTGATGATGGCGGTGGCTTCCAGCGCCACCCGGGGTCCGTCGCCGCGTCTTTCCATGGGCACCAGGAAACCTTCTCCCGTCGCCCGATCCGCTACTGCTTGTTGGCTTTCTTTGCCGCCGAGTCGCCACCTGCCGAGCCCGCGGGAGCAGGCGCGGGGCCAGCCGGTGCAGCGCCTTTGGCCGCAGGGGCTGTGCCGGCTTGAGGCGTGGCTTCCGGAGCCGCCTCGGCCGTCTCAGGATTGCGCTCCCACTTGTCCGCCCGGCCTGAACCGGTCGTATCCGTCCCGATGCGATCAAGCCGGCCGTTTTCGTAGTACTGCCATTCTTCGGGCTTGCCGTCGCCGTTGCTGTCCCGCTCGATCCGAACCAATTTTCCGCCTTCGTAGAATTCGACGTAGTCGGGCCTCCCATCGCCATCCATGTCGCGCTCCATGCGCACCTTCTTGCCTTCCTGATAGTAAACGCGTTCGTCGAACCTGCCGTCGAAGTCCAGATCGAAATCTTCGGTCATCAGCATTCCGCCAGGACCGTAGCTGTAGATGATGTCCATCTTGCCGTCGTGGTTCAGGTCGACTTGACGGCAGGCCAGTTGCTGCACCTTCTGTCCACCCTGGTCCACGACGGTGAAAAGCTTGACGACATCAGGCTTGCCATCGCCGTTGGTGTCTGCGGTGACGGCCTGCTTTCCCTTGTCGTCACAACGTGAACGGTCGAACTGTGCGCCGAAGTCGCTTTGACTGACCTTGAGCCCACTGGCGGCGACTCCTGGTGAGGCTGCGGTCGTCGTGCCACCACATCCGGAGACTGCGATGGCTACACCGCAGCAGGTTAGCGAGAAGGCCAATACCTTGCAGGACGAACCAAGGGCACGCCCGCGTGACGAGACATGACAAACCAACATGCGCCCTAGGCTAGGCCCAAAAAAATGTGGCAGCAAGTCCCATTGGTTGAGGATGTCGTGCCGCGATAGGCGGTTGACTGTCGGCGTATGGTCATGCATGGTCCCGTCATGGCACGGAAAAAAATCTCGACAACCGTGTACATCACGCCAGAGCAGGACGAGCTTCTCAAGCTCCTGCACCACAAGACCAAGGTGCCGGTCGCGGAGTACATTCGCCAGGGAATCGATCTGGTGCTCGACCGGGAAAAGGGTCATCTTCCCGGACAACTTTCCCTCGACGTCGTTCGCCGGTAGCCGTCAGTGCCGACCCCCATCCAACAGATACGGAATTTCTCTATCATCGCGCACATCGATCACGGCAAGTCGACCCTGGCGGATCGCTTGCTCGAAGTGACCGGCGCTCTGACTGAGCGCGAGCAGAAAGCGCAGTTTCTCGACAGCATGGACCTGGAGCGCGAGCGTGGCATCACCATAAAAGCCGCCACGGTTCGACTCAGCTATCGGGCCGCAGATGGTCAGACCTATGAGTTGAATCTCATCGACACCCCGGGCCACGTGGACTTCCACTACGAGGTTTCGCGCTCGCTGGCTGCCTGTGAGGGCGCGCTTTTGGTGGTGGACGCTTCCCAGGGCGTGGAGGCGCAGACCCTGGCCAACGTCTACTTGGCGACCGAGCACAATCTGGCCATCGTGCCGGTGATCAACAAGATCGACTTGCCGTCGGCCGATCCCGAAGGTGCCAGGCGCCAGATCGAAGAAGTCATCGGCATCGACGCGTCGGGCGCCATCCTCGCTTCGGCCAAGGACGGGCGCGGTATCAAGGAGATCCTAGAAGCTGTGGTGGCGCGGATTCCCCCGCCCGAGGGGTCTTCGCTGAGGCCGCTCAAGGTGTTGCTCCTCGATAGTTGGTACGACAGCTACCGCGGCGTGGTGCTGCTGGTGCGCGTGGTGGACGGCACCCTACGGCTGAAACAGAAGATCCGCCTCGTGGCGGCGGGACGCGACTATGAGATCGTCAACTTGGGTGCGTTCGCGCCTTTTCCCACCGAGATGGCCGAGCTGGGGCCCGGTGAGGTGGGATTTCTCACCGCCGCCATCAAGGAAGTGGCCGACGCGCGCGTGGGTGACACCATCACCGAGGCGAGCAAACCGTGCGACGCGCCCTTGCCTGGCTTCCAGCCTGCCAAACCCATGGTTTTCGCGGGCATCTTCCCCACGGATCCGGCGCGCTACGAAGATCTGCGCGACGCCCTCGACAAGCTGCGCTTGAACGACGCCTCTTTCAGCCGCGAGCCCGAGGTTTCGGCGGCGCTTGGATTTGGATTTCGCTGTGGCTTCCTCGGCTTGCTTCACATGGAGATCGTCCAGGAGCGGCTGGAACGTGAGTACAACCTGGACCTGGTGACCACCGCGCCAACCGTGCGTTTCCGGATCGTGCTGCACAACGGGAAGATCTTCGACCTGGACAACCCGGCCAAGTTCCCGGCGGAAGGCGAGATCGATCACATCGAAGAGCCGATGATCGCGGCCACCATCCACACGCCCCCTGAGTTCGTGGGCGGGCTGCTCAAGCTGTGTCAGGAGCGGCGGGGAACCCAGACCAGCCTCAATTACGCCGGCGAGAAGCGCGTGATCATTCGCTACAACCTGCCGCTTACCGAGGTGGTGTTCGGATTCTACGACCGCATGAAATCCGTATCGCGTGGCTATGCCTCACTCGACTACGAGCCCAATGGCTACCAGCCGGCCGACCTTGTCCGCCTCGACCTCTTGGTCAACGGTGACCGGGTTGATTCGCTGTCCGCCGTCGTCCACCGCGAGACTTCGTACATCAAGGGCCGTGATCTGTGCATCAAGATGAAGGAGCTGATTCCGATGCAGCAGTTCGAGGTGGCCATCCAGGCTTCGCTTGGCTCGCGCGTGATCGCCAAGACCGTGGTGAAGGCATTGCGCAAGAACGTGACCGCCAAGTGCTACGGCGGCGACATTACCCGCAAGCGCAAGTTGTTGGAGAAGCAGAAGGAAGGTAAGAAACGGATGAAGCAGGTCGGAAACGTGGAAATCCCGCAAGAGGCCTTTTTGGCTATTCTCAAGGTCGAATGAACATGTTGAGCAAGCTTTGGTCCGCGTGGCGGATGCACCAGTACTGGCGCCGGGCCAGGGACGAGGGAAAGCATCTGGTCAAGGAGTCACGGCGCATTTTGAAGCGGAGGAGCTATCGCATCCCGCAAATGGTGGCCGCGGAGATCGAGACGGCCGTGGCCGCGGTGGAGTCAGCCGGCAAGGGCGACGACTTCGAGCGCCTGCGCGAGTCCATCGCGGCCCTCGATGAGGGGATGGACAAGCACCTGGCCTTCGCGCGCAAGTCGACCGCGCGCGAGTACGCCGAGTCGATCGGGGTTGCCTTGGCGGTGGCCCTGCTCTTGCGCGCCTTCGTGGTGGAGGCCTTCCAGATCCCCTCGGGGTCGATGATCCCGACGCTGGAAATTGGGGACCACATCTTTGTGTCGAAGTTCACCTACGGCATCGGGATCCCGTTTACCAACAAGAAGGTCGTGGAATTCGGCGATCCCAAGCGTGGCGACGTCATCGTTTTCCGGTACCCGCCCGATCCTTCGACGGACTTCATCAAGCGCGTGGTCGGGCTGCCCGGCGATTCGGTCGAGCTTCGCCACAACCAGGTCTTCATCAACGGTCAACCCATGCAGCGCGAGCGTGTCGCTGGCCCTTGCCGCTACAACGAGGGTCGCAGCCCTGATGAAGGGCGCGACTGCGAACTGTGGGTCGAGACCCTCGACAGCAAAAACCACCAAATCTACCAGGACCCGAACCAGCCACCGCAGGACTGGGGACCCCGGCTGATCCCCCCGCGCAGCGTGTTCGTCATGGGTGACAACCGCGACAACTCCCGCGATTCTCGGGTCTGGGGCTTCGTGCCCTACGACAACATCAAGGGCCGGGCGCTCGTCGTGTGGTGGTCGCGTGATCCGGCGTACGGGGGGTGGTCGCCGGCGGGCGTGGCGGAATGGTTCAAGTCAATCCGTCTTGGGCGGTTCTTCAGCGTGGTGAGATAGCGGCGGTTTGTGTGGAAATCCTCGCGCAGGCCGGCCCGTGCGTGCGTGAGCGGTAGTGTGAGGGTGAGCGTCCGGCGGAAAGCGGGTTGCGTTGGCGACTTGCGTGAGCGTGAGCGGCCCGCGACGCGCGGAGCGCTCACGCCCTACGCCTCCCGCCTGCCGCGTACCCCACACGAACTCGCCCACGCCCACGCTCGCCGCGATCCGCGTGCCGGCCCTGCGGGCGGCCCGCAATTACCCGACAAGCTCTGGTTATCTCGATAGCAAATAGATCGCCGTCCCCACCACCACTAGGATCGCCCCCACCACCACCACCACTCGCTTGGCTTCCCGGCGCACGGGAGCGGAATCCAGGGTCGCGAGGGAATCGGCGATGTGTTGGCGAAGCGCCGTGGCGTTTTCGTGACGGCTATCGCGAGCCTTGGCCACCATCTTCAGGACCACTTCATCCACCGCGGCTGGGATCGTCAGGTCGGGGCGCAGGCTGGATGGGGCAGGGGGGGCCTCCTGCAGGTGGAACTGGATGACTTCAGTGGTGCTCTTTGCGCCTTTGAAGGGAAGCTGGCCGGTGAGCATCTCGTAGGCGACCATGCCGAGGGCGTAGATGTCCGAGCGGCCGTCGAGAGCCTTGCCGCGCAGTTGCTCGGGCGACATGAATTCCAGGGTCCCCACCGTTTGCCCGATGGCAGTCAGCGCCGGTATGGCCTTGTTCCCGTCACCCGACAGGATCTTGGCGATTCCGAAGTCCAGCACTTTGACGAAATCCGACTCGCCTCGCCGCTCGACCATGATGTTCTCGGGCTTCATGTCACGATGGACAATACCCTTGTCGTGTGCCTCGCCCAGCGCCTCCGCCACCTGGTCCAGGATGCAAAGGGCGCGGGTCGGTTCGATCACGCCGTCGCGGTGCTGGATTTCTTGCAAGCTTTCGCCCCGTACCAGCTCCATGGCCAGGTAGAGAGTTCCATCCTCGGTCTGGTCGAAATCGTAGATGGTGACGGTGTGCGGGTTGCGCAGCTGCGAGCAGGCC
>Ga0182021_10008999_pt1 | contig 11818 bp, 9 predicted proteins | sample 612E3MmetaG_FD_120493 | JGI IMG/M metagenome (GOLD analysis project Ga0182021, IMG submission 120493) | Permafrost microbial communities from Stordalen Mire, Sweden - 612E3M metaG (Illumina Assembly) | ecosystem: Environmental > Terrestrial > Soil > Wetlands > Permafrost | place: Sweden...
CAGGCGAAAGGGGCGGCACTCGAATGATCGCCCACGAAGGAAACGTCGTGAAGATCAGTCCACTTGCGGGCAAGCCGGCGCCAGCTGATATCCTGGTGAATGTGCCTCGGCTCGTCACCGCTTACTATTCCGATGCGCCCGACCCAGCGATCCCGACGCAACGCGTCGCGTTCGGAACTTCCGGGCACCGCGGCTCGTCGTTCAACTTGTCCTTCAACGAAGCCCACGTCCTCGCGATCACCCAGGCGATCTGTCTCTATCGCAAACGACAAGGAATCGCCGGCCCGCTGTATATGGGCATCGACACCCACGCGCTTTCTATTCCGGCCTGCGCCACTGCGCTGGAGGTGCTGGCGGCAAACGGCGTCGAGGTGATGCTCGCCGAAGGAGACGAATATACCCCAACCCCGGTGATTTCTCATGCGATCCTGACTTACAATCACAAGCGACGACGCGGACTGGCCGACGGGATTGTGATCACGCCTTCGCACAATCCACCGCATGACGGTGGATTCAAATACAACCCGCCGACCGGCGGGCCGGCGGACGAGGCCGCAACCGGTTGGATCGAGGCAAAGGCGAACGCGTTGCTCGAAGTTCAACTCCAGGGGGTAAAACGAATCTCCCACGAGCGAGCTCTGCGCGCCTTAACGACGCACCGGCACGACTATCTCTCCGCCTACGTGAACGATCTCGGCCACGTCATCGATCTGGACCTCATTCGCCGCGCGAGGATCCGTCTCGGCGTCGACCCGCTGGGCGGGGCAGGTGTTCATTACTGGGCGCGAATCGCCGAACGGCATGGTTTGAACCTGACCGTGGTGGACCAGACGGTTGACCCGACCTTTCGGTTCATGACGGTGGACTGGGATGGGCAGATTCGCATGGACCCATCTTCGCGTTATGCGATGCGGCGGCTGATCAAGATGAAGGATCGCTTTGATCTCTCGTTCGCATGCGACACCGATCACGACCGGCACGGGATTGTCACCAGCAGCGAGGGATTGCTGCCGCCGAATCACGACCTCTGCGCAGCGATCTTCTATCTGTTTCAGAACCGGCCGAAGTGGTCAAAATCGGCGGCTGTCGGGAAGACCATCGTGAGCAGCCAGATGATAGACCGGATCACCGCCAAACTGGGCCGGCGGCTCTTCGAAGTGCCGGTTGGTTTCAAGTGGTTCGTGGCTGGTTTGCTCGATGGTTCGCTGGGATTCAGCGGCGAGGAAAGCGCTGGTTCGGTTTTCCTGCGTCTGAACGGCACCGTCTGGACAACCGACAAAGATGGATTCATCCCCTGTTTGCTCGCCGCGGAGAGCACCGCGCGGACGGGTCGCGATCCTGGCGAGCTTTACCGCGGGCTCACGCAGGAATTCGGCGAGCCGTTCTTTGATCGCGTTGATGCCCCCGCCACATCGGAGCAGAAGGCCATCCTGGCGAAGCTCTCCTGCAGGCAGATCACACACACTGAATTGGCGGGCGATAAGATCCAGGCCATCCTCACGCGTGCCCCGGGCAACGATGCATCCATCGGCGGGCTGAAGGCAGTGACCGAAAATGGCTGGTTCGCCGCGCGCCCGTCCGGCACCGAGAGTATCTACAAGATCTACGCTGAGAGCTTCCGCGGGAAAGCCCATTTGCGCCGAATTCTGGATGAGGCCCAGACCATCGTCAGTGCGTCGTTCGCAGCGGCGGCGATGCCGAAAGTGGGCAATCGTAACCAAGCCTGAACGAGGCAGACGAACCATCTTCGCCCGCTCTGCCTTGGGGGAGTGCCGGGTTCCCCCGTCTGGGGCAGGGTTATGCCCCATATTAAGGGACCGGCCCAGATTGTAGCTTTATTCGCCATCCCATGAAAGACCCTGCCGATAAACTCGTCGAATTCACGGGTAGCTCCACCACTTCCATTGAGGACGCCATCATCAGTACTGTCTACCGGGCGTACAAAACCATCAGAGACTCCTGTTGGTTCCAGGTGATAGAGACCCACGGCGGCGCCGGCGAGGGCAGAGAAGATCAGTGGCAGGTGACTATCAGAGTCGGCCTTACAAAGGAAGGCTGAGCTCAGGCGGGTGGGTGGATCGCCGCGAGGCGGTCTCGCTATCGGTACCATGAAACATCCCCTGTGCCGCAAGACCGCAAATCGATCATGAATCCCGACGCCATTTCAGCTGCACCGACCGCCCCGCCGCCCCTTCCAACTGTCGCACCAGCGACTGCGCCCGCGCTTTCGATTGCCGCAGCCCTCAAGCAAAGGCTAAGTCCACTGCGGAAGAGAAGAACGGTCGTCGCAGCCGGTGTGATCGTCGCCACCGGAATCGCGATCGTTGCCTGGTTTATGTTGAAACCCTCCGGGCCGGGTCCCGGTTTTGTCAGTGGCAACGGTCGCATCGAGGCGACCGAAATCGATGTTGCCACCAAGCTCGGCGGCCGCGTGCAGGAGATCATGGTAAATGAAGGCGATTTTGTCCGGGTCGGCCAGCCGTTGGCGCAGATGCAAATCGACGTGCTCGACGCGCAACGCAATGAGGCGCGCGCCCAGTCCCGACAGGCGGTCACCGCGGTCGCCAGTGCGGAGGCCCAGTTGGCGGCGCGCCAGAGCGACACGGTCGCGGCCGCCGCAATCGTGGGACAGCGCGAGAGCGACCTGGACGCCGCCCAGCGCCGGCTCGCGCGCACCGAGAAACTGACCCATGAGGGTGCATCACCAATCCAGGAACTCGACGACGACCGCGCCCACGTGCAGGGCGCCGCGGCCGCGGTGAGTGCGGCGAAGGCCCAGGTCTCCGCCTCCGAATCCGCGATCAAGGCGGCGCAAGCTGAAGTCGTCGGCGCGGGCTCCGGCGTGACCGCAAGCGAAGCCACCATCGCCCGCGTTGAGGCCGACATCCAGGACAGCCTGCTCAAGTCACCGCGCGACGGGCGTGTGCAATACCGGATCGCCCAGCCAGGCGAGGTCTTGGCAGGCGGCGGCAAGGTGCTCAACCTGGTCGATTTGGGAGACGTCTATCTGACCTTCTTTCTGCCGGAGACCGCGGTCGGCAAGGTCGCGCTGGGCAGCGACGTGCATATCGTGCTCGACGCGGCACCGCAGTATGTAATTCCAGCAAAGGTCTCCTACGTCGCCAGCACTGCGCAGTTTACTCCCAAGACGGTGGAGACCGCCAGCGAACGACAAAAGCTGATGTTCCGCGTCAAGGCGCAGATCAGCCGCGAGCTGCTGCAAAAGAACTTGAAACTGGTCAAAACCGGTCTTCCGGGCGTGGCTTGGCTCAAGCTTGATCCGCAGGCCAAGTGGCCGGCAAACTTGGAGATCAAGGTGCCGGAATGATCCCGGAGAAATCCAGTCCGGCGCCGGCGGCCCGTCTCGCCAGCGTCGGCCTCCATTACGGCAAAACCGTGGCCCTGGCCAGCGTCTCGCTGGACATTCCGGCGGGGCGCATGGTCGGATTGATCGGGCCGGATGGCGTGGGCAAATCCAGTCTGTTGTCGCTGCTCGCTGGGGCGCGGGCGGTCCAACACGGACAGGTTGAGGCCCTCGGCGGCGACATGGCGAGCGCGCGCCACCGCGAGAAGGTCTGCCCCCACATCGCTTACATGCCGCAGGGCCTGGGCAAGAATCTTTATCCGACGTTGTCCGCGGAGGAAAACCTGCAGTTTTTCGGCCGGCTGTTCGGGCACAACGCCGCCGAGCGGCGCCGGCGGATCGACGAACTGACGCACCGCACCGGTCTGACCGCATTCCTGTCGCGTCCGGCGGGCCAGTTGTCTGGCGGAATGAAACAGAAACTGGGTTTGTGCTGCGCGCTGATCCACGACCCGGATCTGCTAATTCTCGATGAACCGACAACCGGTGTTGATCCGCTGGCCCGCGCCCAATTTTGGGACCTGATCCGGCACATTCGCGACGAGCACCGCGGCATGAGCGTCATTGTGGCGACCGCCTACATGGAAGAAGCCCAACGTTTCGACTGGCTGGTGGCGATGGATGCCGGCCAGGTGCTGGCCACCGGCACACCAGCGGAGCTCCTCGAACGCACCGGAACCGACTCGCTGGACGCAGCCTTCATCGCTTTGCTTCCGGAGGCAAAGCGCCGCGACCACCGGGCCGTGGTAATCCCGCCGTTCGCCGCTGGCGGAGGGGCCGAAATCGCCATCGAAGCCGCGAACCTCACCAAGCGCTTCGGCAATTTCACCGCCGTGGACCACGTCAATTTCCGGATCCTCCGCGGCGAGATCTTCGGCTTCATCGGCTCCAATGGCAGCGGCAAGACGACCACGATGAAGATGCTGACCGGCCTGCTGCCCGCCACCGAGGGCCGTGCGTCGTTGCTCGGGCACGAGGTCAATCCCGATGACATCGCCACGCGCCGGCGCGTGGGCTACATGTCGCAGGCGTTCTCGCTGTATACGGAACTGTCGGTCCGCCAGAACCTGGTGTTGCATGCCCGCCTGTTCCAGGTGCCGGAAGCGGACATCCCGGCCCGAGTGGACGAGATGGTCCGGCGCTTCGGCCTCGGCGGGACGATCGATGCCATGCCCGACAATCTGCCGCTGGGAATCCGCCAGCGCCTGTCGCTGGCCGTCGCGATGGTGCACCAACCGGAGCTGCTGATCCTGGACGAGCCGACCTCCGGCGTAGACCCAATCGCACGCGATAGCCTCTGGCAGTTGATGATCGACCTGGCGCGCAACGACCGGGTGACGATCTTCGTCTCCACCCACTTCATGAACGAGGCCGGGCGCTGCGACCGCATCTCGCTGATGAACGCCGGCAAAGTTCTGGTCACCGAGGTTCCAGCCGAATTGGTGCGCCACTGCGGCGTCGCCACGCTGGAGGAGGCTTTTATCAGCTACCTGAAGGACGCCGACGCGCCCGGCGAGATCACTCCAGACGCCCCGGCCGGTCATTCGCCGCGCCCGACGACCGCCACTCCAGCACCCCCGCAGCGCTTTAGCCTGGGCCGCGCCTGGAGCTACAGTCTCCGCGAGACGCTGGAACTGAGGCGTGACCCCGTCCGGGCCACGATGGCGCTGCTGGGAAGTGCCATCCTCATGTTCGTCGTCGGCTATGGCATCAGCCTCGACGTCGAGAATCTGACCTACGCCGTGCTCGATCGCGACCAGACCGGGCTGAGCCGAAACTACGCGCTCAACCTGTCCGGCTCGCGTTACTTCGTCGAACGTCCGCCGATTTCAGATTACGCCGAACTCGACCGGCGCATGCGCGCGGGCGAACTTGCGCTGGCCATCGAGATTCCGCCCGATTTCGCCCGCCGGGTGGAGCGCGGCACCGCCGTGCAGATCGGCGCCTGGGTGGACGGCGCCATGCCGCAACGCGCCGAGACGGTCGAGGGCTATGTCCAGGGCATGCATCAGGGCTGGTTGCTCGACATGGCCCAGCGCCGGCTCGGTCAGGACTTCGGCGCCGACTTCGCCGCGATCGCGACGCGCTTTCGCTACAATCCCGACGTCAAAAGCCTGCCCGCGATGGTGCCAGCGGTCATCCCGCTGCTCCTGCTGATGATCCCGGCGATGCTGGCCGCCCTGGCGGTGGTGCGCGAGAAGGAGCTTGGATCCATCATCAATTTCTACGTCACCCCGGTCACCCGCAGCGAATTCCTGCTCGGCAAGCAGCTGCCCTATGTGGTCCTGGCGATGTTCAACTTCGGCCTGCTCACGCTGCTGGCCGTGACAGTGTTCGGGGTGCCGGTGAAAGGCAGTTTTCCGGCGCTGGCGGTAGCAGCGCTGCTGTTTGTCCTGTTCTCGACCGGTTTCGGCCTGTTTGCCTCCACCTTCACGCGCAGCCAGATCGCGGCGCTGTTCGTGACGATCATCGGCACCATGATCCCGGCCATCCAGTTCGCCGGCATGCTCAACCCGGTCTCCTCGCTGGAGGGTCTCGGCTCGTTCATCGGCCACCTCTACCCGGCCTCGCATTTCCTGACCATCAGCCGCGGCGTCTTCAGCAAGTCGCTGGGCTTCTATGGCCTGCGCGCCTCGTTCTGGCCGCTGCTGCTGTCAGTGCCGATCATCCTGGGCCTTTCGATCGCGCTGCTCAAGAAACAGGAGGCCTGATCATGCCGCATGCTGCCAACATCTACCGTCTGGGCGTGAAGGAACTCTGGAGTCTGGCGCGGGACCCGATGATGCTCGTGCTAATCACCTACACCTTCACGGTATCGATCTACGTCGCGGCCACAGCCATGCCGGAGACGCTGCACAACGCGCCGCTCGCCATCGTCGACGAGGATGCCTCGCCGCTCTCCGCCCGCATTGCCTCGGCCTTCTATCCGCCGCGTTTCAAGCCACCGGCCATGATCCCGCTGTCCGGCATTGATGCGGGCATGGACGCCGGCGACTACACCTTCGTGCTGGACATTCCCCCGGAATTCCAGCGGGACGTCCTCGCCGGCAGGTCGCCCACCCTCCAGCTCAATGTGGACGCCACGCGCATGAGCCAAGCCTTCACCGGCAGCAGCTACATCCAGCAAATGGTGATGGGCGAGATCAACGAGTTCGTCCACCGCTACCGCAGCAACCCCGCGCCGCCGGTGGATCTGGCGCTGCGCGCGCGTTTCAATCCCAACCTGGAGCAGGCCTGGTTCGGCGCGCTGATGGAGATCATCAACAACGTGACGATGCTCTCGATCATCCTGACGGGTGCCGCGCTGATCCGGGAGCGCGAACACGGCACCATCGAGCACCTGCTGGTGATGCCCGTCACGCCATTCGAGATCATGCTGGCCAAGGTCTGGTCAATGGGACTGGTCGTGCTGCTCGCTGCCGCCATTGCACTGGTGTTCGTAGTCCAGACGGTGCTGTGCGTGCCGATTGAGGGTTCGGTACTTCTGTTCCTGACCGGCGCGGCACTGCATCTTTTCGCCACCACTTCACTGGGCATCTTCATGGCCACGCTGGCGCGCTCGATGCCGCAATTTGGGATGCTGGCGGTGCTGATCCTGCTGCCGCTGCAGCTGCTTTCGGGCAGCTTCACTCCACGCGAGAGCATGCCCGGCATCGTGCAGCAGGTGATGCAGGCCGCGCCGACCACGCACTTCGTTGCGCTCGGCCAGGCCATCCTCTTTCGCGGCGCCGGCATCGGCGTGGTGTGGCCGCAGTTTCTCGCGCTGGTCGCCATCGGCGCCGTGTTCTTCGCCATCGCGCTCAACCGCTTTCGGCGGACCATCAACCAGATGGCCTGAGCCGGCCGAGGCCATGAGACCCTACGGGGAACACCTACTATCACTCGCCCGGGCCATCCCGTATTGTTGGAAACCGGCACCCTTGCGCTGGCTCGTTGCCCAGCCGCCTCCGGCGTCAGGAGGCGAGCAAGAACGGTTTGATCACACGCCATGAAAACCAATCCCAGAGCGCCCTCGCCGGACCTGCTCCAGAAGACGGACGATTCCTGGCGCGCCGCCACAATCCCAACGCCCTTCGACCTAACCGTGCCCAACAATCGGGATTGTCTCCATCTCGGGATGGGCGTCGTCGCTCGGGTGCCACGGACCGGCAAGAACGGCATCTGCCTCAAGCAGCAGCTCAAGGACAAGCTGGTGGAGCACAAGCAGCGCCTTGACAGGCACGGTCAAGATTTGCCCGAGATCCGCCGTTGGACGTGGGATCGGGGCGCAATGCAGAAAGGGACAGCCTGGCGGCTTTGGCTGCCAATCGCTCAATGAACACGCAAAAGCTCATCGACACCGCGAAAGCGCTCGTCGCTGCCGACAAGGGCCTGCTGGCGATGGATGAGAGCATTCCCACCTGCAACGAGCGATTTGCCCGCCTGGGGATCCCGCAGACCGAGGAGACCCGACGCGCCTACCGGGAGTGGGTCATGACCACGCCCGCTCTCGGTGAGTGCATCAGTGGCGTGATTCTCTGCGCCGAGGCGATTCGCCAGGAGAAAATGGACGGGACTCCCTTTGCCAAAGCCATCGCCAACGATGATATGATTCCGGGCGTCAAAGTCGATTCCGGAGCAAAGGACATGGCGGGGCATCCCGGAGAGAAGATCACGGAAAGCCTGGACGGATTGCAGGGCCGCCTGGCTGAGTATTTTCGCCTAGGCGCCCGTTTTGCCAAATGGCGCGCGGTGTTTGCCGTCGGCGAGGGCATCCCCAGCCGCGATTGCATCGAAGCCAACACGCAGCTCTTGGCTCGCTGCGCGGCGTTGTGCCAGGAGGTCGGACTAGTTCCTGTCGTCGAGCCCGAAGTGCTCATGGACGGCGCGCACACCCTGGAACGCTGCGGCGAGGCAACGGAGGAAATCCTCCGAACGATGTTTAGCCAACTCTACAACGAACGGGTGATGCTAGAGGGCACGCTTTTGGTTCCAAACATGGTGCTTCCGGGATCGACCTGCCCTACACAAAATACGGTGAACGAGGTCGCCGATGCCACGGTAAAGTGCCTCTTGCGCGCCGCCCCCGCTGCCGTTCCGGGGATAGCGTTCCTGTCGGGCGGCCAGTCCGGCGAACTGGCAACGGCCCGTTTGAACGCCATGAACGTCAGATTCAAATCACGACTGCCTTGGGCGTTGGCGTTTTCGTTTGCGCGCGCCATCCAGCAGCCGGCTTTGGATATTTGGCGAGGCAAGCAGGCCAACGTTCTGGCGGCTCAGCAGGAGTTGTATCATCGAGCCTGGTGCAATCGAGCTGCGCGCAGCGGCACCTACGAGGTCGCGATGGAAAAGTGAGGCGCGTGAGTATGAATGCCGAGCTCCGTCGCTCTTGGAGTTCCGAGGAACTGATGTAACTGCGATGATACGATGCGCTCGCAGCCCGGCGTAGTCATCTCGGTCTGCGGCAGCCGCGCGTCGCAAAAAAAGCAGCGTTAATTTGCAGGAAGAGGCAACGGACTTTCCGCAGTAGGTTGATGCCCAATGGTGCAAGACTTCGGGATCCCCCATGCTCCCGCTGGGTCACGCGCAGCGACGTCCGCGGCGCAGCCCATTTTCCTTACGACTCCAATGCTCATGAACTCAGCCCTGATCCCAACCGCCACCGAGACAAATCCTAGCCCAAGCCACGACGAGATCGCGCAGTGTGCGCGTCAGCTGTGGACCGAATCTGGCCAACCGGAGGGCCGCGACGAGGCGATCTGGTACGAAGCTGAACGGCGGCTGATCTCCGAACGGCGGGTGCCCCTGGAGACTGCCATTGCACCGTAGGCGGCGGCCTGTCCGCCAGCGTCGGCGCCGACACCCGACAAGAAGAACCGCCGATCCAACCGCCATCAGAAATTAGTCATGTGACTGCTGGCCTGTCCCGGCCGCGCGTTTGGAGCCGAGCATCAGATTCCTCTGCAATTGCCTCACCACACCGGCCCCAGGCTGCCGCTGGGGGACACCTGATCCTCTGGCCAAAACCGGCCGAGCCCGGGCCAGAACCAAGCAGGTAGGTGTAGAACCCATAGTGGCCGCCGGCCGACTCGAGTATCTTTTTCGTGGGAAATCATCTCCCCCAACAACTCATGCCTATCCTCCAGCTCTTTCAGCCCTTCCGATTAAGATCACTCCAGCTCAAGAACCGGATCGTCATGGCTCCAATGACACGCTCGTTTTCGCCCGGCGGTGTGCCGGCCGGCAATGTAGCCGATTATTATGGTCGACGCGCCACCGGGGAAGTTGGGTTAATCATCTCAGAAGGCACCGTGGTCAATCGTGCGGCCTCGTCGAACGATCCGGATATCCCTCGATTTTTCGGAGAAAAGGCGCTCCTCGGCTGGAAGGCGGTGATCGATCAAGTGCATTCCGACGGCGGACTCATGGCCCCACAGCTCTGGCATATGGGCGTCGTGGCTCCCAAGAATTCCGCCTGGCTGCCTCCCGCTCCCTTCGAAGGGCCTTCGGGTTACATCGCGCCCGGCAAGATCGGCGGCGTCGCGATGACCGGGCAGGATATCGCCGACACGATCCGCGCCTTCGCCGAAGCCGCGGCCCAGGCAAAAGCGCTGGGATTTGATGCGGTGGAGATTCATGGCGCGCACGGCTATCTGATCGACCAGTTCTTCTGGCATCCCACCAATCAGCGCACGGATTGTTACGGAGGGAGTTCCTTGGCGGAGCGAACCCGTTTTGCCGTTGAGATTATCCGGGCGGTTCGCCATGCAACCGGGCCGGAGTTTCCGATCTGTCTCCGCATCTCGCAATGGAAGCTCCAGGACTACACCGCCAGACTCGCGACCACACCCGCTCAGATGGAGGCCTGGCTCATTCCATTGGTCCAGGCCGGGGTGGATATCCTCCATTGCTCGCAACGCCGCTTCTGGGAACCGGAATTCGCCGGCTCCGACCTGAACTTCGCGGGCTGGGCCAAGAAGCTGACCGGCAAAGTGTCGATCACGGTCGGCTCGGTCGGGCTCTCCGGGGATTTTCTGGCGGCCTTCAAGGGCGAAGCTTCGACGCCCAGTTCTTTGGACGAGCTTCTGCGGCGGCTCGACCGAGGTGATTTCGATCTGGTTGCCGTGGGGCGCGCGCTCCTGGCCGATGCCGCGTGGGCCCATAAGATCAGCGAAGGACGTTCGGCCGAGCTGCTCGGCTTCAGCAAGGAAGCGCTCGCCACGCTAGTGTAGCAGAGTGTAGCACGCATTGCTTCCTCCGGCTCCCCTTCCCTCCGAAACGCTACCGCCTGCAACCACTTTTTTCCCGGGAGGGAGTGGCGTCGGTTCGATTCCGACCCGCGCCTCCAAAAACAGCAAAACCGCTAATATCAATAGATTAGCGGTTTTCCCATGTCCATTATTGGGGCGTTTGCTATCGCAGACTGTAACACAGTCACCTGTGTCCGCCTATGTCACAATTGATTAGGCGCGTTTTCCCCGTGTCACCATACCCGCCGGCAGGAGATCAGCCCGCCTAGGGCGAAAGACAAGGCGATTGGCGTCCGCGCGCGGATGCGGGGAAATGTAGAATACCCAATATTGCGTTTCCCGCCCCTTCGCGACCACCGACGGGCGACGGTTCAGCATCACGGGCTGTTGTCCAGGTAAACTTCCAGCAGATCGTCGACGTCTTCCTGAGATTCGTAGAACAGGGTTTCGAGCCCCTGGAGCATCCTTCGGGTTTCGTCGTTAAAGGTGCGCACGATGGCGCGCCTTTTCTTTCTGTCTCTCGGCGGACCGCCGGCGCCAAAGACGTTGTTAGCCCTGACTGCAATCTCCGCCTTTCCCACGGCGCCGATCACCCTGAGGGCAGACGGCGCATGGAAGGCTATGTCGCCGGCAGAACTAGAGAAATAGCCGGCAAATCCCCGGTTACCAACCCCGGCCTCGAAAGTCCAGACTACTGCCAGAATCTTGTCCAATTCGGTGAGCTTTTGAAAACCGACCTCCGCGAGCCGGTCGAGCGCTCGTTGGGCTGCAATATCTGTATTCATCTTCGCCGGGTTTTACGATGCTGCCGGAGCCACAGCGTATTAGCCGCGCTCTTCAGGGCGACTCAAATTTGATAGTCGGCGAGCAGGCAGACGTGGGGCGGGCGGGACGATCGCATTCCCTCATTCACTCGTGACGATTCTCAACAACTCCAACACTGTGGTCCGCGCGTAAAAAAAACTGAAATCTCGAAGCGGAGGGCGGATTTTCCTCGGCTTATCGACGTCGATGGCAAACGTGGTTTCGTTGAGCTGTGGTGTAGGGGTTAAGGTTAAGGGTAAGGGTTAAAATGGGCGCTAGTGGCTACAAACAGTGACCACCGGCGCCCTTTTTTTGCGCCCCGCCGGCGGCGAACCGGGCTCGGCAATTGACCGGATGGCTCTGGCGGCCTATGCTCTTCCCAAGATAGTGCCCACAGAATCAAACGCCCCTTCTGCCAAAG
>Ga0182021_10009000_pt1 | contig 11818 bp, 14 predicted proteins | sample 612E3MmetaG_FD_120493 | JGI IMG/M metagenome (GOLD analysis project Ga0182021, IMG submission 120493) | Permafrost microbial communities from Stordalen Mire, Sweden - 612E3M metaG (Illumina Assembly) | ecosystem: Environmental > Terrestrial > Soil > Wetlands > Permafrost | place: Sweden...
CGGCATAAGATCCAGTCGTTTTTGACAAGGAACTCCAGGTCCGTAATGCCATGTGCCATATCCATATTTTGCGAAATCAGCAGGATTATCAATCTTTACTATTGGTATTGCAGGCACGGCATCGGGAACAATTGTTCTGTCCAGAGTTGTATGAACCTTCGACCCTGTAGGATTGTTATTGCCACTAGTATTTTTCTTGCAGCCATTGTTAAGTATTAATACAAAACCTATTATAATTAATGAGTAAAGCCAAATTTTATTTTTTGTTTTCATGTCAAATTAAATTTAAAGTTAAACATTAATTTGTTTTATTTTATGGTTGTCTCATTACTGTTTATTATGTTGGGTAACAATTTTTGTAACCGTAACTGTTGATGTTACTTTTTTATTATTGCTTTTTATTGCGGTTATACATCCATGTCGCTGTTCGCATTAAACCCAAAAGTATATAATTTCCTTCAATATATCAAGGAGAAACTATCAGAATGAATTAACAGTTGATAAAATCAACCTGCCTCATTTGGTGACGGTATCATCTATGTATGTTATTATCTTATTATCGGGGAGTATGCGCAGGGAACGCGAAACAGTTCATTTCAAAAATCCTTAAAATTTCCCGTTCTGGCACCTGATCAAATCCTGCTGATAGTCTGGTATCGCTTTTATATGAACGGGTGTTGTGGAGGAGCGCAAAGGATTGCAGCAAGAATCTACGATGACCGCTGAATGATTTACTTTTGAAGGATGAATTCGCGACTTATCTGCTTAAGGTGGAAATCGAGAATACGTGATGAAAGAGGAATAAAGATATGGCTCAATGGAATCTTTGGCACGGCTGCCACAAAATAAGTGCCGGTTGTAAAAACTGCTATGTTTATCGTTTCGATACTGCATTCAACAGAGATGCTTCTACCGTATCAAAAACCGCAGATTACAATTTGCTATTGAAAAAAAAACGTAGCGGTGCGTATAAACTACCCTCAGGAGAAACAGTATATACGTGTTTTACTTCCGACTTTTTTCTGGAGGAAGCGGATGAGTGGCGGATTGACGCATGGAGAATGATTCGGTTTAGACGCGATTTGCAGTTTTATATTATTACAAAACGAATTGACCGGTTCAGAGTAAATCTTCCACAGGATTGGGGCGATGGATACAATCATGTATCAATTTGTTCAACCTGTGAGACCCAAGATACGACCGATTACCGCCTGCCCATCCTTCTAAGCCTACCCATAAAACATAAAGCCATCATCTGTGAACCTTTGTTGGAACGGATTAATCTTTCTTCCTGGTTGAACCCTTCCATAGAAGAAGTAACTGTGGGTGGAGAGTCTGGAAATAATGCCCGTATTTGTGATTATGATTGGGTGCTTGATATAAGAACACAATGTATCGCGAAAAAAGTTCCATTTTATTTTAAGCAGACAGGAGCAAGATTTGTCAAAGGTGGACACTTATATTATATCAAAAGACAAGATCAACACGCTCAGGCAGCAAAAGCAGGAATAGACTTTGGTATTTAATTTTTGAGACGGTCATAATAAACCCTGCCATTTCACCATCTTCTTCTTAAGGTTTATCGTCCGGCCATCAACCACGAACGTACCATCACCATTGGCATGAAAAGTCCGGCGTTCCTTGCGTTTCGGATCAGTCCAGACCTTGACTGCTTCTAAGATGAAGAAGTTGTGTTTGCTCACCATTTTGGTGTCCACCACCTGACATTCGAGATTGGCCAAACACTCCGCGACTAGCGGTGCTGTTACTTTCTTAGCTGAGATCGGTGTCAGACCGAATACATTGAACTTATCAACGTCCTTGCCTGAACAATTGCCTATATCAATCACCTTTGATATAAGATCAACTGTTGGAATAGCGATCACACATTCCTTGGTCTTACGCAACGTATCGAAGCTGTAATTCCAAGGACCGAGGCTACAACCGATAAGTGGCGGTTCAAATTCCAGCATCATATACCAGCTCATTGTCATGATGTTATTTCGTCCCTTATACGCGGTCGTCACCATCACCACCGGACACGGCTCGATCAGATGGTAGGTCTTGGACAAAGAAAAATCTTTCATCATTTGCTTATTTCTGAGTAACCTTACTATTTGATTAATTTTCAACCCAGAACAAAGTTAATTAATTCCTTATTTTTGAAACGTGAAGTCTTAAATGTCAAGTCTTAAGTCTGAAGTGTGAAGTGCGAAATATTTCGGACTTCGCACTTGAACATGTACACTACTCTGATGAAATATCTGACCGTGATATTATCCCTGATTTGGTGAAAGTGGTTGATTTTATTGAAGAAATGGAAGGATTGTAATTCTTTAAATCATTTTTGTTTCAATTCGTTTCCAACAGAGAACGCATCGCCAAGTTTATCTCCAATGTTATAATAGGCCATACTGCCAAATGAACCCCACATCATTGGTCTCACCTTTTCTATGTCCGGAAGTTGTTTCGGATTCAGAACCTCACTATCAGCAACCATTCCAACAATTTCTCCAATGAACATCGTATGTGAGCCAAGATTAATCTCCCTGACCAGTTTGCATTCAAGGGAATAGGGAAACTCATTAACGATTGGAGCATTTACCAGTTTGCTCTTATCCGGAGTAAGTCCTGTCTCTTTGAATTTGTCGTATTCTTTTCCAGAAACTATACCGACAAAATCGGCCTCTTTAAGGTACTTTTCAGAGGGAATATTTACGGTGAATGCCTCGGTTTGCTTTATGTTGTGAAAACTGAGTGTCGCCTCCCTGAGTGACACACTGATACAAGGTGGCTTGCTTGATACGATTCCACCCCATGCGGCATTCATCATATTAGGCTTACCATCGGAGCCATAGGTTCCAATGATGAGCACAGGCGAGGGGATTAATAAAGTTTTCGGTGGAAGGGAAAGTTTCATAATTTGGTGATTTTTGAATGAACCAGATTACCTGAAAGTGGTTGATTTTATTGAAGAAACTGAAAGTTTGACTGAAAAATGCCTTTTCCCTCTTTTTCAACTTTTAACCCGTATGGGTACTTTTTTCCATCTCCCCCAACCAATAAAAGCAGCAACCAGGGCCAATATTAAGGTAAACATAACGCCTGAAAATTCAGTTCTGGTGATATGGAAAATGGCGGCCATCACCATGATAGCAATGATACCTAAAGCGGCAACAGGTGTCAGTACCGGCTTAATTCTTAATAAAGAAGGAAGTAATAACCCCATTGCTCCCAGGAATTCCGATATTCCAATAAACCGGACCAACAAGACAGGAACATCCTTGGTCCAAGGGAGTGAAGCAGACAATTGCTCAATTGGCATAATTGATTTCATAAATCCTGCCATGATTAACATACCGGCTAAAATAATCTGCGTTGTCCATAAAGCCATGTTAAGCCATTTATTGTTTTTTGTTTCCATTGGATTATGCTTTATAAATTGTTTTTAAATAATCTTTTAAGGAAGTTGGTTTTCTGCCAAGTAATCTTTCAAAGTCGGTTTGTTTAGTTTCAAATTCACCAATTTTTATGGCTTCACAAAAACTTACTATACCGCCAATAGCTTCCTTTGGCACTCCTCTACTTGACAAAGTACTTATAAAATCTTCTACTGAGGGATTTAAATAGTGTATTTCTTTACCTGTCAAATCAGATAAAATTGAAGCTGCATCCTGCATAGTATAATTTTCTGTATTTGAAAGCACATATTGGATATTTTCGTGCCCATCAGTCATTAAAATATTAGCTGCGACCTCAGCCATATCTTGCCGGGTTGCATAAGGAACCTTTCCGTTTCCTGCCGGAAGGAAAATACCTGTTTCCAGTACCTTTTCCCCGAAGAACATCGGTAATACATCTGCATATAAGCTATTCAAAAGAATTGTATAAGGAATGCCGCTTGCCTTTATTGCATTGTCGGTTTCGATATGTGCAGTTGCGACTATGCCCAAAGGATTAGTTACAGTTTCATTCTTTCGGGAGAAACTCGTGTAAATGATGTGTTTCACACCTGCTTCTTTAGCAGCATTTATTACATTTAAATGTTGCTGTTGCCGATTAAGAATGTCGCTTCCCGAAACCAATAAAAGCTTATCAATACCCCTGAAAGCTGTCAAAAGGGAAGAATAGTCATCATAGTCGCCAATTCGAACATCAATGCCTTTTTCCTTTAAATCGGATACTTTGTCTGAATCTCTAACCAACACCGAAATCTGGTTAGGGTTCATTTCTTTTTGAAGTAGAAAGTTCACTGTTGCCTTTCCAAAGCTTCCAGTTGCACCTGTTACAAGTATCATATAATATGAGTTTTAGTGTGTAAGTAAATAAAAATTATTTTTTCGCTGCAAATGTACGTATATTTGCTATCTATTTTATAGTACTATCTATATGGATAGCGATATCCTTTAAGTAAGCGATACAAAATATCATGGCAAATAATAAAAAGGAAATAGAACCGACACACGAAGAGTGCATCAAATTCATCGTTCCTGTCAGGGATGCACTGGAAATTTTAAGTGGTAAATGGAAAATTCCTATTATAATTTCACTTTCTTTCGGAGCAAAGCGGTTCAAGCAAATCTCCAAGGAGTTAAGCACTATCACAGACAAGATGCTGTCCAAAGAGTTGAAGGAGCTTGAAATAAATCATCTTGTGAAGAGAAGTGTTTATGATACTTTTCCGCCAACGGTAGAATACTCAATTACAGAACATGGTAAGTCACTTGAAAAAGTAGTCACCGAGTTACGGAACTGGGGATTGGAGCACAGGAAGAAAATAATAACCAGCTAAATGAAAAAAGACAGGCAATTGCCTGTCTTTCTGCGTTTTCTGAATACATAAATTCTAATATCTAACTTTTCGAATTTATGTTCTTAACTGATTGCTAATCAACAAATCAGTATTGTCTGTACACTACTCTGATGAATTATCTGACCGTGTTTTTCTTAAAGATTTTGTGAAAGTGGTTGAGTTTGTTGAGGAAATGAATCTTTAATGGGAGCATTTTGATTGAACACTGTGCCAAAGTTTGAAATAATTGAATACATTTGCTCTATCTATAATTAATAAGTAGAATATTAATAATCAACTATATTAAGAAAATTAAAACTAAAATGGGATCAACAATGTTTTTTTCAAAGTATGAAAATCAGGTTTATGCGATCCTTCGGATCATTGCAGGATTTCTTTTTCTGTGGCACGGCTCACAAAAGCTTTTCGGTTTCCCTCCGGCAGGACATGAGATACCGTCTTATATAGTGTTTATTGCAGGTCCGGTAGAGTTTTTCGGCGGCCTTCTGGTCATGACCGGCTTTTGGACACGCTGGGTAGCATTCATTTGTAGTGGAGAGATGGCTTATGCATACTGGACTGCTCACGGTATCCATGCATTCCTCCCGCTCCTTAACCATGGCGAAATGGCAATGATTTATTGCTTCCTGTTTTTGTTCATTTCAACTAAGGGCTCCGGTATATTCAGCGTTGATCATTTCCTCCAACAGAGAAAACTAAAACAAAGTCTATAACATCCTTAAGCTGGAAGTTCGTTTTATAAATAATATGAATATGGAGAATACTAATAATTACATTCCCGGTGTATGTAACATTGGTAAAGAAGAAATAACTAAGAGGAGACAATCGGGTATTGTGGGATTAATTTTAACGGTTTTTACATATTCTCTTTTCGTTTATTTTGATGTTTTCAAGGGATTTCGTTTTCTTACTTCTATTCCTGCTGTAATTTCTGCAATTGGGTTTTTACAAGCACGAATGCATTTCTGTGTTTACTATGGATTGGCTGAGATGTTCAATTTTGATTCATTGGGAAAATCCAAAAAAGTAGAAAATGACGAATTTGTAAGAAAAGATAAGAAGAGAGCAAGGTCAATTATTTACTATTCTGTTTTAATTGGAATCGTTGTCGGTTTATTGGCAGTAATTGTTTAATCAATCGGAATATATTCATTGAACAAATTAACAAACCAACATATATGAAAAATAGGACTTTAGGTAAAAATGGCCCCACAGTATCCGCAATAGGGCTGGGCTGCATGGGTGTGTCAGAATTTTATGGGAGGGGTGCTGACATTGAATCTATTGCTACAATCCATCGTGCAATAGAGCTGGGTATCACTTTTCTTGACACTGCCGATATATACGGTATGGGTAAAAACGAGGAGCTTGTCGCCAAAGCTTTGAAAGGGAAAAGGGATAAGGTATTTCTTGCGACAAAATTCGGAAATGTAAGAGGTTCTAAAGGCGAGTTTCTGGGAGTGAATGGTAAGCCGGAATATATCCGTTCTGCCTGCGAAGCCAGTCTGAAAAGGCTTAATGTTACAACCATAGACCTTTATTACCAGCATAGGGTTGATCCGAATACACCGATTGAAGAAACTATTGAAGCAATGGCTAAGCTTGTAAAAGAAGGCAAGGTGCGTTATATTGGACTTTCTGAAGCAAGTCCTGAAACTATTCGGCGTGCTGATAAAATTCATAAGATAACAGCACTGCAAACAGAGTATTCTTTATGGTCACGCGATGTGGAAACAGGAATACTTGGAGTTTGTCGTGAACTTGGAATCGGGTTTGTTCCATACAGTCCTCTCGGACGAGGTTTCCTGACTGGCAGATTCAGAAAAGATGAAGATTTTAAAGAAGGTGACTTCCGAAAGAATCATCCCCGCTTCCAGGGAGAAAATTTCAAAAATAACCTGAATCTCCTCAACAAGGTGGAGGAACTATCAAAGGTAAAAGGTTGCACCAATGCTCAAATCGCTCTTGCATGGGTACTTGCTCAGGGTGAAGATTTAGTGCCAATACCCGGTACAAAAAGCAGGGGATATCTTGAAGAGAATGTCAAGGCAGTGGATATAACCTTAACCGGGGCGGAGATAACACAACTCAGCAATGCAATACCTCTCGGTGCTGCCTCTGGACAACGTTACTCCCCGCAAGCCATGATATCTGTGAACAGATAAAATGTAAAATTTGCAAAGTGAATTAAGCATTATTTTGCTAGTTTACCACTTTCCAGCTAATTACCCCTTGAACACCATCTTCTTCACTCCAAGACCTTCGATCTTTAGCAGTTCATTCTATTCAAAACATAAGTAAATATTGGGTATCCGGAAATCTTAAGATTAAAAGAAGGATACAGAAGCTGGTATTTCCGGGTGGAATTTACCTTGATCCCTCAACCCGACAATATCTAACTCCTGAAGTTAACCCCCTGTTTCGTACAACATCAGAATTATCAAGGAGTTCGGAAGATGGTAAAAAAAGTTCCACGATGAATCCGACTGATGAATTATCTGACCGGGAATTATTGCAGGATTTTCAGAAAGTGGTTTATTCTATTAGGAAAATCAATTTTGCTGGGATCGACTATACTGGTATCATTTGACACTACAACTGAAAAATGGGGAGTATTTGAACTGTCTGTTTCTGACCGTCCTCATCGGGTAGCCTTCATATGTATTTCCAACCTTCAACGCTGGGTCATTTCTTTCAAATTCAGTAAGTAACGATTCATCTTCACCTTCAATGATCCCCACATCAAAATCCCTCTTGGGGGTTAAAAACCAAACCGAAACTATGACATATCCTTTAGCTTGCAAATCCCGCCAATATTCAAAAGAAATGAAATTGACATCGATGCAATAATTTTGTAACTTTGCCATTAAACCATTCTGATGTATGATAACTGTTAAAAAATGGACAGTATACTTTCGGGGGTCAATCTGGGCGAAACTTAATTAAACTTGAATATTAAATTCATTGAAACTCTACATCAAAAATATGGTTTGCATCCGCTGCAAAATGGTGGTGAAATCCGAGCTAGATAAACTTGGGTTGCATTACACCGTTGTTGAATTGGGCGAAGCTGAAATCATAGAGAATATTTCACCAGAGCAACAGGATCAGTTGAGCATTGCCCTTAAAAAGACTGGACTGGAATTGATGGATGATAAAAAAAGCATACTATTTGAGAAAATAAAAGCGGTTATCATTGAACTGGTTCATTATAATGATGAACAAATCAAGATAACCCTTTACGATTACTTGAGCAAAAAACTCAATCACGATTACACATATCTTGCTAATCTTTTTTCCGAAGTCAAAGGAACTACCATTGAACAATTTTACCTTGCCCATAAAATAGAAAAGGTAAAAGAACTGCTCGTCTATGATGAACTCAATCTTACCGAAATTGCCTACAAGCTGAATTACAGCAGCGTAGCCCATCTCTCAAACCAATTCAAGAAAATGACAGGGCTTACCCCATCTCATTTCAAAACTCTTAAGCACATCAGACGCAGCAAGCGGGAAAATGTGTGAATGATGTAACTTATTTCCAAAGTTGTGTAACGCTTTCCGAAATTAATAGACGCACCTTTGTTGTGTAATTTATTATTCCCGTTATTTCCATTCTATATTGAATGAAAAAAAGAATTTTAGCCGTGGTTATTACAACATTTATTGTGGTAATAATTTTAAAATCATATGGAAATGGATAATACCGAAGTTGAAAAAGCAAAAGCGTTTATTATTGTCGAGATTATTGAATATGTTCCAAATTCAGTGGTTAAGAAAACTATCATTAAAAAAACAACAGGAAACGTCACAGCGGTTTCATGTGATAGTAATGAAGCGTTGACTGAAAAAATAATCCCATTCGACACTTTTGTCCAGATCATAGACGGCAAAGCTGAGATTGTAATTGATGGAATTTCGAATTTTCTGCTCACAGGTAATTCAATTATACTACCTGCTCATACATCAAGCTGTGTAAAACCCAACCAACACTTCAAAATGATTTCGACAATAATAAAAAGCGGTTACGAATAAACAGCAATGGTATATGTGTATTAGGCTTGTTTATACTGCATCATAATAAAAACGTAAAATGTTTTTATGTTTAGATGCAGTTATGCCGAATGATACAGAAAAGCCTTCTTTTGTGAACTTATTCCGATAAGGTATAGCTCAAATGTGTTAATGATGTAACTTATTCCCAAGATTGTGTAACGCTTTTCAAAATAAAGGGTTGCACTTTTATACCGTGAAAATTCTTTTCCAAATTAAAATTCAAAAAAATGAACGAAACAGAAGTATATCGGACTTTTCGCATATAATGCAAGTGCAATTATCCATATCCTACTTGTTATATTATAAATGGCTCATCAAGCCAAAGAAATAAGTCAATTTTTGCAAACAAATCACTAAAATCAAAATCATGAAAAAAATCATTGTATTGCTGTCAGCATGCTTGCTGATAAGTTTCATGGGTTATACCCAAAAGATCATACCTGAAAAGGTTCCAGCCCCCGTAAAACAAGCCTTTGCAACAAAATTCCCCGCTGCGACTGATGCAAAATATGAAATGAATAAGAAAGACTATAAAGTCACCTTTAATGACAAAGGAGCCGGGACATGCGCCAATTTTGATCCAACTGGAAAATGGCTTGAAACTAAAACTACAATAATAGAATCCGATCTGCCACAAGAAGTCTCCGCTTCTGTTGCCAAGGACTTTGCTGGTTTCAAGATTTCAGAAGTTGCCAAAGTAGAGACGACAGACAAGCCATTATTCTATAAGATGGACTTGAATAAGGGTGATGAAGGGTATAAAGTCCATTTCTCTCCCAAGGGTGATGTGTTGAAGAAGACACCATTGAAGAAAAAGTAGGATTAGGACGAAAAGGATTGATCTCAAATGATCAGTTTTAATGGGGAAACGCCTATCTGGGGAATTTCGGGTAGGCGTTTTCCTTTATAGTAAGTATTTCCATCTCTTCCCCCAGAACAGAATTAAATTACAACAACTGAGTTCTGTGAATCTGGATAGGAAGAAGGTACCTGCTTATCTGCCTCGTTGTCATTTTCCCAATGAGTTCCATCTATTAAATAGCGAAACTGGTATTCATTCCCCATTTTTAGTCCAAGCGTAACAGAGTAACTCCCGTCTTCCCCTTTTCTCATTTGGATTCGCTTCTGATCCCAGTCATTGAAATCTCCAACAAGGCACACTTTTTTTGAAGGATTACCTGTGTCAGGTGGTAAACTAAATTTAACCCGACAAATTCCCTTTTCTGTTAAAAACTCTTTCTGAATGCTCATGGTAATGGTATTTTCTATAATCTTTCAAGATACGTAATATTTTCCTAAAAACCAAGGAAAATTTTAACTATTTTGTCTTAATGGAAGCTGGATTTTTTCAAAGATTGTTGAAAAAATCTTCACGAAGTGTCCATCATCGACATTGATCCCGTAAATCGTAAATATCTGACCGCTAAAGTTAACAGTCTGTTTCGTCTGAACGTAGAATTATCAGGGAGTTCGGAAGAAAGTAAAAATAAATTCCACGCTGAAAAACAGTGAGGAATCCGGTTTAGTAGACTACTCTGATGAATTATCTAACTTTTCTTTGATAAAAGATTTTCAGAAAGTGGTTGATTTTATTTAATCCCTTGTTATCGGATATGGCAATTATGCTATGAAATGCTTTCCACAAAATACATATCAGTCATCCCCATATTTTTAGCTTTTATTTTCCCACGATGCGTGCAATTGAATTTATCTTTAACAAGTTCATATGTACTTCCGCTGATGTTTACTTTTCCTGCTTCACCACTGCTTTCCATTCGTGAAGCAATGTTCACCGTACTACCCCAGATGTCGTAAGCAAATTTTTTAATGCCTACAATCCCTGCCACCACAGAACCAGAGTGAATTCCAATCCGTAATTCAAATACCTTTTTGCCTTCTTTGATTTTTTGCTGAGCATGTTCCTCCATGAATTTTTGAATTTCCAATGCAGCTTTGACAATATCATTTGCATGGGTTTTATTGGGTACAGGTAACCCTCCCGCAGCCATATAGCTGTCACCAATGGTTTTTATTTTTTCAACACTGTATTTTACCATAATGTTGTCGAATGCTTTAAAACAGGTATCAATTTCGGCAACAAGTTCTGCAGGGGTAAGTTTTTCTGAAATCTCTGTAAAGTCTTTGAAGTCAGTAAACATTACCGTTACATCATCAAACTGTTTTGCTTCAGCTCTTCCATTTTCTTTGAGTTCTTCAGCAACTTCTAACGGGAGTATATTTAGCAAAAGATGTTCTGAACGTTCTTTTTCTTTTTGAATGATGGCTTTTGATCTCCTCATGTATCTTAATCTTGTCCATAATCCAGCAGCCAGCAACAGGATGCCCAATCCAATAATTAAATATATATTTTTCTGGTTGTTTTTTTTTTGCAGGGTTTCCTTGTATAATAGTTCTGTCTTAAGTTTTTCTGTTTTGTTAGCAAGACTATCAGCCAGTCGTTTTTTATCAAACTCGAATTGCATTTGTAAAGCGGTCAACTTTTTCTCATTTTCTTTGTTATAAATTGAATCATAATATTGCTTGAACAATACTTCGTTATCATAAGCTGCCTTATAATTCTTTAGTTTGGCATATATCTTAGTAAATTCTTCATAAGATTCTTTTATTTGATCCGTAGCACCAATTTTCAAAGCTAATTCAAGTCCTTTTGTTTCATATTTTAAAGCCTCTGTAAGAATCCCCTGTTTTTCATAAATATTTCCTATTTCATTATAATAATGAGCAATAAGAACTTTTTCTCCGATTTTTTCAGCTATCATTAATGCTTTTTGATAATACTTTAATGCAGTGCCATAATCGGACAAACTTATATAAACACTCCCAATATTACCAAGACTTATTGCACTAACATTTTTGCTGCCCAATTGCTCATCAATGGTTAATGCTTTTTGACCATACTCCAATGCCTTGGGGTAATCAGATAAGCAA
>Ga0182021_10009001_pt1 | contig 11818 bp, 9 predicted proteins | sample 612E3MmetaG_FD_120493 | JGI IMG/M metagenome (GOLD analysis project Ga0182021, IMG submission 120493) | Permafrost microbial communities from Stordalen Mire, Sweden - 612E3M metaG (Illumina Assembly) | ecosystem: Environmental > Terrestrial > Soil > Wetlands > Permafrost | place: Sweden...
AACCGGCGCGCCAGTGGGGGGCTGGCGCGGCGCATCGATCAATCCGACCAGGTGGCGCCCATCGTATCGGCGGTGGCGCGGCAGATCGCGCCGGAAGTGCTCAGCATCATAGGAATCTGCGCCATCATGCTGACCGAAAGCTGGAGGTTAACGGTAGCCGCGCTGGCCACCCTGCCGGTGTATCTGGTCATTACACGGCACGCGGCGCGCCGCCTGGAATCCGGCATGGCCGAGTATTACATGATGTGGGAGAACGTCTCGGTGCGCATCAACGACGCCCTGGCCGCCATCAAAACGGTCAAGCTGTCGGGCGCCGAAAGCCGCGAAGGCGACCGCCTGCAAGCGGCTTCCCAGGAGGCCTACGGCGATTTTGTGGATCGCGCACGGCTGGGCAATCGCTACCTGTTCCTGCAAAGCGCGCTGAGCCACTTCAGCAAAGCGCTGGTGCTGGGATACGGCGGTTGGATGGTCCTGGACCGGCGGCTCACGCCCGGCGACGTGGTCATGTTCGTGGCCTATCTGGACCGCATCTACGATCCCATCGATTCATTGAGCAGCATCGCGGTCAACCTGCAGCAGCACATGGCCTCGCTGCATCGCGCGGTGCGCTTGCTGCACGCCCATCCGATGGAACCGAGCGGCGCCGAATTGCAGCCCGGCCCCGGCAGAATCGAGTTCCGCCAGGTGGATTTCGCCTACGGGCCGCAACGGCAAGTGCTGCGCGGCGTCACGTTTACCGCCGAAGCCGGCAAGGTCACCGCCATCACCGGGCCATCCGGCGCCGGCAAGACCACCGCCGTGGATCTGCTCCTCAAACTCTGGGAGCCCGATTCCGGCGAGATCCGGATTGACGGACAGTGCCTCGCCCAACTGGACCCGTGTTCGGTCCGCCGCGCCATTGGAATGGTGGCCGCCGACGGCGCGGTGTTCCGTGGAACGCTGGCCGAAAACGTGCGATACAAGCGCCCCGGCGCCACCGACGTGGAAGTGCGCGACGCCGCCCTGGCCGCGGGTTTGGGGGATCTGCTGGACCGCCTGCCCCAGGGGCTGGCCACGCAAATCGGCGAGCGCGGCGTGGGCTTGTCGGTGGGAGAACGGCAGCGGCTGCAGATCGCCCGCATCCTGGTGGATCGCCCGCCAATCCTGGTGCTGGACGAAGCCACGGCCAATCTCGACTATGCCACCGAACAGGAACTCAAGAAATCGCTCGGCGGCCTCTCCCCCCGGCCCACCACGCTGGTGATCGCCCACCGCTATTCCATGATCAAGGATGCGGACCAGGTGATTGTGATGGATCAGGGGAGAATCGTGGAGCAGGGAACGCCGGATCGACTGATGGCGGCGGGCGGCTGGTTCGCCCAACTGGCCGTGCAATCCGCGCCGGACGTGCCGGTGGGTTGAAGCGCCGGAGACCGCCCGCAAGCTGGCGTTGGCAGGCTAACTAAACTAGGCTTACTCGGCCAGAAAGCGAATTAAAGCGAATAGCTCCTGTATTACGCCACTCGGAAATTGCTCAATCCCGCGTCCGTAACACGCGCATCGCGGGAGTACCACCCGTGGTCAAATCCGGTCGGCCAACCCAGTTCCTTTATCCGCGGTCCAGCTGATCCCGTAGCTCACTGGGGTATAGAGATTTCAGCTCGGGATAGGCCTCGGCGAGCCGGATCAGGTCCAGTTCGTCCTTTTTGCGTTTGCTTAGCCGACGGTGGGGATCGCCGTACGCCCAGAGTTTGCCCTGCGTCACATCCTCTCGACAAGCGACCTTCACTTGGATCCCCAGGACAGTGGCCTCCACAGATCGGGCCGGGAATGCCTGGTACCGTTCGTCGGTGGTGAACTGAATCCGAAGTTCACTTCCGGGCGCCAGGGCATTCACCGAGTGCTTGTGTACTTCGGTTTTGAAGCCTTGCGCCTCAAGGTGCGCCGTCAACTCGGGCAGACTCGTCGCGATCACGACAAGGTCGGCATCCAGCGTGTACACTGGCTCGACGTAACAATTGACGGCCAAACCACCGATCAGACAATAGGGCCCGGACGATTCGCACGCACCGATCAGCCGCGCAAAGTCGGTCGAACCTCCCTGGGTCGTCAATTCGTACGCCTCCACTGCCGTCACCACTCCACTCTATCCGGAGGATGGGCCGCTGGCAAGCTCGAACGCTGCCGATCAAAAGGCGAAACGCGCGATTCTCGGCCAAGTGACATTGTCGCGGCAGCGGGCGTCGGCAAGAGTGGCGACGCGCCCTCGAAGGTAGCGATGCGCTCGCGCACCGCGCGATCCAGCGTGCGGAAATTCTGCTCCACTTCGCGGAAGTCGCTGAGCAGGCTGCGCGCCGTGAACGCCGTCTGCTGGAAGCGGTCCTTGACAGCCTGGGTGCGCGCGTCTGTTTGCGCCACGCCGGAAAGTACGCGCACCGGTACTGGTCCTTCCTATTTGGACACTACAGAGGTAGAATAAAAGCATGGCCAGAAGTTGGGGAAGCAAGTCGGTCGAGGCGCAGATCGACATGGCCGAGAACCGCAGCGCTGTCGCTCGTGCTAAAGTTCTCTCCAACGTGTCGCTCGACTTGCTTCGAAAGAAAGAGAGTATCCTCATGTCCCGTACCCGCGTGGTCCGGGATCTTGAAAACGCACAGAACCCTCGCTATCGTGCCGTTTTGAGCAAGGCCCTGAAGGATCTGGACGCGCAACTTTCAACTCTCGCTGCCGATTAGCGGGAACAACCCGGTGCCCCGCATGGCATGCCGAAATGGCTGCGATGCGGGGCACATCCACGCCCGCCCGCCCGCCTTCGCATCCCTGTGCCATACTTGAAATTCAGCCCCAAAAGCGCCCGGAAATGTTCGCCTATTCGCAAAACGATTATTACTGTGAGCAGGTCCCCTTGGCCGACCTCGCGCACCGCGTTGGAACGCCGGCCTACGTCTATTCCAGCCAGGCCATCCGCCAGAACTATGCGGCTTACACCTCCGCGTTCGGAGCCTTGCCGCACGCCGTTTGCTACGCGGTGAAAGCCAATTCGTCGCTGGCCGTGCTGGCGCTCCTGGCCAAAGAGGGCGCCGGTTTCGACATCGTATCCGGCGGCGAACTTTACCGCGTCCTGGCAGCCGGCGGCGACCCCTCGAAGATCGTCTTCTCCGGAGTCGGCAAGACCGCCGCGGAAGTGGAATACGCGCTGGAGAGCGGCATCCGCACCTTCAACTGCGAATCGGAGGCGGAGCTGGCGCTGCTCGACGCCAAGGCGGCGCGTCTCGGCAAAACGGCCGGCTTCTCCATCCGCGTCAACCCCGACGTGGACGCCGTCACCCATCCCTACATATCCACCGGCCTGAGCCAGCACAAGTTCGGCATCGCCATCGCCAGCGCGGCCGCCGTCTACGATCACTCGCGGCAGTTCCGCAACCTGGTGGCCGAAGGCGTGAGTTGCCACATCGGGTCGCAGATCCTGGACCCCAGCCCGATTCTCGAAGCCGTGGACAAGGTGCTGGCACTGGCCCGGGAACTGCGCGCCGCGGGGCACCCCATCCGCCACCTCGATCTGGGCGGGGGCCTCGGCGTGGGCTACCACGCGGGAGAGAAATCGCCCCAGATCCGCGCCTTCGTGGAGAGCCTCTTGAGCAGAATCCACTCCAGCGGCCTCACCGTCATGATCGAACCCGGCCGCAGCATCGTGGGTCCCGCCGGCGTGCTGCTCACCCGCGTCCTTTACCGCAAGCGCAACGGCGAGAAGGAATTCCTGGTGGTTGACGCCGGCATGAACGATCTCATCCGCCCGGCGCTCTATCGCGCGCATCACGAAATCGTGCCGCTGCGCAAGAACGCGCTGCCGCCCGTCGTCATGGATGTGGTGGGACCGGTCTGCGAAACCGGCGATTTCCTGGCGCGCGACCGCGCCATGGCCAACGCCATGCCCGGCGATTTCCTGGCGGTCTGTACCGCCGGCGCCTATGGTTTCGTGCTGAGTTCGAATTACAACTCGCGCCCCCGCGCGCCGGAAGTGCTGGTGGAAGGCGACACCTGGCGCATCGTCCGGCAACGCGAGAGTTACCAGGACCTGGTCCGCGGCGAAACGCCGTAGCACGGTGACCTTGGTGGGCGGACCCCACGCCGCGCGGGACGCCCCCGTCCCTCTCCTGTTGAAATCGAATATAATGTTCACAAATTCGCAGGAGGTCACATGCCATCTCGCTTAGCCGCCGTAATTCTGCTGGTCACCGCGTCCGCGTTCGCGCAGACGAACCGCGGCAGTATCGCAGGCACCGTCACCGATAAGTCCGGCTCCGCCGTGCCCGGCGCCAACGTCGTCGTCACCAACCAGGGCACCAACGAAGTTTTTCGAACCAAAACATCCGAGTCCGGCGCCTTTACCGTGCCCAACCTGGACCCGGTCTCCTACCGTGTTGAAATCGCCGCGGAGGGATTCAAGACCGCCCTCGTCGAATCCGTCAAGGTCGACACCGCCTCCACCGCCAGCGTGAACATCCCGCTCGAAACCGGCAGCGTGAAGACCGAGATCACCGTCCAAGCCCAGACCCCCATGCTCAACACCGAGTCCGGCGTCTCCGGCCAGACGGTCACGCAAGCGCAGATCGAGAACTCGCCGCTTGTCAATCGCAGCGTCCTCGACCTCGCCCTAACCGTCCCCAATGTTACTGGCGATGCCAACAGCGAGGACTATAGCTTCACCTCCGGAGCCGCCGTCCCCGGCTATAACATGAGCGTCAATGGAGGCCGTCTCGGCTCGTCGATGATGATGGCCGATGGCGTCAACAACACCGGCGTCGGTATCGCGCGCTCGGTCGTGAGTTTCTCGCCGGAAACCGTGCAGGAGTTCACGGTGCAGACGAATAGCTTCTCGGCCGAGTTCAGCCGTTCCGGGGGCGGCATCATTAATACCACCACAAAGGCCGGCACCAACGAGTATCATGGCAGCGCGCTGTGGTACCAGCGCAACCCGGCCACCAACGCCGCGCCGTTTACCACCGCTACCAGCAACCGTCCCGTCTCCGACACCCGCAGTAATCAGTTCTCACTCGCTGTCGGCGGTCCTGTGCGCATTCCCAAGGTCTACAACGGCACGAATAAGACCTTTTTCTTCGCCGCCTATGAGCCGCGCTACCTGACCGATCATCAGACCGGCTACGGCACTGTGCCTACCGACGCCATGCGTGGCGGCGACTTCAGCAACACCGTCCGCGTCAATTCCGATGGCAACGACTCGTCGCCCGTACCCGCCAGTGTCGCCGCTCTATTCCCCGGCGTTGTCACCAGCGACGCGACCCTCTACCAGCACTTCGGGGTGAATGGCAACCAGTTCACCACGCTGCCCGCCCCTGGTTCGAACGCCACTTACGTGCCGCTCCCTGGGAACATCATTCCTAAGAACATGCTCGATCCGGTTTCCCAGAACTTACTCCAATATGTTCCCAAATCGAATTCCGCATGGTTCCTCTCTCCCAGCGGCAACCTGTCGAACCTCGTGATTCAACGCAACCTCACCAATAACTACCAGCGCTATACGGCCCGCATCGATCAGGTGGTGAGCGACAAGAACCACCTGAATTTCCGCATTACTTCGGTGCCGAGCATCGCCCAGGTGAACTACGGGATTCCCGCCAACGGCAGCACCGGGAACTATAGCTGGGGGAAGCAGCTCATGGCGGCCGACACCCACATCATTTCCGCGTCCATCGTCAACGACCTACGCCTCAACTACACCCGCGGACGCTTCAGTGGCACCTTCGCCTCCCAGTACGACGCCAAGACCGGCGAAAACCTCAGCCTCGAAAACGGCCTGCCCAGCTTGACTACGGGCGGCCTGCCCAGCATGGCCATCGGCCTGGGAACTTATGGCGGCATCGGTGCCGGTGGCAGCACCCTGGGCGACAACGTCGAAGAGCGTTATAACATCGCCGACGCCGTCTATATCAGCCACGGCGCTTTCAGTATCCGCGCGGGCGTGGACCTGACCCACGAGTTACTCAATACGGTTAACTACTACGAGGCAGCCGGCGGTGTTTATGCTTTCCGCAACTATCAGACGAACTCCACGGGTGCATCCAGCGCGCCCGGCGGCATACAGTTCGCCAGCTTCCTGCTCGGCGTGCCTAACCAGGTAACCATGTACTCCGCGCTCCTGCCCTATTACTACCGCTGGAATAGCGGCGCCGCCTGGGTGCAGAACGATTGGAAGGCGACCTCCCATCTCACCTTGAACCTGGGCCTTCGGTATCAACTGCAACTTCCCCGCACCGAGAAATTCGACCATCAGGGATCGTTCCTCCCGCAACTGGCGCAACAGGTCACGCTGCCCCAGCCGTTGACGCTTCTTACCGGCCAGACCATCACCTCTGCCCTGGTGCCGCCTTTCGGAATGGACGGCATGGGTGGCCGCTCGCGCTATCTATGGCCAGCCGACTACCGCGATTTCGAGCCCCGCTTCGGATTCGCCTATGCGCCCCACATCTTCGGACTAAGCGGAAAGCTCATTGTCCGCGGCGGCTACGGCCTCTCGCACTCGCCGTTGAACGGCCAGAACCGCGTGCCGATGCCTGCCTTCTCCAGTTCCAGCACCAGCCCCACCACCGCCAATCCCGCTAACGCGATGCGCCTCAGCTCGAATCCGCCCGTCGTGCAGGCCCAGACCTGGGACCAGGTGCTTCAGGGCATGCAGCTCCCATCCAACGGCCTCATCACCAATGGCAGCATCAATATGACCAGCCAGGGATTCGCCATCTCCGGCAACATGAAGACGCCCTACTCGCAAAGTTGGAATCTGACGCTCGCCTACCAGGCGACATCGAACGGCGTACTGGAAATAGCCTATGTGGGTAACAAGGGCACCCATCTCTTCATGCCCTCGACCAACCAGAATGCGACCAGCATCGACTATGTGAACGCCTTGCAAGCCAACAACCAGAACCCTACCACCACGGTTGCCGATCCGCTGGGCCGCCTCGGCACCAATGGCAAGGTACTCACCGTGCAACAAGGCACTCTCGCCAGCACTTACCTCGGTTTCGTCAACCTCTACACCCGCTGGGACGCGTCCGCCGACAGTATCCGCCACGCCGCCTACATCTCCTACGTGCAGCGCGCGCGGCATGGTTTGACGCTGACCACTAACTACACTTTCGGTAAGTCCATCGACGACGCCTCCGACTCCGGCGCCGATGCCGGCATAACCTCGGTTGCAAAGACCATCGCGGGCGGCTCCACGAACTTCGGCGGCACCCGCGCGCTGGACCGCTCGGTGTCGACCTTCGATGTCAAACACAGCTTCGTCGCATCGTTCATGTACGAGGTGCCCGTCGGCCGCCGCCGCGCGCTTTTCGGCGCCATGCCCAAGGGCCTCAATGCCATCTTCGGCGAGTGGGACCTGGCCGGCATCGAACGCCTGCGGAGCGGCGCGCCTTTCATGCCCGTGCTTCACGACAACAACGGACTGGGCGATAACAGTTCCGGCAGCGAGTACTCGCTGCGGCCCGACATCGTATCCGGCGTCCCCGTCGTCAACCCGCTGTGGCGTTCGAGTTGCCCACTGACTAACCTGTGCGAGCCGTTCGTGAACCCCGCCGCCTTTGAACGCCCCGCGCTCGGCGAACTCGGCAACGCGCCGCGCACCATCGATGGCGCCCGCGGACCCATGCAGAACTACTTCGACGCCTCCGTGCAGAAGAACTTCTCTTTCAAGGAAGGCAAGGCCCGGCTTCAGTTCCGCGTCGACCTGCTCAACGCCTTCAACCACCCGCTTTTCGCCATGCCTACCGGCTACGGCGGCAACAGCAGTTTCATGGCTTTGCCTTCGTCCTCGCCCATCACCGCGGCGCAGTACGATTCCTGGGCCGCGGCTAACAATCAGCCGCTCTCGGCAACCCCCGCCGGACAGGCGAACCTGACGCAGGTGCAGAACCTCGTCATAGGTTCGCGGAACGCCAAAGGCGCGCTGCCCGCCAACTTCTTCACGGTCCCGCTTCCCCAGGGCTTCGCCTCCGCCGGTCTCAACAGTTTCAACATCACCACGATGAACGGCTATAAGCTGTACGCGCTGAAGAATGCCTATAGCAACACTTTCGGCGTTCTGAATTCCAAGGGTATCCCGCGCTACATTCAGTTCGGTTTGAAGTTCTACTTCTAGTCCGGATGCCGGCGGCGATCACCGCACCTGGTAGCTCACCGTGATATCCACCGTCTTCGGCGGGAAGCAGGCCCGATTGCTGCAAGCCTGATAACGCAGCTTTCCGGTGGCCGCGCCCGGGCCCGCCGGCGCGTTCGGCGCCACCTTGAAGTTGGCTACCAGGTCGAAGCTGCCGGTGTACACCGAAAGCGGTTGCTCGGAGAACTCGTACTTCTCGAGCGCCGGCTTGGGGTAAGTGACTGTGCCGCCCTCCAGCGCGCCCATTTGCGTCCACGTCAGCTTCAACGGGATGAGGTACTCCTCGCTGGGCTGGTTGCTGTTGACGTGATAGCCTTCCTTCACCACCACGGGGATCTTCACCTGCAGCGCCGCGTTGCGCTTGCCCGCGGCCTTCTGGGGCTCGCCCGCGCTCAGGTAGCCGCTACTTTGTGTTTGCGCGCCGAGCAACGGCAGGCAAAGCGAGGCCACCAGAAGCGGCCTTATCCTCGATAATCCCCACGGGGTCTTGCAGGAGTTGTTGAATGCCATCTTCGAAAGCCTTCTTGCTGGCGAGGCCAATGTGGATCGCCGCGATTCTTCCGTTCCGGTCGATCAGGAACGTGGTGGGCAGCGCGTCGACGCCGCCGTAAATCTGCGCGGTGGCATCGTTGCCGATCACCACGCGATAATTGACTCCCAAATCGGCGAGAAACGGCTTGACCACTTCCCACCCCTCATCGTCCATGGAAACCCCGAGCACGCTGAACCCCCTGTCCTTGTTGGCGCGCTCCATCTCCATGAACCAGGGAATCTCGATTTTGCACGGCGCGCACCAGGTGGCGAAAAAGTCCAGCAGCACCACCTTCCCCTTGTATTCCTCCAGACGCACGGTCTTGCCGTCGGCATCCTTCAGCGCGAACTCGGGCGCCGGTTTGCGGTCCGTGACCGGCTTGACAGGGGCGGCGGCCTTCACGGATCGCGGCTCGGAAGAGCAGGCCGCGAAAAAACACGCGGCTACAAGCGCGGCGGCGAGAATAGCGAGGAAGCGCGGTGCGGACACAGATTGGTTTCCTGATCCGATTATATCGACAAAGTCCGGTTCCCCAGAACTTCCGCAAACCAGGTTCGCCGTCTCTGGCGCCAGCGTGCCGGCAGCGTGAACTCCTCATGCCGCGTTTCGGAATACAGCCACGCCGCGGTATCGCAAAAACTCTCGCAGCAATACTCCCGCCAGCGGCGCGTCCGCCGGTCGATGTCGTCCGGGCGCAGGACCCGCTTCCGCCACTCCGCGCTCCACCCGAGTTCCCCGCTCGCAGTGCCGGCGATTTCCGCCCGCACCACGTCCTCATAGCCGCGCCGCGTGGGATTGCCCAACCGCAGCCAGATGAAGTGGGCCACCTCGTGGACCAGGATCCGCGAAAACTCCGCGCGCGCGCAATCCAGAACGATCCGCCGTTGGCGCAGGAAAGACGCCGCATGCACCGGCCCGCGCCGGTCGCGCAGCCCGCGCGATACGTCCACCCGCACCGGCGCGCCGCTCAACGGAGGCATCCGCCGCACCACTCCCGCCACCCGGGGATCCTGAGAAAGGAACAGTCCAATCGCCACTATGCACAGGGTAGCGCGCCTGGCATCGTCCCAGACAGCGGGTGATTACGCCCTGACCGGCTTGTCCGAGGCCTTCCAGTGCTGGGCGTCCCAGTACATCACTTTGCCTTCGCGGTAGGATTGCGCCGCCAGATTGATGACCACCACGGCCTTGGCGCCTGTCTCCACATCCAAATGCGGTTTCTCGCGGGTGCGCATGCAGCCCAGGAAGTTAGAGATGTGCAGGTCCATCATGTCGGACTGATCGATGGGAATCTGAATATCCTTGAGGCCGAATTTCTTCTCGTAGGCCTCGCCGCCGATGGCTTTGCCGCCCTTCACCTGCGGCTTCACCGTGATGAACGGAACGTTGCGCTCGAACTGGCCGTGGTCCACCATGACGATGGTCCCTTCATGCCCGCGGATCATGCCCGGAATATGGGTATCGTTGGCCATGGAGGAGCTCAGCACCAGCGAGTGGCCCTTGGCATACTCGGCCAGCAGGTGGAAGGTGTCCGGCACTTCGCGGTCCGGCTTGCCATCGGGCAGTTTCTTGAAGACGTAGATGCCGCCGGTGGCCATCACCTTGGTGGGGAACTGCGGCTCATCCCAGCAGATGTTGAGCGGCGCGATCACGTGATAGAAGAGGTCGCTGGCGATCCCCAGGGAATAATCCCAGTACTTGCGGAAACGGAAGAAGCGGTCGGCATCCCAGGGGCGCTTGGGCGCCAGTTTGAACTGGGAACCGAGCCACATGTTCCAATCGATAAAGTCGTCGCCCTTGCCGTCCGGCCCGGCGCCGGCATCGATCTCCCAGTTCCACTCGCCCTCGGTCGAGTTGCGGTGGTAGGAGCCCTGGCTCTCGATCATCTGGCCGATCATGCCGTCGGCGATGGCCTTCTTGGCCTTCCACCAGATATCGGCGGAAGTGGTCTGCGAGCCTACCTGGAGAATTCGCCTGGTCTGCTTGACCTTCTCCACCAACTGCCGGGCTTCTTCGTTGGTGTGCACCATGGGCTTTTCGAGATAGACGTCCTTGCCCTTGTCCATGGCGTCCATGGCCATCTTGCCGTGCCAGTGGTCCGGGGTGGCGATGACGACTGCGTCCACATCGCTCTGGTTGAGGAGTTCGCGATAGTCCCGATAGCCCTTCACATTGAACCTGCCGGCCACCATCTTGGTGCGCTTCTCGTAAACATCGCAGGCGGCGACGATCTGGCAGGCATTGTTCTTCTTGCCGAAGTCGCTGAAGGCGTCGGCGTCGTAGCGGCCTCGCCCGCCGCAGCCGATGACGCCGATGTTGATGCGGTCATTGGCGCCGATCGCGCGGCCCCCGCTCATTTTGCTGGCGGTCTGGGCGGCGATCGCGGTGGTGGCGGCAGCGAAGGTCAGGCCCGTGGCGCTGACAGATCTCAGAAAACCCCGGCGATCGAGAGGACCATTCGTTGACATGCGGACTCCTTATGCAAACGGGCGTTGCCCCGCACCACCCAATAGAACAGCTTTCCACTTGTCTTTGCAAGCGGGACGCGGAGCGCTGTGTTGTGCAATACGGTAGACTTAGTTTTAAGATTTTCGGAGTGCCTACTCCCTTGTGTGCGGATGTGAGAGCAACGCAGGAGTTCAAGATGTCCTACACGTCAAAGTCTTTGTTGAAATCGGTTTTTGCGGCCGTCGCTCTGTGGCTGGCCGCCGTCCCGGGCGGCGCGCAAATGACACCGTGCGGCCAACCGCAACTGCAGGCTGACGATGCGGCGTTGGAGATGCGGTTCATTCGCGCTCCGGTCGCGCACGTGCGTGCCAGCGTGCTACGCGCCATTCCCGTAATGGGAGCGAATCTGAACAAGGAAAAGGACGGTGTCATCGAGGCCAAGGTCGACATGGCCCTCGCCGGAAGGTCATCCTCCGTACAGATGCCGAGCAGCGGAACATTCACCATCGAGGTTACACCGGTCAAGCTCGGCGGCGCGACTGGATCTCTGTTGCGCGTCGAGTTCGTCAAGGGCTGGGTCGGCGCCGCGGGCTCTACCGGTAAGTACGCCACCCCGCTGGCGGACGAAGTCGAGTGCCTCGTAAGTCTGCTGAGTCCGGTTGACCCGTCGTCGAACCCACGCG
>Ga0182021_10009002_pt1 | contig 11816 bp, 7 predicted proteins | sample 612E3MmetaG_FD_120493 | JGI IMG/M metagenome (GOLD analysis project Ga0182021, IMG submission 120493) | Permafrost microbial communities from Stordalen Mire, Sweden - 612E3M metaG (Illumina Assembly) | ecosystem: Environmental > Terrestrial > Soil > Wetlands > Permafrost | place: Sweden...
CGTCCGTCGAATTCGCCGTAGAAAATCTGTTCCCAGGGCCCGAAGTCCAGCCGGCCCCCGCTCACGGCGACGACCGTCTCGCGCCCCATGATCTGGCGCTTGAGGTGGGCGTCGGCGTTGTCCTCGCCTACGTTGTGGCGGTATGCAGAGACCGGCTCGTGCGGGGCCAGCCCCTCCAGCCAATCGTCGAAATCCTTGTGCAGGCCCGCTTCGTCGTCGTTGACGAAGACCGAGGCGGTGATGTGCATGGCGTTGACCAGGCAGAGGCCTTCGCGGATCCCGCTCTCCGCCAGGCAGGCTTCGACCTGGGGGGTGATGTTGAGATAGGCCCGCCGGGAGGGGACCGTGAACCACAATTCCTTGCGGTAGGACTTCATGGGCGTGGAAAGGAAGATTATCGCAGGGCCCGCGGGCTGTCAATCGGACGTCTCGCTTTTCCGATCCGGCCTCGCGGGACGAGCGAGGTTCTCTTTGGGTGATGATGATTCCCCGGAATGCAATAAATACTCCGGCCGCGCGTCTTACCTCTATGGAAACAAAAGAAGGACGAGCCTCCCGACAAAGCCTTTTCGGCCGTTGATAGCCCCGATTCCGGCGAAACGGCGCTCCTTCCGGCCCGGCCGCGAAAATGATTGACAAGGGCTCCCCGGCGGCGTATTATGACTCTCTGGTAAAAAATCGACCGGCGGGTCGAAAAACGAACGGGAGCGTTCGATTGGCCCCCCCCGAATCCCCCCTGGAGCATGCCGATGGGAGTGAAGGAGCGCCGCGAGCGGGAGGAAAGCGCCCGTCTGGCGGCCATTTTGTCGGCGGCCGAGCGGATCTTCTCCGAGCAGGGCTATTTCCACGCCCGCATGGACGATATCGCGGAGCGGGCCGAGCTGGCCAAGGGCACCCTCTACTACTACTTCAAGAGCAAGGACGAGATCTTCGTTCATCTCCTGGAACGGGAGGCCCGCAAGGTCCATGAGGAATTGCAGCGCCGGGTCACCGGCCGGGAATCGTTCCTGGGGATACTGGAGGTCTGGATCGAGTTCTACCTGGAATATTTCGAGAACAATCAGGGCTTCCTGCGCATGTTCCTGCCCTGCATGGGCGGATTAATCCGCTTCGAGGACGACGCCGCCCGCCAACGGCTTCTGCGGAACGCCGGCCAATGGCAGGCCTTGCGGGACATCCTTAAAAAGAAAATCGCCCGGGAGCATCCGCCGTTCAGCCTGGACGAGATTCTCAAGTTCCTCAAGACCCTCCAGATCGGTATGGGGATCAAGCTCCTGGAAGGCGACAAGGCCGACGCCCGGGCGGCCGGCCGGTTCTTTCTGGATATGATGAAACGAGTCATGGAGGATAAATCATGAAGCAACGCGTTGCCGCGCTGGGACTGCTGCTGCTCCTGGTCTGGAGCGGAGCGGCGGCCCAGGAGAAGATGTCGCTGCGGGAGGCCGTCGACCTGGTTCTGAAGAACAACCAGCAGGTCCAGATCGCCGCCGAAAACGCCGCCGGAGCCGAGCTCAGGATCGGCGAGAACAAAAGCCAATATCTGCCCCAGGTCAGCATGTCCGGAAGCTATGCCCGGATGAGCCTGTTCAGCGAAATGAGCTTTAATTTTTTCGGCACGGTCTACAAGTTCCAGTTCGGCCTGCCCAATAACTACACCATGAGGGCCGCCGTGATGGAACAGGTCTTCAACTGGGGCCGCACCGCCCGCATGATCGAGATGAGCAAGTCCGGTCTGGACCTGGCCAACGACGGCGTGTCGATGACCAAGCATATGCTGTCTTACCAGATCGTGCCCCTCTTCTACGGGACCGTCTTCTTCCAGGAGGCCATCAAGGTCCTGGACGAAACCCTCAAGGCCTTCGAGAAAAAGCTGGAAACGGCCAAGCAGCGCTACGACGCCGGGCTGGCCTCCAGCTTCGACGTCAATCTGCTGCAGGTCCAGATCAGCACCGTGCAGGGCCAGCGGCTGGATTTCCTCAACAACATCGAGAAATTCCGCATCGCCTTCAACGCCCTGACCGGCCGCGAGTCCGACGCCGCGTTCCAGCCCGACGCCGCCTTCGTCTTCGAACCGGCGTCCTTCAATTCCGAAGCCCTGCTCAAGGAGGCCTTCGAGAACCGGGTCGAGTTCCAGCAGTGGAAACATCAGATCGATCTCAACAAGGCCACGGTCGACCTGGCCCGGACCGGCGACAAGCCTTCGGTCACCGCCGGGTTCAGCTATGACTTCCGCAACGGCTACATGCCCGATATGAACAAGATCCGGGGCAACTGGACGGCCACGCTGTCCCTGAATTATCCCGTTTTTGACGGCTTCCGCGTCCGGGCCCAGGTGGCCGAAGCCCAGTCGGGCCTGCACGCGGTGGAACTGCGCAAGACCGACCTGGAGCGGTCCGTCATCCAGGAGATCCAGACGGCCCTGGCCGACCTCAAGGTCGCCGAGCAGAAGCTGGACATCGAAAAGATCAAGATCCGGCAGGCCGAAGACAGCCTGCGCATCGCCGAGGAGCGCTACCGCAACGGGCTTCTCAGCGCCACCGACCTCATCGACGCCCAGAATTCGGTCGAGAGCGCCCGGCTGAACGCCCTGCAGCTCGTCTACAGCCACACCCTGGGCAAGTTCACCTTATACCGTTCCTGCGGGAGGAAAATATGAAAATCGGAAGAATCATCATCGTCCTGATCCTGGTCGCCTTGGTCGGCTTCGTCGGCTATCGGGCCAACCAGAACATCCAGGCCAAGAAGCGCGAAGCGGCCAAGCCGGCCCCGGTGACGATCGTCCCGGTTGAAATCGCCTCGCCCGTCCATCAGGACATTGAGGACAAGATCCACTCCTCGGGCAATCTGCAGGCGGATGTCGAAATGTCCATCTTTTCCAAGGTCCCCGGCAAGATCGCCAACAACCTGGTCAAGATGGGCAGCCTCGTCGCGCCCGGCCAGGTCGTCAGCGTCGTCAACCGCGACGAGGTGGGCTACGATTACAAACCCTATGAAGTCAAGAGCGACGCCAAGGGCGTGGTCGCCCGCATCCTCCTGAATCCCGGGGCCTCGGTCAATCCCAACTCTCCGATCCTCAACCTGGTCGACCTGGACACGGTCAAGGTCGTGGCCGCGGTCGACGAGAAGAAGATCCGCTTCATCGGGCTGGGCAAGGCGGCCCGGGTGACCTTGGAGGCCTTCCCCGGCGAAACGTTCAGCGCTCAAGTGACCAACATCTCCCCGGTGGCCAACGCCGTGGCCCGGACGATCGACGTCGAGCTGAGCGTTCCCAATCCTTCGCACCGGCTCAAGCCCGGCATGTACGCCGAAGTCGAGTGGATCGAAAGCCGGCGGACGTCCCTGGTCGTGCCCCTGGTCTCGGTCGTCGACCGGGGCGGCCAGAAAGCCGTCTTCCTGGCGGGTGAGGGCCTGGCTCAAATGGCCCCCATCACCGTCGGCGCCGTCGTCGGGGACATGATCGAGGTCCTCTCCGGATTGAAAGGCGATGAGCGCGTCATCACGACGGGCGCCGGCCAGCTCAACGACAAGGACAAGATCACCCTCGTCGAGCACCCGGCCGCCCGGAAGTAAGCAAGGAGCCGCCGCGCCATGAGAATCGCCGATATTTCCATCAAACAGCCGGTCTTCATCACCATGATCATCGTGGCCATGGTGGTGGTCGGCGGGCTGTCCTATTCGCGGCTGGGGGTCGACCTCATGCCCGACATTTCCCTGCCCTATGTGGCCGTGACCATCGCCAATCCCGGGGTCGGCCCCGAAGAGATGGAAACCCAGGTCACCAAGCCGATCGAAGACACGCTGAGCACCATCAACGGCATCGACAAGGTCACCTCGACTTCGTCCGAGGGTGTCTCGATGATCCTGGCCGCTTTCGTCCTGGAAAAGGACGCCCAGCTGGCCGCCACCGAAGTCCGGGAAAAAGTCGCCGGGATCCGCAACACCCTGCCGCGGGAGATCATCGAGCCGGTCATCAACAAATTCGATCCTGCGGCCGTGCCCATTGGCTCCTATGCCGTCCTGAGCAAAAGCGGACGGATGAGCCTGCCCCAGGTCCGTGAATTCGTCGACGACACCATCAAGGTCCAGATCCAGCAGGTGGATGGGGTCGGGGCCGTCGACTTGATCGGCGGCCAGGAACGCGAGATCCAGGTCGAGGTCGACCTCGACCGGATGAACGCCCAGGGAATCTCCATCGCCCAAGTCACCCAGGCCATCCGCGGCGAAAACCTGAACATGCCGGCCGGCCGGGTTGAAGGAAAGGCCCAGGATTTCCTTATCCGGACCAAGGCCGAGTTCACCAGCCTGCCCGAAATGCTGGACATCGTGGTGGCCAACGTGGGGGGCCATCCCGTCTATTTGAAGGACCTGGCCCAGGTCAAGGACGACTTCAAGACCAAGCGGACGATTTCCCGCGTCAACGGACTGGAGTGCGTCTCGCTCGTCGTCCAGAAACAGTCGGGAACGAACACGGTCAAGGTGGCGGATGAGGTCAACCGGATGATCGCCGTCATCCGGAAGGCCAATCCCGACCTGGATATCCGGCGGACGACGGACACGTCCATCCAGATCAAGGAGTCCCGGGATGACGTCCTGCGGACCTTGGTCCTGGGCATCCTCTTCGCCGGGCTGGTCGTTCTCTTTTCCTTCGGCGACCTGCGCAATACGTTGATCACCGTGGCCGGCCTGCCGGTCTGCCTCATCGCCGCTTTCGCCGTTATGTCGTTTTTCGGCTACACGGTCAACATGATCACCCTGCTGGCCCTCAGCCTGTCGGTCGGCCTCCTCATCGACGACGCCATCGTCGTCCGGGAGAACATCTTCCGGCACATGGACAAGCTGGGCCAGGACCCCATGAAGGCGGCCAGCGAAGGCACGTCCGAGGTCGGGCTGGCCGTCACGGCCACGACCATGACCATCGTCGCCGTCTTCCTGCCGGTGGCCTTCACCACCGGCATCGCCGGCAAGTTCTTCCGGCAGTTCGGCGTGACGGTCGCCGCGGCCGTCCTGATCTCGCTGTTCGAGGCCTTCACCTTCGCGCCCATGCTCTCGGCCCACTTCTTCAAGAAGACCGAGCGGAACGGCAAGAAGACCCTCGGATGGAGGCTGGAACACCTGGTGTCGAACGCTTATGAAAAATTGGGCGCCAACTACCGGCCCCTGCTGCGCTGGGCCCTGAAACACCGCAAGACGATGATCGGCATCACGACCGTGGTCTTTTTCATCAGCGCCTACCTTTTCACCGTCGTCGGGACGGGCGGCACGCCCCGCGGCGACCAAGCCGAATTCAACCTCTCGATCCAGACCGCTTCGGGGAGCTCCCTCGACCGCACCGACGCGGCTGTTCTGACCATCGAGAAGATCCTCCGGGAGCAGCCCGAGATCGGGGATCTGGCTACGGTCGTCGGCTCGACCGACGGCTCGTCCGATGTGGCCAGCATCAACGTCAAGCTGAAGATCCCGGCCGGCGAAGCCCAAGCCTATCGCGACAAGGTCCGGCCTCTTCTGGCCCGGGTGCCGGGCGCGACAATCACGTTTCAGGACGCCAGTTCCATGGGCGGGGCCGCCTTCGCCGCCATGCAGCAGCTGCCCATCCAGATCAATATCAAGGGGACCGACATGGCCGGCCTCTATGCGGCGGGCGACCAGGTCAAGTTGGCCCTGCAGGGTATCAGCGGGCTGGTCGACGTCAACAGCGACAATCGTCCGCCCAAGCCGGAGCTTCAGATCCAGATCGACCGTGAGCGGGCGTCCCGTTTAGGCACCGGCACGGGGCAGATCGCCGCGATCATGCGCTCGATCGTCGACGGCGACCTGGCTTCCAAGTATCGCGAGGGAGAGAAGCTTTACGACATCCGCGTCCGGGCCTCCGGGAACATCCGCAATGATGTCCAAAGACTGGGCCGGGTCTACATCCCGCTCATGCGCGGAGGAGCGATCACCCTGGATCAGGTCGGGAGCCTGCACACCGTCAACGGCCCGACCCAGATCCGCCGCTCCAACCGGACCCGCCAGATCATGATCGCCGCCAACACGCTCAAGGGCCGGGCCCTGAACGAGATCACCCAGAACGTCAAGAACGCCCTGGCCAAGATTCCCTATCCCCAGGGGGTGACCTATGAATTCGGCGGGCAGGTCGAGCAAAACCAGAAAATGTTCGCCTCCCTGGGATTGGCCATGGCCCTAGCCGTCGTTTTCGTCTATATGGTCCTGGCTTCCCAGTTCGGATCTTTCGTCCAGCCGTTCGTTATCATGCTGGCCCTGCCCTTGTCGATCATCGGGGCGGTCCTGGGCCTTCTTCTGGCCAACAAGCTCTTCGACATGGTGGCCTTCATCGGCCTGATCATGCTCATGGGCCTGGTGACGAAGAACTCCATCCTGCTGGTCGATTACACGAATGTTCTGCGGCGGAGGGGAATGAAGCGCTTCGAGGCCATCGTCGAGGCCGGTTCGACCCGGCTGCGGCCCATTCTCATGACCACCCTGGCCATGATCCTGGGCATGATCCCCGTGGCCGTGGGCTTCGGGACCAGCTCGAGCTTCCGTGCCGCCATCGGTTACACCATCATCGGCGGTCTGACCAGCTCGACCATCCTGACCCTGGTCGTCGTCCCGGTGGTGTACTCGATCATCGACGACATCTCGGCCAAGTTCAGCCGCAAGAAAAAGGAGGCCTGAACGTTTGCAGTCTTGAAAGGAATTCCGGGCTTGGGGCATTCGGGGAAAAACACGCTCGTTTTTCCCAAACGCCCCTCGCCCGGCTTCTTCTTTTGCGCCGGGCGGGGCGGCCGGGATATAATCGGCCCTCATCTTTCCGAGGAGGACTGCCATGACCAAGCGAACGATCCCGGCCCTTTTATGTCTTCTCGCGATTTTTGTTTTCCTGGGCGCCGCCGCCCAGAAGGGGGATGTCGTCAAGAAACAGGTCCTGACCGACAAGGCCCCCAAGGCCAGCGGCCCCATCTCCCAGGGCATCGCCGCCGGCGGCTTCGTCTTCTGCTCCGGCCAGCTGCCCGTCGACCCGGCCGCCGGGAAGATCGTTCCCGGAACGATCGAGGACCAGACCCGCCAGGTCCTGAAGAATCTCTCGGCCGTGCTCGAAGCGGGCGGCAGCTCCCTGGACAACGTGGTCAAATGCACCGTATTGATGACGGATTTGACCGAATTCCAAGCCATTAACAAGGTCTACGCCGAGTTCTTCAAGGCTCCCTGCCCGGCCCGGGCGACTTTCCAGGTCGGCGCGCTGGCCCTGGGCGCCAAGATCGAAATCGAGTGCATCGCCGTCCAGCGCTGAAAGCCGGCCTCCGGACCCTTCTTCTTGACACCCGCTTTCCCCGGGCGATATAGTTTCGCCGAAATGGCCGGGATTTTCATCGACCGGAGGAGTTCCCCATGAAGCGAAAGATCATCGGCGCCGCGGCTTCGATCCTCATCGCCCTTGTCGTGCTGCTCCTGCCCACGCCGCAAGGCCTGGACCCGGCCGGCCATCGGGCCCTGGCCGTCATCGTCCTGGCGGTGGGATTCTGGGCCACGGACGTGCTGGCCTCGGGCATCACGGCCGTGGGCGCGCTGGGTCTCCTGCTGGCCTTCAAGATCCCGGCCGCGACGGCCCTGGCCGGCTTCTCGTCCTCGGCCTTCTGGATCCTCATCAGCGTCCTCTTCTTCGGCCGGGCCATGGAAAAAACCGGGCTGGCCAAACGCATCTCCTACCGCATTCTCCTTATCTTCAGGCCGACCTACAACGGCATCGTTTTCGCCTTCCTGGTCATCGGCGTCATCCTGGCCTTCGGCATTCCCTCGATGACCGTGCGCACGGCCATCATGATCCCGATCGCCTGGGCCATCGTCCAGGCCCTGGAACTGCCCCTGCCCAGCCGCGGCTCGGCCCTCATCATCCTGAGCACCTTTCAGATGGCCGTCCTGCCCGGATGCGCCATCCTGACCGGGGCCCTCTGGGGGCCCTACCTGACCGGGCTCTACAATTCCCTCAAGATCCCCCTGACCTGGCTGGGCTATGCCAAGGTCATGGCCGTGCCGACGCTCATCCTGTGCGTCCTGGTCCTGATCGTCAACCGGCTGGCCCTGGCGCCCGGGTCGGCCGCTCCGACCACCCGCGAGATCGTCCGCGAGCAGTACCGCAAGCTCGGCCGCATGAGCCGGGCCGAGAAATGGACCGCCCTCGTCATCGGCCTCTCCGTCCTGGCCTGGATCACCCAGCCCCTGCACAAGGTGCCCGCCGAGGCCATCGGTATGATCGCCCTGACGCTTCTCTTCGCCGCCAAGGTGCTGGAGCCCGCGGAGATCGGGACGGGCATTTCCTGGAACCTGGCCCTCTTCGTGGGCGGCGTCCTGAGCCTGTCGGCCGTGATCACGGCCTTCAAGATCAGCGCCTGGCTGGGCGGCTTCATCGTTCCGGCCATCCAGCCCTTCGCCTCCAGCCCCTGGCTCCTCCTGACGGCCATCGCGGCCCTGGTCGTGGTCATGCGCTTCATCGATCCGGTGGGGTTCATCACCATCGGCATCTTCTTCCTGACCCTTCACGACTTCGTCGCCGCGCGGGCATGGATCCGCTCGTGCTGGTGGGGGCGATCTACCTGCCCCTGCACGTCTTCTGGTTCCCATACCAGAACATATGGACGGTAATCACCGAAGGAGTGACGGGGAAAAAGGCCTACACGGAGGGCGACCGGTTCAAGTCGGCGTTCCTCTACCTGGCGGCCGCCTTGGTCGCCCTCTGGGTCAGCGTTTTCTACTGGAAGCTGATCGGGGCCCTTTAAATCGGCGGCGGCCCGCTCTGAGCGCCGCGAGAAAGTTCCGCGCTTCCCCTTCCAGGGACCGCCGTTCGTCGGGGGAAAGCGAACGTCCGGCGTAGCGGATTTCGTAGTATCGGGCGGTAAGATGGGTCAGGCCTGAGAGATCGGGGCGGCGGCGGACCACGTCCGAGGAGAAATCGGCCGGCGTCCGCCAGTCCGGCCGGGCCAGTCCGGCCTTCTCCAGCCGGACTAGGATGTCGGCATAGAAACCCTGCCCCGCTTTCCTGTAGAGCCGGCCGGAGCGGCGCTTCCAGGGCTTCCAGCGGAGGAGGACGGCCGTCCCGACGGCCAGGATCAGAAGCCCGATCCCGGCGGCGCGCAGGGCTTTGACCCAGCGGAAGCGCAGAATGTCGAAAAGGGTCTTCTGGGTGTCCGAATCGTAGCCGACGACGTAGCGATACCAGCGGGCTTCAATGGAGCTGACATAGCGCCCCAGGCGTTTCCAGATTTCCCCGAAGAACGTTCCCCCTCCACCGGCGTTGAGATCGGGCGGGGTGGGATCGAAGGTCGTCCAGCCCCGGTCGGGGAAGTAGGCTTCGACCCAGGCGTGGGCGTCGCTCTGGCGGACTTCATAAAATGCGCCGAACTCGTTCCACTCCGTCGAAAGGAAGCCGACGGCCAGGCGGCTGGGGATGCCGATCTGGCGCAGCAGAAGGACCATGGCCGTGGCGAAGTATTCACAGTTCCCGGCCTGGCTGGACCAGAGGAACGAATCGAGGTCCTGGCGGTTGTCATCGGCCGCCAAGGAATAGGTGAAGCGCGTCTTGAACCAGTTTTCCAAGGCCGCGGCCTTCGCGAACGGAGAGGCGAAGGCGGCCGTCCGTCTTTCGGCATATTGTTTCCACCGTGGATCCGGGCGCGGGATCCGCAGAAAGCGGTCCTTGAGAACGGCTTCGTAGTTTCCGACGGCGCGATGGTAATCCGCGCCGTCCCCCTGTGAATGGACCCGGTAGCGGGTCGGGACGGAATAGAGGGTGGGGAAATAGACCGTGTCGTTGATGTCGAAGGCGGCGCTGAAGGCCGTGGCGTCCAGGGCGCCGACCCCGCCGACGCTGAAGACGAACGAGGCGATCAGGGGATAGACGAAAAACTCCTCAATCACCTCGGGCCGGGCCGCGTCGTAGCCCGGAAACTCGATCCGGCCGCGCCGGCCCCGGAAACGGAGAGTCCCTTCGCGCGAGCGCTGGAGACGGCCTTCCCCGGCGATCTCGAAATCGCCGTAGCTGCGGACCCAGCGCCGGCCGGAGAATTCGTCGAAGGCCGCCGCCCGCACCCTGAGGGCCTCGGCCGGCGGATTCTGCGCGGCGCCCGAAACGAAGCTGACCCGCATGACGCGGGCCGAATTCTTCCGCAGCGCCCCGAAAAAGCCCAGATCGACCCGGTCCGAAAGCCCGGCGAAGGAGACGGCCGGGTTCTGGAACCGCGTCAGACCGGTCGAAGCCAGAAGCTGCTGCATGCGCGGGCTGTAGATGCGAGGCATGACCATGAAAAGGAGGGCGGCCGCCGTTAAACATGACAGGAAAACCAGAGCCACGCCGCGCAGCCATCCGGGCCGCCTTCCCGGCGTCCCCGGCGGATCCAGGCGCCGCACCAGCCAGGCCGCGGAAGCCAGGAGATAGAGGGCGAAGAAGGGCAGATAGCCCAGGTCCACCGCCTGGCCGGAAGCCAGGAAGAAGATCAGAAAATCGGTCAGGAAGATGCGTTGCAGCGTCCGTTCGGTTTTCGCCGACCAGAGGCTGGCGGCCAGGACGTAGAGAAGGATATGCATGACCGTCCGGACCATTCCGGCCGTTCGCACGTCCACGAAAAGAGCGAAGAGAAGAACGGCCAGGGCGCCGAAGTCCAGGATGAGCTTGGGCACGGGGTAGATTTTTTTTCGATCGAACAGGGCGCCGACGGGAATGACCAGGGCGGCCAGGGCCAGGAAAACAGGATTGAGCTCCTCGATCAGGAAGAGCGAGCCGAAGGCCGCCGCGGTCACCAGATAGAGCCAGACGAGGCCCCGGCTCCCGGCTTCGGCTGAGCGACCGGGCTTGAGCGCGGCCCGGCGGCGCGGGGCGGGAGTTTCCCGGCCTTCTCCCAGCAGGGCCAGCTTCTCCAGCAACGTCTGAAGGTGAAGAAGTCCGTGGCCGAAGTCGATGTTGCCTTCATCGGTCACGAGCCGGACATCGGCGCCGGAGTCGATATGGAACTTGATCAGCGAGGCGGCCTCGGCGATCCGTTCTTCCACGCCCGGTCCCGGGGCGCCGGAGACGGTGACGGTGACGCGTCTCCCGTCGGCATGGGCGTATTCCTTGACCAGCGGCTTGCCGGTCTTGGCCGTCAGCTTCCAGTTGATGAGGCGGGCGTCCTCCCCGCGGATATAATCGCGCAGGCCGTAGAAATCATCCCCGACGCCGCGCTGCGGCCGGGTCACGCTTTCTTCGCGGGCCAGCGGCGAGGCCGTCCGTCCGAAAATTTCGGAGAGCGGCGGGAAGGCCAGGACGACCGGGCCGGGAAGGCGGCGTCGGGAGCGGATGAAGCCGAAGGGGAAGGCCGTCTCGATGAACAGATCGTCCATGCGGTTCTTTCCCCGCCGGGCCAGCCGGTAGGCCGGTTTCGCGGACGCCGTTCCTCCCCGGCGGATGTAGCCGACGAAATGCCGTTCCCCGGCGATGAGGAGGGCGAAAGGATAGACGGCCCGCCGCCGGCGCGAACGGAACGTGACCTCCATGCGGAACGGCGCATCCTTGAACATCTGGTCGGGAAGATCCAGCTCGGCTTCGATCCCCGCGAGGGCCCGCCGATTGATGACGATCGATCCCGCCCAAAACGCGGCCAGGGCTCCGGTCACCAAATAGAGCAGATTGTTGCCGCTGATCAGGGCCCCGAAGAAAGCCAGGGTGTCGGCGGCGAGGACCGAGGCACCCAGACGGGTCACGCGCATGGCCGGGAGCGTCAGAGGGGCACGGCGACGCGGTGCAGGATTTCGTCGATGAGGGCGTCCGATTCATGGATGCGGACGAG
>Ga0182021_10009003_pt1 | contig 11816 bp, 7 predicted proteins | sample 612E3MmetaG_FD_120493 | JGI IMG/M metagenome (GOLD analysis project Ga0182021, IMG submission 120493) | Permafrost microbial communities from Stordalen Mire, Sweden - 612E3M metaG (Illumina Assembly) | ecosystem: Environmental > Terrestrial > Soil > Wetlands > Permafrost | place: Sweden...
ACCACTGCCACGGGAGGGACCCAGGTTGTCACGGGCGGCGCCACAGGCACCGCCGGCGCCACACGGACAGGTGGTACAACAACGGCCGGCGGCACTGCTAGCGGAGGTATCGCGACCGGTGGCAGCAACACGTCTGGCGGAACATCGTCGACAGGCGGAATGGCAGCCGGTGGCGCGACTGCAACCGGCGGCAAGACAGCAACCGCTGCAACGGTTTCGATTGTCTCTGCCGTGCCCCTGCTCGACACCAGCGGAAATCTGGTCAACGCGCATGGTGTGGGCTTTATCAAAGTCGGTAACACCTATTACATGGTGGGCGAGCAGCGCTCAGGAAAGAACGATACCTATTCCGGCTCGACCGCCAATGGCGAGGACGCCTTTTCTGGCGTAAGCATGTATTCGACGACGGATTTCGTGAACTGGACATTCGTCGGAACGGTGGTGACACCGGTTCCAGGGACGATCCTCTACCCTCCCCAGTGCGGTGAGAGGCCGAAGATCTTGTACAATGCTTCCACGAGCAAATACGTCATCTACATCAAGATGATGACTCAAACCGGCAGCCCTTCAGTCTACCTTGGTACCTTCGCCGTCGTCACCAGCAGCAACATTGCGGGGCCCTACACGTTGCAAGGCACCCTCAGCCTTACCGGTGCCGATGACTTCCAGGTTTTCCAGGACACCGACGGCTCGCAATACCTGGTCCGCTCCGAGGGGAAGCTGTACAAGTTTTCCGCAGATGGGTTGAGTATCGCCAGCACGGTCAAGACCGGCATTCAGAGTGGTGAAGGTGTCTCCCTCTACCAGGCGGGCAGTACATACTTCTGGCAGAGCTCCCAAGGAAGCTACTGGCACTGCAACGACAACTCCTACTCCACCGCCACATCGCTCACTGGAACCTGGACTTCTCACGGCAATTTCTGTCCAAGCGGATCCAAGACCTGGGAGTCGCAGGACACCGCGGTTGTCACAGTGGCCGGCACTTCCGGAACCACCTATATCTACGTCGGTGATCGATGGGTCAACGGCCATTTGCCGGCATCGACGTTGGTGATGCAACCCTTCACGGTCAGTGGTTCCACGGAATCGATTTCCACTTACAATCCGATGTGGAATCTGGATGTCGCGGCTGGCACCTGGAGTCCGGTCACGCCTTCGGGGACCATTGTCAACGACAACACCACCGGCACCGCGCCGAACCAATTCACCTACAGCAGCGGCTGGACCGCCGGCTCATGCAGCACTTGCTACAACGGTGATTCACATTCGTCGTCCACCACTGGCGCGACGGCCTCCATTGCCTTTACCGGAACGCGAATCCTTCTTTATTCCGCCTACGACACCAGTTCGGGAATCATGGGCGTCACGCTATCCGACAGCAGCGGCACGGCCGTGACCCCGGAAGTGCAGGTCAGCCTTCGCTCCGATGCGCCAGCCACCGGCAACTATCTGGTCTATGCCAGCCCCATCGTGCCAGGCGGATCATATGTGCTCAAGGTTCGGGTGACCGGCCTCAAAGATTTGTACAGCAGCGGGACCACCTGCAACATCGACCGCGTGCTGATTCAGTGAGGCCGGTGGCGGTTACGCGGACGAGCCAGCGGCCCTTTTTCTCTCAGAAACGGTGGGTTGTGCGCGCCGGTCAAAGCGCACACAACCCCATCGGCAATGCGTCTATCCTACTAATCCGTGGCGTAGTAGCTGCCGATGATCCGAGCCATCGCCGTGTTGCCATCCGCGGTAAAGTGCGGAGTCGTCTTGGGATCGAAGCTACGAAGACCCAGCCATTGCCCCGCGACCAGTAGATGTCCTTTGGGTGCGAGAGCTGTTGTATAGCCCCCACATGGCATCGAAGTACTTGGTGTCGTTCTCCAGGTAGCCAAGCGGACATCTTGGCAGCACAGCCCACCATATCTGGCCAGGGAGTCGCACTTGGGTCTGAGCACGGCGAAGGATGGCGCAGGCGCGGGCTATTTCTGCTGGAACGATTGATGCTAGTTCGGTCTGGAAAGGCATGACAACATCGGGACTCAGTGCGTTGGTGGTTGTGTTCGTGACGGCCATGGCTGGCTGCGCTCACACGCGGTTTCTGGCCGGGACCACGATCCCCGCCACCGATGACAATCTGGCCATCATCGAAACCGTCGAGCGATACCGGGGCTATCTCGTCGAAAAGAACATCGAGATGTTGCTGCTGCTGGCGTCGAGGAACTACAGCGAGGACGGGGGGACACCCGAGGCCAACGACGATTACGGCTACGCGGGGCTGCGCGAAATCCTGGTCGGTCGTCTAGGACGCGTGCAGTCTTTGCGCTATGACATCGAATATAGGCGGGTCGCGGTAAGGGGCGATCAGGCTGAGGTCGATTCATTTCTGAACGGCGCCTTCGATCTGCAAGGTGAAACGGGTGAACGCCACCGCTGCATCAACGACCGCCACAGATTCGTTCTGGAAAGAACGTCCAGCAACAAGTGGCGCTTTTTGAGCGGCATGTAGGCAAAGACGAAATTTCTGGATGCCACAGCGAATCTCTGTTCGCCGGATGGCAACCGTTCCCCGCGAATCACCTCGGCCCCGAGACTCTGAGAGAACTGTCTACCCACCCGAGCCGAAACTAATCCTTGCGATCGCCCCATGTTCGGGACAAGACCTCCCTGGTGGCTGAGCGGAATCTGGATCTCAGTGTCGCCGTTGGGCGTATGGTTTTGTGACGCGTCTCCATTTATCAGGCGCGGAATGTGGGGAAATGATGAGCGTGGTTAGTGGCTTGGTGCTGTTCTTTGGGGCGCGCTGCGCCCTTCAGTGGAGATGGCTCCACCAGGGTGTCATTGGGCAGAAGCACGGAGCCTCTCGATGACGATGGCGAACAAGGGCAGCGACGCGACGACTGTGGCGGTCGCACGCAAGTCGCTGGATAGCGCATGCGATGATCTCGACGATGCTGTGCGAGCCATCCCGGACATGCTCCCCGACGATGATGTGATGGCGAACCCTGGCCTTGTGGCGCTGCTTTTGCGCGTGGTCGTCGCCAGACGTCGGTTGACCGGTCTCGAACTCAGTCTTGGGGCGGAGAGAATGGGCCGCGTCTGGGCTTCGATGCCTCAGTAACAAGGAGAAGCCCATGGAAAGAGTAGGACAAGAGGTGGGAAAGATCGAAACACGACTCCGACAGCTAGGCGCCAAGCTCGACAAGCTGGTGGCCGAGGCCGACGAAGCGGGCACCGAGGCCGCGATCGACTATCGCAAAAGCATCGATCACATCAAGGACAAGCACGCCGTGGTGCAAAGCAAGCTCAATGCATACAAGGCCGCCAACGGACAAAAATGGGACAATTTCAAGGGTGGCGTTGAGATCGCCTGGCAAGATCTCGCGGATGCGTTCAAGGCCATCAAGCAGTAGCCCCAAGACGCTTCTTGTATAAGCGACCGATGGCGGCACCGTTGCCGGTGATGCCGCAGTAGCCATAGTGGCCACGCAGTCTCCTGCAACGCGTGCTGGGCGATCATGCCCAGTGCCCGCCGCACGCGAGTTGCGTGGGCACCACACGCGCGCCGCCACGCCCGGCAAAGGCCAACCCCGAGTCCGCGAGGCAGTTCTGACGACCGGCGGAGCGTCCCGAGACCTCCTGCCTAGCGCAGCACCGCCACCCGCTCGCCGAAAACCTGCTCCAGCTTGGCCAGCAGCTCGTCGGCGGCGGCCACTTTGAATTCGTCGCCCAGGTCGAGCACGGTCTCGCTGCGCTGAGGAATCTCCAAACGCAGGCGCGTGTGGCACGGGCCGGGAAACTGGCGCAGCAACTTGTGCAGCGTGGCCATCTGCTCGTCAGTCACCAGATCCGCATTGAGGCGAATCTCCATCAGGCTGCTGCGCTCCGCTCGGATCGAAGACAGCAGCTTGGCGTCCATGAAACGCAGCCGCTCGCGCGCGCTCTCGCCTTCGCCAAAGGGCGCGTCCACTGTGCCATTGATTAACAAAGGCTCGCCGCTGGTCAGCACCTCGCGATAGTCGTTGAGCTTGGCCGAGGCCACGTGGAACTCGATTGTGCCGAACTGATCTTCCAGCTTGAAGAACGCATATTTGCCTGTGCCGTTCTTGATTACGCGCTCTTGGTACTCGGCTATGACCCCGCCCAGAATGACCTCGGCGCGCGGGCCCCGTTCGGTGCAATTGGTGGTAATGGCATTGGCGAATCGCTTCAGTTCGCCGCCAAAGCGGTCCAATGGGTGACCACTGATGTAGAAGCCCAGGCTCTCCTTTTCAAAGGCGAGGACTTGCTTGGGTGTCCACTCCTCGCCCTCGCCAAACACGTCCTCACTGGGCAATGGCGTGGAGGATGTGCCGCCCCCGAACAGCGCCAGCAACGAGGTCTGCCCGGTGTCGCGTTCGTTCTGGGCCGCGGCCGCGCTCTCCTGCGCGGCATCCACGGCCGAAAACAGCTTGGCGCGGGTCACTCCCTTGCTGGCCGCAATTCCATCAAAGGCCCCGGCCTTGATCAGCGCCTCCAGTACCTTGCGATTCACCTTGCGCGTATCCACACGGTGGCAGAAGTCGGTGACCGACAGGAAGGGGCCGCCCGTCTTGCGCGCCTCGGTGATGGTCTCGACCGCGCCCTCGCCCACGCCCTTGACCGCTGCCAAGCCGAAGCGGATGGCCTTGCCCACCACGCGTTCATTCCTCGGCGCTGCCTTCTTCCTGGCTGGCGCGGCTTTCTTCTTGCCCGGCTTGGGCGCCTCCTCGACCAGCTTCTCCTCGGGCACGACGGTGAAATCCGCGCCCGATTCGTTGACGTCAGGCCGCAGAACGCTGATCCCCTGCGCGCGCGCCTCGGCGATGAACTTCACCACCTCGTCGGTCTTGTCCTTGCCGCAGGTGAGCAGGCCGGCGAAGAACTCCACTGGATAGTGGTATTTCAGGTACGCAGTCTGGTAGGTGAGCAGCCCGTACGCCGCCGAGTGGCTGCGGTTGAAGCCGTAGCCAGCGAACTTCTCCATCAGGTCGAACACGCCCTCGGCGATCTTGGCGTCGATGGTCTTGGCCTCGGCACCCGCCAAGAAACTGGCCTTTTCCTTGGCCATGGCTTCGGCCTTCTTCTTGCCCATGGCGCGGCGGAGCAGGTCGGCCTGGCCCAGGGTATAGCCCGCCATGGCCGACGAGATCTGCATGACTTGCTCCTGGTACACGATGACCCCGTAGGTGTCCTTGAGAATCGGCTCCAGCACCTGGTGCGGGTACTCGACCTTCTTGCGCCCATGCTTGCGCTCGACGAAGTCGTCCACCATGCCGCCCTCGATGGGGCCGGGACGGTAAAGCGCGCCCGCGGCCACGATGTCTTCGAAGCAGTCTGGCTTGAGCTTCTTGAGCAGGTCGCGAAAGCCCGACGATTCAAGCTGAAACACGCCGGTCACGTCAGCGGCGGAGATCATCTTGTAGACCTCGACGTCGTCGAGAGGAATCGCCGCCATGTCGAGACGCGCCTCGCCGCGAGACTGGCGGTCGGCGTCGGCCAGCGCCACCGCGGTCTGAATCACGGTCAGGGTCTTGAGGCCGAGAAAGTCGAACTTGACCAGGCCCATCTTGGCCACGTCGTTCATGTCGAACTGGGTGGCGATCACCCCTTCCTCGGGCCGGAAGCAAGGCACATACTCCCACAAAGGCTTCTCGCCGATGACCACGCCAGCCGCATGGATACCGGCGTGGCGGTTCAGCCCCTCCAGCTTCATCGCGATGTCGAGCAGTTCGCGGTGCTCACCTTCATACAGCGCCTTGAGACGCGGCTCTCTCTCGATGGACTCCTTGATGGGCGGCGACTTGCCCTGCACCGGCTCAGGGATGAGGGTGGCCACCTTGTTCTGCTCGGACACCGGCAAGCCCATGGCGCGGCCCACGTCGCGGATGCAGCTGCGCGCCTTCATCTGGTGCATGGTCACGATCTGACCCACGTTATTCTTGCCGTATTTCTGGGTGACGTACGCGATCACCTCGTCGCGCCGGTTCATGCAGAAATCGATGTCGAAGTCCGGCATGGACACGCGTTCCGGGTTGAGAAAGCGCTCGAAGAGCAGCTTGTTGACGATGGGATCGATGTCGGTGATGCACACCGAATACGCCACCAGCGAGCCGGCGCCTGAGCCGCGCCCCGGCCCGACGGGAATTCCGTGCTCCTTGGCAAAACGGATGAAGTCCCAGACGATGAGAAAGTAGCCGGAAAACGCCATCTTCTGGATCACGCCCAGTTCCAGCGCCAAGCGGGCACGGTACTGATCGGGGTCCGCCGTCTGGCCGCGCGCGTGCATCGCCAGCAAACGCTTCTCCAGTCCCTTTTGCGCCAGTTCGGCCAGGTAGCTTTCGGCATGGTAGCCCTCGGGCACCTGGAAACGCGGCAGGTGAGTCTGGTCCAGGTCGAAGGTCACCTCGCACGAGTCGGCGATGCGGGCCGCGTTTTCCAGCGCCTGGGGCACGTCGCGGAAGTGCATCGCCATCTCCGAGGGCGACTTCAGATAGTACGCGTCGGTGTCGTGGTGCATCCGCTTCTCGTCGCTGAGCGTGCGCCCCTGCTCCACGCACATCAGCACCTCCTGGGCGCGCGCATCCTGCCGGTCCAGATAGTGGCAATCGTTGGTGGCCACCAGGGGAATTCCCGTGCGCGCCGACATGGCGATGAGCTCGCCGTTGACCTTCTCCTGGTCGGGCAATCCGTTGGGCTGAATCTCCAGAAAGAAGTTCCCCTTGCCCAAGATGTCCTCGTACTCGCGCGCAACGGTCTCGGCCGCCGCCGGCCCCGCGCGCATGATGGTCTGCGCCACTTCGCCGCCCAGGCACGCGGACATGCCGATGAGCCCCTCGCGGTGCGCGCGCAGGAGCTTCTTGTCGATGCGCGGGTTGTAGTAGAAGCCTTCCAAATAGGCCATCGAGTTGAGGTACGCGAGGTTCTTCCAACCCGCGTTGTCCTTGGCCAGAAGCACCAGGTGATGGCTCTTGCGCTCGGTCTTCTCCAGCCGATCCGGGGCCACGTAGGTTTCGCAGCCCAAGATGGGCTTCACCCCGTGCTTCTTCGCCTTCTCGTAGAACTGCAGGGCGCCGAACAGGTTGCCATGGTCGGTCATGGCCACCTGTTTCATGCCCAGCGAAAGCAGGCGGGGAAACAGCTCGTCGAGGCGAATCGCCCCGTCCAGCAGGCTGTATTGTGTGTGCAGATGCAGGTGGGCGAACTCGGCCATTTTTCTCGCCCCGGTCTACCCGCCTTGGGCGGCAAGATCAACGACGCGCCAGCAAGATCAACGACGCGAAGCTGTGCTAGCCTTCGTCCTCAGTCGCTGCTGATGGGATCCTTCGCAAACTTTCCTGCTCGCGGGCGCTGGGCGCTGCTGGTCGCGCTGACCGTGGCGTGCTCAAGTCACACGCTCCTGCCTCTGCCGGATGCGGCTGTCATCCAACCATCCTCCATCGAGGCGACGTCAGACACGGTGGCCATTCCGCCCTTTGGGAGTCGGCAGCTTGTGTTCCATGTGCGGGGGCTCCAGGGCGAAGCGGTGCCCGGCGCAGTCATGCATTTCGCCATCGTGGACGATCCGAACACGCCCGGCTCCGGGGGCGCGCAGCTCTCGTTTCCCAGCGCCATCAGCGACGACGATGGCGCGGTCACCTTGCAGGTCATTGCCGGCCAAGGGCTAAGCAAAGAGAAGCCACTGGCCTTCAAGGTGAGGGCCTCGGTTGGGGATGCCCCGGCCCTGGATATCCCGATCTTCGTCACTTCGGTCGCGCTGGCCAGCGTGGAGATCGTGCCTGTCATCCTTGACCAATCGCCCCTCCACCCCGTCGCCAAGATCCGCATCTACTTCTATGACGACACATCTTGTAGCAACGTATCCATGGCCGATCCAGCACCTCCCTTGCGGGGAATGCGAACGGTGACTCCCGCAACCTTCACCAATGTTGTCACCAGCGGCGTCCACGCGGCTGTCGGTCAAGCCGTCGACTCCCAAGGCAGCGTGGTGAGTGAAGGATGCGCAGACGTGTTTGGTGCCAGTTTGTCCGCCCAACAGCTCACGAGTGTCCTGCTGCCGCTGGCACGGCTCTACCCCTCGCCCGAGGGCAGGTTTCTTGCTGTGTCGCAGTTTTCCTTTGGGAGTTCGCTGCCAGGAAGTGAGTCTGTTCAGCAGACGTGGAGCGAACTGTCCAGCGACGCCTGCGACCCGGCGCGATTGTGGCTCGACTGCACCATCGATGCCCTGAGTGGCTCCAGCGCGGAGGATCCGCTGGACTGCCAACCGGTCGACGGGGGCGAGGGGCCGCTGGGCGCGCTGCTGACGGCCCGCCGGGCTGTGACCGATGCTTCTTCCGCCTGTGCGGATCGGCTCAACCTGGACGCAAGAGTCTACGCCCTGTTCGCCGCCTCTCTCGATGCTTGGCAACTGACGGAGTTGCCGCACGAGCTCGGCCAGGCTTTGACCGGTCTCACCGTCGAGTCGACACTCACGGTGACCGCCGCCGGCGCCAGCAATGTATTCAACATCGATCATCAACTCACCGCCCTCGATCTCCCGGGCGCGGTCATCCATTCGTCGATTCCCATGTCGGCCCTGGCGGCCCCTGCGCCGGAAGCCGAGTTCGCGTCGGGCGTGTCCCTGGCCGGTCAGCTCAATATCAGCACCCTTCCTGCCCACCCTCACGGTTTCACCCTGGAGCTGGGGTCGGCCACCCGTTTCACCTTCGCTGCATCCAGCCTGGCACCCCGGCTGGGTGTTCAAACTACAGACGCGAGTGCCTTTGTTGAAGCCCTGGTGAACCTGGCAACGCGTGACGACAGTGGAACCGTGTTGCGAGGCTGCGACGCCTTGGATTCGCTCCTGTGCGCCGAAGTGGAGCAGGCCCCCGGCTGTGTGAACGTGGCCTGCCGTGCCGGCCTCAGGGCCCTTGCGCAGCGCCTGGACACAAGTTTCTCTGCCCTGGACGGGCAGGATCTCGACTTCGTCTTGTCCGGCTCAGCCCCGATGGTCGATCGCGATGGCGACGGCCATGCGGATGCGCTAGGCAGCACGTCCTACGACTTGGGAGGACCAGGCGTCTGGTCAGCCATCTTCAAGAACCGCAGCGGAAGCGCGAGCGTCTATGGCTCGTGGACGGCGGAGCGCGCGGCCACCCCCAGCACAGCCCCCAGCCCATAACTGGCGCGGCTCAGGGCGACGTGTGATGATGCACCCTGGCGGGGTTCCATGACGGCAAACTGGTCGGCTCTCTTGATACGGGTCCGCGACAGATTCAGGTATAATGGGCGTCAGTGCCCAGCGCACCCTTTCCACGAGAACCATCGGATTCCAAGCAAGGCCGGCCCAACCCATTTTGAGCTTTGGTAAGAGCCATGAAACATTCGCGCGTATCCCCTTCCCTCTCGCTTCCGCTGTCCCTCCTGGTTTGCGGCCTGACGGTTCTCAGCGCCGCGGCCGTTCGCGCGGCCGAGTGCCCGTCCACCTCACCGGATCGGACTGACGAGCGGCGGGCGCTGGCCAAGGAATGGTTCGCGCGGGCCGAGGCGGCTGAAAACGCCGGAAACGACGTCGAGGCCGTAAAAGCCTATGCCTGCTCCATGAAGATGGTGGCCCACGCCTTCACGGCCTACAATCTCGGACGCGTCGCCGAGCGTTCAGGCGACCTCGAGCTGGCCCTAAGGTCGTACAAGGCCTATCTGACCTTGAAGGCCGACGCCCAAGACAAAGACGAGGTGCAGGCCAAGATCACGGAACTGGAAGCCAAGATCAATCAAGTCAAAGAATCTATCGTCGGGGGAGAGCCAGCTACCACCGAACCTGCCGCAGGCGAGGAAAAGCCTGAGGTTGCCGCGGAGCCGGAGCCATCCAAAGAGAAGGTAGAGAAGCCGCTCCCCATCGAGCCGCCGCCTCACGTGACCCAACCGGTCCATGAGCCTCGCCAATCCAGCCACATCGCCGAGTGGGTCGTCGGAGGGGTAGGCGTCGCGGCCTTCGCCATCTGGCTCCCCACGTACTTGCTCGCACGCAGCAACATGCACACCGCCAACACCACAAACGACTACAACACTTCCCAGTCCTCCTGGAATACGGCCAAGACCGAAGCGTATACGTCGTACGCCATGTTGGGAATCGTCGGAGCAGCTGCCATCGTCGAGGGCGTGCTTTTCTATCGCCTCTGGTCCAACGGAAACGACAGCTCGTCCGACACTTCGGTGGGCATGGGTTGGACGCCCGGCGGCTTGACCTTCAGCGCCCGCGGCCGCTTCTGATTGGTCCAGGGTTGCAGCCGCAGCTCGGCGGGCGAGTTCAACGCAATAGCCGCGCGCGGCTGAGGACACAGGGGTGAGAGGAGAGGACACAGAGCGGGCGGGTGGCGCTGGGTCGAGGGCGCTGATCGCCGAACGAGAGCGGTTGTTGGCGCATGCGCGCGCCTTGGTGGGCGTGACGCTGGCCGAGCTGGCCGATGGGCTGGGGTTGCCTGTGCCGGCGGGCCATGTGCGCACCAAGGGCTGGTCAGGACAGATCATCGAGCGCGAGTTAGGAGCAGGTGACGGCGGCGGTCGCGGCCAGGACTTCGCGGAGCTGGGCATCGAACTCAAGACTGTGCCGGTGGACCTCGCCCTGGTCCCGCGCGAGTCAACCGCCGTGTGCCAGATCGATCCCATCGTGATCGCCGGAGAATCCTGGGAAACCAGCTATCTGCGCCAGAAACTCAGCCAGGTGCTGTGGGTTGGGCTGGAGGTTCCCGACGATCAGGGATCGATCGGTGATCGCCAAGTCGTGGCGGTCAGGTTGTGGACGCCCTCGCCCGACGAGCAAGCCCTGCTGCGTGCGGATTTCGAGCTGTTCGTGCGCAGCTATTTCCGGCGCGGCCGCGGCGCCGCCATTACCGGTCACCAAGGACAGGTCTTGCAGGTGCGCCCCAAGGGTCGCAACGCCGCCGACCGGCGCCGAGCCTTTGGCCCTGCCGGCGAGCCCACCCAGATCGGAAAGTGCGGCTTCTATCTGCGTCCCGCGTTCGTGGCGCGCATCCTGCGCGGCAAATGACGCTCGCCTGGCCGGGACGATGGACGTATGCTCGGCCGCGCCGAGTCCGAAAGTCCCCAACGGAGTGCAACCATGAAAAACCGAGTCGTCATCTTCGACACCACCCTGCGCGACGGCGAGCAAGCCTTGCCGGCCAGCTTGTCGGTGCAGCAGAAAATCCGCATCGCGCGACAGCTCGCCGCTTTGCAGGTGGATGTCATCGAAGCCGGCTTCCCTATTTCCTCGCCAGGCGATTTCGAATCGGTGGAAACCATCGCCCGCGAGATCAAGGGCCCCGCCATTTGCGGCTTGGCCCGCGCGGTGGAAAAGGACATCCTCACCTGCGCCAAGGCGGTCAAGCCCGCCGAACGCCCCCGCATCCATACCTTCATCGGCACCTCGACCATCCACCGGGAAAAGAAGCTGCACCGCACGCCCGAGGAGATCCTGGCGCTGGTCACGCAAAGTGTGAAGCTGGCGCGCAGCAAGTGCGACGACGTACAGTTTTCGGCCGAGGACGCGGGCCGCACTGAGCCCGAATTCCTGTGCCGTGTGGTGGAGACCGCCATCAAGTGCGGCGCCAGCACCATCAACATTCCCGATACCGTGGGCTACACCACGCCGGAAATCTTCGGGGCCATCATCGACAACCTGATGAACAACGTGCCCAACGTGGACAAGGCCATCATCGCCGTCCACTGTCACAACGATCTTGGCATGGCCACGGCCAACTCCATCACCGCGGTCAAGCACGGGGCGCGCCAGGTGGAATGCACCATCAACGGCATCGGCGAGCGCGCCG
>Ga0182021_10009004_pt1 | contig 11816 bp, 14 predicted proteins | sample 612E3MmetaG_FD_120493 | JGI IMG/M metagenome (GOLD analysis project Ga0182021, IMG submission 120493) | Permafrost microbial communities from Stordalen Mire, Sweden - 612E3M metaG (Illumina Assembly) | ecosystem: Environmental > Terrestrial > Soil > Wetlands > Permafrost | place: Sweden...
ACCTTGTTCTCCATCTCGGTGACCGCCATGGTGCGCGCCCGGGCCAGAGAACGCTCGATGCTCTCGATGTCGCCAATGTGGGTTTCAGGCGTAGAGGCGTCGCCGCCTGCTTCCGTGCGCCGCTTGCGCAGCTTGGCCAGCTCCACGAAGCCAGCGCGGAACACCTCGCTGACCGGCGAAGGCGGGTCATTCTCGGTCGCCTTCCACACGTCGTCCAGGCGCTGCGTGCGCCAGAACAACTCGACGAAGTTGACCGATCGCTTGTAGGCGCGCGCCAGGTACCACCACTTGGTGCCGATGACAAACCATGACCCGATCGACATGAGCGCGAGCAGGATCAGCGTGCCCTTGGCCACGCTGGACGCGTGTACGATGAGCGACACGATGTCTAACTTGGATTCGGCCCCGCCCGCTTGCAGCAGTAGGTGGATCATGGGAGGGAACTCCTTTGCGATCTTGTTCTGAGACGGAACTTGTGCCTAGCTGTTATAAACCGACCTGGGATTCGATGGCTCGAATTGTAGCTCTGCTTATCACGCTGGCAGCCCCAGGATGCGTTCCTATCGATGGGGGCGCCGTGGAGGCCAGCTGGGATATCCACGCCTTGGATGGCCGTGGCATCGCGGATTGTTCCTGTACCTGCCCGGAAATTACCCAGGTTCGCTTCAGCGTCGTGCCCGCGGCGGGGGGGGCTGACATCTGTGCCGGGCGGACGGCATGCCAGTTCCCCTGTCGGGCCAAGCACGGGGCAACGCCCTTTGACATCCCTCCCGGAGCCTACGCTGTGTCTTTGGTGCCCATGGGCGCGGACGGCCAGGATCTGGCCGGCGCGGTCGACGGGGACGCAGGCGCAGGATGTTTGGCGCAGGGCGGCGTGGCGCCAACTTTGCGTACCGTGGGAGAAGGACAGCTCACACAAATGAACGCAGTTCTGATTGAGGCCGGGTGTGCGCCAGTTTGTGGGGGATCTGACAGCACCGGGGTTTGCACCCAGCCGTGATAATTTGCCACATAGGAGGACTATCGATGTTGCGAATGTACACGCTATGCCTTGCAGGGATCGTTGGACTGGGCCTGGGATCGACCGGCTGCGGTTCAGGCGGCCGGGGAAGTGGAGACTTCGACGCGGCCTGGGATTTTGGGAGCGGGGCGGGCTGCGCTGACGTCGGCGTCACGGAAGTTGATCTCGACTGGCTGAACCTCCGCACCAATCTTTCTGACGGCGCAACCTTCCCGTGCACAGCCTACGGGGGCACGAGCCCGCCCTTGCTGGACGACGACTACACCGTCGCCCTGCGAGCCTACACGAGCGCCAGCTCCACCACGCCGCTCAGCACTGCGGACTACGGCGGCGTCGCGTACTCGATATTTGCTGGAACCACCACATTGCTGCCCCAGGTTACGTTCGCTGTCCACCACTAGACGCGCTCGGGTCGCCTGGGCGTTCCCGCATTCGCTGCTCGCTCCTGTCCGCGCGAGGGACGGTCCGTGGTAGCTTATCCGCCTCGATGGCGTTTCCGAATTCGACCTACCAAATGCCGCCTTGGCTGAGGCCGGTGGCACAGCGTCTGTCGCCCACCATTCGTACGCTGGTGGTGGCGCTGGCAGTGCCGTGGTTGTTCTATGTTCTGGTGGAGCCGGCCCGGGGCCTGATGGATGACTACCTGGCCCTGGGGCCGAGGGTGATGAAGGGATGGGTCTGGCAGATCGTCACGGCGCTGTTTGTGGACCGGAGTCCGCTTGGGGTTCTCAACCTTCTGGGCCTGTGGTTCGTGGGTGCGGCCATTGAACGGACGCTGGGACGTCGGCGTTTTCTCGTGGTCTTCTTCGCGCCAGGCTTGGCAGCCAACCTGGCAGTCGCGTTGCTGTCAGCCTGGTTGGGGCAGTGGACGCTCTATTCGGGATGCGGGGACTCGGTGCTGGGACTGTTCGTGGGACTGGCGGTTCTCTACGGCCCGGCGCAGGTGCGCGTGATCGGGACCTTGGTCATGCCCGCGCGTGTCCTGGCAGCCCTGTTCGTCGGGCTCGCGCTGGTTGGCTCAGCCATGTACGGCGGACTGCCGGCAATGGTTGGAACCATTGTGGCCGTGTGTCTGGCCTATTTTCTGTGCGGCGGCCGCGGTCGAGATTTGCGCGATTTCACGTCTTGGTTGCAACGCAAGATCACCCGGAGTCGCTGGCGTGTGATGGAAGGCGGCAAGCGGGGCAGGGGGCCGGACCGTTTCAACTAGGAGATGCCGGCGAGCGCGGGGCGGCTCGCGGTAGTGTGAGCGGTAGCGACTGGCGTGCAGCGGGCTGCGTTTTCCGCCTTCCGCGTAGCGCCCACGAACTCGCTCACCCACGCTCTCGCGACCCGCGACCCGCGAGCCGCGAGCCGGCCTATCCCGGGGTCCCGAATCTTCCGACAAGTTGTAGTCACTACCGGTTTGCATCTGTGCTGCGCACCCCGTAGAACTCGCGCCAACGGGGGAGCCGACAGGCTGAGAGGCGCCGTTTTGGCGCGACCCCTTGAACCTGATCCGGGTAATGCCGGCGTAGGAAGGAGACACCTTGAGCAGCAACGCGAGCGAGCGTGGGCTTCCCCCTGTGGCAGAAGATTTGCCGTCATCGCGCAAGGTGTACGTGGAGGCAGACGGTTTGCGCGTGCCTGTGCGCGAGATCACGCTTTCGGGCGGGCAGTCCCCGGTGCGCGTCTACGACACCACTGGGCCGCAGGGCCACGATCCGCGCCAGGGTCTGCCCCCGTTGCGTGCGCCGTGGACCGCCCGCCGCGTTGGTCGCGGCGATCAGAACTTCTCCCAGATGTACTGTGCTCGTCGCGGCGAGATCACGGAGGAGATGCGCTTCGTGGCCTTGCGCGAGGATCTCTCAGCCGCTCTTGTGCGCGACGAGGTCGCCGCCGGACGCGCCATCATTCCGGCCAACATCCGCCACCCGGAACTGGAGCCGATGGCCATCGGCCGCAATTTCCTGGTGAAGATCAACGCCAACATCGGCAACTCGGCCCTGTCTTCCTCGGTCGCAGAAGAAGTGGAGAAGCTGCATTGGGCGACCCGCTGGGGTGCGGACGCGGTGATGGATCTGTCCACCGGCCCTGACATCCACGAGACGCGCGAGCGGATCATTCGCAATGCGGCGGTGCCCATCGGTACCGTGCCCATCTACCAGTGTCTGGAAAAGGTGCGGGGCAAGATCCAGGACCTGTCCATCGACGTGTTCCTCGACACCATCATCGAGCAGGCCGAGCAGGGCGTGGACTACTTCACCATCCACGCCGGGCTGCTGTTGCGGCACGTGCCGCTCACCGCCCAGCGCGTGGCCGGAATCGTGTCGCGAGGCGGTTCGATCATGGCCACCTGGTGCCTGCACCACCACAAAGAGAATTTTCTCTACACCGAGTTCGAGCGGATCTGCGAAGTGGCCAAGAAGTACGATATCGCGTTCTCACTGGGCGACGGGCTGCGGCCTGGCTGCCTGGCCGATGCCAACGACCAGGCGCAGTTTTCCGAGCTGGAAACCCTGGGCAGCCTGACCAAGATCGCGTGGCAGCACGACGTGCAGGTGATGATCGAGGGTCCCGGTCACGTGCCGGTCCATCGCATCAAGGAAAACATGGAACGGCAGCTGGCCGCCTGTCACGGGGCGCCGTTCTACACTTTGGGCCCCGTGGTCACAGACATCGCTCCTGGCTACGACCACATCACCTCGGCCATCGGCGCGACCCTGATCGGCTGGTATGGCACAGCCATGCTGTGCTACGTGACGCCCAAGGAACACCTGGGCCTGCCCAACCGCGACGACGTGAAGGCCGGGGTGATCGCGTACAAGATCGCGGCGCACGCGGCCGACCTGGCCAAAGGCCACCCGGGTGCGCGCGCACGCGACGACGCCATGGCCAGGGCGCGTTTCGATTTTCGCTGGCCGGACCAGTTTGCCTTGGCGCTCGACCCGAGCACGGCGCGCGCCTTCCACGACGAGACCTTGCCCGACGAAAGCTCCAAGCAGGCGCACTTCTGTTCCATGTGTGGACCGGACTTCTGTGCCATGCGGATCACCAAGGACGTGCGCGACCAGGCCAGCCGCGACTGCCAGCCCGGTTGCCCACGCAAGCCGGACACCTGAGGCCTTCAGTCGAAGCGTCTCCGCTACGGAGCATCCCCCAAGGCCTCGGAAAGCTTGGGGGCGCAGATAGCCGAAAGTCTCTTCAGCGCAGCGCGAGTGGCGGCCTCTCGGTCTCGCCCAGCGGCCCGCGCGGGATCGCCACCAAGCCCAGCCGACAGGATCTCGGCGCCGCTGCGCAGGTCAAGCAGCCGAAGGTCCACGCTCGGGCGACAGAACACAGCTCCATCGAGCATCGCCTCGGTGGAGAAGACTGCGGAAATGCGACCCTCGGCGCGAAACAATGCGGTCGCGGAGGATTTGCCGCAGGGTAGAGCCGTCACACCCAGAGCGGAGATCTGATCGATCACAGCCTGGACCAGCTGGCTCGCCTCTGGAAATCCTGGCGCAGCGGTCAGGCAGATCTCGACGGAAGCCTGCGAGCGAATGCGCCGCAAGTCTGCATCAATCTGGGCGGCCCTGGCCACGTCTGCCCATTCACCCCCGGCCGGAGGCGCGGCGGTTATGGATTCGACCATCACCAGCGCGGGCGCGAGTTCTCGGGCTGAACTGCGCACCTCTTTGGCGAGCCTTCCGGCGCCGCGCAGGTCCATCTTCGCCGCGGCAGCAGCAAAATCCTCCAAGGCACGACGGAGCAAAGCCCGCGTCCTCGACACATCTCGCCGGAAGGGCTCAGCCGCAGCCGCGCGGTTTAGCGTCATATCAGGCCATGCTGCAGAGCCTGGTCGCGGACGAGGGCGGCGACACTCCCGAAGACCTACAGTCGGCCCTGGACGCAGCCATGCACCAGCTCTCGTGGCGTCCCGATGCCCTGCGCATCGGCTTCATCATTACCGATGCGCCGCCGCACACGAATTACCATCAGCGATACAACTAGAGTCGCTCAGCCGCGGCATCAAGTGGGTGACAGTCGGAGCCGGTGGCCTCGGGATCGACGGTGAGGTCATCTACCGGCAGATCGCCCAGTACTCCATGGGCGAGTATGTGTTTATCACCCAGGGCGGCGGCGGCGACAGCGAGGGAGGTACGGGCGAGGCCAGTCACCATGTGGGAGCCAACTACAGTACCGAGAACCTCGATCAAGCCATCGTGCGCATCGTGCGCCGCGAGCTGAGCTACCTGACCGACACGCCCAGGGACTTTGACACCACCATCGTCGCCACCGGCGACAAGACCACGCCGCGGGACCAAATACTGGCGCCCGCCGTTGCCGAAGCGCTGCGCCAGCTGGCCGACTACAGCTCACTGAAGCTTGGCAGCAAGACCCCGGTTGCGATTGTGCCGGTGACTGCAAAGGCGACGTACAAGTCGGTGGCGGAATATTTGACCGATCAGATGACCCTCTCGGCCAGTCGCAACGAGTTCTTCAAGGTGGTCGAGCGGGATCTGGCAGCCCTGACCCAGGAGATGAAGCTGCAGCTCTCGAACCTCTTCGACGGGTCGGCGACGGCGCCGATCGGCAAGCTGGTCGGGGCAGAGGTGCTCATCGTCAGCAAGCTGGTGGTCAAAGGGGATGGTGCCGAGCTCTTTGCCAAGTTGGTCCGGGTCGCAACCGGTGAGGTGCTTTCGGTGGCAAAGGTCGAGGTCACAGGCGGCGCAGGTTTCGGATCGTAGGTGGCCTCGCCCCGATGGCCCATGCAGCGGCTATGCGGCTTTGAAAGCGCTGGGGCAGTGGGGAACCAGAGGACAGTGTTCACAGTCGGGCCGGCGTGCGAAGCAGCAACGACGGCCGTGCCAGATCACATGATGGGAAAACTGGATCCACCATTCGCGCGGGATGATCGTCATCAGATCCTGCTCGATCTTTTCAGGGGTGGACGAGCGCGTGAGTGCCAGGCGCTGGGCCAAGCGCTGGACATGCGTGTCCACCACGATTCCTTCGGCCAAGCCGAAGGCAGTGCCCAGCACCACGTTGGCGGTCTTGCGGGCCACGCCGGGCAGCTCGCACAGCTCGGCCATGGTGCGCGGTACCTGGCCGCCGTGACGTTCCACGATGGCGCGCGAGGCCCCGATGATATTCTTGGCCTTGTTGCGGAAGAAGCCGGTGGAGTGGATGAGTTCCTCTAGGGCCGGCGGGGGCGCCATGGCCATGGCTGCGGGCGTGGGGAACTGCGCGAAGAGCAGCGGGGTAACCTGGTTCACCCGCTCGTCGGTGCATTGGGCGGACAGGATGGTTGCGCACAGGAGCTGAAAGGGGTTATCCCGATGCAGCTCGCAGTCAGCCTCGGGATAGAGGCAGTCGAGGCCGCGAAGAATAGCCGTCAGGCGTTCCTGCTCGGGCGGCCAGCGCCGGGAGCCTACCGTCTTCCTGTGCGTGGATCGGGGAGCTGGCTTGAGCCGGGCCATGTTGGGTATTTAGCATGATCAATCAAGAGAGACCCAGCTTGCGGACTCAGGATGGACGGGGTCTAATCCCTCCGCTATGGATGAAACGCCCGAGGAACTCGAGCAGATCCGCCGCGAGGCTGCCGAGATCGATCCCTACCGGTACCGCCGGCACCGACGATGGCTGATCAGCGTCCTCATCTTCGCGGCTGGGGCTGGCGTGTGCTGGCTGGCCATAACGATGGCCGTCGCCTCACGCAATCCTTGCGAGCGCGTGCGCGACCACTATTGCCATCACGCCGTCGACCCAGGCAAGTGCGCCAGCTATGAGGGTGTGTTCCGCGAATCCGTGCAGGACCAAAGCCCTGCCATGCGCAGCACCATCCGCGACCAGTGCCTCACCAAGATCAACCGTCTGAAGGAAGAAGACGGTGTCAGCGTGCGCTGAGCCCAGCTTCGCTGGTCACACTGAGAACGAACTGCCGCAGCCACAGGTAGACTTCACGTTCGGGTTGCTGAACTTGAAGCCCGAGCCTTGCAGGCTCTCGACGAAATCGATCGAGGTTCCCATCAGATACATCAGGCTCATCTGGTCGCACAGCATCTTCACGCCATTCGACTCGAAGGCATGGTCGATGTCCTGCGGCTGGTCGAAGTACAGGTCGTACGCGAATCCCGAACAGCCACCCCCCAATACCTTGAGCCGCAGCGCATAGCCATCCTGGATCTTTTCTTCGACGCGGATCTCCTTCACCTTCTCTGCGGCCCGCGCGGTCAGGGTGACCGGAGTTGCAGGCGCTTCATCAGATGTTTCGGCGGTCTTTTCGCTGGCAGCAGGCATGTAACAGCTCCTCTCGGGCCAAGTCTAGCCCCCTCTTATGATGCCGGCCACCACCCGGAGGTTGCTAGAGCGCCGAACGGTTTGCCGGACCGAGTGAAATTGCGCAGTTGCGAGCGGCCCGAGGCGCGACGATGGAGAATACTCGACGTATTTGACCGAGGAGCAACGAAGGGACGCGACGCAAATCCGCAATTTCACGACGGGAGGCAAACCGTTCGGCGCTCTAGAACGGCTTGGTTGATTCACCCTGCCAGGCAGGCGCACGAAGACCAGTGATGTTCCACACGCGCAGAGGTTCGGCTTTACCCTTCACCCGCACCGGTGGCAGCGCGGTTGCGGACACCACACTCCCGACCTTGCCGAAGGTACCCTCAGACACCAACACCTCTCCTGGCTTGGCCACGCTGCACAGGCGCGAGGCCGTGTTCACGGCGTCGCCGATGGCCGTGTACTGGAGCGCGCGCGAGCTGCCGATGGCGCCCGTGACCACCGTGCCGGTGTTGATGCCGATGCCGATGCGAATCTGTTCCTGACCTTCCGACGCGCGGGTGCGGTTGAATTCGGACAGCACCTGCATCATGTCGAGCGCGCACTCGACCGCTTTCTTCTCTGCGTTGGGGATGGCCACCGGCGCTCCGAACAGGGCGATGATCTCGTCGCCCACGAACTTGTCCAGGGTTCCCTCGTGATTGAAGATCACGTCCACCATCAGCTCGAAATACTCGTTGAGCATGCGCACGATTTCCGGTGGCTGGCTCTTCTCGCTCATGGCGGTGAACCCACGGATGTCCGAGAACAACAGCGTCACTTCCGAGAGGGCGCCGCCCTTTTCCAGCTGCAGCTTGCCGGCCACCACCTGTTCGACCAGGTTGGGCGAGAGCAAACGCTGGAATTGGGCGCGGGTCTTCGCTTCTTGCTCGATCTTGCGCGCCAACATCGAGTTGTGGATGGCGGCGGCGGCCTGGTTGCCGACGCCGGCGAAGATCTGCAGATCTTTCTCGCCGAAGGCGTTGGTCGCCACCATGGAGTCCAGGTGCATGATACCCAGCAGCTCGTCGTGGTGGATGAGCGGCACGGTCATGGTGGAACGAATGCCTTGCATGATGATGGAACGCGCGCCCTGAAACCGGCTGTCCATGCTGGCGTCAGAGGAAAGCACGGCCGCTTTCTGCTGGACCACCTCGTTCAGGATGGACCGGGAAAGAACGATCTGCTCGGTACGGCCGTCCCGCGCCTTGGCGACGCGGGGTTGCGGGACGCCGTCTTCCATCAGAAGGATGACCCCGCGATCGGCCGGGATCAGATCGAACGCCTTCATGATGATCTTTTCCAGCAAGAGGTCGATGTCGACCTCAAGCCCGATGGAGCGGCCTAGCTCGTAGGCCAAACGCAGCTTCTCGTAGTCGCGTCGCAGGGTTTCGGTATCAGAGATCTGGCGCTCGGGCAGGAACTCGGCGGCGCCTACCGCCTGGACCTTTTGGTGAACCGCCAGCGCGGCCTGCTGGATGCTGACCCGCTGGGCGGCCTGGGAGGCTTGGCTGGACTGTTCCTGGAAAATGAGCTGGGTACCTCCAAGCACGATCTCGTCGCCTTCGGCGAGGATGTGTTCGCCCACGCGCTCGTTTTTGAAAAAGGAGCCGTTCAGGCTGCCGAGGTCGCGGTAGAGGAAGTGACCGTCAGGCTGGCGGATGACCTGTGCATGTTCCTTGGAAACGATGCGGTCGAGGATCTGGATAATGTTGTGCGGATGGCGCCCGATGGTGGTCATCGCGCCCAACTCGTATTCACGTCGTGCGTTGCTTGCTTGAACGATCAGCTTTGCCATGCGCTGCCTTGAAGGCGGCCAATTGTATCACGTCACCAGTCGATGCGGGCGGCGTCTGTGACCGCCCGTGGCGAGAGATGGAATTCCATGGTTTTGTTGATGACCGGGAAGAAGGCCGTGGCCACGAAGTGCGCTTCGATCGATACCTCGGTCTTGCTGCGGGCAAAGACGAGCTCCAGGTTTGGATCCTTCACGCCCTCCTTGCGCAAGGCCGTGGGAACCGATTTCTTCAGCTCGTTGATCATAATCGAAGCGACCTCTGTGGAACGCAGATTGGCGCGATAGAGCATGGGGATCGCGTCCAGCAGCACGCCCTTGGCGCGCGAAGAAAGCGTGTAGACCGGCCAGGTGTAGACGACCAGGTATACCGCGATGCCAAGCAACACCAGAAGGCCAAAGGAGACCGTGTTGATCGACCGGGGCTTCCTGTACTTGGTCACCATGGCTTCACTATGCCGTTGATGCAGGTTGTCTCAGGTCGCGGGCGAGCTGGTTGCGCATGCAGAAGATGCCGAGCGTAGCCTGGATTGCAAGAGCCACGGCTTGGCCACCCAGGCTGGCCGCCGTGATGGCGGCAGCGGCCTTGGCCGCGTCCTGTGCGGCGCCGGGCACGTAGCGGGAGAGGAGAAGGATCATCATGAATTGCGTGGTTCCCAGTCCCATGACGGCGATGGGCAACACGCCGATGAAGTAGATCATGGGCAGATACAGAATGGCGTGCGACACCGGCACCTCCACCCCAAAAGCGCGCAGTGACGTGTAGGTGAACACCATGAGAATTCCGAGGTGGGGAATTCGCACGAGCACCGTCCGAAGATGTCCAGCTATGCCCGCGGCGAACAGAACATCGAAGATGGGGCGCGATGTCAACCAGCGCGGCTTGAGCACAAGCAAGACAGAATACACGGCCAGCGCAGCGTACGCCCCAAACACGATCTTGCGCAGGCCAGCGGGCATGTCCGGGGACACCGCCAGCCCGATGGATGCGAAAATGAGCAGCAAGAGAATGTTGGTCCCCATGATCAGCAGCACCGCCGCTGTCCCGCGCAGCAGGGGAATTCCTCGCGAACGGTTTACGAAGTAAACGATGGCCCCCTGGCCCACCGTGTAGTTGACCAGAGCGAGCAGATAGGTGGCTCCGCGAACCACCAGCACTTCACGAAATGAGAGCCGGGCCACGAACCAACCGAAGGTCTTCCAGATGGCGAAGCAGTCACCCAGATACACGCCTAGGACGAGTACAATGAATGCAGGGACGGTCCAGTACGGGGCCTGGACGAGCGCCTTGCCCATATCCCTGAACGAGATCATGCGGAAGACATAGAAGAGGAGCACGAGGGTGACGGCCCACGGCAGGATTCGGCCGAGCGTCTTTCGCATATCTGCTCACTATCGCACGAATTTTCGACGCTGGCTTGGCGCGCATGCGTCCTGTCTTGTGTTATTCGAGCTAGGAAGCGAAACTGGAAGATAGGCACACATGACCGCCACGGGCCCTTCCCCTGTTTCTCCAGCCGGTGACAGTCCAGATGGACATCCGCCCACGCCGGCCGTTGAGTCCCTGCCGGTACCTGTCTACTTGCTGGTCGAGCCGATGGTGTCGGGCAAGAAGGTGCTCGACGTCACAACCCGGGTGGGCGGACCGGGTGCCGAGTGCCTGCGACGCGCCGGCGCAGCAGATGTGATTTCGTTCGTGCCGGAGAGGCCCTCACTGCTGGTGCCCGACGCCGGCGTGGACATCGTGTTGTGCGGCCTGCCCGCGGGTGGGTCGGACGAAGCGCGCGGCGTCTGGCTGGCCGAGATCCGGCGCGCGTTGTGCCCAGATGGTTTCTGTGTGTTGCGTCTGCCCACCGTGGTTTTTCGGAACCGTGCGCAGGCAGGCGCGGGCATGCGCACTGCCTGCGCCGACCTTTTGCTCAGCTATTTCGCGACCGTGGACATTGTCGAGGAGACGCAGTTTGGTGGCGTGTCGTTCCATGTGCCAGGCACGGAGGATCTGGCGGTCAACGAGTCCTTGGCTAGGTTGTCAGGCGCGTCCAGCCACTTCGTTGCTTTGTGCACTGACTGTGCGGAGCGTCCGTGGAACCTGAGCGAGAGCCTTCTGGTCCCCACCGATGCGGGCGCGTCCGCCGATGCGGGCGCGGCCGGTGTCTCGGCAGGTGAATTGGCTGCTTGGCAAAGCGAGGTGGCCCGGCTCGAAGCGCGCTCGGCAGACTTGAGTCGCGAGCGCGATGGCGCACGCGAGGGAGCCATGACCCTGCGGGACCGCGCCGATCGACTGGAGCGCACGGTCGCGGCTTTGCGCAAGGACGTCGAACGCTTCTTGCGCCAGATCGGCGACGACGCGGCCGCACGCGAGCTGATCAGCATGGAACGCGATGATCTGAGACGGAATCTGGCGGCTGCGACCCGGCAAGCCGCGGATGCCTCTCGCGAGGTCGAAAAGCGGCAGGTCGCCCTGCGCACGCTTGAGAAGGAGGTCGTTCGCTTGCGCGCGGCGCGCGGGGGCGAGGGAAGCCCGAGCGGAAAGCCCTAGCCCGCGACAAGACGACGGGGAGGCCGACACCTTGACCTGGGCCGTCCCGTCCACTAAGTTCCTCACTCTTCGCGGTCGTGGCGGAACTGGTAGACGCGCCAGATTCAGGTTCTGGTGGTAGAAATGCTGTGGGAGTTCAAATCTCCCCGACCGCACCAGGAACCCCCGGA
>Ga0182021_10009005_pt1 | contig 11812 bp, 8 predicted proteins | sample 612E3MmetaG_FD_120493 | JGI IMG/M metagenome (GOLD analysis project Ga0182021, IMG submission 120493) | Permafrost microbial communities from Stordalen Mire, Sweden - 612E3M metaG (Illumina Assembly) | ecosystem: Environmental > Terrestrial > Soil > Wetlands > Permafrost | place: Sweden...
CCGGCACCGCCTGGCGGCACGCGTCGGTGACGTGCGGGCAGCGCGACGAGAACGCGCATCCCGGGGGCGGCGACATCGGGCTCGGCGTCTCGCCCTGCAGCGGCACGGTCTGGCGCCGATGGCGAGGATCCGGCGACGGGATGGCCTGGATCAAGGCCCGCGTATATGGGTGCGCCGGGCGATCGAAAATCTGCCGCACCGCACCGTGTTCGACGATGCGACCCAGGTACATGATGGCCACCGTGTCGCTGACGTGTTCCACCACCGACAAGTCGTGGCTGATGAAGATGTAGGTCAGGTCCAGTTCGCGCTGCAGCCGAAGCATCAGGTTGAGCACCTGGCTTTGCACCGAGACGTCCAGCGCCGACACCGGCTCGTCGGCGATGACGAGTTTGGGGCCCAGCGCGAGTGCCCGTGCCACGCCGACGCGCTGTCGCTGGCCGCCGGAGAATTCGCTCGGATAGCGAGCCATCATCTCCGCGCTCAGGCCCACGGTTTCGAACAGGCCGCGCACGCGCGCGAGCTGTTCGGTCTTGCTGCCCACGCTGTGCACGACCAGAGGTTCGCGGACGATCTCGCCCGCCGTCATGCGTGGGTTGAGCGACGAATACGGATCCTGGAAGATCATCTGGATATCGCGCCGCAAGCCGAACATCGCCTGCGCCGATGCACGCGCCAGGTCGTTGCCCTCGAAGTGCACGCTGCCCGAGGTCGGCTCCTCCAATCGCATCAACGTGCGCCCCAACGTGGACTTGCCACAGCCCGATTCGCCCACCAACCCCAGCGTCTGCCCTTTGCTCACCTCGAAACTCACGCCTGCCACCGCGCGCACCGTGCCCACCGTGCGGCCCCATACGCCACCGCGCACCGGATAGTGCTTGGCCAGGTCCTGGACGACCAGCAGCGGCGATCCCGGACCCGTGCTCATGTCCCGGCCCCGTCGAGCGGAAAGTGGCACGCGACGGCACCGGCGTGCAACGCCACCAGCGCCGGGGCGACCTCACCGCAACGCTGCTGCGCCTGGCCGTCCAGCGTCTGCCGGTGGCGGCAACGCTGCGCGAAGCGACAGCCTGGCGGCGGGTTCAGCAGCGACGGCACGACACCGTCGATGGTCGGCAGTTCCGCTTTGTGCGCGATGCCGCGGCGCGGAATGCTGTCGAGCAGACCGCGCGTATAGGGGTGGCGACTGTGCTCGAAGATATCGAGCACCGGCCCGCGCTCCACGACGCGGCCTGCATACATCACCACCACCGCGTCGCACATCTCGGCGATCACGCCCATGTCATGGGTGATGAACAGCACCGCGGTGCCGGTTCGCTGCTGCAGCTCGCGCATGAGGTGCAGGATCTGCGCCTGGACGGTCACGTCCAACGCCGTGGTCGGCTCGTCGGCGATCAGCACGCGCGGCTCGCACAGCAGCGCCATTGCGATCATCACGCGCTGCTTCATGCCGCCGGAAAGCTCGTGCGGGTACACGCCCAGGCGTGCATCCGCGTCGGGCATGCCCACGGTCTTGAGCATCTGCACCGACCGCGCGCGCGCCTCGGCCCGGCCGAGTCCGAATCGCAGCGCCAGCACTTCGCCCATCTGGCGCTCGACGGTGAACACCGGATTCAGCGACGTCATCGGATCCTGGAAAACCATCGCGATGTCGCGCCCACGCAGTGCAGGCAACTCCTCCCGGGGCATCGCGAGGATGTCGCGGCCGTCGAATCGGATCGCGCCGCCCAGGTACACGCCCGGCGGGCTGGGCACGAGTCGCAGGATCGCCGACGCGGTCACGCTCTTGCCGCAGCCCGACTCGCCCACCACGCCCAGCGTCTGGCCCGGCTCGAGCCGCAAGGACACGCCGTCCACGGCGCGCACGAGCCCGGCCTCGGTGTTGAAGCCGACCTGCAGGTTGTCGATGTCCAGTAGGGCCACGGTGCGGTCTCGTCCAATGTCCGGTCTGCGTGCCTCAGGGCTTGCCGCCACGGCGCTCGAGCACGTGGTAGTAGTCCTTGTCGAGCTGACGATCCAGCGCCAACGCCGTACCGTCGGACATGGCACGCTGCAGCGCCGCCTTGCGCTTCGGGTCGATCCAGTAAACCAGGTAGTCGGTGACTTGCTCGGTGCGCCGGGGCAGGTAGAACTCGGGAAACCGCAGGTAGTCCCAGTACGCCAGTCGCAGGAACGGCGCGCTCCAAAACGGGATGTAGAAGGCTTCGTCGTGGACGACATCGTCCAGGGTCGTCATCGCGCGGCGCCGCGCCTCGAAGTCGAAGTCGTGCTCGTAGGTGTCGATCAGCGCGTCGACTTCGGGCGTGCCGAAGCCCCAGATGTCGTTGTTGTTCGTGGCGTGCTTGAACTCCGTGCCCAGGTATTGGCGAGGCTGCGGATAGAACCCCGTCGTGCGTCCCGTCAGGATCATCTCGTACTTGCGTTCCAGACCGCGCTCGAAGGCGGTGCCTGGCTCCAGCAGCTGCAGCCGCACATCGACACCGGCGCGGCGGTATTCCTGCTGCATCACCGTGAGGTGGCGCTCCAGCCCCTTCGAACCGTAGGTCAGCGTGAAGCTGGCACGCTCGCCGCGATCGTTGACGAGCACGTCGTCGGTGTCGGTGCGCGTGAACAGCAACCCCCGCAGCGCACGCCACAGGCCCGACAGCCAGGACGAGCCCTGCAGCTCGGCGGGCCGATGAAAGCCGGCTCGCGCCAGGTATTCGCGCGCCTTGGCCGGATCGAACGGGTAGGACTTGAGCTGCGGGTCCGCATATTCGCTGCCCTCGAAGAACGAGACCTGCCGAACGTACTCGCCGAACATCAGGTTGCGGTTGAGCCTGTCGAAGTTGAACAGGTACTGCATGGCCTTGCGGAAGTCCTTGTTCCGAAAGAGCGGTACCTGCAGATTCATGTGCAGACCGTACACGCCCGAGGGCCAATCGACGATGACGCGCGCACGCCGCAGCCAGCCCTTGTTGACCGCCGTGAACGCGTAGTCCTCGTTCCAGGCGCGCGACGACGTTTCCGTCATCAGGTCGATTTCGCCCCGGCGCAGATAGTCCAGGCTGCGTTCGCTCGCAATCACGCGCAGCTGAATGCGGTCGAAGTTGTATTGCCCCAAGAAGTAGCGTTTGCCCTCGCCCCACCAGTGCGGCACGCGCTCGAACGTGACCGACTCCCCGCGCGACGTCGCCGCCACGACGTAGGGTCCCGGGGCCACCTGCGGCTCGTTGGTCGTACGCTTGACCCAGTCGGCATCGAGGTGGGTCACGTGCGCGGGCGTCGGCCACAGCCCTGCGTAGTCCGCCAGCGGTCGCCAGCTCGGCCGCGTGCCGACGACGCGCAGCGTGTAGTCGTCGATGCGGTCGACGGATTCCAAATACTCCTTCGCGTAATTGTTGTAGAACGGGTCAACGATGTGTTGCGAACGCATCAGTTGCCACGTGGCCACGTAGTCGGCGGCGGTGACGGGGTGGCCGTCGCTGAATCGGGCGTCCCGGTCGAGCTTGAAGTAGATCGTGCGCTGATCCTTCTGCACCGACCAGTCCGTGGCCATCATCGGAATGAAACGATCCGTCACCGGGTGGCGCTGAACCAGGCAGAAGTTCATCGTGAACGCGCGATTCCAAGCGGCAAACGCGTCGTTGGAATTCGGGCCCACCAGGCGAAAGGTCAAAGGGTAGGCGTCTATGGCGAACTGCAAGGTGCCGCCACGCAACGCTTGCGGCGAACCGATCGGTGGATCGTCGTTGTTGGTTTCCCATCGGATGTCCGCCGGCAACCTGTGCGGCCAGACGAGCGAACTCGGGCCTGCGCCCGGTGCGCTGGCGGCTGCCGGCGGCGCCGCGCCGCCAGCCGCCGCGGTCGGCGTGGGTGCCGCCGCGCAGACGCCGGCGCCGGCGAGCATCGCCAGGCACGCCAGCCAACGCCGCAGCCTGCCCTCACTCATAGCGTGCGTATTGCTTGGGGTCGAACGCTTCGCGCACCGACTCGCCGATGAACACCACCAGCACCAGCGTCGCGGTCAATGCACCGAACGGTGCCAGCGTGAGCCACAGCTTGCTGCGATTCTGGGCCTGCAGCGCCTGGTCGATGAGCTCGCCCCAGCTCGGCGTCGGTGCAGGCAGCCCGTAGCCCAGATAGTCCAGCCCGGTCAGCGCGAAGATGCCGCCGACGACTGCGAACGGCGTGAACGTGACCAGCGGCGTCAGGCAGTTCGGCAGCAAGTGGCGAAAGACGATGCGCAGATGCGACGCGCCGTAGGAACGCGCGGCCAGACAATATTCGCGCGTCTTTTCCCGGTACATCTCGGTGCGCATGAAGAAGGTGATGCTGATCCACTGGAACGCGGCCATGATGCCCATCAGCATCCAGAAATTGGGTTGGAACAGCGCCGCCACGATGATCACCACGTACAGGAACGGAATCGAGATCAGCACCTCGATGACGCGCTGGCTGGCGATGTCGAATCGCCCGCCCAGATAGCCCTGAAGGCTGCCGACGAAGGTACCGATGATCTGACCCGAGATCACCAGGAACAGCGAGAAGAAGATCGAGATGCGAAAGCCATACAGCAGCCGAGCGGCCACGTCACGGCCCTGCGAGTCGGTCCCCAGGTAGTGGCGCCGGCCGGCGTCCGGGGCCGTGGGTGGCACCTGGCCGAGGCCGGCGAGCGAAGTCATCGCACCGGTGCGTGCCAGGCCGCGCAGCGTGCCGGTGGCCGAGCGCTGCGGATCGGCCAACATCGCGTCGATCCGCGCGCTGTGAATGGCGGCAGCCAGTTCATCGAGTCCGTCGCGGCGCGCCAGCCGTTCGGCCGCCTCACGCTGTCCGGCATCCAGCGCAACCTGAATCTCGTTGAGGATCTCGCTGGACCAGAAGTCGTTTTGATACGGGTTCCAGGGGATGGGCGGCATCACAACGAAGTCGTCCCGGTGGGGATACTTCGCCGCCAGCGTTGCCGCGTCAGCGCCCCCCGCGGCTCGCTCGCGTTCGTACGACTGGCGCTCGGTGCGCCACTCGCGCTGAAGCCGGAAATATTCGGTCTCGATCTCGCCGGTGTCCCAAGACGCCGGCGGCGTCTGCCCAAAAGTGCGCATCGGCAGGTAGTCGAAGGTCGGCAAATACAGATGCCCTTGGTGCCACACCGCCAGCGCCCGGCTCTCGGCGAGGTACGGCGCGAAGATCGCCAGCAGCATGGCCCACATCAGAATCAGGAACGACCAGTAGCCGCGCTTGATCGCGCGAAAGCGCTGCAGGCGTTTGCGGGTGACGGGGTCGAGCCGGATGCCGAACATGGCCTACTCGAACCGAACACGCGGGTCGACCAGCGCGACCGCCAGGTCGGACACCAGATTGCCCACCATCAGGATCACGCTGGAAATCACCAAAAAGCCCAGCACGACCGGAAAGTCGCGCGCCTGGATCGCCTCGAAGGCCAACAGACCGACGCCCTGGATGTTGAAGATCCGCTCGATGAGAAAACTGCCCGTGAAGAAGACCCCCAACAGCCCCCCGACCGTGGTGGCCATGGGGATCAGCGAATTGCGCAGTGCATGCACGAACACCGCACGCCGCCAGCTCAGCCCCTTGGCCAAGGCGGTTTTCACGTAGTCGGCGCTCATGTTCTCCAGCAGGCTGTTCTTCATCAGCATGGTCGTCACCGCGAACGAGCCGGCCAAGTAGGCGGCCAGCGGCAGCACCGAATGCCACACGATGTCCGCCATGCGCTGGGGCAGCGCCAGCGCGTCTGCGCCGGGCGACTGGAAGCCCCCGAGCGGAAAGATCTCCCAGCGCACGGCGAACAGATTGCTCAACACCGCACCCAGCGCGAAACCCGGCACGGCGTACCCCAGGAAGATCAGCACCGAACTCAGCGTGTCGATACGGCTGCGATGGCGGATGGCCTTGAGGATACCCAGCGGAATGCAGATGCCGTAGGTGAGCAGCGCGGTCACGATGCCGTAGTAGATGGACACTGGCAGCCGCTCGGCGATGACGCGCGTCACCGGCTCGTTGTAGCGAAAGGACGTGCCCAGGTTCAGCCGCAGCGTGTTGCCCAGCCACTGCCCGTAGGCCACCAGCAGCGGCTTGTCAAAGCCGTAGTACTCCCGCAGCCGGGCGAGTTGCTCGTCGGGGATGTTCAGCTGCGATCGCGCGCCACCCCCGCCGCCCCCGGCCTCCGCACCGCCGCCCGCGCCGGCAAGCGTCATGCGCATCTGGTCGATCTGCCCGCCGGGCACGAACTGGCAAAGCAAGAAAGTCGCAAACGTGATGCCGATGAAGGTGGGCACCATCAACAGCAGTCGGCGTACGACGTAGTCACGCAGCGCCTCGATGCGTGACTTCATGGGCGGTGTCCCCGCGCCACAAGCGCGCACTGGCCGCGTTCGATGGCGGCCTGGCCGCAGGCCCGAACGACGCCCGTGGGGGTCATGTCTGCCGCCACGCAGCGACGCGACACGGCGCGCACACGCCAGGCGCGCCGGTCGAACGACCCTGTGCCGACCCGCCCTCGGCGCCCCGACCGACGGCGCGCCATCGGGGCGTTCGCACCCGGGCAGACCGCGGGTCCCACACGCGCTCGGCACTCATGCACAGATCCCTTCGTCGTTGCACCTCACGTCCGGCAGCGCCGCCGTTGACGTCTGCCGGCACCTGCTTCTGAAACGTCGGCGTCGCCGCCCGCCCGTGCGCCACCCTGGCCGCGCAGCCCGCCGATCGGTCCGCGGGAACCAGTCTACCTGGGACGGCCTTGTTCTTCAGCAACGATCCTGGGATTTCGGTCGAGCCCGTGCCCGTCAAACCGGCGCCGATCGTTCCCCGATCGACAGGTCATCGGGCCAAGCACGACAAATCCATGCCGGGAGCCGCGCTGGCCGGCCGAGCCGACCGAGACGGGCAGCGGCGCACGCCACCGGCGACGCCGCGCCGCGCCGGGATGGTCCGCACGTCGGCCACCACAGGCCCGTCAATCGGGCTCAAAATGACGCGATGAAGAACCTCAGCGCCCTGCTCGCTTTCGCCCTGGCCGGCAGTGTCCCCAGCGCCGTGGCAGACCCATCGGGGAAAGCCCCGTTCAATCCGCCGAACGACGATGCGATTCCCGCCGGAGCGCTGGGCGACGCCATCCGCCTGGGACGCAAGGTCCTCACGCAGACCCAGCTCTACGCGCAGCCATACGTCGGCAACGGCCTGAACTGCACGTCATGCCACCTGGGCGCCGGCCGGACGCCCCATGCGGCGCCCTGGGTGGGCATCTACAGCGTCTTTCCGGAATACCGCAGCCGCAACGGCGCGGTCAACAGCCTAGAAGAGCGCGTCAACGACTGCTTTCTACGCTCCATGAACGGCAAGGCGCTGCCGTGGGGCAGCGTGGAGATGCGGGGCATCGTCGCCTACATGGCGTGGCTGTCGAAGGGGGTTCCCACCGGCACCGACGTCGAAGGTCGCGGCTTTCGGGGCATCCGGTCCGACCACGTCCCCGATCGCGCGCGCGGCAAGGCGATCTTCGCCGACAAGTGCGCGAGCTGCCACGGCACCGACGGCCAGGGGCAACTTGGCACCGACGGTGGCTACCAGTACCCCGCCCTGTGGGGGGACAGGTCCTTCAACATCGGCGCCGGAATGGCACGGATCGGCAACGCCTCGGCATTCGTGCGATGGAACATGCCGCTGGGACAGGGTGGCAGCCTGAGCGACGAGGAGGCCCTGGACGTCGCCGAATTCTTCACCCACCAGCCACGTCCGGATTTCGCTGACAAGGACAAGGACTGGCCCCGTGGCGGCAAGCCTTCGGACGCGCGCTACTAAGAAGGTGCAAGCGGGCGGCCGGGCTCGGCGCAGCCAGGTCTGTCCCGGGCACGGCCATCGCCCCGCCAAGCCGGATCCATGCTCGCACGCGGGCGGCCCATGACGCGGCGCGCGCGGGTCCATCTGGCAGGTGCACGGCACCGCGTTGCTCCTCGGGGAACCCGCTGGCACAAACATCGCCACTGCGGCATCATGAACGCCCACTCGAGAGGTCGCGATGAAGATCTTCTTTTCGCCCACGTCGCCCTATGTCCGCAAATGCCTGGTCGTTGCTCACGAGCTCGGCCTGGACGGCAAGATCCAACTCCTGGCGTCGAACGCCCACCCCGTTCATCGCGATGCGCAGATCATCCAGAGCAATCCGCTGGGTAAGGTGCCCACACTGATTTGCGACGACGGCAGCGTGCTGTACGACAGCCGCGTGATTTGCGAATTCCTCGATGACCGCCAGGGCGGAACGCTCTTTCCGCCCGCGGGCACCGCGCGCTGGCAGGCATTGACCCTGCAATCGCTGGCCGACGGGATGCTCGACGCGGCGTTGCTGGCTCGCTACGAAGTGGCCGCACGCCCCGAGCCACTGCGCTGGAGCGATTGGCTCGACGGCCAGCTCGACAAGCTATCGACGTCGCTCGCTGCCCTGGAGCAGGCACCGCAGTGTCTCGCCGGCCGAGTCGACATCGGCACGTTGAGCCTGGCCTGCGCGCTCTGGTACATCGACTTGCGCTTTGCCGACCTGAACTGGCGCCAGCGCTTCCCTGCCGTCGCGTCCTGGGCGAAAGCCTTCGGGACGCGGCCGTCGCTGCAGTCGAGCTGGTCGGTGTGAGGCCACGGCTCGGTCGCACATGTCGACGTGGTCCGCAGCACGCTCGTCGGCTCGGCGGCCCCGGCCGCTGCAAGCGCCGCTCCTGATGCACTGTCGGGTGCCGGACCCGCCGCTCGAATTCATCGAACTCCCTGCGTTGCGCGGTCGGCAGCGTCGCGCTGCGGCACCGGGCCCTTCGGGTCGGCTCGCGGTCTCGCCCGGCGGTTGCGACCAGCGCGGGCGGATCGAGACGCGTCGTCCGACGATGGAATCGTTGCTTCGCGCGCAGGCCGTTCCGGTCGCGTCGACCGGAACGCCGCACTCAGCATGTGCCCGCCTCGAACGGCAACGCCTCTGCTCGCCAGCGCAGCATGCCACCGGCCAGATTCGCCACCTGCGCAAATCCTGACTTCTGCAGCAGCACCGTGGCCTGTGCCGAACGTGCACCCGAGCGGCAGACCGTCACGACCGGCCGTTCCTTGTCGATCTCCGCGCTGCGCGCGACGAGCTCGGACAGCGGCAGCAAGCGCGCGCCGGGTATGTGCCCGAGCGCGTCGCTGAACTCCGCAGGCTCGCGCACGTCGATCACCTGGATGTCGTGGGCGCGCTTGCCGGCGATGCAATGCTCGAGCACGGTGGGCTGAATCTCCCACACGCCACTGAAGTTGCAGCTCAGTGGTGCCCAGGACGGATCCTGCGCCGTCACCGCGCAGGGGTCGGTCTCGCCGCAGCGCAGATTCGCGGGCACAGCGATATCCATCAGTTTGGGGTGCGCCAGACCCAGATTGTTCATGTACCCGGTGAAGTCCGCTTCGCTGACGTCGCCACCCAGCCGAGGGTTGAACTGCCGCTCTTCCGCGACGCTGGTCACCGTCAGGCCGCGGTAGTCGTGCGCGGGACACAGCAGGCAGTGTGCAGGCAGCGAGAAGATTTGTTCATGGACCGACCGGTATAGCCGCTCGGGACTGCCCTGCTGGAAGTCCGTGCGGCCACAGCCACGGATCAGCAGGCTGTCGCCGGTGAACGCTCGGCTCTGATCGTCCAGCACATAGGTCAGACACCCGTTCGTGTGGCCGGGCGTGGCGCGAACCTCGACGTAGCGGTGCCCGAACGATACACGGTCGCCGTGCCTGAGCCATCGATCGGCGCCCTGCGCCCGTGCCGCCTCGGCCAGCATGATCTGGCTGCCGCTGCCTGCCCTGTGCCACCAGGCACCGGTCACGTGATCGGCATGCACGTGCGTGTCCAGCGTGGCGACCAGGCGCAGGCCGAGTTCGCGCAGCAAGGCCGCGTCGCGCCGCACGTGTTCGAAGACCGGATCGATGAGCAGCGCCTCGCAGGCTATCGAATCGCCGAGCAGGTAGGTGTAGGTGGACGACTGAGGATCGAACAATTGGCGAAAGACGAGCATGACGGACTCCGTCCATGGAAGACTGTACGTCGGTGCCATCGCAGCCGCTCACGCCGACCCGCCCGTGCCCCGCCGCACCGCCGCCCGGTACCCGAGGGCCGCCGAGCGCACGACGGCAGCGCGCACGCCACGGCCGGCGCGTTGCCTGACGCGCACCGGCCGGTCCCGGCGCCCGACCACGGCCGCACGTTGAGCAATCACGGGCCGACGCCGCGTCGCCCGCACGTCCGCGCGAACTGCCGACCCGTCGCGCTGCTGAGCGCCAACAGCCGGACCGGCGAAGGTGCGCGATGGCGCTTGTCGTTCGGACCGCCCAGCGGTGCGACGCCTGCGCCGGGTCGAGATCAGCCCGGTTGCTTGGTCGTGCGCAGGTAGGGTTTGATCGTCTTGAAGCCGGGAAACGACCGTGCAGCTTCCTCGTTGGACACGGCCGGCGTGATGATCACGTCCTCGCCGTACGTCCAGTTCACCGGCGTGGCGACCTTGTACTTCGCCGTCATTTGCATCGAGTCGAGCACGCGCAGGATTTCGTCGAAGTTGCGGCCTGTGGTCATCGGGTAGGTCAGCATCAGCTTGATCTTCTTGTCCGGGCCAATGATGAAGACCGAGCGCACGGTCGCGTTATTCGCCGCCGTGCGGCCGTCCGACCCGACCTCGTCGGCCGGCAACATGTTGTACAGCTTGGCGACGGCAAGTTCGCTGTCCCCGATCATCGGGTACTTGACGGCTGCGCCTTGCGTTTCCTCGATGTCCTTGGCCCACTCGGCGTGGCGCGTGACCGGGTCGGCGCTCAGGCCGATCAGCTTGGCGTTGCGCTTCGTGAACTCGGGCTCGATCTTGGCCATATAGCCGAGCTCGGTCGTGCACACCGGCGTGAAGTCCTTCGGGTGCGAGAACAGGATCGCCCAGTGGTCCCCGATCCAGTCGTGAAACTTGATCGTGCCCTGGGTCGTTTGGGCAGTGAAATCAGGGGCAATATCGTTGATTCGCAGTGACATGGCGATGTCTCCAGGTGACGCGCTGGGCTGGGAGGACGGCAACCGGCCCGGCGCGTATCAGGGCTGGCGGCTGCCGCGAAAGGGTCCGGTGCAGGGTAGCAGGTGTTCGAGGTGTCGACGACTGCCAAGCTCGGTACCTCGGCCGCACCAGCCGCCCACGCCTCATGTGGCGCGGCTGGCCGGGCCCACAAAAGGCCGGATGCCCGCTGCGCCGGCCGACATAGCGGCTGGAGCGCCGCCCTTTGGTAAAGGGCATGACGCAATGGAGCGAGCGCTCGTACAATGCCGCGGGCAATGCGACGCGAACACTGCATCATTGGCGACCTTGACGCCAAGCGGTTAGCGCATTTTGCTCTAAAGTGGTGCATACCGGCCGACGAGGCAGCATGAACCGATGAAGAAACCCCGTGCACCCTGAAATGTTTCAACTGCGAACGTGGCCATCTGATTTGAAGTTGGTGCAACGCACCAAATAGTGCTTGCCACGCGGCCATTGCCGCCTATGATGGGCCGATGGTGCGCCGCAGCAAACTGCTTGCGCATGCCTAATCGGTCCGCGTGGGGGTGCCGCATGCACAACAACTCGACGTTTCCCTGGACTGCGGCTCAACGGCCCGCGACCGATGGCTGGCTGGGCACCTCGGAGTTCCCGGGCTATCGCGCCGGTAACGTCGTTGCTAGACTCAACGACCTATCGGCGGTCTATCCCGAACACGTCTACTTCCACGTGGCGTTGCTTGATGCCGTGGGTCAGCTTCAAGACAGCCACTCGGGACCGTGCTACGCAATTGCGCGACAGAAGCCACC
>Ga0182021_10009006_pt1 | contig 11812 bp, 13 predicted proteins | sample 612E3MmetaG_FD_120493 | JGI IMG/M metagenome (GOLD analysis project Ga0182021, IMG submission 120493) | Permafrost microbial communities from Stordalen Mire, Sweden - 612E3M metaG (Illumina Assembly) | ecosystem: Environmental > Terrestrial > Soil > Wetlands > Permafrost | place: Sweden...
AAATGGTGGAGCAGGGGATGGAAGGACTGGAGGTCTGGCATTCCCGGCATTCGCCATCGCAGACCGAGCATTACCGGACGATTGCCGAGCGGCTCGGATTGCTGATGACCGGCGGCAGCGATTGTCACGGCACGGTGCGCGGCAAGGCGTTGCTTGGTTCGGTCAAGATTCCGTATGAATGCGTCGAGGCCTTGAAGGTTCTCCGATGAGTTTGTTCCAGAAATTCCGCGACGGCCTGAAGAAGACTTCGACGAAACTCGCGTCGGAGATCAAACGCATCGTCACCCGTGCCCCGCGACTCGACGCCGAATCGTTGGAGGAACTCGAAGCTGCACTCATCGCCGCCGATTTTGGCATTGGCACCGCGGCCGCGATTGTTGAACGCGTCCGCGAAGCCGGCAACCCCGACGTGCTGGCCATCGCGCGCGCCGAGGTCGAGCGCGAACTCGGCCTGGCGACACATCAACTCGCGAAGGCCGCGCCGCCGACTGTGATTCTGCTGGCCGGCGTCAACGGCACCGGTAAGACGACCTCGACGGCGAAGGTGGCGCATTTGCTGAAGTCGCAGGGCAACTCGGTGTTGCTGGCTGCGTGCGACACATTTCGCGCGGCAGCGATCGAGCAACTCAAGATTTGGGGAGAGCGCACCGGCTGCGACGTGATTGCCGGGCAATACGGCGCGGACTCGGCCGCGGTGGCATTTGATGCGTTGCAGGCGGCGGTGAATCGCAAAGTAGATTACTTACTCGTGGACACTGCCGGCCGGTTGCACACGAAGAAGAATTTGATGGAAGAAATGAAGAAGATGCACCGGTCACTCCAGAAAGTCGTGCCGGCCGCGCCGCATGAGACGTTGCTCGTGCTCGATGCGACGACCGGTTCAAACGCGCTCGTGCAAGCCCGGGAGTTTCATCAGGCGCTCGGCGTGACTGGACTGATCGTGACCAAACTCGACGGCACGGCCAAAGGCGGCATTGTCGTGGCGATTGCCCGGGAACTCAAAATCCCGGTCAAGTTCATCGGCCTCGGCGAACAACTCGACGATCTGCAACCGTTCGAACCGAAGCAATTTGCGGAGGCGTTATTCGGAGCATGACGCACGACGAACGTTTCATGCGACGCGCGCTGGCGTTGGCGCGGCGTGGTTTGGGCAAAACGAGTCCAAACCCGTGCGTCGGTGCCGTGCTGGTTCGCAACGGCAAGATCATTGGCGAAGGCTGGCACCGGCGCGCCGGTGGCCCGCACGCCGAGGTCTTCGCCTTGCGCGGCGTCAATGCCCGCGGTGCGACCTTGTACGTCACGATGGAGCCCTGCTGCACGTGGGGCAATACGCCGCCCTGCACGAGCGCCATCATTCCGGCCGGGGTGAAACGCGTCGTTATCGCCGCCCTCGACCCGAATCCCAAACACGATGGCCGGGGCTTGACCGTGCTGCGGCGTGCCGGCATCTGCGTGCAGGCCGGACTGCTCGCCGACGAATCCAACGAACTGAACGCCGCGTTCAACAAATGGATCACGACCGGCTTCCCCCTCATCATCGCCAAAGCCGCGCTGAGCCTGGATGGCAAGATGGCCACTCGGACCGGCGATTCAAAATGGATCACGAGCGAAGCGGCGCGGCGGGAAGCCCACCAGTTGCGCGCGACGGTGGATGCCGTCATCGTTGGCGCAAACACGATGATTCGCGACAACCCGTACCTCACACTGCGGCATGGCATTCGTGGCCGGCAGCCGTGGCGAGTCGTTATGGACTCCCGTGGGCGTTCGCCGCTGTCGGCTCGGTTGTTCACAGACCGTTTGCGACACCGCACGATTGTCATCACCACCCGCCATTCCTCGATGCGTTGGCGACGATGCCTAGTACTACTAGGCATCACCGTGTTGGTTGTGCGGGGTGCGCGGGGCCGGGTAAATCTGCGCGTGGCGCTCCGAGAGTTGGGACGGATGGAAATCACGAGTGTGCTCGTCGAAGGCGGCGGGGTGCTGCTCGAATCGTTCTTCGACGCGCGCTTGGTGGACAAGTTAATGTTCTTCTACGCGCCCATCATTATCGGCGGGGTCGCGCGCGTGTCGCAGGCGCTCCGGCTCACCGGTCGGGAATTTGTGATCGAGGCCAACGTGCCCGGGAGGCGTGGCCGATGATTCTCGTTGTCGGACTCTCACCGGCTTGGCAACGCACGCTGGAGTTTGGCGCGTTGATCCCCGGCAAAGTCAATCGCGCGCGCCGGGTGAGCGAAATGGCGTCCGGCAAAGGTGTGAATGTGGCGCGGGTGGCGCGGCAATTGGGCGGGAATGTCCGGTTGCTGACGGTGGCGGGCGGCCAACGCGGCCGGCGACTGGTGGCGGGGCTGCCGCCGGCCAGCGTCGTGCGTGTCGAAGCGGAGACCCGGATTTGTCAGACGCTGATCGCCGATGGCGTTGTCACGGAACTCGTCGAGGAAGCCGGCGCGCTGTCGCGCCGGGAAGTGAGCCAGGTGCTGGCCCGTTTCGATGTGGAACAGCATCGCGCAAAGCTGGTGGTTTTGACCGGCTCGGTGCCGGCGGGCTGCGGCGAGGAGTTCTACGCGCGCCTCATCCAACGCTCGCGCGTGCCGGTCTTGGTGGATGTGCAGGGCCGGCAACTTGTGAATGCCGTCGCGGCCCGGCCGTTTGTGGTGAAGGTGAACCGGGATGAGTTGGAGGCCGTCAAGAAGATCGACGGCGCAGAATGGCTGGTGATTTCGGACGGCGCGCGGCGCGTCACTGTCCGGCATGGCGCGGAGCAATTTAGCTTGCGACCGCCGCGCGTGAAGGCGGTCAATACCATTGGCTGTGGCGACGCGATGTTCGCCGGCATGGCGGTGGCGTTATCGCGCGGCGAACTGATGGAGGAAGCCATTCGCTTCGGCGTCGCATGCGGGGCGGCGAACGCGTTGACGGCGGAGCCGGGACATGTGCGGCGCGCGAACGTGAGGCGGTTGCTGCGGCAGGACGTGCGCGCCGCTGCCAAGACTGTGCTCGACAAGCGGTGAAACCGCCGGTAACGTCGGCGCATGTTTACTGGCATTGTCGAGGAGGCCGGCAAGGTCGTCCTCATCAAGCCGGGCCGGCAATCCTCAGAATTGACGCTTCGTGCTCGCCGGATCGTTACATCCGTGCGAACCGGCAGCAGTGTCGCCGTCAACGGCGCGTGCCTGACCGTGGTTGCCAAACGCGGCCGGCAACTGCGGTTCGATGTTCTCAACGAAACCATCCGGCGAACCAATTTTGAGGAGTTACGCCCCGGCAGCTTCGTCAACCTCGAACGTCCGTTGCGCGCCGACTCGCGTCTTGACGGCCATTTCGTTCAGGGCCACGTGGACGGTACCGGCCGCATCCGCCGTTGGGAAAAAGTCGGCAAGGATTACGTGCTCGAAGTGACCGCGCCGCGACCGCTCATGAAGTACATCGTCGAGAAAGGCTCGATCGCCATCGATGGCATCAGCTTGACGGTGGCCGGGGTGGGGCGCGATTGGTTTCGCGTCTGGATTATTCCGCACACCCGGGCGATCACGAATCTGTGCCGCCGGCAAGCGGGCGAGGCCGTCAATCTCGAAGTCGACATTCTGGCCAAATACATTGAGCGCATGCTACCGGGGCGTCGACGTTGACACATTCGCGCTGCGCCGCTAAACTGCTGCTGCATTTGAACTCATGTTGGAAATTCTCGAAAAGCTATTGGTCGTCCAAGACCGCGATCGCCGCATCGCGCAGTTGAAGGCCGAGTCGGCGCGTATCCCGGCGGAGATCGCCGCCGCGGAACAACGCGTCAAAGCCGAAGCCGCCCGTCTCGAAACAGCCAAGACCGAACTCAAACACATCGAATCCGAACGCAAGAAGCTCGAACTCGATGCCGAGGCCAAGCGCGCCCAAATTCTGAAATACCGCACGCAGCTCAACCAGATTAAATCGAACACCGAGTATCAGGCGTTGCTCAAGGAGATCGCCAAAGCCGAGAACGACATCCGGCGCGTCGAAGACATCGAGATCGAGTTTATGGAGAAACTCGAACGCCTCCAGCCCGTCCTCAAGGAAGAACAGGCGCAACTCAAAGACATCACGGCCAACGGCGAGGCCGAACGAGCCGACCTGCAGAAGCGCGGCAAACTCATCGAGGAAGAACTCGCCCAGTTGCACAGCGAACGCGAGAAACTCATCGCCGTCGTCGAACCCGATTTGCTTCACCGCTACAACCGCCTGCTGCGCAGCAAAGGCGACGCCGCCATCGTGCCCATCAAACACGGCAACTGCGGCGGCTGCCACCTCAACGTTCCGCCGCAGATTGTCCACAACGCCAAAAACGGCACGGAGCTGACCAGTTGCAGTCACTGCGGACGCATTCTATACTGGCAGGCGGAATGAGTTCTTTGGAAGGGCGGATAGCCGCTGTACCGCAAGGTGCGGAGGAAAGTCCAGACTCCACAGGGCGCGATGCCCCGTCAAATCGGGGGCTCCCGGAGTAATGACCGGGAGACGGACAGTGCCACAGAAAACAAACTACCTCGCGCAAGCGGGGAAAAGGTGAAACGGCGGGGTAAGAGCCCACCGCCCCGACAGCGATGTCGGGGGCACGGCAAACCCCATCGGGAGCAAGATCAAATAGGCAGCGATGACGCGGCCCGCGTCGCTGGAGCTGCGGGTTAGATCGCTTAGACAAATGGCTATCAAAAACAGAATCTGGCTTACAACCCTTCCAAACAACTCGTTGGAGCGTGGGGAGCGTGAGAGCGTGTGGAGCGTCGTCCTCTCACGCTCCAACGCTCCAACGCTCTAACGCTTCAACGACCGCCATGCGTTACCCTTTGTTCCTCGACCTCACCGGCCAACCCGTCACCGTCATCGGTGCCGGCAAAGTCGCCGCGCGTAAAATCCGGTCACTCCTCAATGCCGGCGCACAAGTCACCGTCATCAGCCCAAAGGCATATCGGCTTCCACAAAATGTTCGCTGGGTCAAACGCCGTTACCGGCGCGGCGATCTTGCCGGCGCTTGCCTCGTCATCGCCGCGACCGACGACCAGGAAATCAACCGGCAAGTCTGCGCCGAAGCCAAACGCCGCCGGCAACTCGTCAACTGCATCGCGCCGCCCTTGGCCGGTAACTTCTTCGTACCGGCCGTTGCGCGTCGCGGCGGCATCGCCATCGCCATCTCGACCGACGGCCGTTCGCCGGCATTGGCCAAACGGTTACGGCAGGAACTTGAACAGTTCCTGCGCACCCGGTATCCTCATTAAATGACCGACCGCACTTTCATTTGGCTCACCGTGGCCTGCTACGCCGTGGCCGGCGCGCTGACGTTCTGGCGGCTGCGCGGACGCGAGGCGCATCCGTTGAATTACGCGCTGATGCTGGCCGGGTTCGCCTTGCAAACCACCTTCCTCTATTGGCGCGGCCAAAATCTGCAACGCTGCCCGTTGACCAACACGTTTGAGACAACCGTGTTCATCGCGTGGGCGGCCGTTTTGTTCTACCTGCTCATCGGACCGGCCTATCGAGTTTCATTTCTCGGGGCATTCAGTGCGCCGCTCGCGGTCGCGCTCGGCCTGATCGCGTTGCTCGGCTTGAACGACTCACCGCGGGTCACACCGCTGTCGCGCAGCGCGTGGGTGGACTTCCATGCCGGCATCGCGATTCTCGCCTGCGGCGCATTCGGCCTCGCCTTCGTTGCCGGCATCATGTACCTCGTCCAAGAACGGCAACTGAAATCCCGGAAACTCAGTTCGTCATTCCTGCTGTTGCCACCCATCGAACAACTCGACGTGATCAATTACCGGCTCGTTCTCCTCGGCTTCATCATGCTTACCGCCGGTATGATCGGCGGATTCATTTCGTACCGGATTGTCGGCCACTGGACGAGGCCCAAGATCGTGTGGGCCGTGGTGGTCTGGTTGCTCTACGGCTCGTTGGTGGCCGCGCGCCATCGCTGGTCTGTGCGTGGACGGCGCAGTGCGTTGATCTCAGTCGTGTTGTTCGCCTTGGTCCTCATCACATTCTGGGGGTTGAACGCGCTGCGATGAACCTCCTCGTCATTGGCTTGAACCATCGCACCGCACCCGTCGAAGTGCGCGAACAATTGGCCACGATCCAGTTGAGCCAACTTTTGGCCACGGCTGCATTGCGCGAGGCCGTGCTTCTGTCCACGTGCAACCGCGTCGAAGTCTACGGCTTGGGCGATGCGAATGCCGCCGCCGCCATTCGCCACTTTCTCCGGGACAGCCCGCATCTCTACGAACTCCGCGACCGCGATTGTGTCCGGCATCTCGGCGAAGTCGTCAGCGGTCTTGACTCGATGGTGCTCGGCGAAACTGAAATTCTCGGTCAGGCCAAAACAGCCTACCTCGCTGCCCAACAAGCCGGCGCCACCGGCATTGCCCTCAACCGGCTTTTTCAGAAAGCGTTTTCCACCGGCAAACACATCCGCACCAATACCGCCATCGCCCGCGGCTCGACCTCCGTCGGCAACGTCGCCGTCGATCTCGCACAACAAATCTTTCGCAACCTCGCGCCGTGCACGGTGATGGTTGTCGGCACCGGCGAAATGAGCGAAGCGACCGCGAAAGCACTCCACAGCCGTGGCGCCGGCACGATCATGGTTTGCAGCCGGTCGCACGAACGCGCCCAAGCCGTGGCCGGGCAACTCGGCGGTCAGGCAATTTCCTACGACGACTGGCCAGCGCGCTTTCCGGCTGTGGACATCGTCATCAGCGCCACCGCCGCGCCGCATCCAATCATCACGCGTGAAAAACTCATCCCGCTCATGAAGACGCGTCATCAACGTCCGCTCTTCCTCATCGACATCGCCGTCCCGCGCGACATCGAACGCACGTGTGGCGAATTGGAGAACGTCTTCCTCTACGACATCGACGACCTCCAACAAATCGCCAGCCAAAACGTCGCCGCCCGCGAACGCGAGATTGCCGGCGCCCGCGCCATCATCGCCGAGCACGCAGAAAGATTCTGGTGCTGGTTCGAACTGAATCTCAAGCAAGACCGGACAGTCGCTCCGGGCGACGTGGCCTTCAGCCGATGAAACCCATTGTCATCGGCACACGGGGCAGTCCGCTCGCCCTCGCGCAAGTGGACATCATTGCCGGCTTGCTCCGCGGCGTGAAGGTCGAACGCAGGATCATCAAGACGAGCGGCGACCGGTTCATGGACGCGTCACTCTCCGCGACCGGCGGCAAGGGTTTGTTCACGAAAGAAATCGAAGACCTGCTGCTGGCCGGTGAAATCGATCTCGCCGTTCACAGCCTGAAAGATCTACCGACTCAATTACCGGAAGGACTGACGATCGCCGCTGTGCCGGCCCGCGAAGATGCCCACGACGTTCTTATCTCGGCAAAATATGCAACCGTCGACGAACTCCCGAAAGGCGCGCGCATCGGAACGAGCAGCGTGCGCCGCAAGGCACAACTGCTCGCACGGCGGCCTGACCTTCAGATTGTGGAGATTCGCGGCAACGTGGGCACACGATTGCAGAAAGCATCAGAGTACGACGGAATCATTCTCGCCGCGGCCGGGATCAAACGCCTCGGATTGAGCGCCCCGGCTCATCCGCTCGACTTCGACCTGATGATACCGGCCGTGGGGCAGGGGATCATCGCGTGCGAAACCCGGGAAGACGATCTTGAAACCCAAGAGGCGCTAGCCGCCATCAACCACACCGACTCGCTCTCTTGCGCCGAAGCCGAACGTGTGTTCCTGCGCGCGCTCGGCGGCGGCTGCCAATTGCCGTACGCCGGTTACGCCACAGTCACCGGCGGTCAGTTGCGATTGATCGGTGCGCGATTCGAACCAGACATTCGTCGCGTCGACGTAACTGGCACAGAGCCGCACGAAGTCGGCGAACGAGCTGCGAAGCAGATTCTAGGATGAACAAGAAAGGCAAAGTTTATCTTGTCGGTGCGGGACCGGGCGATCCGTCGTTGATCACGGTACGCGGCGTCGAATGTCTCCAGCGCGCGGATGTCGTCGTCTACGATTACCTCTCAAACCCGGCCTTGCTGCGACACGCGCGGCAGGACGCTGAAATCATTTACGCCGGTAAACAAGCCCGCGATCACACGCTGACTCAAGATGAGATCAACGCCGTCCTCGTCCAGAAAGCCAAAGCCGGCAAGATCGTCACGCGACTCAAGGGCGGCGACCCGTTTGTGTTTGGCCGCGGCGGCGAGGAAGCCGAGGAATTGCACAAGGCCGGTATCCCATTTGAGATCGTGCCCGGCATCAGTTCATCCATCGCCGCGCCGGCATACGCGGGCATACCGGTGACGCATCGCGCCGTGGCGACGGCGTTCATGGTGATCACCGGCCACGAAGACCCGACAAAAACAGAGACACAGGTGGACTGGAAGAACGTCGCGGAGTTTTTCGGCACGCGTGTCATTTTGATGGGCGTCGAACGGATCGGGATCATTGCCGCCGAGTTGATGAAGCACGGCACATCGCCCAACTTGCCGGTGGCGATGGTGCGGTGGGGTACGACGGGCCAACAACAGACAATCACCGGGACGCTGGCAACGATTGAACAGGTGGCGATGGATTTCAAACCACCGGCTGTGACCATCATTGGTGAAGTCGCACGACTGCGTGACACGTTGAACTGGTTTGAGAAGCGGCCACTGTTCGGCAAGCGCATTGTCGTGACGCGCAGCCGGGAACAGGCGAGCGAGTTGGTCCGGCAACTCAGCGACCTCGGCGCGGATGTGTTGGAGATTCCGACAATCAGAATCACGCCGCCGAAAGACCTCGGGCCAATGCGTGAAGCGGTGGCGGCGATGGGCGAGTATGATTGGGTGGTGTTCACCAGCCCGAACGGTGTGGACGCGTTGTTCCGCGCGTATTTTGAGGCGCACAAAGATTTGCGCGAGTTTGGGCCGGTGCGCATTGCGGCAGTCGGCGCGGCGACGGCGCAGAAGGTGGCCGACTATCATCTTGAAGTTGATTTCATGCCGAAGGAGTTCACGACGGACGGATTGCTTGCGGAGTTCAAGAAGGAAGTCGATTGCGAGAATCTGCATTTCCTGTTGCCGCGCGCCGATCTCGCCGATGAGCGGCTTGCGCGAGGTCTCGAAGATCTCGGCGGCATCGTGGACGATCTCGACGCGTATGCGACGGTGCCGGAGACCGAAGATCGCACCGGCCATCGCGCGCGGATGCTGGCGGAAGGCGCGGACATTGTAACGTTCACAAGTTCGAGCACGGTGACGAACTTCTGCAATCTCGTGGACGTGCCCGCATTGACGAAGCTGTTTCCGAAGATGCGGTTCGTGAGCATTGGGCCGGTCACGACGAAGACAGCGGTTGAGCATGGGTTAAAGATTGCGACCGAAGCCGAGGTGCATACGATACCGGGATTGGTGGAAGCGATTTTGGAGCTACGATGACAAAAGAAGAATTCTACGACCAAGGGATGATGGATTTCTCGATGGCGGAGTTCGAGAAGGCGATCGAGTCATACCGGAAGGCGGTCGAGATCGATGCCAGCTACTTCGATGCATGGCACGCGCTCGGGATGGCTTACTTGCGCGTCGGCAAGATTCAGGAAGCGATTGAGGCCGGTAAACGTTCGGTGGAGATCAATCCCAACGACATGCTCGCGCACACAAGTTTGTCGATGTACTACATGAAGGCCGGTGACAAGGCGATGGCCGAGAAAGAGAAGGGGCTAGCCACTGTGCTTTCGTGGGGCGGCAAGACCGATAACTTGTAGCCGCGCTTCTGCGAAGCGCGGGCTCGCCGGTCTCGGCGCTTCGCAGAAGCGCCGCTACAACATCACTGAAACATGTACGGCGGCAGGAAGTAAAGTTTGCCGGTCCGTAGATGAAGCGTGTGCGGCGACAATTCGAGTTGGATCTTTGGCGCTTCGCTCTTGCCGAACATGCGGAGCAGTTGCCGGAATGAAAACGGTTTGGTGTATTGCACGACCTTTGCTTCCTTGATCTTCGCCAAGTCTTTAGCCGCATCAATCGCATCTTCAAAGTAGCCGACTTCGTCGATCAAGTTGGCTTCCTTTGCCTGCTTGCCGGAGTAAATGCGACCGTCGGCGAGACCGTTCTTGAGTTTGTCGAGATCGATGTCGCGCTCGTCGGAAACGATGCCGACAAATTTCTCGTAGACTTCCATGATCAAATTCTGCACGAGCGCCTTTTCGTCTTCGGTCGGCTCGCGGGTGGGGTTGAGAATGTCTTTGAGGTTGCCGGACTTGAAGGTGTAGGCCTCGATGCCGACCTTGTCCATGAGATGCCGGAAGTTAAACGTCTGCATGATGACACCGATGCTGCCGGTAATGCTGAGTTCGTTTGCCACCACGTAATCTGTGCCCATCGCGGCGTAGTAGGCACCGGACGCGCCGACGGTTTCGATGTAGGAGATCACTTTGATGACGCGGTTTGTGTCGTCGCGCACGTCCGCCAATGCCCGGTAAATTGCGTCGGACGCCACGACTTCGCCGCCCGGCGAATCGATTCGCAGGATGATCGCCTTGACGTGTTTGTCGCGCACCGCGCGGTCGAGTTGGTCTTTGATGTCGCCGACCATGCCTTCGCCATTCTGCGGGTCATCGCCTTCGTAGGAAATCACACCGGTCAGATCGATCAACGCGATCTTGTCGTGCGCTTGCCGGTCGCCCTGTACGTATTGCTCCTGCAACCGTTCGCGTTTCACCTCGTGGTCCGTCGCCCCGCTCATGCCCAACAACGCCAGCAATCCGAAGTTGGCGAGCACGCTGAGCACGAGGAAAAAAGTGATGATGACCGCGTACACAATCCAGCCGGTGCGCTTCTTCACGGGCGGAGGTGTGGGCGGCAGGATTTGCGGCGGTATTCCATTCATGGCGGGCTAACTTGCCCCAGCCTTGCCGGCGGGGCAAGACTTTTGTATCTTCGCGTCCATAATGTTGCTGGTCTTGGACAACTACGACAGTTTCACGTACAACCTCGTGCAATACCTCGGCGAGTTGGGCGTGGAGATGCGCGTCTTCCGCAACGACGAAACCACGCCCGACCAGGTCCGGCAACTCAAGCCCGACCGGATTCTCATCTCGCCCGGCCCGTGTTCGCCCCGCGAAGCCGGGCTGTCCAACGACATCATCAAGATCTTTTCTCCGAAAATCCCGACGCTCGGCGTCTGCCTCGGCCACCAATGCATCGGCCACGTCTTCGGCGGCGAAGTCGTCCGCGCCGAACGTCTCATGCACGGCAAGACCTCGCCCATCTATCATACCGGCGACCCGCTCTTCGCCGGCCTGCCGAATCCGTTCACGGCGACCCGGTATCACTCGCTCATCATCAAGCGCGACACGATGCCGGCGGATTTGGAGATCATCGCCGAGACACGTCCTGAACTCGAAGTGATGGGTGTCCGGCACAAGAAGCTTCCAATCTGGGGCGTCCAGTTCCACCCCGAATCCATCCTCACCGAACACGGCAAACAGATTCTCGCGAACTTTTTGAAGCTGACAGCGTGAGAGAGTGAAAGCAGCGCCATACTTTTTGGTCGTGTTGCGCAAGCGACCATACATCAAACAGGAATGGTGTGAGCGCATCGTCGCCAACCCGATCAAGCGCGAGGCGCAACCGGACGGGCGGATTCGGTGCTGGGGACAGGTACCGGAACTGGGTGGCCGGTATCTGCGAGTGGTCACCCTGGCAGACGGAGAAACCTTGCTAAACGCGTTTCCCGACCGTAATTTCAAGCCAGCGAAGTAATGATGAGGATTGGAAGATGAAGCTGCACTACGACGCCGAAACCGACAGTCTGTATATCGACCTGAGTCACAAGACCAGCGTTGACTCGC
>Ga0182021_10009007_pt1 | contig 11812 bp, 6 predicted proteins | sample 612E3MmetaG_FD_120493 | JGI IMG/M metagenome (GOLD analysis project Ga0182021, IMG submission 120493) | Permafrost microbial communities from Stordalen Mire, Sweden - 612E3M metaG (Illumina Assembly) | ecosystem: Environmental > Terrestrial > Soil > Wetlands > Permafrost | place: Sweden...
AAACTCAGCTGTTTAAATAAACACTCCGATTAACTCTAAAAGTTCTCCGAACATTTTGGAGAAACTTTGAAAGATAGATCTGGTTTTTTATACCAACAAGACGGACTCTACCACATGCTTACCTTACAGAGAGGTGAATCAGACTTAATGGGAAACAATAAATTTCTGAATATCCATTTAATTATTAATTTGTATATTTAAAGAATATCTCATTAAATTACGAAGTTGGCATTATGAAAACTTTAAAGTTCTTTCAATTTCTGTTTCTAACTGCATCGCTACTCTTTTCGATAGATTGTAAAGAAAGAGATGCTAATAATCCATTCGATACTGATTGTCCAAAAGAAGTTTTCACACCATCTAATTTTAGTGGCCAACAAAAAGGCCTAGGTATTGAATTAATCTGGCGTCAGGCGAATAAGAATATCAGTGGCTTTGTAATTAGCAGGAACGAAAACAACGGCGTTTTTATTGAAGTTGCAAGGATTGATAAAGCGGTTAGTTTGTGGAATGATAATAAAATTGTTGGAGGGACAAAGTATGGTTACAAGTTGATTGCTTATGCTGGGGCTAACCTAAGTAATTCTCAGGAAGTTTCTGTTACCACTTCTGTTTCAGTATCTACGGTAACAACAGTTTTAGCAGCCTCTAATATTACCACAAATTCTGTTGTTTTAGGAGGAAATGTTATAGACGATGGCGGTGTCCAGATTGCTGAACGGGGGATTTGCTATAACACATCCACAAATCCAACTACGGCTAATAGTAAGGTCATAATGGGAAACGGAACTGGACAATTCAGTGGTACAATCACCGGATTGACAACCAATACCAAATACTTCGCTAAAGCCTATGCTAAAAATAGTTATGGTACATCCTATGGGGCAGAAATTACATTTACAACCGCACAATTGTCAGTTGCAACTGTTACAACATCTGCAGCAACAAGTTTTGGTTTAACTACAGCAATATTAGGCGGAAATGTCACCAGCGACGGTAATAATGCAGTTACTGAAAATGGAATTTGCTATAGTTTAGCACAAAATCCAACAACAGCTAGTACCAAGATAGCAATTGGAAGCGGCACTGGAGTATTCAGCAATTTAATTACAGGACTCGCAGTAAACACAACTTACTATGTAAGAGCCTATGCCATTAACAGCCTAGGTACAGCTTATGGAAATGAGATTACATTTACAACTAGACAGATTGCTGTCCCCACTCTTACAACAACGGCAGCTACCTCAATTACTCTGACAACGGCTATCTCTGGCGGTACTATCACATCCGACGGTGGTGGATCAATTACAGAAAGGGGCGTTTGCTGGGCAACAACAGCAACCCCAACCATAACCAATTCTAAAACCTCAGACGGGCCAGTTACGGGAAGTTTTGTAAGCAACCTTACATTATTACTCCCGGGCACAACATACTATGTACGTGCTTATTCTACCAACAGTGCAGGTACTGCATACGGAAATGAGATTTCATTCACAACCAGTGCTGTATTAAGTGCTACTCTTACTACAACAGCAGTTACCTCAATTACTTTATCAACAGCAGTTTCAGGTGGAAATATAACTGCTGATGGCGGTGGAGCCATCACTGCAAAAGGTGTTTGCTGGGCAACAACAACCGGCCCGACCACAGCCAGTTCCAAGACGTCAGACGGAACAGGTACCGGCAGCTTTGTAAGCAATCTTACAGGATTACTTCCCGGTACAACATACTTCTTACGTGCGTACGCTACCAACAGTGCCGGTACTACATATGGAAACGAAGTTACATTTACTACCAGTTCTGTTGCAGTTCCTACACTTACGACTGTTGCTGTTTCTTCAGTTACTCTGACAACAGCTGTGTCGGGTGGAAATATAACAGCTGATGGCGGCGGAGCCATCACTGCAAAAGGTGTTTGCTGGTCAACAACAACCGGCCCCACCGTTACCGGCTCTAAGACCGTAGACGGAACAGGTTCAGGTAGTTTTGTAAGCAACCTTTCAGGATTACTTCCCGGTACAACATACTTCATACGTGCATATGCTACCAATAGTGCCGGAACTGCTTATGGAAACGAGGTATCATTCACTACCGGTGCCATAGCCGTTGCCACACTTACCACTTCGGCAGTTACTTCAGTTACTCTGACAACAGCTGTTTCCGGTGGAAATATTACAGCTGATGGCGGTGGATCAGTCACTGCCAGGGGCGTTTGCTGGGCAACAACAGCTATACCCACTATAGCCAATTCTAAAACCGTAGACGGGACCGGTTTAGGAAGTTTTGTAAGCAACATTACATTATTACTCCCGGGCACTACATACTATGTATGTGCTTACGCTACCAACAGCGCAGGTACTGCTTACGGGAATGTGGTCTCATTTACAACCAATCCTGTAGGAACTGCTACTCTTACAACAACTGCAGTTACTTCAATTACTTTAACTACAGCTGTTTCCGGTGGAAATATTGTCTCTGACGGTGGTGGAGCAATTACTGCAAGGGGAATTTGCTGGGCAACAACCACTGCCCCGACCATAAACGGTTCCAAAACCTCAAACGGGACAGGTACCGGAAGTTTTATAAGCAACCTGACACTATTACTGCCGGGAACAACATATTATGTCCGCGCATACGCAACCAACAGTTCAGGTACTGCTTATGGCAATGAGGTATCATTTACAACAAGCCAGATAGTGCCTGCCACACTTACAACGACTGCAATAACTGCAGTTACTTTAACAACTGCTGCTTCCGGTGGAAATATCAGTTCTGATGGTGGCGGAACCATCACCGCAAGAGGTGTTTGCTGGGCGACTACGACAGCACCGACCATTAGCAATTATATAACTTCTGATGCAACCGGGACCGGAATTTTCACAAGCAACCTCTCAGGATTGCTGCCAGGCATAACATATTATGTACGTGCATACGCTACTAACAGTGCCGGCACTGCTTATGGAAATCAGGTAAATTTTTATACTTTTCAAATTGCAGATAATGAGGGTAATTATTACAATACAGTGACCATAGGTACACAAGTATGGATGAAAGAAAACCTAAAAACAACAAAATTCAACGATAATTCTACTATTCCTCTTGTTACTGATAATACTTCATGGGGGGCATTATCCACTCCTGGTTACTGCTGGTTCAATAATGATGCTGCTACTTATAAAGCTACTTATGGAGCATTGTATAACTGGTATGTAGTTGATGCAGCAAGCAATGGTGGCAAAAATGTATGCCTTACTGGATGGCATGTTCCAAGCGATGCAGAATGGACTACTCTGACAAACTATTTGGGAGGAGAAAGTGTTGCAGGAGGCAAATTGAAAGAATCCGGTTATACTCATTGGCTAAGTCCAAATACTGGAGCTACTAACGAAAGCAGTTTTACAGCACTTCCAGGTGGCAACCGTACAGACTATGGGGTATTCAACGACATAGGTTACTTTGGTTACTGGTGGTCAACAACGCAGTACAGCAGCACATTCGCATGGCTCCGCTACCTTTTCTACAATAACTATCCAGCTACCAGAGTCAATTATAATAATAAGAGTGGGTTCTCCGTTCGGTGTTTGAAGAATTAATAGTCTAAAGGAGTTCGGGTTGCTCTCTTTTCTCATATTAACAGGCAACAAGTATCTGGTTTATTTTAAATATGCCAACCTTCCCTTTGTTGTTTAACAACTTCAATTTCAAAGATTGCTTTACCTTCTTCAAGTGTTTGCATAACTATTGATTAGGTTTAAAGGATATTATTAAAGTCATTTTTCAAATATAAAACGACATTCTTAGTTATGGATTGGTAAAGAGAAAACAAGGTAATTGAGCATTAAGAAGGATGCTTTTAAAGAACCTATTTTTAAAAAGCTACGACATCTTTATGTATCTATGCAAACTTCCCAACGCAAAACAGTTTATCACACACTGACACTTCTGTTTCAGTTTCTACTATAACAACGTATTCTTTCAGCGTGATACATATTGATTTCCCGATTTGAGTAAGATAATTTTGAGTCCAAAACGATCATATGAAAATTCAAGATTGGGACAAACGACAGGAGGAGATGTTATCCATGATAGAGCAATGGCAGGAAAGTGGCAAAACACAACAGTTATTTTGCCAGGAACATGATTTAACTTTTAAGACATTTTATAATGGCTAAGTCGTATCGTCGCAGACGTGATGGAAGCTGATTACGACTAGTTGAGGTTAGATCATGTTTACATATTTTAATCCATTACCCGGAGGTGTAATCCTACTATTACTGACAGCAATTTGGCTTTCAGCCCGAACTTCAATCACTCATCGATGCATGCCCTGTGCAAGGTCGGCATACTTTTTTCCAGAAGCATACATTCCTCCGGCGTCTTTAAATTATGAATATTATCTTCCACAGCTTTCAAAATTATTATCGTTTGTATTATAAAGTTGCCCAATTGAGTGTCTCCCCGTCTTAAACTTATATTGATCTTCTTGTGACAATTGGAATAAGAGGCACTATTTCCATGCAAACTAAGGTAGAGTATGGTATAAGACAATAATATGAGAATTCGCGAGGATGTCAATAAAAGTCGATGGTAATTCTGATCATTCTAATATATAGCGATATGACAATGAGAAGAAGAAAAGTCAGTCTTTGAATTCAAATAATTGAAAAATTATTTCCTAAATTTATAAAACAAAATTAAGTACAAGATTGAAACCTAAATAGTTAAATAATAGATATTAGCAGCGTAAGCTATTATTCTTTTCATGCTAAAGCGCTAAAAATTACTTCCCCAAGAATAATATGCGATACGCTCACAACAGACATAGGCTTTGCTTACTGTGAATGAGGTGCTTTGCGGTACTTACAGGACAGTAAAATTTAGGTTTACTTCTTTTTTTGTAACTAATCAGTGCCTAGAGTTTGGAGTGCCTAAAGTGCCTAAAGTTAATATTAATAGATTGAATTAGGTTCTTTTATAAGTGGCAATGACACTTAACGCTTCTACCACATTTTGATTATTTTTTATGGCAGTATCAATAATGGATCTCAGGATGGCGAAATTTTCAGCAGCACTCAATATTTTGAACTGCCCGGATATTTTTTGTTTTACCTTGACATTTCGTATGGCTCTTTCAGAACCATTATTATCAGGAGGTACAGCAGGATGATAGAGAAAGGTAAAGAGATGATCACGATATTTGGCAATTCACTTTTGAAAAGCAATCAGCTCCTTGTGCTTAGGCTCCAACGGTTCGGACAACAAATCATTCAGCACTTTACCCAGATCGGAGCGATTCTGATTTGGATAATAATAATCGGCAGGAGCAAATTGTTTTTTAAGTTTATGTGCTTCCTTGAGCATAGACCGGAATCTGACCGGCCAGGACACTTTGTAACGCTCCGCCAGGTATTTGGTTTCACGTTCCAGGTGCGCCGTACACATTTGATGTTTCTTCACCGGGGTTTGAAAGTGTGCTTTCCAACAATCATGAACAAGTACAGCCTCTCCATATATTCCACTCATGTTTTCATTAATAGTAGTTGTTCCCCTGTTGGCAGAAGCCGCAATATAAGTAGCATGTTCGTTTTGCCATGTCCAGAACCAATGCTTTTTCCCATTTATTTTCACACCCGTTTCATCTGTACCAATAACCCGGCTATGCAGTACTCTCTGCCTGATCATTTCATAAGCATCGACCCCTTTAGATGCCAGCCGGTTCAACAAAAAATGCAAGCCACCTTCACTTATCTGAACCGCAAAGATGTCATTCAACATTTCCTGAAGTCTTTTGAACGGAAGGTATTGTCTGACACTAAGATAACCGATGAGAGTTTCAATATTATTCCCATATCTGACAGGACTATCAACACCAACAGGAAAATCACTTTCTACCACCTTACCGCAAATACACTTGCATCGATAAACCCGGTGTTCGGTGACTACCTGTTTGATTGTGGGTATATCAATAACCTGTCGTTTCCCAAAAAACTCGAAAGGTTGATCACTCACATCTTTTCCGCATTCCGGACAAAAACACGCACGATGCTCAATAATTTCATCGGGTGTACCTGTCATCTCCAATGTTTTCCCTTCATGTCCAGGTTGTCCGCCTGCTTTACGATTACTTTTCTCCCGAAGACTGCTGGTGCGTGGTGGCCTGTTCTCATCTTTAGAAGGTGGCAAAGAGCTATTGTTACTGTCTTTTTTTGTTGTGTATCGTTCCAATTCCCGTTCAAGAACTTCAATTCTTGCAATCAACAGAGGAATTTTAGCAAGTTCCTGTGCCTGCATCAAAACGATGCGCTTCAAATCCTCGATGATTATTTGATCAGATGTTTTCATAACTTGTGCTACAAAACTAACCCTGAAATCCAATATATCAAAGAACGTAATCGCTTAGTTATCAACTCCAAAAAACATATTTGTTGATATGTGCCCGATTTCTAAAAATGTCAACCTTATAAAAAACAAAAATGTTTATTGCGTCAACCATATTGTTAATAACACCTCAATTTTTAACTTTAGTCACTTTAAACTCTAGCTCACTTTAAGTACTGATTAGTAACCTTTTTTTTATTATTTTGATCCTAATATGACGATAAAACAAAAACTTCTTCCATAGCTGGCAATTTGGTCAAAAGGAAAATTAACTGGATGAAAAGGTATCAGGCTCAATTACTGATTACTTTGCATCAACAGAACCAGATAGAAGAATACCTGTTGGAGTTCAATAAAGAAACAACGAAGGTTCTTAGCGGCTTGTTAACATTTACCCACGATTGGAACACCTGGGAAAAGATAATGTGGCTAGTATTCCTGAATAAACAAAGATAGCCTGAAGATATGCAAGGGTATGATGAAGGAGATAAGAAGTAATCTGGACCTAACACTGAAGCTGATTAAAAATCTAATAAAGGTTCATGACAAGATATTCATTAAGAGGTAAATAGTCTCAATTATATCATCCATTCAGATGACATCAGTGGCACAAGAAGCGAAAAATTATTCATTTCGTATCAAGCAATATAGTTCATGAAATATTCTACCTGTAACATCATTTTTTGTGCCGTATCAAAATACGTTGATGATAAAACATATACAAAAGTAAGGCGCCAGGTTGGTAAATAGTTTCCCCAGTAAAACAGGGCATTCATTAGTATTATTAAACAACATTATTATTTTGAACGGATGAAGGACAAACCGGTTTTCTGGCAACCCATCTGGATTTATAATTACCTGAAATATGATTGGGATAATCATAAATTCAGAAGATCAGCAAGGCTTTTAGTTAAATATGAAAAAGAAATTATAATACCCTCTGAAAGGGCTTTTAAGGAATTGACTAGGATACTCTGAAAATAGCTATTGGTTGTAACTATTTCAATATTAATCTGGGCTAGGGTTTGTCGAAAACTGTTTATATTCCCAGATGCACGAAAAATATATTTTGTAAATACCAATTTTATTACAATAATCATTAAAAACCCTATAAATTTTATAAAATATTACTAATTTTAGTAACCTGTTTTTTCTAAATCATTACTAATTAGATGATAATATGAAAGTCTCGAAATTATTCCGGATTTTGCTACTTACAACATTCATCCCGTTCTTAATAACCTGTATTAAAGAAAGGAAAGCTAATAATCCCTTTGATGCGGATTGTCCCAAAGAAATTTTTACTCCTTCTGATTTCGTTGCAGAACAGCAAGGGCCTTCCATAAAACTTACATGGTCGCAGGCAACTGCCACAATAAGTGGATTTGTAATAAACAGGAATGAAAATGACGGTACGATGACAGAATTGGCCAGGACAGATAAAGCTGTTACCTCGTGGAATGATAACAAAATTGTCGGCGGCACGAAATATGGGTACCAACTATATGCTTTTGCCGGGGCAAATCTGAGTAATGCCAAGGAAGCTGCTGTTACAACATCTGCGTCTGTTGCAACAGTCACAACTTTGTCAGCAGCATCCGGAATAACTTCAAATTCAGCAGTGATGGGTGGCAATATTGCAAGCGACGGAGGAGCCGCTGTTACCGAACGTGGAATTTGTTACGGCACTTCAGCAAATCCAACAACAGCTAATAATAAGGCTACAATGGGAAATGGATCCGGACCATTCAGCAGTACAGTCACCGGACTAACAGCGAATACTAAATATTACGCTAAAGCTTATGCCATAAATAGTTATGGTACAACTTATGGGGCAGAAATTAATTTAACTACTCTGCAGGTGTTGCCGGCTACAGTCAGTACAGCTGCTGCAGCAAGCATCTTAGTTACAAGTGCAATATTGGGCGGAAATGTTACCAGCGATGGCAATAATACAGTTACCGAAAATGGTGTTTGTTACAGCTTAACCCAAAATCCTACGACTGCCAATAATAAAATAGCAATAGGCAGCGGAACAGGAGCATTCAGCAATACAGTTACGGGGTTGACAGCAGGTACATCATATTATGTAAAAGCTTATGCAATCAATGGACAGGGAACAGCTTACGGGACACAGATTAATTTTACTACTACCATCCTGATGGTACCGACAGTAACAACTACGGCAGCTTCAAATATTGGTTCGGTAAGCGTTGTCCTGGGAGGAAACGTAACGAGCGATGGCTCAGTCGCTGTGACTGAACGTGGAATATGTTATAGTATCACTCAAAATCCAACTACCAGCAATACAAAACTAGCAATTGGAAGCGGAACAGGAGCATTCAGTAACACAATAACCGGTCTAACCCAAATTACAACTTATTATGCAAGAGCCTATGCAATTAACAGTATTGGAACTTCTTATGGAGCGCAAGTAACATTTACAACAGTCCAGGTAAATCTTCCGACTGTAACTACAGCGGATGCATCTAGTGTCGCATCCACCAGCGCTGCACTTGGAGGAAATGTTACAAGTGATGGCAACTCTACTGCAACTGAACGCGGAATTTGTTACAGCCTGACTCAAAATCCGACAACAGCAGATACCAAAGTTGCAATAGGAAATGGCATCGGAGCATTCAGCAATGTAATTACCGGACTGGCTCAAAATACAACTTTTTATGTAAGAGCCTATGCTATTAACAGTCTGGGTACAGCGTATGGAAATGAAGTGAACTTTAAAACCGGCACTTCCATCTCTCTTGCCTCCATATCAACACTTGCTCCATCCGGCTTTACCATAAACAGCGCTTTGGTAGGAGGAAATATTACCAACGACGGAAATGCCGCTGTTACAGAACGTGGTATTTGTTACGCGACAGTCGCTGCTCCGACCACTAATAGTTCCAAAGTTGCAATCGGCAGTGGAACGGGGACTTTTACAACTACTATTACAGGCTTATTGACCAATACAACATATTACGTCAGAGCTTATGCAATAAATATCCAAGGAACAGCATATGGTAACGAAGTTAATTTTAAGATCGCACCGGCCACTTTAAATACAAGTGCTGCAGCTAGCATCACTATGAGTACGGCAATTCTTGGTGGAGAAGTTACCAGCGATGGCAATATTGCCGTGACTGAGCGTGGCATTTGCTATGCTACGACACAAAGTCCGAATGTCAGCAACAATAAAGTGACCATGGGAAGCGGAACTGGAATCTTTAACAATACAGTCACAGGCCTGGTAAACAATGTTTTATATTATGTAAGGTCATATGCAATAAATGGGGCAGGAACTTCTTATGGAAACCAGATCAGTTTTACTACTCTGGCCTCAGTTAATGTCCCTACCATTACGACTATTGCAGTAACCAATATTGCACAAACAGTTGCAACAACCGGAGGCAACATTACTACTGATGGCGGCGGTCCGGTCACTACCAGGGGTGTTTGTTATAGCATAGCCCAAAGCCCTACTCTGGCTAATAGTTTTACAACCGACGGAGCCGGCTCCGGACAATTTACCAGCCCACTTACAAATCTGTTGCCCGGGACAACTTATTACGTCAGGGCATATGCTACAAACGGTGCCGGAACAAGTTACGGAGCCCAAGTATCATTCATCACATTAGAAAGTGTACCAATAGTAACCACTAAGGACATTACAAATATTTCTGCAATGGGAGCGATTTCAGGTGGTATAATTACATCGACTGGCGGCGGTACAATTTCTGATAAAGGCATCTGCTGGGGGGAGGTGGCAAACCCAACATTAATTGACAATGTAATTAAAAGTGGTACCGGTCCATCTCAATTCAGTAGCTCAATTGTCAACGCTACTCCTAATACTTTATATTATGTGCGTTCGTATGCAACAAATGAGATTGGTACCAGTTACGGAGATCAAAAATCGTTTACAGCGCTCAATGCAATCTTTTTTGATTTTGAATCAGGCCTGATGCCGGTTGGATTCAATGGACAATGGTATTTAGTAAATAGTGGCTTTAGTAGCAATTATTCAATTCGATCTCTTTACTCTTTAAGTTCTATTTTTACAATGTCCTCAACATTTACCAACACTGGTGTTATTAGGTTTTCGTACAAACTATCTGATTATGGTTGTGGCGCAACAAGCATTTTCCCATCTATTAAGTTTTACATTGACGATGTTGAACAGAGTAACTATGCCGGTGATGCTAATCAAAATTGGCTTAACGCAGCAGTAAGTGTTCCATCAGGAACTCATGTTTTCAAGTGGCTTTTTACACCAGGGCACTATGCTGGCGATCCATATTGTGGTAACGGCAAGGATATGGGTACTGGTTTCGTGGACAATATTTATTTAATTTATTAATATTTCATATAAAGTTTTTTCTCCTTATAAAATTGTAATGTTCAAATAGATATATTATACCTTTCAACTCAATATTTAAACGCATAAATTGAAGAAATACTGTATGCCAATTTTTTATACATTATTTCTATTATTTACTTATTGCGAAAAAAGAGTGTGGAATATTACTTTTGACAAGACATATCCAAAAAATGTTGCATTGGCTAATTCTGGAACCGCTACAACTGCCATCACTGTAGGTTCTTATAATGATATAACTCAACATCCTGTGTATGCCATTCATAGAGATAGAATCTCATATTGGGCTAGCAATTGGAGTTTGCCTGGATGGGTACAGGTTGAATATAATAAAATACATTCTATTTCGAAAGTAGGAGTATGGTGGAGCGGATGTCAACATTCATTTACAATCAGTTTGTCATTAGATGCTGAGAACTGGACAATTGTAGTTCCTTCAAGACTTTCAGGTTATAATCAAGAAGCCCAGTTCATGAACTTTACGATATTTCACCAATGAAAGCAAAATATATTAAGTGTAATTTTACGACTACAAAAGCTCCATTTAGTTGGATTTTTCAATCAATTTTGAATGAATTGGAAGCTTATGGTGACTAATCTAGTAAATCTGGCTAAACTCTGCTTATTCTAGCACTTTACGGCTATGTGAAATCAGGATCCTTCATCCCACGGTTTATATATGATAGTTGAAGCAGACGAAGAGTTATGCTGTCATGCAGTTTTTTGCTGATAATTGTCTTGCAATGTTTCTCTAATGCCGGATAATCTTTTTTTATCCTGTATTGAATTGCCTGTGCATTTAAAATTTTTGTTTTCAGATCATTAGGGTATGCTTCAATATTTATACTATAAAGAAACCTTTCTTCTTCTGCACTTATTAAAACTTCCATACTTTGTTTTGTGATAATCAGATTAATACGCGCATTGGAAATATCTTCAAATGTATTATTTCTAATAATCTGTTCAAAACAATCTGCAGCTTTGCGATATTGGCGGGTAAGGAAATACACTGTACCGATTCCTCCAATCACATCCTGGTTCTCAGGACGAATCGTT
>Ga0182021_10009013_pt1 | contig 11809 bp, 21 predicted proteins | sample 612E3MmetaG_FD_120493 | JGI IMG/M metagenome (GOLD analysis project Ga0182021, IMG submission 120493) | Permafrost microbial communities from Stordalen Mire, Sweden - 612E3M metaG (Illumina Assembly) | ecosystem: Environmental > Terrestrial > Soil > Wetlands > Permafrost | place: Sweden...
CAGGAAGGTTTACCTCAGCTAAATAAAAATGAAAGGTCAATATTTTTGAAAGAGCATTCAGAATTCTTGAATAATCTTGAGATTGAATATAATAATTAAAATCGTAAAGAATTTATAAGTTTATTGTTTTTATCCTCTCATGTCTTGCATAACAAATTCTGCTTTAGCGAATATTTCTTTTCCTCTGAATATTTTATACATCCCAATAAATCTGCCATTGCAGAAACCGCTCACAATTGAATCTACTTTCCATCCCTCGTCTTTTATTACATCTTTTTTATGAAGGGGTTTACCTGTCAAGATGTGTTTTAAATCATCATCCCTCATTTCCAAAGAAGGGTATACATTTCCAACTATCTCTGCAGGAATCAATATCTTTCTTAGAAATTTATCGTTTCCATTATGAAATTCATCAACTGCCTTTTCAAAATCATAAAGGTTAACTGAAGGATATTCTTTGTCTTCTTCATTGAATATTCCTGCTGAAATTCTTCTTAACTCCAGCATATGAGCTCCAATTTTTATCTCAGCACCTAAATCATCGATTAACTTTCTTATGTAAGTTCCTCCTTCGCATTTTACCTTGAAGAGTATATCTTTATCATTTTTTTCAAGCAATTCAAAAGAATATATTTCTCTTTCCCTGTTTTGTCTTTTAACTCTAGATTTTACAGGAGGCATTTGTATTATTTTTCCTATGAATTTTTCTTCTATTGCCTTCTTTATTTCTTCAATGTTCATATTATCATGTATTCTCATAACTCCAACGTATTCTTTGTCTTCTCCAAGAAAATATCCTGTGAGTTTGCAGGCTCTGTTAAGTGCTACAGGCAAAACTCCTGTTACTTTTGGGTCAAGAGTTCCAAAATGGGAAGTCTTTCTAAGGTTTAGTTTCTTGCATACGAATTCAGAAACGCTGAAACTCGTAGGTCCTGAGGACTTGTCTATATTTATTATTCCAAATTCAAGCAGTTCGTATGTTGTTTTCTTTTGCTTTATCTCTTCAATGTTCATATAACCTTAAAAGTTCCTTAATTTAAAAGATTAATTCATTTGTTTTAAGTATATATTGCAATATATATGTTGTAGAATATAGTTTATATTTATTAATTTTCCTTTAGTGCATCCAAAAATTCGTAGGCATCATTTTTTAGTGCCATTTCTTTAATGTATTCAATATAATCTTTATCTAAGTTATTCCTTCTTCTATCTAGATATCTATTAAATGTAAAAAATTTCTGAATCTTTAACTCTCTTTTAATCATCTTATCTTCTACTATTGGCAGATAATTATCTGAATTATTAATTTTTTCAGTTTCTATTGATAATTTAATCTTTTTCAAGCAATTTTCACTAAGAATTTCATACAAATAATTCCATTCTTTAGCCATTTGTTCATAATCTGCTTTTGACACAGATCCTTCGAGAGCAATATCATCCTCTTTCATTAATCTATTTAGGATGCCAATTCTTACATTATTTACTTCTATTTTTAAGGATAATTCATCCAAGCTTTTCAGTGCCTTCTCTCTTTCTTCTCCAATCAAAGGAGGCCTAGCTTTAGCTTCTTTTAATCTCTCTGATAAACTTTCAGATTCCATGACTTTTTTATAAAATGGATATATTTAAGATTATATGTTCCCTTTCAAATAAGCTTTCCTCTTTTCTTCAGGGAATTTCTCAATTGCATATCTAAGCATTGTTCTTGGCATTGTTTTGTATCTTTCTTTAAGGAAAATTTCAAGAACTTCCATATTTCTCTTTCCAACTTCTCTTAACATCCATCCGACTGCCTTGTGAATTAAATCATGTTCGTCTTTTATGAGCATATCTGAAATTGCAAGGGTCTCTCCGAAAATTCTTTTTTTTATGAAAGCAGCTGTTGATATTATTGCAATTCTTCTCTCCCATATGCTTTTTGACCTTGCAAGGAACTTTAGAATCTCTGTTCCTTCTATGCTGCAGAAATCTCCTACAATTTGCGATGCGGAAAGATCAACTAAATCCCAATTATTTATTCTTGAAGTATTTTTTAGATAAAATTCAAATATTTGTCTTTGTTTTAATTTATCTTTCTTTGATTTTTTATACATCTCAACAAGAATGAGAAGTGCTATCATTCTTTCCTCGTGGAATTTGCTGTTTAATAGTTCTTGAATATCTTTAAGTGTTGCCTGATTCCAGTATTTTTTAACAATAATTCTTACCTGAGGCATTTTTATTCCATGAAATATATCTCCCTCCCCATATTCTCCCTTTTTAGTTTTGAAGAATCTCTGAAGATTTTTTGAATTCACCTCATTTTTTTCAGCGTTTATATCGTTAAATAATTCGTTTAACATTTAATGTTGTAACAATCCTCTTTTTATATAATTATTTGTAATTAGTTATTTCTTAATTAAACTAGAATGTATGCCTCCCGCGAATTCTTTTGATTTATAATATTCTACTTTTAATTCATCTTTTTTTAGAAATTCCTTTAACTTTCTTATAAAATCTGATTCCTGATCATATCCTATAACAATTATATTTGGATTGATTTTCCTAATTAACTTGAGGTTTTGTTCTTCATTATCCGATACAGCTATTATTCTATCTGCTAATCCTAATTTCCTTAAATTAATAGCTCTAGTTTCTTGATTGTTCTTGGGATATCTTCCTTTATTTTCATAGACCAATTTGTCGCTAACAACATTGACTATAAGAAAATCTCCATGCGTCTTGGCATCTTTTAAAAATTCTTCATGTCCTTTGTGCAATATATCAAATGTTCCAAAACATAATACTTTTTTCATATATTTAAGAATTAAACGAATATTATAATTATTTCTGCAGTGATACTCTCATAGGCTGTGTTGCTTTCTTTGGCTTTTCAGTCTGATGCTTTGCCTGTTTAGCCTGTGTTTTTTCAAACTGTTGATTAGCTTCTGCACTTGTTTTTTCTTTTTCAGCCGCTTCTTCTTTATCATCCAATCCATTTTTATCCTTGTCTTTGTCTTCAGCTGGCTTCTGTAAAGTTTCTTTAGCTTTCTGCATCATTGATTTCTTCTTGTCAATAGATTCAAGAGCTTCTTTTCCTCTTTTCTCTTCTCTCAATTTCTTAAACTTAAGATTATTAGGATAATCAACTAATTCAACTATTACATCTTCCCCTCTTCTTGTAGCTTTGACTTTTATTTTGTGAGGGTGTTTTCTTATTCCCTTAGCCCACATATACTGATTTAAATCCTTGTCAATTTTTATTCTGTTTAAATCTCTGTTTTCAACTTTCATGTGCCTAGCTAAAAATTCCTTTATTGTTTTTATTGCCTTAGGAGTTTTCTTGTATCTGGGTACTGGTCTGCTTTTCTCTCTAAGTGGAATTATGTATTCTCTTACAATTTCAGTGCTTGTTGTTTTTGCTTTTTTTTCTGCCATTTTAATTTTCTATAGGTTTTACATGCTTGGTTCTTTTCATTGTTTTTATTCTGTTTTCTAAGCCTTCTGGTAAATCGTCCGCATCGAAACATATACATCCCAACCCCATTTCGAACATTGATTTTATTATCTTCATGGTTTCAGGAGTATCTTTTCCATAAGTATTAAGATTTATTTTTAATTTGTGAATATCTGTTCTGTAGTTTATGTGCATGATTGCATGTCCTTGTGGACCCTTGAAGAACATATTTTCTTTGTATGTTTTATATCCTGGAGTGGTTTCAAGGAACATCTTTTGCGGGGGAGTCATAGCGCCTCTTCTTTCCCAATTGCATTCCTTTAAATCTAAACTCGGAAAATCTAGTTTGCCATAAATTACAAATGTTTTATGCGCTGCTTCTTGGTCTGGAGAATATTCTGGTGTAGCTGCGTTTACATCCATTCCTTTATGAATATGATGTATCTTGTAGTCTGGGTTTTCTGTCATTACCATTTTATTTTTATCCGAAGTGCGATTTTCTCCTTTTGTATGGTTTAACATGAAGTTTAGTTCTTCTCCAAGAACGTTTGTGTTTTGTCATAGCTGAAGGATGCACTCTCTTTCCAGGCCCGTATTTTTTAAGTACAGCCCATATTGGAGCCCACTTAGTTTGTCTTCCCTTCTTTGCAAGAATTTCCTTTTTATTTTTATTTTTTATAGGCATTGTCTTCCCTCCAATGTTAATCCTGCAGCTTCAAGTTTTTCTTTTATATCATTTTCGTGTTTTGCAGGAATGCTTATATCAGTTTTTCTATATCCAGAGAAAATATAAGAAGTACTTCCGTTTGTTCCGATCATTGTTCTGTTGCCTTCTCCCACCCTTTCAGGATTAGTATATTCTCCAGGAAATGCAATTCTTAAACGTTCATAAAAATCTCCAGAATTATTGCAAGTTATAGCAGAGGTTCCATTCAATAATTTATAATTGACAAGATTTAGGTTTACTCTTCCAATACTTTGTTCTTTTTTATTTTTCATTTTATTTCCTCCATGAATTTCTTTCCTTTATCTGTTAATATTCTTCCAGGTTTCTTACTCTTCACTCCTCTTATTGGTTTTTGAATTTCTGTCAATCCTGCTTTATCTGCCTGTTGTAATATTACTCTTATTATTTTTCCGGAGCCTTTTACAAATGCTTCTGGCTTGAATCCTCTGTTCTTTTTTGAACCATACTTGGTCCTTAATCTCTGAACACCTACTGAACCTGTTTTGTATATATTTCTTAAAACAGAAGCAGATCTTTTGTACCAGAAATCTTCATCGTCAATTGGTCTTTCTTTTGAAGGCCCTGATTTTACAAACTTTGTCCATTCTGGTTCCACAAATTCTGGAACTTTCTTCAAAGCTTCAGCTAGTTTTAGATTATATGCCTGAGCATTTATTTCATATACTGAATTTGTCATTTTTACTTTCCTTGATTTATAGGCTTGTCTTTCGACAATAGATTAACCCTTTGAGTTATTTACCTAAAAATATGATTAAAATATGGTTTATAAAGTATTTGGTTGCAGCTTGTAAACCTATTCAGATTCAATTTTGTCGTCAACTCTCATATCCTTTCTCCACTTCTTAACAACTATAGTGTATCCTATTATTCTCGATGTATAATGGCTTCCAAGCTTTTCAAGAATTTGCTCGTTTATCTTCTTTAGTTCTTCCCTGTCTCTGCAGCAGCTTTTCAAAACAGATATCTTAACATTTTTGCAAGTGTCAAAATGATGCTTTAGATTTATTATTAAACTATCTGTAAGTCCATTCTTTCCAAGTTGTATTTGTCTTATTGTTGGCATTTTAATTTATATTGGTTGAAAGCATAATCCTCTCTTTATTTTCTTGCATTTCTTTATATTTCTTAACATCGTAGCCTTTTCCTTCAAAATATTCAATAATCCTCTTGCTTGCTCCAAGATCTTCTGCAGTCTTTATAGAATTCATCAATTTATCAAAATCTGCATTGAGTATTATTTCTTTCATTAATTGATCGTCCATTTCTCTATATCCTGCTTCTTTACTTTAATTAATTTTGGTTTTGACTTTAATCCCCACGTTCCGCTTTTCATAATTTTTTCTTTGTAAACATCTTTCCCTGTAAATGCATTAACCACGACATCTCCCTTATTATCTCTCCAGTCATGACTTTTTGCGGCACATATAACTGCAGATTCTTTTATTTCATCTTTTGTGGGATTAATATTACTTATAACACAAAATGGGCTTCCAGGCTTTGCAGTATGAAGAATTGTATTTGATTTTCCTTGGTAAGAATCCACAAGTTCATCATTATTTTCAGAGTTCTTTCCAAGAAATATGACTGTTCCTGATTGCAATGTGTATTCTCTAGGTTTCATACTTCTATTAATGCAATAATCTTTAAAAAACCTGTTGATAACTAATTTACATGTCAAAGAAAAAATTTTATGAAATTATTCAAGGTAAGGATTATACTAAGGAAGAAATTGAAAAATTAGCTTTCAGAATGGACTTTAGGGGTCCCCAATATAATGTAATTTTTGGAAATAAATATAAAAATTTGATGGACGCTGTAAAAAATGGAGATTTTATATTAAAGAGCTTTACTCCCGTTGAGCAAGAGATAAAGAATGTTGAGGTAAAGAAAAATCTCCTCAATAGACTTTTCTACAATCATAAAACTATTTAATTTTTGATATTTCTAATTCTTCTTTATTAACCAATCGTTAACAATTTTAAGACATTTCTTTTGATTTGGCCATGTTAATATCTTATAAGCTTCTTTAAAAGGAAGAATTTTATATCCATTATGTTCATGCGAATCAAGTTTTAATTTTCCATTTCCTTTCTCAATCTGCAAGGCGAATAAATGATATGTCTGTCCAATTTTATCTGGTCTGTCCCATAGTTTCTTAGGATAAAGATAAATGCCTTTTTCTTTGAAACGCTTTACTTTAAGAACTTTTAATCCAGTTTCTTCATGAACTTCCCTCTTTGCACCCATTCTTTTTGTTTCAAACATTTCAATTTTGCCTTTTGGGAATTCCCATCCTTTCCAATGCTTGTATCTTTTGAGAATTATGTATTCAATTTTTCCATCTTTATTTTTACAGTATGCAACACCAAATATTGCTCTTCTGTATTTTTTATTTCTTTTCTCCACTTATTCCCCCCAATTTTCAAGAGCTCTCTTTAATTCTTCGTGAGTCTTTGAATATTCTTTGAGTGATTTATTTTGCATTACAGCATCTATAGATTGTCTCATTGCTTTTGCTCCTGCAATAGTTCCATCTGGATGCCCATGAACTCCTCCTCCAGCTTGAATCAAAATATTGTTTCCCATTGCCTTTAGCATTTTAGGAACAATCCCTGGATAAACTCCTCCAGAGGCAACTCCCAAAACCGGTTTTATGTTGTACCATTTTTGTTCAAGGTTTTTTTTGGTCTGAGGAGTGAATTGTGTTTCAATTTCTTCTTCAATGTGTTGTGTTTCACTTTTATTTCCAGTCATCTTTCCATATATTGTTCCAATGTGCAATGTATCTACTCCAATCATTCTTGCAAATTCAGCAATAACTTCCATAGACATTCCATGAGTTGCAATTCTGTCGAACATTGCATGTCCTGCTCTGTGTGCATGAATAGGAAGTTTTGTATAATTTCTTGCAGTCTGAAGAGCACTCCATCCAAGAGTAAGAATGTCAAGCATTATGTAATTTCCTCCATTTTTTTCCACAAATTTTATTCTTTTCTTCATTTCCTCAGTTTCTGCTGTGCAATTTATGAGATAAACTTTTTTCTCTCCAGTTTTTTTCTCAGCTTCTTTACAAGCTTTTATAGTCAGAAGGAATCTTTTCTTGAAATTATTAAAATTCTGGCTTGTTAAATTTTCATCATCCTTTACAACATCGCATCCACCTATCCATGCTTCATAAGCAACTTTCGCATGTTCTTTCTCATCTAATCCTACCTTTGGTTTTACTATAGTTCCAAGAAGAGGTCTTTTAGGAATTTTCATTATTTTTCTCAATCCTTCTATTCCATATTTTGGACCTTTGAAACTTTCTAGCATCTTTTTGGGTATTCTCAAATCTTCCCAGAGTAAACCTTTTACAGATTTCATTCCGTATATATTTCCTCCCACACTTGAGAGAATTTCGGGAACATTTCCAAGTTCAAACAAATCAAGAGGATAAGCTATTCTCACTCTCTTCTCTTTTTCATTTATGTAATATATTTTTGGAGATAGCTTCTTTGCTATGCTCTCTTTCATAGTTCCTATATCTGTCCATGTTCCTATGGAACTTTCTCCAGCAATATCTTCAGAAACTTTTCTTATATTAAGACCTTTTGCAGGAGTTATTTTATACTGACATATAACATCTGTATTCTTTGGTTTGTATTTTAAATCTATAAATTTGTTTTGCATTTTTACACTCTTTTAATTAATATAATCTTATTTGGTTAAACTTGTTTTTAAAATTATTCTTCTAAATATCTTGTGCAATTAACTCTTTCTAACTTTAGGTTTAACTTCAATTAACTTTGTAATCTTGTTTTTTAATTCTTCTGCCTTGTCTACCCCATAGAAACCTTCAATTTTTCCTAAAAGAACTCCTTTGTCAAATACAAGAAGAGAAGGGAGTTTTGATATTGAATATTCTTTTAAAAGATTTGTATTCTTTATTTCAACTTTTTTAAAAAAAATGTTTTTGTTTGGGATTAATCTCCTTATATTATTTGATCTTAAAAGACATTCAATTGTATCTTTGCTAAAGAATTCAACTAAATTCTTATTATTTGAGTTTGTTATAAAATCTCTGAATTCATTTTCTTCCAAAAGACTATCTGGGTCTATTGGCTGTGCCCCATATTTATCAACAAATAAATCTGATGCTTTTCTTGGATCCTCTTTTATCTCCTTTTCAATTCTCTTATATTCTGTATCATTTTTTGCCACATGAATTGCATTTGAAGGGCATTCTCCAACGCATTTCATGCAGGAAGTGCATTTTGAGTTGTCAATTAATATCTTTTTATTTTTCTCGTCCCAGCTAAGAGCACCAGTTGGACAAGCATTAATCCCACCACATTCTTTTGCATTGTCACAAATCTTTAAATTTATAAGTACTGCCATTTTCTTTTTTATTAATATATTAAATTTTTAGGATTTTTTTAAATTAACTTCTCATTTGCCACAATAAGTTAATTTCCATCTTCTATTATGAAATGCCTGACATTCTTTGCAATTAGAATGTCTTGGACAATTTAGTTTAGGACATCTACATTTCTTGTTAAAAGTTTCATCAATTTTCTCTTCTTTTTCAAAAAAAGGATATTCTTCTGCTTCCATAATTTGTTTCTCCTATATAACTTCTAAATCAAAATAATCTTTAATATGACCTGCTGGATAATCGCTACATTGAACTTCTACGGTAAATCTTTGTACACAAGGTTGAATATTTTTTGGAACATTTATTCTTATTAAAGCATATCCAATCCCATTTTCTACACTTTCAAAAGAAACTATTCTAATACCTGTATTTACATCATAGCCCACATTATTCCATCCTTTATTTATGCAATACCCTGCCTGATTTACAGCTTGAACATTATATTTGCATCCTTCATTTGTTAATCCCCATGCTTCTGTATCATTTGGAGCGAATGCTATGGCAATACCAAAATTCTCTGTTCCACTTTGAGCAGTTAAAGTTGCATGTTTCTCCTGCCCAAGAATTATATATTTTGATATATCAATATGTTTTACATCAGAAGCTCTATTAATCTGTTTTGTTAAAATTAAACCTAATAAAGATACAACAACTATTACTGTAATTAATATTACTCTAATTATTTTTCTAGTTTTTTCTTTCATTTTACATCCCCTCCTTTTTTATTTCCCAACCATTTGCAGTATCATTTACAACAAAACCAAGTTTCTTTATTTTATCTCGCATTTCATCAGATTTTTTCCAGTTCTTTTCTTTTCTTGCTTTTTCTCTTTCTTCTGCGAGCTTCTTAACTTCCTCTGGAATATCAACTTTTTCTTTTTCAAGAAGTTTCAGTCCAAAAACTTTGTCAATCTCTTCAATTGTTTTGTATTTTCCATTTGCTTTTTCATCTCTTACTAATTTCCATAAAACCTGAAGAGCTTTTGGTGTATTCAAATCATCATTCATTTCTTTTACGAATTTTTCTACATATTCTTTATTTGTTTTTTTATCATCTTCAATTGTCTCACATATGTTCTTTAGACGTCTGTATGAAATCTGTGAACTTTTCAAAATATCCAAAGAGAAATCAATTGGTTTTCTATAACTTCCAGATAATATAAAATATCTATAAACAAGAGGTTCGAATCCTTTCTCTTCTAATTCTGAAATTGTAAACAATCCTCCTTTGGACTTTGAGACTTTTTCTCCCTTGAATGTAAGGAAGTTTTCATGTGCCCAATAATTAACAAACTTCTTTCCTGTTGCACATTCGCTCTGAGCTATTTCATTTGTATGGTGAATTGGAATATGGTCTACTCCACCAGTATGTATGTCAAATGTTTCTCCTAAATATTTCATTGACATAGCAGAACATTCTATATGCCATCCTGGAAAACCTTTTCCCCATGGAGAATCCCATTCCTGTTGTCTTTTTCCATATTCTTCTGAAAATTTCCAGAGTGCAAAGTCTGTTTTATTTTTTTTATCTCTCATATCAATTCTCTGTCCTGCTTTTAATCCTTCAATATTTAGTTTGGCAAGTTTTCCATAATTCTTGAATTTAGAAGTATCAAAATATATTCCATCAGAAGTTTTGTATGTAAAACCTTTTTCTTCCAGCCTTTTTATAAGTGCAATTTGCTCTTTAATATGTTCTGTAGCCTTACACCAAATTGCAGGCTCCTGTATGTTTAATTTTTTTAAATCGTCCAAGAATAAATCAAAATAAACTTTTGCAATGTCCTGAGCACTCTTTCCTTCTTTTGCAGCTGCTTTTTCCATCTTATCTTCTCCTTCATCTGCATCGCTTGTTAAATGTCCTACATCCGTGACATTAATCACTTGCTTTACTTTGTAATCATTATACTCTAAAGTTCTTCTAAGAATATCTGCAAAGATGTATGCTTTCAAATTGCCTATATGCTGGTACCAATAAACAGTTGGTCCACAAGTGTACATGCCAGCTTCTCCTTTCTTTATTGGTTTGAATATTTCCTTCTTCCTTGTCAAAGTATTGTACAATTTTAATACCATTAACTATCTAACAAAACAGAGTTTAAAAAATTAGTTTATTTTGATATAATCTTAACATCTACCTGTACATATTCATATGGTCCTACTAATCCAACTTTATTTACAGTCAAGGTGTATCTTACTGTACATGGAGGAGCACTTTCTGGAACAGCGAACTTTACTATTATAGGACTAGACATAATATTTCCTGCAGATATTGGTATTCCAGTTCCAGTTCCACCAAGAGAGATATATTTGTTTGCTTCACTTAATGGAAGATTGCAACCTGAAGACACAGAAGAAGCAACTACAACATATGAGAAAGAACCTAAAGTATTATCTAAATTTCTAACCGAGAATGCAAAACCCGCATCCTCCCCGCCTTTCTTGATTGAAATAGTATTTCCTGGGTAAAGAACAATTTTTTTCAAATCATCTTTAGCGAACATAGTTGAGATTTGATTCTTTACTCCTTCATCAATGCTATCTATATTTTCCTTGCTGCTTTTAAAAATAGTTTGTGTCAAAATTAATCCAAGAACTAATGCAGACATTAAAAGAACTATTGTAACAATTGTTCCAACTGTCATCTCCATTGCTGCAATTTTATTCTTTCTTCTTGTCTCTTTTAAACCTCTCATATCTTTCATCTTCTTATGCTACTCCTCCAGACTTTATAAATGCATACACGCTAAATGCAATTAATATAATACTTATAATTGTTGTGACTATACTTAAAACTTTCGTTGACTTCTTGAATGAACCTAATTTCTTGCTTTTTACAAGTCCCATAACTCCAAATATCAATGCAAGAAGAGGTATAATTACTCCTAACAAAAGTGCAGCAACTAATGGTTGAAATAACCTGAGAATAATATAAGCAAAAGGTATGAAAAGTGCAAGAACTAAACCGACGACGCTTAATACATATGCATTAACACTTCGTGAATCCTGTTGTATCATCTTCCTCTTTTTATTCTCCACTTTAACTATATTTTTTTATTTTATAAATGTTTTGAAACTGTTTTCGAAACGGGAAATGGGACCTCCGGGAGTCGAACCCGGCACACCATGATCTTCAGTCATGTGCTCTCCCGCTGAGCTAAGATCCCAATTTAAATTAATGTTTAGCACTTTTAAATGTTTAGAAATA
>Ga0182021_10009015_pt1 | contig 11808 bp, 11 predicted proteins | sample 612E3MmetaG_FD_120493 | JGI IMG/M metagenome (GOLD analysis project Ga0182021, IMG submission 120493) | Permafrost microbial communities from Stordalen Mire, Sweden - 612E3M metaG (Illumina Assembly) | ecosystem: Environmental > Terrestrial > Soil > Wetlands > Permafrost | place: Sweden...
GATGAGGACGTCATCGATATGGCAACAGCGGTCAGTGGCAGCGGCCCTGCCTACCTGTTTCTCTTTGTGGAATCGATGGTCGATGCTGCTGTAAAAATAGGTTTACCGCGTGAAATGGCCAAAGAAATGGTCGTCGGCACAGTGCTAGGCTCTGGTCATCTCATCACTCATTCAGGTAAAGAACCGGCAGACCTGCGCCGTAGTGTAACCTCGCCGGGTGGCACTACCGCAGAAGCCATCCGTAAATTTGAAGAGGGTGGCTTCTCCGAATTGATATATCAGGCTATTAAAGCCGCCTACGATAAAGCTCAAAAACTGGGTAAAAGCTAGAAATACAATTTTCCCTTTTTAGTCAAGCGCAGGTCTATTCAGGCTGGGGTATTAATAATTCTCTCTTAATCTCCCCCGTATTATTTAATATCATTCGTTATCCGGAATGAACCAATACGGGGCTAAGCCTTACAAAGGAGAGAAAATACACGTTCTTCCTCCCTTCTCTAGGACAAGGTCCCGTGTACCCCCACGGGAGGGAATGAGGGGAGAATTTAAAAAACTATATCGCTTCAGGAAAACCAGAACAGAACGACAAAGAGCCATTACATATCCTTCCGTGTTAAGGTTCGCAATGGCTTTTGTATTTTAATAAAACCGCTTTAGAATTAATCCGGACTATCTTTACGGATGAAGTTTTTTAAACTTCGCCATGAGCTGTTCTTTGGTCTCTTTATGGGCGGGGTCGGGTTGGCAGGCCTCTACCGGGCAGACCTCAGCGCACTTTGATTTATCATGAGCCCCAACGCACTCGGTGCATTTATCCGGGGCAATTTTATAGATCGTGTCACCCTCACTGATTGCCTGATTCGGACACTCTGATTCGCAGGCTCCGCAACTGATACACTCCTCTGTAATCTTGTATGCCATTAGTTCCTCCTTGATTAATTGTGAAATAATAAAATCTCTCTAGAGTGTTAGCTTCTTAGTAGAAAGTTTTTTCTTCAATATTTTGGCCACATTGGCCGGTACCATACTATCCACATCGCCACCCAGACTGGCCACTTCTTTTAACAGGCTGGAACTGAGAAACTGATACTTCAAACTGGTCATCAGACATACCAGTTCCAACTCAGGGCAAAGCTTCTTGTTCATCAAAGCCATCTCGAACTCATGTTCAAAATCGGCGGACATTCTTAATCCCCGAACCAGTGTTTGTGCGCCAACGCCTCTGGCATAATCCACAACCATGCCGGTAAATGCCTGCACTTCGATATTCGATACATCTTTGGTTGCTTCCCTGGCCATCTTAACTCTTTCTTCAGTAGAGAACAGGATTCTTTTCCCAGCAGTGTTGTCATAAACACCAATGATGAGTTTATCGAAAAGACGCGACGCCCTGACGGCTATATCTACGTGTCCGTTAGTGATGGGGTCAAAAGTTCCAGCGTAAACAGCCACTGTCATATTAATTCTCCTTGCGATAGATTGAAATGGTACTGTCACCGTGACGATGCTCTTTAAATTGGGTCAACGTTCCATACTTTTGTTGCAGAGGAAAACGCGAAGAATGAGTTACCACCACTATCGAATCCTGATTAATTAATTTTGAATTTGCCAGTTGTTCTACCACGTTGCCGATGGACGTGTCCGGATAAGGCGGGTCCATAATAACGATATTATATTCTTTATCCAGAATGGAGAGGACTCTATCCGCCGGCATACAATAGACGTGAGCTTTATCGGAAAATTTCGTCTTCTCCAGATTAATTTTGATTATATCACAACACCGGCGTTCACGGTCAACAAAATCCACCCAATCAGCGCCCCGACTCAATGCTTCAATTCCAAAAGCGCCGCTGCCGGAGAAAACATCGAGCACCCGCGACCAATCATCTGTAAGGTTCTCCAGCATCGCGAAAATTGCGCCCCGCACGAGGTCTGTGGCGGGACGCAGACCTGTTTCCGGGACTTTCAGATGCGTCCCTTTAGCTGAGCCGGTAATAATACGTAACATTAAGTTAATGGTAACTAAATCATCAGAGGAGTGTCAAACAAAACTCTAAACAATATCAAAATCTGAATGCTTAACTGCCTTTCTGGGCATAGCGAAGAATCTCCCAGCCTACTGCAAGAGGCGTGCCCGACAAAGACAAAAAATAATGTTAGATTTCAATAAAAGCTGAAATCTAACATTTTCGACGTATTATGCCCGCGAAAGTGGGAATCGATATCAATTGTTTCTACTCAATCCACTGTTTGCCTGTTAAGCCCAACCGCTCAAAAACATCATCGACAAAGCGCAGGTAGTAACTATAATCGAACAATGCTTCAAGCTCAGATTCAGATAAAACAGCCATTACTTCGGAATCGGCTTTGAGCAGGTTGATAAATTTCTTAGAACTGCTCTGCCACGTTTTCATGGCATTACGCTGCACAATTTTGTAGGCGCTCTGACGACTCATGCCTTTATCGATCAAAGCCAGTAAGACTCTTTGGGAAAAGAGTAACCCGCGGGTGATTTCCATGTTTTCTTTCATCCGCTTGGGGTAAACATTTAACCCCTTCATCACAGAGGTGAAGACGTTCATAGAATAATCTAACGCCAGACAGGCATCCGGTAAAATGATCCGCTCCGTCGAGGAATGGCTGATATCGCGCTCATGCCACAACGTGATATTTTCCAATGAGGTTACGGAATAGCCGCGTATCAGTCTGGCGATACCGCAGACACGCTCGCATAACTCAGGATTACGCTTGTGCGGCATCGCCGAGCTCCCCGTCTGACCGGGACTAAAAGGCTCTTCAACTTCGCGTACTTCGGTCTTTTGTAATGCTCTGATTTCCGTGGCAAATTTTTCCAGTGAACTGGCGATGATTGCCAGCGTGGTCACAAATTGCGCATGACGGTCGCGCTGCAGTATTTGATTCGATATGGGCGCTGCGACCAATCCCAGTTTATGGCAGGCCTTTTCTTCAAGTTGGGGAGATAGCGTGGCATAAGTTCCGACAGCCCCGGAAATCTTACCGACAGCAATGACTTTCCTGGCTTCGACGAGACGGTGACAGTTGCGGTTCATTTCCTCGTACCAGAGCGCCAGTTTTAACCCGAAAGTGATCGGTTCGGCGTGGACACCATGAGTCCGGCCGGTCATCGGTGTGTGTTTATATTTGATGGCTAATCCGCCCAGTTCATTAGTCAATTCTTTAATATCCGCCGCCAATATATCGGAGGCTTCGATCATTTGCAGACTGAGGGCCGTGTCCATAACATCCGATGAAGTCATGCCAAGATGAATGTAGCGCGATTCTTCACCGATACTTTCCGCGACTGTATTCAGGAAAGCAGTAACATCATGGTGCGTTTCCTTAAGAATTTCATCCATCCGCTTCAGGTTGACGCGGGCGAGCTTTATCTTAGGAATCGCGGAGCGGGGAATTACGCCGAGTTGCGCCCAGGCTTCACAGGCTGCAATCTCGACTTCCAGCCATTTATTAAACTTATTTTCATCCGACCAGATTTTTTTCATCGCGGGGCGGGAATAACGCTCAATCATTTGGCGTCTCCTTGCAGTTTTTTCCTGTATTCATCATATGCCTTTTTGATATTATCATATTTCAAGCCGAGAATCTCGGCGGCAAGGTAAGCGGCATTCTTCGCGCCTGATGCTCCTACTGCCACACAAGCGACAGGAATTCCGGCGGGCATTTGTACGATAGAATAAAGAGCATCGACGCCCTTCAATTCGCCGCTGGGCAGCGGTACACCGATCACAGGAATGGTCGTCCAGCTGGCCAGCACGCCGGGTAAATGGGCTGCGCCTCCGGCAGCGGCAATGATCACTTCCAACCCCCGTTGGCGGGCGGTCTGTCCGTATTGCCGGGCTTTTTCGGGTGTCCTGTGCGCAGAGATGACATTAACTTCGTATTCAATACCGAATTCTTTCATGATATCCAGTGCCGGCTGTACAGCCTCAGTATCTGATTTAGAACCCATCACAACTCCAACTAAAATCACCACTGTTCCCTCCAGATAAATACTTAGTAATAATCAAGGTTCAAGTATCAAGTTTCAAGAAAATATTGTTAACGGTGGGTTACGCTTCGCTTGCCCACCCTACTTTTGATTTTTCACTTAAGTCACGTAGGGTGGGTGAAACCCACCATCTAAAACCTTTATTCCAAATCCATCTCTACTAAATATCCCTTGATAACTTTTCCCCAATCCTTATTATAAATCCCTTTTTCAACAAACTTTTTAAAACTGCTAAATTCCCATTCCGAGGGAGAATTTACCAACCCATGTTTTACCGGATTATAATGAATATAATCACAATGTCTGTTAAAATCTTCTTGATTACGAATTAAATGTTCCCAAAACCTTCTCTGCCAGATTCCTTTTTCACCCTTCTTTTGCATTGATTCCGTTATCTTTCTTGAATTACTACCGCCATAAGACCTGCTGAAAGATCCTTTTATTAGGTTCCAACGTGTTGAATAATCTGATTCAGAATCAGGAAGAGTCCAGATAGTATGCAAATGGTCTGGTAAAATAACGATAGCATCCAGGTTGAAAGGATGTATCTTCATAACATTCTGAAAACACTTTTTTAAAAGATTTATTGAAATTTCTTCCTCAAATATGGGATATCTCATATAAGTCACAACTGTAAAAAAGTAAGTGCCTCCATTCAAATGAGTCCTTAGATAATCCGACATTCCACCTCATTGGTGGGTTGCGCTTCGCTTACCCACCCTACGTTTAGTTTGTTTGTTATTTGGCATTTAGCTCTTGATTATTTAAATAATGCTATATCCTTCCTGTAATGAGCTCCTTCGAAGCTGATGCGGGAGACATTAGCATATACTTTTTCTCTCGCCTGGGCAACTGTCTTGCCCATCGCCACCACTGTCAGAACGCGTCCGCCGTTGGTCAGTACCTCCCAAGGCGGCGCGCCGACTTTCGTGCCCGCGTGAAACACCATCACATCTTTATCGACGTCATGCAATCCTTCGATAGGAATTCCTGTCTGGTAGTTACCGGGATAGCCGCCGGACGCCATTACCACACCAACACAGGCTTCTTCGGCGGATTCAATCTTAATCTGGTTGAGTTTGCCTTTAATTACCGCCATTATTATGTCAACTAAATCGGTTTTTAATCTTGGTAGTATAACTTGAGTTTCCGGGTCGCCGAAACGAGCATTGAACTCCAGCACCTTGACTTTCTCTTTGTTCACCATCAACCCGCCGTAGAGAACTCCACGGTAGGGTCTTCCTTCTTGCGCCATTGCCTGGATCGTAGGCACCATGATCGTTTCCATAGCCTGTTTTTGCAGGGCCGGACTATCAAAAACAGGCGGGCTATAACTGCCCATGCCGCCGGTATTCGGCCCCTGGTCGCCGTCATTCACCCGTTTGTAATCACATGCGGAAACCACAGGCACCACATTCGCACCGTCACTGAAAGCAAAGAAGCTCATCTCCCGTCCGCTCAGGAATTCTTCTACCAGCACCTGATTGGCCGCCGCGCCGAGCGTTTTCGATTGCATGAAATCGGTGAGAGCTGCCAGTGCTTCATCGATAGTAGCCGCCACCACCACACCCTTCCCTGCCGCCAGTCCGTCCGCTTTAATGACGATGGGCGGTTTCTGTTTCCGGACATATTCCTTAGCCTGGGTGTAATCGGAAAAACTGACGCTTTTCGCGCAGGGAATATTATATTTTTGCATCAAGGCTTTGGAGAATACTTTGCTGGATTCGATTTCCGCAGCCAGTTTACTGGCGCCAAAAATAGGGATGCCGAGACTTTCAAAAAAGTCGACGATACCTGCGGCTAACGGAATTTCAGGTCCCACGACCACCAGGTCGATGGCTTTTTGCTGGGCTGCTTTGGCCAGCGCTTTTACGTCACCGGCGTTGATATCCAGATTTTCGGAAATACGCGCGGTGCCGGCATTGCCGGGTGCGGTATACAGTTCTTTGACTTTAGGGCTTTGCGATAACTTCCAGACGATGGTATGTTCTCTGGCGCCGTTTCCAACAACCAGGACTTTCAATGCAGTCTCCTTTTATTGTCTTTATCGTCATTGCGAGCGAATTTGTTATTCCGCACTTGACCACAGGTACTTTACGAAGTAAATGTAGCGGAATTTATATCAATTACTGGATTCCTGCCTTCGCAGGAATGACAATATGGTATAGTGTCTCTCTGTAATAATTGGGGTGGCTGGGAGAAGGGGAAACCACAGACGAAGCGAGGGCGTTTGCTCTCGCGTATGCCAAAAAAGAAATCCTCTTCCCTTTGGGAAGACTATAGTACTTTGCGAATGCAAATGTAGATAAAGAGATGGGGCGCTGTGGTCATGAAACGATTGGATTAGATGCACCATCACCAGTCCTCACATTACCCGCAATAAAACTTACTCCCATTCAATCGTGGAGGGGGGCTTGGAGGTAATGTCATAAACGACTCTATTCACTTCCGGCACTTCATTCACGATGCGGTTGGAAATCCTCGCCAGCACATCATAGGGTAAACGCGCCCAGTCGGCGGTCATGGCATCTTCACTGGTCACAGCTCGGATACCTACCAGATATCCGTAGGTCCGATGGTCGCCCATAACCCCTACCGACCTGACATCAGTCAGCACCGTAAAGCTCTGCCACAACTGTCGGTACAATCTTGCCTTCTTGATCTCGTTCATAAAAATGAAGTCGGCGGAACGCAGAATCTCCAGCTTCTCTCTGGTGACTTCGCCGATGACGCGGATGGCCAGACCCGGTCCGGGGAAGGGCTGACGCCAGACCATTTCCTCCGGTAAACCAAGCTCGATGCCGACCTTGCGTACCTCGTCCTTAAATAAGTAACGCAACGGTTCGATGAGCTTCAATCTCATCTTGGCCGGCAAACCGCCGACATTGTGGTGGGTCTTGATTTTAGCTGAGGCGGAACTGCCCGATGAAGCGCTCTCAATAACATCGGGGTAAAGTGTGCCTTGCGCCAGAAAATCCACTTTGCCCAGTTTATTGGCTTCTTCTTCAAAAATATCGATGAATTCCCCGCCGATAGCTTTACGCTTCTGTTCCGGTTCGATGACACCCTTCAGTCGATCTAAAAACCGGTCGGCAGCATCGACATATATGATGTTCATGCCCATATTGAGGCGGAAAGTATTGAAAGTTCGCTCCACTTCTTCACGGCGCAGCAGACCGTTATTGACGAAAATACAGGTAAGTTGATTGCCGATAGCCTTGTGAATCAACGTAGCCACCACTGCCGAATCGACTCCACCGGATAGCGCAGCAATTACTTTGCCTTTGCCTACTGTTTCTCGAATCGAAGCCATGTTTTCGCTGATGAAATTACCGATCGTCCAGTTGCCTTTACAGCCGCAGATATTATAGGCGAAGTTCTTTAAGATCGCTTTTCCCTGCGGAGTATGGACTACTTCAGGGTGGAACTGGATGCCGTACATGCCTTTATCGTTGCCGATAGCAGCCGTGGGAGTGTTCTCTGTCTGCGCCAGCGCTTTGAAACCCGGCGGCATCTGCTCGATGCTGTCGCCGTGGCTCATCCAAACGGTCAGCGAATCTTCCAATCCGGCGAATAACGGCGAATCACGGTCGGAGATGTGCAAAACAGCGTGTCCGTATTCCCTCTTGGTGGAGGAGATCACTTTCCCGCCCAACTGGTGCGTCATAGCCTGCATGCCGTAGCAGATACCCAACACCGGCAGACGGCCTTCGTAAATATAAGAAGGCGCTAAAGGTGCGCCGGGTTCATAAACACTGGACGGACCGCCGGACATGATGATTCCCTTAGGGTTGAGCGCCTCGATCTTCTCCCATGGGGTATCGAAAGGTAACAATTCGCTATAAACGTTGCATTCACGGATACGGCGGGCAATAAGCAAACTGTATTGGGAACCGAAATCCAGCACGATGATGACTTCGCGTTCGGCGGCGGGGATTTGTTCTTTTGACGGCGATGCCTGAACGCCGCCTTTTTCTTTGGCGATTTCCAGATAGGTGGTGACTTCAACATCGCCGCTGGTAGCAACTCTGCCGGTTTTGGAGCTTTGTCTGGGCTGGTCTGATTCTATGCTCATAAATTCCTCTACTTGAGTTCAATCGACACGTAAATTAATAAAAAACTTACCATATTATAACCTAATTTTTATAAAGTGGCACTAGGGGGAAGGAGGTGGTAGATGAAATAAGAGGATAAAAAACGAAAAACACATTATTATGGATGACAAGAATATTTATAGCCAAATATAGTTGAAAAGAAACTAACATATTACTGGGGAATGAGAATTTCAGGATAGCTATTCCATCCTGAAGACTTCTTCCAGGGGTTGGGAGGCGGGGGAATTGTCCGGATTCGTCTCCATGATATCGGCGTTCGCAGTCCACCACTTTTTCATCAGGGGATGCTTGGGCAGGTCGGCCAAAGTGTTATTTTTCGTGACCTTGTGCACGGCGAATAGATTACCGGTTTTCCGGTCGAGGTAGATGGAATAGTCGCGGATGCCGGCTTTAGTCAGCAGTTTGGACAATTCCGGCCAGATTTCATCGTGGCGCTTTTTATATTCAGCCTCATAACCTTTTTTAACTCTTAAGATACTGGCGATGCGTTGCATGTGATACCTCCTGATTGTTCGTGTTGGATTCCTGTCGTAGTATCATCCCGCGAATAACGGGACAGGAATGACAAGGTAGGGATGTCAGATTGCTACGTCCTTATAGTTCCCCTCTCTCTAGCTCTCTCCCTCAAGGGGCGAGAGAACTATCTTTACACTATTTCCCTTTCCAGTTGGGCTTTCGCTTTTCCATGAAGGCGATAAGCCCTTCCTGTCCGTCGCCGGTCTCCCAAGTCTTGATGCCCAGGTCAGTGGCTATCTGTAAAGCATCCGCAAATTTAGCCTTATCCGAGGCCTGATAAAAAGCGTCCCGACAGAGCTTGACGCTGAGACCGCTCTTCTCGAGGAACTTCCTGGCGAATTCATCAGCCGTCTTGTCCAGTTCTTCTTCCGTGACGACTTTATTCACCAGACCGATGCGCTCTGCTTCCGCCGCGCCGATACTCTCGCCCAGTAAAACCATTTCAAAGGCTTTCTTTTCACTGAATAATCTCGGCATAATGGCCGCCGCCACCGGTGCTAACCCGCCGAGGATTATTTCCGGTTGCCCGAACTTGGCTTTCTCAGCAGCAATTGCCAGATCGCATCCCGCAACCAATTCACAACCGCCTCCCAACGCCACCCCATTGACGACCGCAATGCTCGGCTTGCCCAGGTTTCTTAATAGACTGAAAATCCTGCCGAATTCCCACATCATCTTAGGCATGGCTTCCCCGATGTGGTCTTTCACTTCTACTCCGGCGCAGAAAGCCTTATTGCCGCTACCGCGCAGGATTAACACTCTTACGGTATCATCCATTTCTATATCTTCCAGAGCAGTGTTGATTTCCGCGATGGCTTCGCGATTAATCACATTGACCGGCGGGCGGTTCAAGGTCAGTCTGGCAACGCCGTCTTTTTTTTCCAGGATAATATTTTTAAAGTCCATTTTTACTCCTCCGTAATTTATTAGTCCTTCTTTTTCGAGAATACAACTTTAGACATGCTAACGTGTCTGCGATTTTTTGTCAACCCGAGAATACTGTCGTTGCGAGGATCTAAGGGGACGAAGCAATCTTGGACAGTTGGCTACTAATAAACTAGGTATATCTTAAAAAGAAATGTATGCAAATTATTTTATTGCTATTGGAGTGATTTACCCTGCGGACTTAGATTGCCGCGACCTTCTACTGAAGGTCCCGCAACGACAGAGTGTTTATCCATTCCGGCGAATGGCCGTAGGTCGTAACCGAAGGTACTTGACAAAGGAAATGTACCGGAATCCAGTCACCTTTTTAAGGGAGGCACTCCCCTTCCCTGGGATTACTTCGTCCCACAGGTCCTCGCAATAACAGCTATAAAAGAGTAGTCCAGATGATATCATCTGGACTACTCTAACTTACTTAAAAACCAATGCTACTATTTCTGTAGTGGTGTGCCCAATACAGCCTCGAATAATTCTTCATTGATCGGGTGTCCGGCGGCGATCATCCGGCGGTATTTCAGGAAGTCGATGGTATCTTTTCCGGTGATCTTCTTGGTATTGAAAGCTGTGAACCCGAGGAAGGCTTCACTGGACATATTAACACCCAGCCAGAACAAATGATCGTTCTTGTTGAGATCCCAGAAGTATTTCTTCTTCTGTCTGATGCCCGCGATAGACTTCATCAAACAATGCGGGAACAGGTTGGTAAATGTCCAGACGATCTTGTTGACTTCAGCGTCAAGTAGCGACATATCGTAGGTGCAGGTTTTCATCAGTTCTTTGGCTTTTTGCGTCTCAGCGCCGGTGACGTTTTCGCCATAGACGATCTCGCCATTGTCGATCCATTTGTCGGTGACAACCAGCGGGTTTCTGATAAATTTATCGCCCTGTTTGAGAACGGGGACGATCTTGCTGATGTAGTTCTTGCGCATCATTTTGTAGGCAGACCAGAATTCGCAGGAAACGCAATTCCACATCGCGTCTTCGCTGGAGAGCGCCCAGGGAAGGAAGTCGGTAGAACCGCCAACCGGTGCGGAACCATGACGGGTGCCGGCCTGACCGAATATTGCGGTATCAACGGACACCGCCAAATCGCAGGCGCCCCCGATCTCCTGACCGCCGGCAATGCTCATACCGTTGACGCGGCGAATAACAGGTTTCTGGCACATCAGGATCGCATCCACCATGCCATTGAAAAGAGTCATATACTCGGCATATTCGGTCGGTTTATGAGAATAATATTCGGCGTATTCTTTAGTATTGCCGCCGGTACAGAAAGCATTGTTACCGGCGCCGGTGAAAACTACGGCGACTACATCGCGGGCTTCCTGAGCGCGATGGAAGCCGGCAATGACACCCTTAACCATCTCGGTGGTATAGGAATTATATTGTGCCGGGTTATTCAGTGTAATCCAGGCAACAGCCACGCCTTCCACCGGTTTGCCGGTTTGGTCGATAACCGGTTTCTCTTCGTACGTTGTGCAAGGAGGGGTCGTTCCGAAGTGTTCCATACCCCACAGGTTGTGGTCTTTCACGCCACCTTCTCTCGGTATCCAGCTTAAAGACATTTTATTCCTCCATTTTTATTAATTTATTTTTAAATTAAAAGTCGGGCGTTAATACAATTCTTTTTTCCGTGCCGCCCTTGTGGACTTCTTCAAATGCCTGTTTGATCTGGCTCATCGGCCGGGTCTCGACAAACGGCTCGATTTCGATCTTCTTTTCCAACACCATCTTAAGAACCGCGGGGTAATATTTAGGCAAGCAGCCCCAAGTACCGCGAATATCGGCATCGAAGGCCATCAAACGGGACATCATATATTCATTCTTCTGCATACCGTATCCGGCGATCACCAGGGTGCCAACAAAGGAGAGCATTTCCAATGCCAGTGCCTGGCCCTCGCCGGTGCCTGTCCACTCGAAAACTTTCCAGCCGTAATTGGCCGGAACTCCTTTGGTCTTGCAGTACATCTTGAATTCGTCTTTAATGGCTTTTACATCTTTGCCCATCGTGCTGATGGTATAGGTTGCGCCGTATTGTTTTGCCTTTTCCAGCTTGGCAGCATTGCGGGCAATGCCGATTACCTCTTTCGCTCCCAGCGCGCGGGTTATCTGAGTAGCATAGATGCCAACTCCGCCGGTAGCTCCGATGATGATACACAGATCACCGGGTTTGACTTCACCGCGCATGGCGGCCTGATAAGGAGA
>Ga0182021_10009016_pt1 | contig 11807 bp, 11 predicted proteins | sample 612E3MmetaG_FD_120493 | JGI IMG/M metagenome (GOLD analysis project Ga0182021, IMG submission 120493) | Permafrost microbial communities from Stordalen Mire, Sweden - 612E3M metaG (Illumina Assembly) | ecosystem: Environmental > Terrestrial > Soil > Wetlands > Permafrost | place: Sweden...
CATGAACTGTATTATTGTTGATGATGATTTAGTGACCTGCAAAATATTTGAAGGGTATGTGAGCAAATCTGCCTCTCTGAATTTAATTGGTACTTTCAACGATTCGATAGAAGCAAGGAATACTATAGCAAAAAGGCAGGATATAGATCTGGTAATATTGGATATACAGATGCCGGAGATGAATGGTTTTGATTTTATCGGCAGCCTCGACTCCCCTCCGAATATAATACTGATTTCTTCAGCTGAAGAGTATGCAATCAAAGCATTTGATCTGAATGTTGTTGATTATCTGCTTAAACCGGTCAGCTATGGAAGGTTCTGTAAAGCTATTGATAAAACTATCAGGTACTTTTCACGCAAAGAGGTAGCCAACGCTGAAGATGAGGAGATTTTCATCAAAAAAGGATCATCCCTGGTAAAATTAAAGCTGAAAGATATCGTATATATTGAAGCTCTTGAAAATTATGTGACCCTGAATACCAGCAACGATAAATTTACCATTCATTTTACAATGAAGGCTATTGAAAACCAGTTGACATCAAGCGTCTTTATAAGGGTGCACAGATCTTATATTATTAATAAGAGCATGATCCAGGCCATTAATGAAAACTCTCTTGAACTGAATGTCGGAGGTGTTAACAGAAGTATTCCCGTAGGAAAATCGTTCCGCGATTCTCTCCTGGATGATATTAATGTAATGGCCAGATAATTTCTATCCCTCTTAATGCTTAATAACCGTCAATTATTTCTCCGGCATCTCGGCCAGACTTCATTGGCTCCAATGATGATTGATATTGTCAGAGCCGAAGGAATATTCATGTACGGACCGGATGGCCAAAAATACCTCGATCTAATCTCCGGAGTATCAGTGAGCAATACCGGGCACTGCCATCCTAAAGTGGTTGAAGCAGTTAAAAACCAGGTCGATTCTTATATGCACCTGATGGTATACGGCGAGATCATTCAAAACCCGCAGGTAAAATATGCCCGCCGGCTTGCAGAAATTCTTCCTGACGTGTTGTCAACATGCTATTTTGTTAATTCCGGAAGCGAGGCTGTGGAGGGAGCTTTGAAACTTGCAAAAAGATATACCGGACGGAGTAGAATTATTTCATTCAGGAACTCATATCACGGAAGCACAAATGGTGCTTTAAGTATTCAGGGGGATGAAAAATACAGGAATTCCTTCAGACCGTTGCTGCCTGACACATTTCAGATTGGTTTTAATGATAACAAATCACTGGACTCCATTGACTCAAGAACAGCCTGTGTTATAATTGAGCCTGTGCAGGGCGAGGCGGGAGTAATTTATCCTGAAAATTCTTTTCTTGAAAAGATCAGAAGCCGGTGCAGCACTACAGGCGCTTTACTGATATTTGATGAGGTCCAGACTGGTTTTGGACGCACTGGTTTTATGTTCGCGCTTGACAGATTCAGGGTTGTTCCGGATGTACTTCTACTTGCCAAGGCTCTCGGAGGCGGAATGCCGCTTGGAGCTTTTATCTCTTCAAATGAGATAATGTCGGCGCTTGTTACAAATCCCACGCTGGGACACATTACGACTTTCGGAGGTCATCCTGTCTGTTGTGCGGCAGGCCTTGCTTCACTTAACGTGCTTATTGATGAGAACCTTATAAGTGTCTGTAATTCCATGTCGGCGCTACTGAAGAAAGAGCTGCACCATCCCCTGATTAAACAGGTAAGGGGTGAGGGGCTCTTATTAGCTATTCAACTGGCTGATCCTAAGTATGTTCAGTTCGCCGTAAAACATGCTCCGGAGTACGGATTGATCCTCGACTATTTTCTGTTCTGTGATGATGCAATCAGGATCGCACCTCCTCTGACAATAACTTCTGATGAAATATTACTGGCTTGCAGGTTATTGAAAGAACTTCTTAACGACACGGCAAATAATGCAAAAAAGAAATGAGATATTTCATACTTTGCTTTTGTATAATCTTGACCATTTCAACCGGTCATGCAAGGGCTCAGTCAGAAATAAAAGACACGCCCCGGACACTTGAGAATCTATTCAGCCGGCTTTCAAAATATCCTTCTGACAATGACCGGTTAAGAATAAATGATTCCATCAGATCAATTATAGACAGTTATGTCAGGTCAGATACTGTTTTGAAACACAGATTCAATAACATCAGGAATCTGGGTCAGATTACATCTCCTGACAACCTCATTAAAATAGTAACATGGAATTTGGTTCTGGACAGCGGTCAGAGCAGATATTATTGCTATTTTATCAGAAAAGCTGAGCGAGGAAAAATTAACAAAGTATACGCATTATCTGCTCCTTACCGTGATGAACCTATCAGGACCGATACGATATATTATCAAAAGAACTGGTATGGCGCACTGTACTACGATATTAAACCCTGCCCGACAGACAATAATATATCCTGGGTGCTTCTGGGCATTAACTATAGTAATCCATTAGTAAGCACGAAAATGATTGACGTACTAAGTTTTACGCCTGAGGATTCTATAATTTTTGGACGTAAATGGTTTGTTACCGGTGAAGATGTAAGATTCAGAGACGTGTTTCAGTATTCATCAACAGGAATAATGTCATTGAGATTCAAAACTGACAAGTCGATCATCTTTGACCATCTTGTTCCAATCTCCCCTGAATATGCAAATGACCGGCAGTATTATGGTTCGCATTATTCATTTGACGCATACAATTTCAAAAATGGTTTATGGAAATTGTCTGTAAATGTTGATGTACGAAATAAAAAATAAATAGACGGTGGTGGTTTAGCTCAGATCAATTATGCCAAAGAATACTAAAGTTCATCTGTTCTGCTATGACGATCACAGGGGGTTCTCCGGGGAAGTCAGAAAAAGGTTTTGCGATACATCGCGTTACACTGTATTATCATTTCAGACAAGGGATGAATTTCTTGACCGGGTTAAAGATGAAAAAGATCATAAATTCTGCAAAGTAGCAATTCTTGGTGTGCATGATTCAAAAGAGCAGATTGAAATGATTTATCATCTGGCAACTGAACTAAAAAGCATTGACAGCCTTACTGGAATTATATTGCTTGGTGCACCGGATAAGATTGAAGAAATAAAAAAATCAATAGAATTTAACGTAGAAGCATATATCCCAAAGAATGCAAACTCTGTTCTTCGCATCCATAACACGGTGAAAAGGCTTATCAGTGAACACAATATCAAATTATTAAAGAGGCGCAGGAATCTTTCTTTATTAATTCTTACAGCATTTCTGATTATTTCGTTACTTACTTTCCTGTTCTCATATTTCAAATTTCCCGGGTATTTCTAAAAATTAAAAAAACTGAAATACTGATGTAAATGAAACTGAGGCGCATTTTTGCAGCTTATTTTCCGGTTTAATAATAAAATGTATGAAAAAGTGACTATTTGTCAGTCGGAAACTTGCGGCACATCTTTTGAACGTAAACGGCAGATTAATCATGTTTAACCTAAAATATATCCGATATGCAAACTGGTAAGATTGGTGTTACAACTGAAAACATTTTTCCGATTATAAAAAAATTCCTTTATTCCGATCATGAAATATTTTTACGTGAGCTCATTTCAAATGCGGTAGATGCCACGCAAAAACTGAAGGCATTGACTTCAGCCGGTGATTATAAAGGAGATATTGGTGATTCAACCATTCAGGTATCAGTCGACAAAAAGAAAAAAACTATTACAGTTTCAGATAATGGAATTGGTATGACTAAGGATGAGCTGGATAAATACCTTAACCAGATTGCCTTTTCAAGCGCCAACGATTTTCTGGATAAATATAAAGACCAGATAAATTCAATAATCGGCCATTTCGGTCTGGGATTCTACTCTTCATTTATGGTTTCTGATAAAGTTGAAGTAATAACGAAATCATATCAGGAAAACTCGCAGGCTGTAAAATGGACCTGTGATGGTAGTCCCGAGTTTTCTATTGAAGAGGTTGAAAAAGAGACCAGAGGAACCGATGTTATATTATATATTGATAAAGATTCAAAAGAGTTTCTTGAAGATAGCCGGATAGAACAATTACTTAAAAAATATTGCAAATTCCTGCCGGTTAATATTGCATTCGGAAAAGAAAAAGAGTGGAAAGACGGCAAAATGATGGAGACCGGGAAAGATAAAATAATCAACAATACCAAACCTGCCTGGACCCTCAAACCGGCTGACCTTAAAGACGAGGATTATAATAAATTTTACCGCGAATTGTATCCTGTCGGGGATGAGCCGTTGTTTCATATTCACCTTAATGTTGATTATCCGTTTAAACTGACGGGTATTCTCTATTTCCCTAAAATCAAAAATAATATCGAAATACAGAAGAACAAGATACAACTTTATAGCAACCAGGTGTTTGTGACAGATTCTGTTGAGGGAATTGTTCCTGAATTTCTGACCCTTCTTCATGGGGTTCTCGATTCACCTGATATCCCGCTGAACGTTTCAAGGAGTTATCTTCAGAGTGATTCAAATGTAAAGAAGATATCGAGTCATATTACAAAAAAAGTTGCTGACAGGCTTGCTGATATTTTTAAAAAGAACCGGGAGGATTATGAGAAAAAGTGGGATAATCTGAAGCTTTTCATAGAATATGGTATGATAACCGACGAAAAATTTTATGAAAAAGCGTCAAAATTTGCGCTTTTGAAAAATATTGACGATAAGTATTTTACGTTTGAAGAATACGAAAAAATCATTAAGGATAATCAGACTGATAAAAATAAAACTCTTATATATCTCTATTCAACTAACAAGACTGATCAGTATTCCTATATTGATAATGCGAAAAATAGAGGCTACGATGTTTTACTTCTCGATGGTCAGCTTGATGTTCATCTGATAAATCATCTTGAAACAAAACTAAAGGATTCAAGATTCGTAAGGGTAGATTCCGACGTCATTGATAAACTTATCCAGAAAGAGGAATCACGTACGTCAAAATTATCTGAAGAAGAAAAGGACGACCTTAAAAGTGTTTTTAATATCCGTGCAAAATCAAAAGAAATTTTTAATGTAACCATTGAAAATCTCGATGAAAAGGAGGCGCCTGTTATCATTACACAATCTGAATTTATGCGAAGGATGAAAGAAATGTCGCAGATAGGAGGTGGGATGAATTTTTACGGTGAACTTCCCGATAGTTATAATCTTGTTGTAAATCCGAATCATCATCTCGTAATAAAAATATCAGAAGACCTGAAGAAAGAGACCGGAAGTCAGCTTGCTGAAAATAATTCGGAAAGGACGCGGATCAGGGAAGAGATCGCCTTTATGGAGATGGAGCACAAGAAGAAAAAAGAAGATGAGATCAGCCAGCTTGAAAAGGATGATCTTGATAAACTGCGAAAGGACCTGTCAGCCCTCGAGAACACAAGGAAAGAGGTACTTGAAAAGTACGGTTCAGGTAATAGTACTATAAAGCAGCTAGTTGATCTTGCATTGTTGGCAAATAATATGCTTCGGGGCGAGGAGCTGAGTACTTTTGTCAAGCGAAGCGTCGATTTGCTATGATGGTTCTGGGTCCTGGGTTCTTGGTTCTGGGAAGAAATGTACTTTGAACCAAGCACCCAGTACCCAGTACCAAGCACCCAGCACCCAGCACCCAATACCCTAGATCATCCTGCCTATCTCACCCTTAATAAAATCTATTGCAGCCCGTGTAGGTTCCTGCTCAAGTTCCATTATTTTTTCAAGGAGTTGTCTGCTGAATGCCATGCCTGATGAGTTAGCCTGCATCTTTTCAGCTTCACTGTTGATTATTTTGATCATGTTTGACCTGGCATTTCTGACTACTTCCCAGGCTTGCTGACTCATATAAATCTGCTGAGAGAGGTTGTGCTCAAATTCATTACGGATTGTGCTGAGCAGAGTTGAATGAAGTTGTGACGCCGTCATATCCGATAAGCTTACTCTTACCAGAAGGGATTCCAGTGATATTCTTTCCAGAAACAGAACAATCCTTTCGTATGCCTGTAATTTTATAGGAGTTACAGTACGGCTGTTCTGGAGTATCAGCTCCTGCTTCCTTTTGTCCTGATCATTCCTGATCATATTTCTGAGAAGAACCCAGGAGGTGAAGAATACGATCAGTGCCGGGATTGTAATTTTCAAAATATCTGTCAAATCTTCCATATTTGATAATTTTTATATACAAACCTAATTATATTTATTGAATCTGACTACCTGTCTGCCTTTTGATTTTATTATTACTGAACAGACTGGCCGGCTTATCCGGATGACAAAATATATAGAGGAATCAGTAAAAATTCAAATCATAAATCCTGATAATAGCGCTTTATTAAAATTTTGTTTTTCAATTTTACTTCATACATTTGGATATGACCTTTTCAATAAAATTTAGTTTAAAATAATTAAAAGTATGGAATATTTATCTGACAGAATTAAATCACTATCAGTTTCCCAGACGCTTGCCATGGCTCAGAAAAGCAGGGAATTAAAGGCAAAAGGTATCGATATCATCAGCCTTAGTCTTGGAGAACCGGACTTCAATACTCCTGATTACATAAAAGAGGCAGCTAAAAAAGCAATTGACGATAACTACTCCAAATATCCTCCGGTTCCCGGATATGATGACCTCCGGAAAGCAATCTCAAAGAAGTTTAAGGATGAAAACGGTCTCAATTATACTCCTGATCAGATAATTGTCTCTGCAGGAGGTAAGCACTCTCTTATAAACGTGATACTTTCGCTGATAAATCCGGGTGATGAAGTTATTATTCTGGCTCCTTACTGGGTTAGTTACTATGACCAGATCCTGCTGGCCGGTGGTACTCCGGTAATTGTTGAAGGTAAAATTGAAAATGATTTCAAGATAATTCCCGAACAGCTTGAGGCTTCAGTGACCTCCAGGACCAGGCTGATTATTTTCAATTCTCCATCCAATCCTACCGGTATGGTTTATACATGGGATGAAATGGAGAAAATTGCCAGGATTGTTGAAAAGCACGAAGGATTATTTATTATTTCCGATGAAATTTATGAACATATAATATTCGAAGGTAAACATGTGAGTATGGCTTCCTTTGATTTTATCTACGACAGGGTAATTACTGTGAATGGGGTTTCAAAAGGTTATGCAATGACAGGTTGGAGGATAGGATATATCGGTGCTCCGGTATGGATTGCAAAGGCGTGCAATAAGTTGCAGGGACAATTCACTTCCGGTGTCTGCTCCATCGCCCAGCGCGCAGCGTTAGCAGCCCTGCAGGGCACTGGAGAATCACAAAAAATTATGAGAGAGGCATTTCTTCGCCGCCGCGACCTTCTCTGTGGTCTGATGAAAGACATTAAAGGAATTGTAATAAGAGTTCCAAAAGGCGCTTTTTATCTTATGCCCGATGTCAGTTACTATTTTGGAAAGTCCGATAACGGAACATTAATCTCAAACTCAGATGACCTTGCCCTGTATCTGCTCGATAAAGCACAGGTAGCTACCGTTGGCGGAGATGCTTTCGGAGCACCCGGATGTATCAGGATCTCATATGCGACCGCCGATGAGCTTCTGGTTGAAGCTGTAAAACGCATAAAAGCAGCCCTGGAAAAACTCAGTTAACAGGATCCTGTTCTCCTGTGACTCAGGGTGAGACAACTTCCGGACAGATTCAAAAATCAGTATTTATTATAGGAAACCGTAACCTCCGACGGTTTCCTCTTTTTCGTCCTCTGTTCAGCAAGCGAATATCCCAGGGTAATGATCAGCTCAACTCTTTTTGATCTTGGAATACCCAGGATATGTCTCAACATTCTTTCGTCAAACCAGCCGACAATACAGGTACCCAATCCTTCCGCCTTTGCCTGTAAACAAATATTTTCCGTAGCTATACCAATGTCAATCAGCGAATAATCTTTATTCTTAATTGTACCACCGACCTTTGATGAAAAGTTTGGCTGTTCTCTTACCACAACTACTGACACGGGGGCCTGACCGACAAAACTGTTCATACCGGTCAGTTTTGCAGAAGCTGCTTCTGCAATCTGCTTAATAAGTTCAGGTTCAGTCACTACAATGAATTTCCATGGTTGTGCATTACATGCCGAAGGAGCCATCCGTCCGGCTTCAAGTATATGGTCAAGCTTCTCCTTTTCAACCGGTTTATCACTGTATTTCCTGTCACTCTGACGACTGGAAATCAGATTGAGCATTTTTTCCCCATCCATTCCTAATAATTATTTGCGAGAAGCTCAAAATAGCTTTCAGAATGCAGGCAGGCAGGACAGTTTTTGAGAGGTTTTGTTCCGAAATGAATATACCCGCATTTCCTGCAATACCAGAATACTTTGTCATCACGTTTGAAAACCTTATCCTGCATAACATTTTCAAGAAGTTTCCGGTATTTCTCTTCATGCCCTTTTTCAGCAGCGGCAATTGCTTTAAATGCTGTCGATATGTTTTTAAGACCCTCTTCTTCAGCAGTCCTGGCAAAAGACGGGTACAGATCACTCCACTCTTCATGTTCACCTTCAGCTGCAGCAAACAGATTTTCCTTTGTGGAATCAGTTTTGCCGGCCGGATAGGAAGCTGTTATTTCTACTTTTCCGCCTTCCAGAAAATTAAAGAATCTTTTGGCATGTTGCTGTTCCTGTAGTGCGGTCTCAAGAAAAATTGCTGATATCTGTTCATAACCCTCTTCCTTTGCAACCTTTGCGGCAAATTCATACCTGTTCTTAGCCTGTGATTCACCGGCGAAAGCCTTCAGCAGGTTCTTTTCAGTTTTCGTTCCTTTCAAATTATTTTCCATTCTGTTTAAATTTAATCAATTATAAATTTTTACTGATATATCAAATTAGTCTGATTTCAGGTTTTAAATATAGTAAAATTATCTATCTTTATTTTTGAATGAATTACACATTTAGTTGATTAACCATAACTTAAAATAAACGAAGATGATAATACTACTATTTTTTCTTGGCATCATTTTTCTGGTCGTCCTGATGGCTGTATCACTATATAACAGGCTTGTCAGGTTAAGAAATAACAGGGAACAGGCTTTTGCAGACATCGATGTTCAGCTGAAGCAGAGACACGACCTGATACCACAACTTGTAGACTCTGTTAAGGGTTATATGGGTCATGAGCGTGGCGTATTGACTGCAATAACAGAAGCGCGGACAAATGCAATGAAGGCGACCACCATTAATGAAAAAATTGAAGCTGAAACTAAATTATCGGCTGCTCTCGATGGACTGAAAGTTTCTGTTGAAGCATATCCCGATCTGAAAGCAAGCCAAAACTTTATGGAGCTTCAGAATGAGATTTCTGACATTGAAAACAAGATTGCCGCTGCCCGCAGATTCTTTAATTCAGCAACCAAGGAACTTAACGTTGCAACAGAAATGTTCCCGTCGAACCTGATTGCAACCCTCTTTAACTTTAAACGCGAGCCTATGTTTGAACTGGGTGAACAGCGCGCTGAAGCAGAACAACCTCCGAAAATCCAGTTCTGACCGTATGAAGTATTTTGGATTACAAAGCCAGATCTGGAAGAATAATACTAATTCTTTGGTAATATTATTTATGTTTCCGGTCATATTTTTCATATTGACATGGCTGTTTTTCTTTTTCATATCACTCAGTCAGGGTGAATCAATAATTATGAACCAGATCAATAATAGATTCCTGAATACCGTCCCCATTATCATAATTGGCGTAACTATATGGTTCATAATAGCATATTTCGTTCATTCGTCGATGATAAATGCTGCTACTGATTCAAAACCTCTGGCACGGGCAGAAAATAAAAGGGTTTACAACCTTGTGGAAAACCTTTGCATTTCTACCGGCATGACAGTTCCAAAGATCAATATAATTGAGGATGATTCTTTAAACGCTTTTGCCAGCGGCATTAATTCAAAGACCTATTCCGTTTCACTTTCAAGAGGAATTATTGATAAACTAAACGACGAAGAGCTCGAAGCCGTAATAGCCCATGAGCTTACTCATATCAGAAACCGTGATGTCAGGCTGTTAATAATATCTATAGTCTTTGTCGGCATCTTTGCATTTATCTCCCAGACAATATTCAGATCGATGCGATTCGGAAGAATGGGAAGAGGGAAAAAGGAGGGAGCCGGAATATTTATTGCTCTGGTCCTGGCATTAATTGGCTATCTTGTTGCAACTCTGTTCAGGTTTGCCCTTTCAAGAAAGCGGGAATTCCTCGCCGACGCAGGCTCCGCAGAGATCACCAGGAGACCACTTGCACTAGCATCGGCACTCAGAAAAATCTCAGTTGACCCTACAATAGAAGCTGTGAAGAGAAAAGATATTGCCCAGATGTTTATAGAAAATCCCCAGGTAAATTCAGAAAAATCATCTTTTTCCCTGAGTTCATTATTTGCGACACATCCTCCTCTCAGCAAACGGATTGAGTTGCTGGAGCAATTCTGATCAGGGTTTAATTTTATCTTTTTTGCCGAATTTGAAAAGCTTCGATTCCTGACCTTTCAATAATCTTCTGATATTGTTTCTGTGGGTAACCAACAGGGCTATTGCGACAAGAACAGAAAATATCTTAAAAAACAGAGAAGGGGTATTAAATAATAAAAAGAGAAAGATAGGGAATGCAATTCCTGCACTCATGGAAGAGACAGAAACAATTCCTGTAATCAGGAGAACAACGAGGAATATACCAATACAGGAAAATGTAAGAACTGGCTGAAGAGCCAGCAGTACTCCGAAAACTGTTGCAACTCCTTTGCCACCCCTGAATCCGGCAAATAGCGGAAAAATATGTCCGATGATAGCTGTTACCCCGGTCAGAATCTGAAGATTCGTAAGCAAAGCGGTATCGTGTGCAGCCAGACTGAAAAATACGGGCAGCATGGCAGCTAACCAGCCTTTTCCGAGGTCAATAACTAAAACCGGTAGCCCCGTTTTCCATCCAAGTACCCTTATTACATTAGTTGTACCTGCATTTCCGCTTCCATGTTCCCGGACATCGATATTATGAAATTTCTTACCTATCCATACTGCTGTCGGTATTGATCCAAGAAGATAAGCGAGAACAAATACCAATAAAGTAATCAGTAAATTCATTTTTCACTATTAATTAGAAGACAAATTTAGCAATTAAATCAAATCCCGTGCAGATCAGACCCTTGGACCGGATACAACTAACTTCTCAGAGTCTTTATTAGTTGTGAACTTGCTGAAATTGTTAATGAATTTCAAAGCAAGGTCTGTAGCAGCAATATGCCATTTTAACGGAGAGATCCAGGCTTTGGCAGGATCGAGAATATCATTATCTATTCCGTCAACTTTTTCCGGGATACTAAGATTGAAAACAGGAATAGTCGAATATTCAGTATTTAGAATTGAATCATTAAGTATTGCGTCAATGATTTTGCGTGTGGATTTCAGGCTGATCCTGTTTCCGGTACCATAAGGCCCTCCTATCCAACCGGTATTTACCAGCCAGGCTTCTGCGTTATGCTGTTTAATCTTCCTTATAAGTTCGTTTGCATAAATGATCGGATCAAGCAAAAGGAAAGCAGCGCCAAAACATGCTGAGAATGAAGGTACCGGTTCTATAATACCCCTTTCTGTTCCGGCAACTTTTGCAGTATAGCCACTCAGAAAATAATATTTTATCTGATCTTCTGTAAGCCGGCTGACCGGAGGCAATACTCCGAATGTGTCTGCCGAAAGAAAGATGACTTTTGTTGCGTGCCCGGCTTTTGAAACAGGTTTTACTATATTATTTATGTGGTAAATCGGATACGATACTCTGGTATTTTCAGTTTTTGAATCATCGTTAAAATCTATTATACCG
>Ga0182021_10009017_pt1 | contig 11807 bp, 11 predicted proteins | sample 612E3MmetaG_FD_120493 | JGI IMG/M metagenome (GOLD analysis project Ga0182021, IMG submission 120493) | Permafrost microbial communities from Stordalen Mire, Sweden - 612E3M metaG (Illumina Assembly) | ecosystem: Environmental > Terrestrial > Soil > Wetlands > Permafrost | place: Sweden...
AAGACGTTCCCCCTATTTCAATCTGGTTGAAATGCAGGCCAATGACAAGGTGGAACTCTCAAAGCAACTGGAGAAGCCCATTGCCAGGCGGCAGGATTCACCACAATGCTTTGATATGAATGCTTCTTTTGATATATGGAAAAGGGATGTTTTGATGCGAAGTGATACTCTGTTTACCGGAAATACCGGAATATATGTTATGCCGGAAGAGAGATCCATTGACATTGATAGTGCGTTGGATTGGCGCATAGTTGAAATGTTGATGGCTGAACGTGGTTCAGAACACGAGATATGATTACAGAACTCATTGAGAGGGTGAGATATCTTAACGAAGTCGATCGTCTCGGTCCGGATATACCTACGACACATTGGAAGCTTCATTTCAAATCAGTCATGAGGAAACTCTGTCAGAAGAAATTCGGCGCGTTTGGAGAGGGAGCAGAGTTCCGTCCGGGTGCATACGCAATCTTTTGTTCGCAAATATATCTTGGCAAACGAGTGGTTATCCGTCCTACAACTATGCTGTTCGCCGATCCCGAAGCGACGATTGAAATTGAAGATGATGTGATGTTGGGATCCGGGGTTCATATTTATGTGTCAAATCATCGGCATGACAATCCTGATCTGCCGATAATCGATCAAAAGTCTTGTGATTTTGCAAAGGTAATCCTGCGCAGAGGATGTTGGGTTGGCGCGAATGCGATCATCCTTCCTGGGGTCGAAATAGGAGAAAACTCTGTGATCGGTGCAGGAAGTATTGTGACAAGGAGCATTCCAAATCGAGTCGTTGCTGCGGGAAATCCGGCCCGCATCCTAAATAGGATTGAACCCGTGGCGCGAGGAACCATCAGGACTGATACCTCTAAAGAAGCATCTGGTGAGTCAATTCCGCGAGGCCAGTCGTGATTGCTGATCGGTACAAGGCCAACAATTCGGTTTTTATCATCGCTGAGGCAGGCGTAAATCACAATGGCAGTATTGAAATGGCGAAAAGGCTCATTGATTCTGCAGCAGACGCCGGCGCCAATGCCGTGAAGTTTCAGACCTTTAAAGCTGAAGAACTCGTCAGTCGATGCGCGCCGAAGGCGGAATACCAAAAGAGCACAACCAACGAAGCAGAATCACAGCTTGAGATGCTAAGGAAACTGGAGATAGATGCCGACAGCCATCGGACGCTTATTGATCATTGCAATTCGAGAAATATTCAGTTTCTATCAACACCATTTGATTCTGATAGCATCGATTTGCTTGCAAGAACATTTAACCTTCCCGATTTGAAGATCCCTTCCGGAGAGATAACCAACGGACCTTTCTTGCTGAAAGCCGCCGCCACGGGCAAGCGCATCATGCTTTCGACAGGAATGAGCACCTTGGGGGAAGTGGAAGAGGCATTAGGGGTGTTGGCGTTTGGTTATACAAAAGGCCGCGAGGAGGCCTCAAGAAGAGATTTTCAAGATGCCTTTTGTTCGGAGGATGGTCGGGAAGCGTTGGAAGCAAACGTAACGCTCCTTCATTGCACGACAGAATATCCTGCCCCATTTGAAGAGGTGAATCTTAAAGTTCTTGAAACGATGCGACTCGCGTTTGGCCTTGCGGTTGGTCTGTCCGATCATACGCCGGGAATTGCCATGCCTATCGCGGCTGTTGCATTGGGGGCCACGGTCATCGAAAAGCACTTCACTTTGGATAAATTCCTTCTTGGGCCGGACCATAAAGCATCGATCGAACCTCTTGAACTGGTGGAAATGATCAAGGCGATACGACAGGTTGAAGTCGCCTTGGGATCCACCAGAAAGATCCCTACAGCGTCTGAAGTCAAGAATCGTGATGTAGCCCGCAAGAGCTTGATTGCGGCGAGGCCTATTCACAAGAATGAGGCATTCTCTGCGGAGAATCTGACTACCAAGAGACCAGGCAGGGGGATCTCTCCGATGCGTTATTGGGATTACTTGGGGAAACAATCCGACAAAGATTATGCGGAAGACGAGTTAATCACGGAATGAATGCCCCTATAGCTATCGATTTGTGCGATCATGCAAAGAAGGTTATGCAATGAATGCAGAGAGACTGAAACTCTTCTTGATACAGCAAGATGATTCGATAAAGCAAGCAATGCTACAGTTGACCCAAGAAGGAATAAAGATCCTCCTCATATTGGACGCGAATCAGAAACTTACGGGAACGCTTACGGATGGCGATATCCGAAGAGGGATAACAAGCGGAGTAGAGTTGTCGACAGAGATCGCAGAGATCATGGCGAGAAATTTCTTAAGCGTCAATATCAATGACACGAATGTAAGACAAATGGCCAGAGACTTGATGCAGAAACACCATATCGAGTACGTCCCTATCATTGATGATGAGAGGAAACTAGTCGATATAGTGTCCTGGCATGACTACTTTACCTTGGAACCAAGCAAGATAGAACATCCGTTGATGCCTAATCCTGTCGTAATTATGGCGGGCGGGAAAGGGACGAGACTGGATCCTTTTACTAAAATCCTTCCCAAACCGTTAATCCCCCTTGGTGATAAGCCGATCGTTGAAGTGATCATGGATCGATTCTACGAACAGGGATTCTACCGGTTTAAACTGGTGATAAATCATAAGAAAGAAATGATAAGACTCTATTTCGGTGAGAATAAGCAGCCATATGAAATCGAATTGATAGAAGAAAGTGATTATTGCGGCACAGTAGGCGGCCTCTTCCTCTTGAAAGAAAAGATTGACGATACATTCATACTAACCAATTGCGATACTTTGCTTGACGGTGACTATGAAGATTTCTTGAACTGGCACAGAGAACGCAAGAACATATTGACCATCGTGGGCTCACATAAAGAAGTCACCGTACCCTACGGAGTCCTCAGCATGACCAATGGCACCCTTACCGAAATGATTGAAAAGCCAAAGTATGACCTATTCGTGAACACTGGGACCTATGTGTTGGAGCCTGATATATTTCACTACATTGGTGATAATGAAAACATAGATATTGATAAACTAATTCTGAAGCTGCAATCAAATAGGGAAGCCAAAGTCGGCGTCTTCCCCTCTTGGGGGAGGTGGTTTGACATCGGGCAATGGGATGAATATAGGAATACTCTCAAGAGTATGGGAATTGATAATTGATGTACGAACATATATTTTCATGTAAAGACAAGACAGCCATCGTAACGGGTGGCTGCGGTCTTATTGGGAAAGAAATAGTGCGCGGTTTATCGCAATATGGATCTTCAGTGTATATCGCGGATCAAGATGAATCCGCTGCTCAAGACCTCATCAACGAGAATATAAGGTATCTGAGCTGTGATATCACATCTGAAAGCTCGGTTCGGGCAGTTTCCCAGAGAGTGTTAGCAGACTGCGGTAGAATTGATATATTGGTCAATTGCGCATATCCTCGCTCCAAGGACTGGGGCGCAAAATGTGAAAATGTAAGTTTTGACTCATGGAAACTGAACATCGATCAGCACCTGGGCGGTTATTTCCTCGCGAGTAGAGAAGCGGCGATGATCATGAAAGCTCACGGCGGGGGCAGCATTATTAACTTGGCCTCAATCTATGGAATCGTTGCCCCGGACTTTTCCATATATGAAGGTACGGAAATGACAATGCCGGTTGCCTATGCTTCCATTAAGGCTGGAATCATCGCCTTGACGAAGTATATCGCAACGTATTTCGCGCAATACAATGTCAGGGCAAACGCAATATCGCCGGGGGGTATGTATGACAACGAAGTTCCATCTTTCGTTGACAAGTATTCTCGCAAGACCCCGTTAGGGAGAATGGGCAAGGCGAGTGAAATCGTGGGGGCCGTAATCTATCTTGCATCCGACGCTTCTTCCTTTGTAACGGGGCATAATCTGATAGTGGATGGCGGTTGGACAACATGGTAATGAAACAAGGTTGAATGGTCTGGTAGCCGGATATGAGGCAGCAGGCGGAAGATGAGCAATCGCAATTGAATACTAATCAACAACACACGGATCCAACAAAGCAGGAGGTATCCTTTAGGAGGCGTTACCTTTTCAAGGTGATGACAAACCTTGCCGGCCTGGGCATAGGTCTAATCACACAGGCAATTGTTCCACGCGCGCTTGGTCCTTCTTCTTATGGCAATTACTCTTTCATCAACAGCTTCTTCTCCCAATATGTCGGGTTCTTAAATCTTAATTCGTCAACCGCGTTTTATACAAAGCTGTCGCAACGTCAGAATGAGACAGAATTGGTCGGATTCTATTCCTATTTTGTGCTGTTGATCGGTCTGTGTTTGGGGCTGTTGCTAACCGTATCTTCCGCACTCGGATTGAAAGCGCTTATCTGGCCGGGGCAAATGTGGGTCTTCATTATTATTGGAGCTATCTGGGCCTTCTTTTCATTCTACACAATGATCTTAAGTGACATGTCGGATGCTTACGGGCTGACAGTCAAATCAGAAACTGCAAAAATGGTGCTGAAAGTTGTCGGATTGGTCGCAGTATTGATAATGTTCTGGCAAGGATGGCTTAATCTCTTTAATTACTTTTCGTATCAAACAGTTATTTTGATCCTATTGACGATATTGTGCGCAAAGATTGTTAAGAAAGCTGGCTTCCCTTCCCTACGCTTGATACGAATGAGTAAGGCGCAGATCCTGCTATATGTAGGAGAATTTAAGAAGTTTTGTCTGCCTCTACTTACTTTTACCGCTGCGGCGGTAATCGAACAGATGTCGGATCGCTGGTTTATACAAAAGTTCTCTGGAAGCGTCATGCAGGGGTTTTATGGATTGGCGTATCAAGTGGGGAGTATTTGTTTTCTTTTTACATCGGCCACAATACCCTTGGTACTAAGAGAGCAAGCGATTAGCTTTGGGCTGAATGATTTTGATAGAATGCGTCGCTCTTTTACTGATTCCGTCAATATCCTGTATTGTCTTACAGCGTTCTTCTCGTGTTTCATTGCGGTCGAGGCCAGTGCCGTATTGAGTTTCTTTGGCGGGCAAGCTTATGCCGGAGCACTTGTACCATTGACGATCATGTGTTTTTTCCCGATCCACCAAACCTACGGACAGATAAATGGCAATTTCTTTTTTGCAACAGAAAGAGTTAAATTATATAGAAATATTGGGATGATATTTATTGTTCCTGGCCTTATTTCAAATTGTATATTGATGGGTCCCAAATCTTTCGGTGCGCTCCAGCTAGGAGCAATAGGATTGGCTATAAAGATGGTATGTCTTCAAATCGCAAGTGTTAATGTCCAGCTCTGGTATAATACGAAGTATCTGCGATTACCGTTTAAGAGATTCGTATATCACCAGGTTGTGGTTGTGCTGCTGTTTTTATCAGGGGCTCTTATTACATCGAATCTTATTCATGTGCTGTTTGCTGCCTATAATCCTTTCATCCAGTTCCTTCTGTCTGGATTGGTGTATGCCGGAAGTATTTTGGCCCTGCTATTCTTGAGACCGGAGATCCTTGGCTTGAGAAGACAAGATGTTCTATCTATCTGGAGCTATCTTAGACTGAAATATGAGTCGATTAAATGGTAAGCATCAATACAAATAGCCTTTTAAGACAGTCGTATCGAAATCTGTTCCTGGTTCAAAACTGCAATTTCTGGGATCACTGTCCCTTTGAATACGATCCCAGACTGGATGTCGTATTGACGTTCGATTTTGCTTTGCAGAGAAGAATTTCATCTGGAGGTGGGACGGCGTATTATCTTGATCACCTTGTTGACAGTGAAACAATGCAGAACTTCAACTATGAAACCTATGAGTTCTTTGCAAAATGGCATTACGACAAAGATGGAAACGATATCTTCTCGTACAAGGGTTTTGATTTCGGGAATGCCTTCCGGATCGACATTTGGAACGATATTACATATTATATTCGTATGTTTCTGAATTTGCTGGTCATAAAAGGAACGAGCCATATAGATATATTCGTAGGTATCAGCGATAGTTGCACTCTTGCACTTCTCGACAAGCTCAACATCCAGAGAACACACTGGAATACTGAGAGCGACACGGCACGCCGTGAATACTATTTTCCAATCTTTCGGTATATGGACGAAGCCCTTCGCCCTGTTTCGATTAGTCCGAAGGACCGAGTAAGATTATTTGCATCGTTGTTTCTGGATATATTGTTTAGATTGAGCGAATTGTTTCATTCGAGAGGAAGCAGAAAACCCTATCTCTTTCTTTCAGTTTATCATCCCATAGTAAATATCCTAGAACGGCTCAAAAACGATGGACTGGCGAGGGTGGTCACAACATCATATTCACTGAAGAGAAACCCACTAAAACATATACGATTACCCATTCGAGGTTATCGCCCACAATATGGGCGGATCTCAAAAGAGTTGTTGGATAAATTCGATCAATATAAAGTCAAAGGGTGGAAGATAGATGGAATAGACGTCAGCGATATTCTATTTGAGGTTATCCGGAAGAGAATCAATGGTTCCCTCCCACATCACCTTCAGGTAATTGATTCCATTGTCGATTTCTTTTCTGGCAAGGATCTGAGATTGATGGTTACTTTTACAAGTATTGGAACAATTAATTGCCTGATGATGAATTACTGTCGCACAAGGAATATTCCTGTCTATTTAATTATTAATGGATTTCTTAGCTCCTACTATCTGGATGAAGCCAAGAATGCTACGTGGATTAATTCGTATGGGGAATCTGAGAAGCAGAACTATTTTTCCGGGATGGAAAACATTGTGTGTCTTGGCGATCCTCGCATGGATGCTTATGCCCAAAGAGCAAACACTAAGGCGCCAAACAGAGCAAGGCCGACAATTGTTATTGGAGCAGGCGGGTTTAGTAACATAGATTTGAATTCTTACGTTGCTTTCGAATTCGTATTTCTGGATGACATAATGACCGTGTGCAGAGAGCTAATGGCAAAGGGGAGGGAGATGGACTTGGTTGTAAAGGTCCGCCCTAATGGCTATATTGAGCAGTACATGCAGTTTATAAGCGAATATTATAGCGATATGCATGTAACACTCTATGATAGCAAACCCATGAAGGAAGTGCTTGAGTTGGCAGATTTGTATATTACGATCTATTCTCAGACTCTATTCGAAGCTTCATGCTTGGGGATACCCGCAATTTATTATAAGAGGGATGTGGAGTATATGCATACTCCATTTGATGGGAAGGCCGAATTGGTTACAGCGTTTTCGCCTGAGGGCCTAGAAGAGACAATTGAGCTGTTTTATAAGGACAGCCCGATATTTACCAAGTTCAATAGTAGGACAGTTATGGAAAAGTATATTGGCCCACTTGACGGAAACAATACCCAGCGCAATGTTGAGTTCATCTACTCTCTGATGTTTCAGGGTGGACCGCTAAAGGATGGGCAGCATGTTTCTAAAGGGAAGTAGATCTCTCCTTTCCAATATCAGAAGCCGATTCAGAGCGTTCCGTCGCATGGAAAAGCTGAAGCACGACAATCCTACATGTCGTTTCTATGATCATATACAAATTGATGAAGCCTCCATTTTGGGAAAGTACAATGTGATCTTCCAGAATGCCATAATTTATGATTCTACGATTGGAGATCATACTTTTATCCAGAAGCATTCACAGGTTATATGCACAGACATTGGGAAATTCTGTTCAATTGCCGGTGGAGTGAGAATAGGCCTTGGCCAACATCCCCTATCTTTAGTAAGTACTCATCCTGCGTTTTATTCGTCCACGCAGCCTCTTGCCAGAACCTTTAGCGAGACTGACAAGTTTTCTCCGTTTAAGCGTACCATTATCGGCCATGATGTATGGATCGGTGAAAACGCAATGATTGTTGATGGCTTAAAGATAGATACGGGAGCTGTTGTGGCCGCGGGAGCTGTGGTGACAAAGGACGTGCCGGCCTATGCAGTTGTGGCAGGTGTTCCTGCGAGGGTAATTAAGTATCGCCTTGATGAGCATGCAAGAGAGAAGATTCTTCAGGCGCGATGGTGGGATATGCCTGAAGAATGGTTGGTTAAGAACTGCGAACTGTTTACCGACTGCGGGCGATTTCTTGAATTCTTGCAGAATAGGGATAGTAGTTCTTATCAATCATAGCACTGCGTGATCGAATCATGATTCGAAGATTAGTATTCTATATTCGGGCGATTCATTTCTTCGTGCGAAACAAGTATAGATATAGGAAGCTATGCCTATCTGCTCTTATTCAAAGACCTCTTCGGATTGATGGCCGGAAGTATATCTCAATATATAAGAATGTGATTATACAGCAGTATTCATGGCTATTTGCATTAGCAATTGACGAACATGAGCCGGAACTAATAATTCACGAGGGCTGTCAACTAGGTAACTATAATCATATTGCAGCGGTCAGGAAAGTGGTTATTGGTAAGAATGTGTTGACTGCTGATAATGTATACATTTCCGATAATCTACATAGTTACGAGGATATCGATATTCCGATAATGCATCAACCCGTCAAATTCAAGTCAGAGGTGTATATCGGCGACGGTTCATGGCTTGGGGTGAATGTATGCGTAATTGGGGCAAAGATTGGTAAGAATTGCGTGATCGGAGCGAATGCGGTAGTTACCACTGATATCCCTGATTATTGTGTTGCCGTAGGGGCCCCCGCGAAAGTATTGAAGCGGTTTAATCAGCAAACGAAGACGTGGGAACTGGTCGATCACGGTTAGTTGTTACGATCTCTTTGAGTAGGCATAATAGGCACAGACAGTGAGCTACTGGGTAATTAAACAGACAGAGCTGAATCTTGCGCAATTTGATAAATCAATGGAAATCCATTACCCAGATTCTGTCGAATATTTGAGAAAACCTGAAGGGTATTATCGCCGGATTGTTCAGCAAAGCAATTATTTAGATGCAATTCGGATGATTGATTGGGATAGATATATCAAGAGTAATACTATTGTGCTGGATTTAGGGGGAGGGACGGGTTGGTTAAGTGCATATTTATCGAAGCATGATAAGGTTGATAAAATATATAACTTGGACTCCAGTAGATTCTTCCTATACGAAATGATGCCAGGAATAGTAGAGTTGATGATGGGAAAGATTGAAAAAATAGTCCCCATTGAGGGGTTATTTTCACCTTTATTGTTCGATGATTGTTCACTTGATATCGTCGTTGTCGCCTCATCGTTGCATCATGCTGAAAACCTCGAAAGCCTTCTGAAAGAGATCCATAGGGTCTTAAAGAAAGAGGGTTCTCTCTTTATACTGAATGAGACGCCGTACTCGAGTGTAAAATATATGACGTCTCTCATTAAAGCGTTCATATCAATATCGGGGAATACCCTCCTGCACCGGTATAAGCCTGTCTCTCAAAACATATCTTCCAGCGGGTTTCTATATGACCCATACCTGAACGATAAAGCGTACGCATTATGGTACTGGAAGCAAGCAATTGCGAGGGCTGGTTTTTCCATGGTCGAGCTTATCCAAACTCATTTGCCGACCCTCAAGAATAGCAAAGGATTAGGCCTGGCGCACTTTATCTGCGGAAAGGCTTTGTAAATAGATCACATGGGAATCCATATCGCGTTAATCTCCTTCTTGATAAATAGTGTGAATACCCGAGGGCTTGCTTCATATTTGAAGAGCCACGGCCACAAGACTGACTGCTACTTTTGCCCAGTAGAGTTCAATGAACAGAATCTGTCGATGTTTATGCAAGTATTGAAAGAAAGGGCAATAGATCTTGTTGGAGTCAGTCTGGTAACGGATGACTACCCATCTGCGGTAATGGTGACTAATAGGATAAGGGAAGCGCTTGGTATCCCAGTTATCTGGGGCGGCGCCCATGCCAATGTAAGGCCAGAGGAATGTCTGCTGTATGCTGATATGATTTGCAGAGGTGAGGGCGAGGAGGCTTTGCTTGAGCTTGCACACTCTATGTCTACCCACGAAAGGACAGATACTAGCATTAAGAATATTTGGTTTAAGACAGATCAAGGCATAATACGCAATGAACTGCGGAGCCTCGAGGAAGATCTCGATAAATACCCCTTCCCTGATTTTGATCTGGATTCCCAATATGTGATGGACGATAAAGGATTTGAAAGAGTCAATGAGGGACACTTCAACGGCGAGTACAGTATCATGGCCTCAAGGGGGTGCCCCTATAGCTGCTGCTATTGTTACAACAGCTATCGGAGGAAACACTATAAGGGCAAAGGTAAATACCTGCGAACGCGAGGTATCGAAAGCGTTATTCAGGAGTTGATTCAGGCAAGACAGAAATTTGCAGGTTTATCCAAGATCAACTTCTGGGATGATAGCTTTGTGACTCGCAGTATTGAGGACTTCGAAATATTTCAAAAGCTTTATGCGAGCAAAGTGGGCCTGCCCTTCTTTGCTTTGATCGAACCGATGGCGTTTGATTATAGAAAGATCAAACTCCTCAGGGACTGTGGATTGAACAAACTCCAGGTGGGAATCCAATCGGGGAGCGAGCGCGTAAATCGGGAGGTATATAATAGGCCTGTCTCAAACAAGAAGATCATAGAAGTGGCAAATCTTATTAATGGATTGGGCATTGCTGTAATATACGATTTCATCTTTAACAATCCATACGAGAAACCGGATGATATTATAAAGACCATCGAATTGGTGATGCAGTTTCCGAAACCCTTTTATTTGCAAGGATATAATTTGATATTTTATCCTGGTACGGAAATTACTGAGAGAGCTCTGGCGGATGGATTCATTGCTGAAAACAATAGCGTTGATGCTTCGTCAACTATTCAGGGCGCCATTAATTCGCCTACTGCAATGAAGACAGGTACTGTTGTTAGTAATAGATTTTACTCGATTTGTTATGATTCCCGGGAAAAGGAGTACCTGGGCTTAGTGTTTTCCCTTTTGTGCTTTAAGCATATTCCTAAGAGCTTGATAAGATTCTTTATGAAATCGGGGTCGCGATTGAAGACATCATTGCTGAAAGCGATCATAGAATCATATGAAGCTCTATCTCAGTTGAAGAGCGCTATATATTCAAAATGAAATCGCTAAGTGGTATCAAACCAACCCAACTCCTGATCCGAGACTGGATCGGCGTCCGGTTGAGCGAAGTGCCCGTGGAAACGTTTTGAAGAAGCTCGGCTCGGGCTCGCAACGGTCTCAGCACCGAGGCCCTCTGGCGGTGGGGCACAGCCTCCCGAGGAGCACCAAAAACTTGGGCCCCTCGCGACAACATGGGCGGGTGCCACGATTTACTTCGGGGGCAATGCCGGGATCCTCCCGTGCGTAGCCCGGGATGACCGAGTCCCGCGTTTGCAGCCCCTAGTGACAATGTGGACGGGGGCAGTTTGGGCTGAACAATATCTCGACGGCGAGCCCGCGCAACACGTTCTGGGTGCGTAGGAGTCCTCGGCCGGATGACCGGCCTGAAGTGTTGTACGTTTCCGCAAGGCCTCTTCCGCCGCGCACCGGGCCCCATCTCCCGAATCGTAGAAGCCTACACATCTGACCGCGGGGCCGCCGTCAAAGAGTTCGTTTAGGCCATCCGAGGGGAGGTCCGCCTTTTCACCACGCCGGCTTCTTCGACGACACGTACCCCCGACGACTTGATCTGGAGCACCTTTCGTATGCGCTGTGAACTTGGAAGAAAACAGCATAACAGAGCCGATCTATTCTATAATGAATGGTATGCCAGTGGATATATGGACGAATGGCCAGATGATAAGAAAGCGCGTACTTTTGAGATTATCAAGACATTGAATCTTCAAGAGACAGGGGATGCCTTGGATTATGGATGCGGAAACGGTGTGTTTACTGCCGTTCTCAAGCGAGCCCTTCCGAATTGGAATGT
>Ga0182021_10009020_pt1 | contig 11804 bp, 10 predicted proteins | sample 612E3MmetaG_FD_120493 | JGI IMG/M metagenome (GOLD analysis project Ga0182021, IMG submission 120493) | Permafrost microbial communities from Stordalen Mire, Sweden - 612E3M metaG (Illumina Assembly) | ecosystem: Environmental > Terrestrial > Soil > Wetlands > Permafrost | place: Sweden...
ACAAAGACTGATCGGAATGGAAGGGATACATGAAAAAGGAGCAAGGCTGATTGAAATTGCAGCTCTCTACCATGATTCAGGAATGCTGGTCAGGTACAAGGATCATGAAGCTGCTTCTGCTGAACTCGCATCCTGTTTTTTACCTGACTTCGGCTTTACCGAAAAGGAGATCAGCACAATCAACAGCCTGATCATGGTAACCCGCCTTCCACAGAAAGCGTCTTCCCTTGCAGAACAGATCCTTTGCGATGCGGACCTGGATTACCTTGGGCGGGATGACTTTTTTATTCATTCCTTTGAGCTCCAGAACGAATGGAACCGGTTTGAAATCAGAAAAACCACTCTCCCGGAATGGCTCGACATCCAAATTAAATTCCTCAGTGATCATACGTATTTCACAAAATCCGCAGCCTCTTTGCGGAACAGGAAAAAATCAGAGAACCTTAAAGAAATAACAACCTTATGGCAACAAAAAAATCAAAAGAAACAAAGTACGACAGCATCATCCTGATCCCCACCGATTTTTCCGAAGTATGCGGAAATGCGGTCATCCATGGCATCCACCTTGCCCGTTTCCTGAAATACAAGGCGGTTATCCTCCATGTCATCAACAATGAAACAAAGGCGGCTCTTAAAAAGAAAAACGTGGGAACCGACTACGTTGAAAAAAGGCTGAAGGAATACAAAACCTACTACGAAAAGAAGTATGATGTGGTTGTTGACACCATTGCTGAAGAAGGCAGCATATTTTCCACTATCAATGAAGTTGCCGGCAGGATCAAAGCCAATATGATGATCCTCGGAACCCATGGGAAGAAAGGCCTGCAACATGTGTTCGGCAGTTATGCCCTCCGCGTTGTTTCCGAATCGCCCGTGCCGGTGATAGTAGTCCAGAAAAGATCTTTCAAGCAGGGCTATGAGAATATCATGTTACCGGTCTCAAACGATCTTGAAGCAAGACAGTGCGTTCAGTGGGCAAAACTCATCGCGACTCTGTTCAAGTCGAAAATCCATCTTTTCCAGGCCGTTGAAGCAGACAAAGGGTTGAACAGCCGTCTGAAAATAATCACCAGGCAGATCTCCGACGCTTTCAATGAAGAAAACATCAATCATGAGATCATGTATGCAGAACCCAAGGGTGATTTTGCAAAGCAGGTACTTTCCTGTGCTGCCGTAAATCATGCCGACATGATCATGATCATGACCAGGCCCAATATCGACGTTCCCGGCTTCAGTATGTCGTCATGGGACGAAAAACTGATGTTCAACGAGGCCCAGATCCCGGTCATGTGCATAAATCCAATAGATCTCGGGTATTATTATTACGAGTGGATCCAGCTCGCCTAGGAAAAAATAAAATGCACATCCGGAAATACTGGGATGATCGACCCCTGACGCTGATCATGGCCATGGCGATACTCTTTCGCCTGCTGGCAGCGATTTTCGCAAAAGGCTATGGGATGTTCGATGATCATTACATTGTTATCGAATCGGCCCAGTCGTGGGTCGACGGCCACGATTACAACAACTGGTTACCATGGAGCGAGGGCAACACAGGACCAACCGGGCATAATTTCTTTTATCCTGCCATCAACTTCCTCTTCTTTTCCCTGATGAAATTTCTTCATATTTATGATCCCCAGCTGAAGATGCTTTTCATGAGGCTGGTTCTCGCTGCATGGTCACTGATCACGGTTTACTATGGATACAGGATCACCGAAACCCTCGATGGCAAAAGGACGGCCCGGTTTGCGGGCATTTTACTGGCCCTGTTCTGGTTTATGCCCTGGCTGAGCGTAAGAAACCTGGTTGAAATGGTTTGTGTCCCGTTTATCATCCTTGGGTTCTGGTTTACTATAAGGGCTCACAGCAAAGAAAAACCTGCCCTTTCCTGGTTCATTTCCGGGCTTTTCCTGGGGCTCGCAACAGATATCCGGTTACAAGCCTTGTTTTTCCCTTTAGGCCTTGGAATCTGGCTGCTCATCAGGGGAAAATTCAAACCTCTTCTTTCATTAACAGCCGGCTCACTGCTTATGGTTATTTTGTTTGAAGGTGGGATTGATTTAGTGTTATGGGGCAAGCCATTCATCGAGATCTATCAATATGGCCTTATATGCTTCACCGACAGGAATGATTATATCACCCTGCCCTGGTATAATTATTTTCTTGTTTTGGGCGGAATGCTGATCCCCCCGGTAAGCATTTTCCTGTTCTGGGGATTCATTCGCAAGTGGAAGAAGTATCTCATGATATTCCTGCCAATCCTCCTCTTCTTTGTTTTCCATTCATGGATCCCGAACAAGCAGGAAAGGTTTATCATACCTATGATTCCATTATTCGTCATTATAGGCAGCATCGGCTGGCTGGAATTCCGGGGAAAATCAGCGTATTGGGCGAAGCATAAAACCTTGCTGCAATCGGCCTGGATATTTTTCTGGGTGCTGAATTCCATTGTTTTGCTGGTTTTTACCTTCACTTATTCGAAAAGGTCTATGGTTGAAAGCATGACCTATCTTTCGAAATACCCCGGCATAAAATACATGACGGTTATTGATGAGGCTAACAACCCCGAGATGTTTCCGAAATTTTACCTTGGGCAATGGCCTGTCATGTTCAATGACAGGAACGGAGACCGGAGCCTCGACAGCATATTGGCGTCATCAGTTAAGAAGAGTAATGCTTTTGCTCCCAGGTTTGTGTTGTTTACAGGAGACAGGAATATCAGCCCGATGGTGATCAGGGCCAGGCATTATCTTCCGTTCCTGGTCTATGAAACGACTATAGAGCCTGGGTTTATCGACAGGCTGGTGCATTGGCTGAATCCGATCAACAGGAACAAGACGGTAACTATATACAGAAACACGGAATTCATTCCTGAAAAGAAGTAATCATGGACCGTGAACAGGCAAAACGGAGGATTGAGGAGCTCTCGGAGGAGATACGCAGGCATAATTACCAGTATTATGTGTTATCCCGGCCACTTATCAGCGATTACCAGTTTGACCTCAAGCTTGAGGAATTAATTAAACTGGAAAAGGAGTTTCCCGAATTTCTGTTTCCCGGCTCCCCTGCATTACATGTGGGAGGTGGAATTACCAAAGAGTTCCGGCAGGTTGTTCACAGATATCCGATGATGTCGCTCGGGAATACGTATTCTGAACAGGATGTAAAGGATTTCGAAGAGAGGATCCATAAGCTTACCGGCGAGGATATTGAATATGTTTGTGAGCTGAAGTTCGACGGGGTTGCTATAGGCCTTACTTACAAGGAAGGCAGACTGATACAGGCCGTGACACGAGGCGACGGCTTACAAGGTGATGATGTGACCACCAACGTGGAAACCATCCGCAGTATTCCTTTAAAACTGCAAGGGGCCGGCTACCCTGCTGAGTTTGAGATCCGGGGCGAGATCTTTCTACCTCATGCAAGTTTCAGATACCTGAACAGGCAAAGGGAGGAGGAGGGTGAAGAACCCTTCGCAAACCCGCGCAATGCCGCATCGGGCAGCCTTAAGATGCAGGATTCGGCTGAAGTGGCAAGGCGGAAACTAGATTGTTTCCTGTATTATATGCAGGGCACCGGCCTCCCGTTCAGTACCCATTATGAGTCCCTACAGGCCGCCCGTGAATGGGGGTTCAAGGTTTCTGATTACATAGTACGCTGCAAAACCATTGACGATATTTTCGATTATATCAATACCTGGGACACCGCCCGGAAGGAACTCCCTTTCGATATTGACGGGGTAGTGATCAAGGTGAATTCATTTGCCCAGCAGGAGCAGCTTGGTTTTACAGCCAAATCGCCGCGCTGGGCCATCGCGTATAAGTTCAAAGCCGAAGAGGCTTCCACCAGATTGATTTCCGTGGACTTTCAGGTGGGGAGAACAGGAACGGTCACCCCTGTGGCTAACCTCAGTCCGGTATTGCTTGCAGGGACCATAGTGAAACGAGCCACCCTGCATAATGCTGATGTCATTGCCGGGCTGGACGTTCGTTATGGGGATACAGTCTACGTAGAAAAAGGCGGTGAGATCATTCCAAAGATCACCGGTGTAGATCTTTCACTGAGGCCTGAAAATTCCCGGATTCTGCAATTTCCCCCGGTTTGTCCTCAATGCGGTACTACCCTCATAAGGAGTGAAGGCGAAGCTGCCTGGTTCTGCCCTAATGAAACCGACTGCCCGCCCCAGATAAAAGGCAAACTGGAGCATTTTATCTCCCGCAAAGCTATGAATATCGACAGCCTGGGCGAAGGAAAGATTGAGATATTGTTCGATAAGGGGCTCGTGCGCTCCCCTGCAGACCTGTATGAACTGAAGTTTGAAAACCTTATCGGCCTGGAAAAAGTTTACAAGGGAGAAGGTGATAAAAAAGACAGGACGGTAAAGTTTCGCGATAAAACTGTGATCAATATTCTGAAAGGTATTGAAGCTTCAAAAACGGTTCCCTTCGACAGGGTATTATATGGCCTGGGTATACGGTATGTTGGTGAGACTGTTGCCAAAAAGCTTGCACGGCATTTCGGATCATTTGATAAACTGCGGATGGCTGAGCCCATAGAGCTGACCGATGTTGAAGAAATCGGAGGTAAGATCGCACAAAGCCTCCAATCATGGATGGAAACCCCCGGGAACATCAATCTTGTTGTAAGCCTTAGAAACCATGGGGTGCAGATGGCATTCACTGAAGCGCATGCTTTAAGGAAAAGCAACAAACTGGAAGGAATTACATTTGTCGTGAGCGGGGTGTTTGAGAGGTTTTCCCGTGATGAGATCAAACAATCCATTGAAGATCACGGCGGGAAGAATGTATCCTCCGTTTCAGCACGAACCTCATACCTTATTGCCGGTTCAAACATGGGGCCCGAAAAACGCCGTAAGGCTGAAACGCTGGGGGTCAGGATCATCTCTGAAGAAGAATTTATTAAAATGACAGAAGCATGAAAGCCGTCACTATAATCATTCTTTTCTGCCTTCCGCTGCATCCCTTTACGGCTTTTTCCCTGAACAATGCAAGGGCGGTTAATCCGGGTTCCCTGTGTTATGTGATCAACAGCACAATTTCCTTTATTGTGAGCGGAAGCAGTGGTTCCGGTACATCTGCAAATCCTGATGAAATAACAATTCCCCTGAAACGTGCGGGAAGATTGCTTCTTATGGAAGCCCGGATTGACGACGAAACGGGAAATTTCATTTTCGATACCGGATCTTCCAAACTGGTTCTCAACAATACCTATTTCAGAAAATATGTGAGTATTGAATCAGGCAACAGGGGCGGGATAACCGGAGCAGTGGCCAGTGTGCGGCAGACAAGAGTCAGCAGGATCCGGATCTCCGGGCTTTCATATGACAATGTCATGGCTGACCTGGCTGACCTTGGCCACATCGAAAACCGCAGGGGTGTGAAAATTCTCGGGTTCGTAGGGTTCAGCCTTTTGAAGAACATGGAGATTGTTATTGATGTCAGCCACAATGAGCTTCATCTTTACCGGCTCGACAAAAACGGCAACAGGATCAGTTCAGGTTCAACAGAGTTCAGGGCCGATATCAGCCGGAAAGTGCAGATGTACCAGGATGTATTGTTTGTTAATTCGGAAATCAATGGAAAGATCCTGAGTTTCTGTCTTGACACAGGGGCAGAATCAAATGTGATCAGTTCCGGATCTCCCAGAAGGGTGATGAACACCATTAGTATTACAGGCCGGTCGGGCCTTGTGGGATCCGGAAGAACTTCGGCCGAAACTCTGTATGGGACGCTGAATGACTTTGCGATGGGCGGACATCAGATACCCCGGATGCAGACCATCATTACCAATCTCGACAATATGTCGGCTGCCTTTGGATTCACAATTGACGGCATGCTTGGTTATGACTTTTTTGAGAAAGGACAGATTTGTATTAATTTAGTGAGGATGGAAATGAAGGTTTGCTTCGATAAACCCACTGGAAGTTGAGGACAGGTTTACGGCATATTATCCTGTTGGTATTCCTGGCAACAGCTATGGTTGCCTGGTCCCAGTATGATCCTAAAGATATCTGCAGAATTGACAACAACCGTATGATCATCAAACTTGACCGGAGCTGGACTGTTGCTCAGAAAACTGAAGTCATGAAGCAGTTTGACATCGACAGCGCATTGATGGCAGAAGCCTTCAGTGGAAAACCCCTGATCACTGTCAACAAGATAAAATGGAATGTAAAGAAGCTTGACAACCACAGGGTGGAATTGTCCAAACCCATGGGCGCAGGCCCTTCATTGAGCAAGGAAGACGTTTATATGCTCGATGACCGCTGGATCAATGCAGCCGGTATCGAAGAACGGGAATCAGCAGCGTTCGGTGTCAATGTTCTCAGCCTTTACACTGTTTTTAACTATCATCAGGGGGAAGCAAGGTTCTTTCTGCCGGAACGGAAATATGCCTGGAATGTATATATAGCCGGGACATTCAACAACTGGAGCACAATGCAAACCCCTATGATCCGCTGTGATTCAGGCTGGTTCATTACGCTCAGGCTGAAACCCGGGAAATACTCTTATAAATACATCATCGACGGTAAATGGAGCCCCGATCCATATAATAAACTCAGGGAGGATGACAGACAGGGAGGAGAAAATTCGGTTGTTTTCTGCTATAATTACCGCTTTTTCCTGCCGTATTACAAAGGTTCAAAAAACGTATTTGTTTCAGGTAGCTTCAACAACTGGAACCCCGCTGAAATAAGGATGTTCCGGATTGGCACAGGATGGGCCGTGAACCTGTTCCTGAGAGAAGGCACCCATGCCTATAAATTCATTGTTGACCAGAAATGGATGCTTGATCCCGGTAACAATATCAGAAGACCCGACGGTATGGATCACGAAAATTCATTCATCAGTATCGGTGATACTATGTTTTTCATGCTCAAAGGGCATTCTGCCAGTAAACAGGTGACTGTTGCAGGTAATTTCAACGCCTGGAACACTGCGGAATTATTAATGCAGAAAGTTGACGGCGGATGGCAGCTTCCCTATGTTCTGGCTGCCGGAAATTATGAGTATAAATTCATTCTTGACGGCCGTTGGATCACCGATCCCGATAACCCCTATACTCTGAAATCGGGTAATTCATTTATTGCTGTAAAACCAAACCACATTTTTACCCTTGACGGATATGCCGAAGCAAAGAAAGTTATCCTCGCAGGAAGTTTCAATGGATGGAATTCAAACGGTTACGAAATGATTAATAAAAACGGGAAGTGGTTCCTCCCCTTATACCTGAAACCCGGTAAGCATACTTATAAATTTATCGTCGATGATAAATGGATCATTGACCCGGGAAACGAGCTTTGGGAGGAAAACCAGTATGGTTCGGGGAATTCTGTTTTGTGGATAGAACCTTAACAGCCATGAGTAAAAGCGAAGAGCGATTAGCGATAAGTATGTTTTCTATTCACTACTCGCTTTTCACTACTCGCTATTCGCTAATCGCTAATCGCTTCTTTTTTCAATCCTCATGCTTAATGGACCCCGCTCCGGAAACACTCTGATTGATTATCGTGGGATTCCCTTTATAACGTATGCTGCCTGCACCCGAGATCTCGGCATTGATCTTCTTGGTCACATGGATCTGGGCTTTCCCGGCACCGCTGAGGTCAACTGTAAAGTTTTCGCAAACCAGGTCGAACCCAAAAATATCGCAGGCTCCCGACAGATCAGCGCTTACGTCGGTGGCTGAACCGGCCAGTCTCAGTTTACTGGCGCCACTGCTGTTCAGATCAAGTTTCCGGGCAGTCAGTTCCATTCTGACATCAGAGGCACCGCTGGTATGCAAACTGAAATCGTTCAATGTTATCTTGTTCTCAGTAACGATATCGACTGCACCGCTAACCTCAACCTTGTTCAGGTCTTTAAACGTGATGTACACTTTTAAAGCCGTTGGGTGGTTAATAGGCTTCTTTGTATCGATGACCAAAGTGGATCCGTGTACCTCCGCACGAATGACAGGTTGAAGGTTTTCATCTGCTTCAATGACCACCTCTTCGTTGCTTCCCTGCCTCAGATATACACTAAATGCGCCTGAGACTTCAATTCCATCAAAGGAACTTACAACACGGGTTTCCTTTACAACTTTGCCGTCGCCATGGACGCCGGCAACCATGTTGCAAGCTGAAGAAATCCCTGAAACACCTGTGAACAGGATCACGAACATGAACAGGGTAACAATTTTTCTTGTTTTCATAGTCTTGGATTTTAATTGGTCTGAATTATGTTTGATGCTCGAATTTGTTTTTGGTTACATAGTTTTTCGCTATTTCTCTACTTTAGTGACACGCTCCCGTAATCACTCCTCACCACCACGCTGGCTTTCGGCTTTGCATCCTTGCTGCCTACCACACCACGGTATTCCGATGAAGTCGGCGTTACCGAGCGGTAATTCAGGGCCGAATTGCCTTCGGGGAAATGAAGCTCGCAGTATTTCAGGGTAGCATCCAGATTATAAACGGCGGTTTCAGGAAGCCGGATATCCACATCAGCATACTTATTAATAATATTAATACTTGTAAAATCGGGACCCATATCCCTCACTTTACAACTCCCGTATTGTATATCAAGATTCAGGCTCTGTTCGATCCTGTCAATATCGATATCAGAGAATTTCGAACGGCTATCAATTGAGGATGAATTCTTGATATCCACTGAGCCTCCTTCAAAACTCACATTCAGGGCAATGATTTTATTTGCATTCAGGTTCGAGTATTTCGAGTCCAGCCTGAGGCTGCCCGCATAGTCAATATCGAGGGTTGAATATTTCAGGTTTACCACTGCTCCCTGAATGCTGCGCACCTTGGCCGAATTGCAGAACTTCAGATCGATGAGGTTGTCCGAATTATTCAGCTTGTTCACATCGAGGCTGCCATAACTGAGATTGATCCTCGCTTTTCCGGATACTTCATTGATGTAGATATCACCGAATTTATTGGTAAGGTCAATGCTCATGCTTTGCGGGAAGTTGATAGTATAATCGACATGGAAACTATTCCTGCCCGAAGTATTCATTTCATCGATTACCGTTGTAGCTTCGACCAGGGAACTGGTATTGTTGAAATTCACGTTGATCCTCTCCAGCATTTTTGCTGCTGTGTTATCATTTGTGGTTTCCACAATGACTTTGACATCGATACCGACCACGTTCTTATCCCAGTTCATGCAATGGATCCTGCCGAATTTGTTGGAAACCGTGAGCTGTGCATCGGGATTCACGTTGAATTCCTTATTAATCACCCTGGTATATTCATTAGTGTTGGCTCCTTTAAGCCCGATCGCAAGGGTGGCCAGCAATATCATTATGGTTATTTTTAAGACAGTTTTCATATACCGTGTATGTTAGGATTGTTAATGTTTATTTAAATGGCTGACAATAGTGTTCATAATACCTTCTTTCATTTGCTGGTTCTGGATGATGGCAGCCTCGATGCGTTCAAAATTTGGATTCTCGGCAAGGGATTTCTGCAATTCACGGGTATTTTCATCAAGGGACTGCATTTCCTTAGTGGCATTATCATTGATCAGGTTGGCTTGTTCAGGGTTGTTTGCAAGCTTACGTACCACTTTAAGCTGTGTCATTGCCCTCGCATCATAATATTGTACAGCTTCAGTCATCTCGGCAGTCATTTCAACACCTGCCCTGGCAGAGGAAAACCTTTCGCGTATTGAACGTGTTGCCATATCAAAAACCAGGATGCTGCCGGTGATTATGACGAGGATGACAGCGGCAACTTTTAACATGCTGAACCGTGAAGGCATTGTTACAGCCGGTTGACCTGCAATGCCAAGTTTTTCGCGGAATCTCTCAAAATGCCCGTCAAGGGGTTCTATCCCGTCAAACTGATCACGGTTTTCCTGAATTAACTTATCCAGATTATTCATATCTAATTATAGATAAAGATGTTTTTGTATTTATTCTCTTTTAAGATGGTAAGCAGCTTTTGCCTGGCCCGTGAATAACGGGTCCGTGAAAGCTGGTTGCTGATATTCAATATTCCGGATATCTCTTCATGATCATATCCTTCGAGCAGGAAAAGACTGATGATGATCCTGTATTCCCCGGGGAGCAGCTGAATTGCCTTCATCACTTCCTGCGACTGGAACCGGATCTCTTCCTCATGGTTATCTTCATGTTCTTCGGGCAGGTTCACTCCTTCCTCGTCAAAAGATACGGTATCCTTTGCCCTTCTGAGGGAATCAAGCGAATTATTGACAACGATCCGTTTAAGCCAGCTACCGAAACTTCCCTGCCCCGAATAGCTTTCGAGCCTCTGAAAGGCATCCAGGAATGATTCCTGCATGATGTCCTCGGCTTCGGCTGTATCATTTACTATTCTTAGGCTGGTATTGAACATGGCTTTGTAATATAACTTGTAAATTTTAAACTGGGCGTTCCTGTCCCCCCGACGGCAGGCATCGATGAGGTCCTTGTGTATATTTTCATACCTGGTTTCCAAACTCCCTGTTTTAGCTAATAGACTCACCAAGATACTAAATGTTACAATGAATTTAAAAATTCTACTTTTGCAGCCGGTGAAAGGGATTAAAGTACCGGTGCATTTTTACGCCCTCGCAGCCATGCTTTTCTGGGGCATGTCCTTTGTATGGACAAGCAGATTGCTGGTCCATTTTCAACCGGTCACTATTATTTTTATCCGCCTTCTGATATCCTCTGCGTTTCTGTTTCTGCTGATGATTGTATCGGGACGGTTCGAAAGAATCCGGCGCGAAGATACCTGGCTGCTTCTGGGAAGTACCGTTTTTAACCCTTTCCTTTATTTCCTTGGTGAGAATTTCGGGGTTAAATTAACTTCAGCCACAATATCAAGCGTTATTATCGCGACCATCCCTGTATTCTCTCCGCTTATAGCCTGGCTGACTTTCAGGGAAAAAATATCGAGACTGAACATCTTCGGCATTTTTGTATCCTTTTCAGGGGTTGCGATAATGCTCGCATCAAGAGACCTTTCATTTTCGGGGGAAGGCAAAGGAGTGTTGTTTCTCTTTGGGGCAGTATTTTCGGCGCTGGTCTTTTCCGTATTTCTGAAGAAACTCACTCAGAAATACTCACCTGTTACCCTTGTCGCCTGGCAAAACATTCTTGGTGCACTGATGTTCCTGCCCGTATTCCTCGTATTTGAGAGTAACAGGATCAGTGCAGTCCACCTGAATTACGAAATTGTATCTTCATTTCTTTTCCTGTCGGTCTTCGCCTCTTCCCTTGCGTTTGTTTTCTTTGCCAAAACCGTCAAGGAAATCGGCATCAGTAAAGCAAATATATATTCCAACCTGATCCCTGTATTTACAGCATTTTTTTCATATTTTCTCATTGCCGAACCATTTACAATTCAAAAGATCAGCGGGATCATCCTTGTCGTTGGCGGCGTTTACCTGTCCGAAAGGAATAAGCCCCGCTAATCACTATTCCCTCTTCGCTATTCGCTAATCGCTATTCGCTCGTTACTCATGTTTCATCACTCATTACTCATCGCTATTTTTTCATACCTTTGCATACCGGTGAAACTGCCGGCAAACTACTGGATATGCTGTTCAAACCTGAGAGGCTGAAAATAAAGGATCAACGCATGAAACCCTTTATAGATCCCGATGAGATATGGGGTTTCATTAACAACGCCAAGCCAACAAAAGAGCGGGTCAGGGAAATTATTGCCAAATCACTCGGAAAGCAGCGCCTTACTCTTGAAGAAACCGCTTTGCTGGCCCAGGCTTCAGATCCGGAACTTATTGAAGAGATCAAGCAGGGGGCGAAATCCCTTAAAG
>Ga0182021_10009021_pt1 | contig 11803 bp, 10 predicted proteins | sample 612E3MmetaG_FD_120493 | JGI IMG/M metagenome (GOLD analysis project Ga0182021, IMG submission 120493) | Permafrost microbial communities from Stordalen Mire, Sweden - 612E3M metaG (Illumina Assembly) | ecosystem: Environmental > Terrestrial > Soil > Wetlands > Permafrost | place: Sweden...
CAGGTCAAGGTTGTCGAATCCAAGAAGGTTGAACGCCCGCTCGGTTTTATTACCATTGGAGAACCCTCCGGAGCAGTGAGGCAGGTTATCGAAGCATTCCGGGTAGAAGCGAACAAAAAGTAGTCCTTATTACACATGTGTTGAAAAAGGCTGTGCGAACATTCGCACGGCCTTTTTTGTGAACATTCTACATAAGGCGCCACTAGTGTCCGGTAAAAGTTTATAAAAGTATGGTCTGTTGCACTCGTTTGTTGGATAATAGAAGTTGCGAAGTCCTATACCAACAAGGAGGAACAGACCATGCAGAAAGTATACACCATATTTTCGGAGCTATTGAAGCTTTGTCCCCGACATCATTTTGACAAGGCCGTGGAGCGGCACGAGGCAGACCGATACGTGAAGACGTTCACGACATGGCAGCAATACATCACCATCTTATATTCCCAGATTACGCAGAAGGACAGTCTTCGTGATATAGAGACTGGGCTTTCGGCTCAAGCGAGTCGCTGGTATCATCTAGGGCTTACGGGTGTTCACAAAAGCACGCTGTCAGATGCTAACTCAAACAGGGATTATCGAATATTCGAAGATCAGTTTTACGGCATATTGGAGCGCTGCAAAGATCTGACGCCCAAGCATAAGTTTCGGTTCAAGAATCCTCTCTATACGATAGATGCTACGACCATCGATCTGTGCCTGTCGGTATTTCCGTGGGCTAAGTACAGAAGAGCCAAAGGAGCGATCAAGATGCACTGCCTGTATGATCATTCAGGGGCGCTGCCTTCTTTTCTGACCGTAACAGACGGAAAGAAACCCGATGTCAGAGTGGTCAAGGAGACTTCGTTTCCTCTGTCACCGGACAGCATCGTTTCTGTTGATAAGGCCAACATTGATTATAAGTGGCTGTATTCATTGGATCGGCAGGGGGTATGGTTTGTAAGCAGGGCCAAATCCAATATCGATTGTGAAATCACCGGACAGCATACGATAAGCGGCAAAGGGGTTTTGATTGACGAACGAATTGTATTGCAAGGGGTCCGCAGCAAAAAGTTCTATTCTAAAGAACTTCGGCGTATTATGTTCTATGATGAAGAGCGTAAGAAGGTTTTGACGTTTCTGACGAATAATTTCAAGCTGGCCGCATCGACCATTGCTCAAATCTATAAATCAAGATGGCAGATTGAGCAGTTCTTTAAATGGATTAAACAGAACCTCAAGATCAAGTCATTTCTAGGCACCAGCAAGAATGCTGTCATGATCCAGATCTGGGTGGCCATGTGTTATTACTTGTTGCTGACTTATATCAAGTACCAGACAAAGTATGGTTCTTCGTTGTTTTATTTGAGTCGAGTTATCAGAGAAATGCTCTTTGAGAGAAAGAGTCTGATTGATATTCTGACGTTTAACCCGAATCGTCTCCACTCAGCGCGCGCAGACTCGCTGCAAGAGGCGTTATTTTAACCGGACAGTAGTGAAAATAGCTGTTACAGCAGAATACGTCCAACTTTTGACCTTTGATGGACAACGCATACTTGACAAACATCAGTTCAGCAAGTAGAGTAGTTGTATATACAACACTGGAGTAGGTATGGACAAACAGACATTAAAACTTATCGAAACAGTGGGCCGGGAGTGCCTTGCTGGTCGTGTACGCAAGCTCAGTCGCGTGATCACCGGAATATATGACAGGGCCATGCGGCCCCACGGGATCAAAGTTAACCAGGCAGGCATCCTGATCATGCTCACTCTCGTCGAGAAACCGACAGCTGGCGATATAAGCCGAAAGTTTCAGATGGAAAAATCAACAGTCAGCCGCAACGTCGAACGCATGAGGAAACAGGGCTGGATAGAAGCCAGCGAGGGAGAGGGTGGTCTTTCTCAGTTAATCACGGTCACTCCGAAAGGGAAAAAGATACTGGCTGATATTTACGGAAAATGGGAGAAGGCCCAGAGAGAGGTGTCCGAATTGCTGGGCGAAGATGGTGTGAAGGCGATCCACATCCTGACTGGCCGCATCTCAGAACCAAAAGGGAGAGAGAAATAGGACATTTTTTTGGATAATAGGTTGCATATACAACCAAAGGAGACGGCATGCAAAATCTGAATGAGCACCCGGCAGTAAAACGCTATTATGAAAAGAAGGGTGGAAGCAAAGGTGTCAATGTGGCATCCAAGCTCAGTCATAACGACATCCGGCGGATGTGTTTTGAATTCGGCGCTGACGACATAGGTTTTGTAGAGATCGAAAGACCTGAGCTTGACGATCAGCGAGACGATATCCTGAAGATGTTTCCATGGACTAAATCATTGGTGAGTTTTGTCGGACGACTCAATCGGGAAAACCTGAGAAGCCCAGCCCGCTCTGTATCAACCTTGGAACTGAATAAGGTCAGCGATAAACTCGAAGATGCGTCTCACAAATTGGTGGCTCATCTGGAACGCAATGGGGTGAAAGCCATCGCTCCGGCTGTAGGGTTCCCAATGGAAATGGACCAATGGCTTGGAAAGATATTTGTAGTTTCGCACAAACCGGTGGCAGTAGCGGCTGGACTCGGGCAGATGGGATTGCATCGTAGTGTCATACATCCGGTCTTCGGCAGTTTTGTGTTGCTCAACACTGTGCTAATCGAAGCAGCTATGGACGAATACAACACGCCACTTGATTACAATCCCTGTCTCGGATGCAGACTCTGTTCAGCCGCGTGTCCCACTGGCGCAATCGAGCCGGACGGCTATTATAACCCTGCAAACTGCATGACACACACTTATCGGGAACTGATCGGAGGTTTTACTGACTGGGTCGAAAATATCGCAAACAGTAAAAGCTCGTGTGATTATAGAAGCAAGGTGAGTGATGCCGAGACCGTGTCCATGTGGCAGAGTCTGGCGAATGGGCCGTGTTACAAGTCAGTCTATTGTATGGCGGTATGCCCAGCTGGAGAGGATGTTATGCCTGAGTTTCTTACTGACAGGAAGAAATATATAAAAGACGTTGTAAAACCGCTGCAGGATAAGGAAGAGACAGTCTATGTCCTTCCAGGCTCCGATGCTGAAAGTCACGTGCTCCGCGCGTTCCCCCACAAAAAAATAAAGCGTGTTAATAACGGAGTCAGGCCGCCTTCAATCAAGTCCTTCCTCGACGCCATACCAATAGCGTTTCAACGTAATAAGTCGGCAGGGCTTGATGTCACGTATCACTTCACTTTTACAGGAGAAGAACATATAACGGCAACAGTCACTATTGCTAACAGAACCGTAACTGTCAAAAAAGGACATGAAGGCGTTGCTGATATTCACATAAAGGCCGACAGCAGGGCTTGGTTGAGGGTGCTGCATAAAGACAGCGCAATGCCGAAAGAAATTGTTTTCAGGAACATACGGGTCAAGGGACCGATAAGGCTGTTGAAGGCATTCGGGAACTGTTTCGCGTAGAAATATTTCAACATTATCTAGATTGCTTATGTGTATTCTAAGTAGTACAGTGGTCGGTTCTCAATAACACCTGATAACTATCGATTTTGCCAGTACCATGAATCTGGATATTTCTAAGAATGACTATCGTTGCCGCTTTGTCGACTGTCTCCTTGTAACACGCCTTGATCTGCATCGCCGAGCAATGCGATGTTCTCCAAATAATTAGGAGGACGTTTTGTTACGTACAGCGAATAGAAACCAAGGCATCAGGAAATTTCTCGACGCTCACTGCCTGCTCACATTATGCGCCACAATTGATACACCCGCTTCAGAGAAAGATTCCGAGTGGAAATCATCGGGGGTCTTTCAACACTACCTCCATGAACCAACGCGACGCTAACCCCTCTTCTATAGTTTATTTCAGTAGTGTCCGGTGAAAAAAGTAATAACATGGCCTGAGATACTCAAATGTTAGATAATAAAGGGCGACCAAACCCCTATCTGACAAGGCGGCCCAAGCCATGCATAAGTGTTATACCATATTTGGAGAGCTGTTGAAACTGTTACCGAGATATCAATTTGACAAGCGGTTGAAGAGTACGGCGGGGACCGTTACGTCAAGACGTTCACGACGTGGCAGCAGTTTATCGTACTGCTATATTCTCAGATCGGACAGAAAGACAGCTTGCGGGATATTGCTACCGGTCTGTCCGCCCATGCCAGCCGTTGGTATCACCTTGGACTTACTGGCATACACAAGAGCACTCTGTCCGACGCCAACAGTAAACGAGGCTACCAGATATTTGAAGAACTGTTTTATCATCTGCTGAGCAAATGCAAGGATATGACTCCGAAGCATCGGTTTAGATTCAAGAATCCATTGTATACAATTGACGCTACTACCATAGACCTGTGTCTATCGATGTTTCCCTGGGCTAAGTTCAGAACGACCAAGGGAGCAATCAAGATGCACTGCCTGTATGACCACTCCGGAGCGCTGCCGACTTTTTTAACTATCACAGACGGCAAACATCATGATGTCAGAGTGGTCAAGGAGCAATCTTTTCCAATGCTTCCGGACAGCATCGTTTCCATAGATAAGGCATATGTGGACTTCAAATGGCTCAAATCCTTGCAGGATCAGGGTATATGGTTTGTCACCAGAGCCAAACGCAACATCGACTGTGTCGTTGTCGGACAGCATGAAACAAAGGGCAAGGGCATACTCAGTGATGACCGGATTGCAATGCAGGGACCGCTGACAAAGACTCACTATCCCGAGGAACTGAGGCTTATCATGTATCACGACGAAGAGAGGAACAAGACTCTGGTATTTCTGACTAACAACTTCAAACTGGCCGCCACGACGATTGCACAGATATACAAATCTCGCTGGCAGATTGAGCTGTTCTTTAAATGGATCAAACAGAACCTGAAAATAAAATCCTTTATGGATACCAGCAAAAATGCTGTGCTTACGCAGGTCTGGGTGGCTATGTGTTATTACCTGTTGCTCAGCTATATCAAGCATCAGACGAAATACAGCAACTCGCTTCTACATCTCAGTCGTGTTATACGCGAAACGCTCTTTGAGCGCAAAGCGTTAATAGATATTCTGTCGCTTAGTCCGGAAAGGCTCATGGCCGATCGAGAACAAAGCCTTCAGGGGACTCTATTTTAACCGGCCAGTAATGAGTTTATTTCTCTAATAATTTAGGTTCTCAGGAAGCGGAAATTGCTTCATACTTCCTTCCGCATGACTATCAAATACAGTGAAAGGAGACCCCGAAAGAAATCAATCTTTATGATGAAGGTATCCCCGTGGCGATGGCTTTCTAGGAAACAGCCTGAAACATATCAACGAGTATATCGAAAAAGAAAACTACCAAACCCGCTCACAAAATGATGATTAATGTTTTCCCCTTGATCTGCAGCATCAGTCAAGCTCGACCTTTCACTAAGACTTTGGAGGTTCTCAAACCGAGCCGGCCTGCGGAGTAGCACCGCCAGGGATAATAATTGGGGTCAATTCTCCGACCGATTGGTTTGCCATCACTGGCCCAAATGAAAAAAAGTACAAAAATAGCACGCTTTCTGCTGTGCGCTGCCGAGAGAGTTCAAGAGAATAATACTTAATCAGGAAACAATTCCTACTTTCTCAAAGCCAGGAAGTAAGATTATTTTTCTATCTGGTCTGCGTATTTTGATAAAGGTATCTTTCTGCAATAGATCAAGCCCTCTTGTGACAGTTTCACGGGTCATGCCGGTCATGGAGGCCAAAGTCTGATGAGTTAACCGAATGTTCAACAAAATTCCTTCGGTAATTGGTTTGCCATAGGTCAGAGATAGTTGATGGAAAAGGATTGTAATTCTTTGGATCGCACTTTTATTCTCACCCATCTCCACACGGTCCCAGGAATCCCGCAGCCTTCCACAGAACATTAAGAGTAAATTATCAATCACCTTTCCCTGTGTATGTATAATTTCAAAAAAGTTGTCCTTGCTTATTATTGCCGCAGTCGTGCTCTGCATTGCCTTAACTTCTGCCGGGGAAGTCTTACTGTCAAGGAGTGATAATTCCCCAAACGAATCTCCAGCATTGTGTATAGCCCTTATAATCTCCTTCCCGTCCTCAGTGGTCTGTACAACTTTTACCTGACCAGATATTACAAGATACATATAGGAGTTAGTGTCGTCCTGCCATAAGATTACCTCGTCTTTGCGATACTTCTTGACTATTATCTTGCTAATGACCTCTTCTATTTCCCGATCATTCAATTTTGCAAACATATGCATGTTTTTAAGGCTTTCAAATAACTCTGGAACAGCCGCCATAGTGCCTCCATTGCTAACGAGTACTAACTATTTACACGGTATCAATAAAAAGAAAGCCCTCTATCGACTGATTAAGACTAATCTTCAGAAAATATTTCAGTCTCTTGCATAAGGGATACCCTCCTAGAAGCAATTTGACATGGTGAAGACTGGTGGCCGACCTCAGTGAGATGGCCGGCTAAACTGTGTCGTAGCGTGTGGAAGCTTGCACGCTTCTTGATTCCGGCACGTTTCTTTGCATCATGGAATATCTCGGCGATAAAACTCACCGTGATATGGGTGTCTTCTTTCTGTGCCTCGAATAACTACTCCGTCGTTTTGGTGATTGAGAAACTTGAATACAGCCAAACGTACACCTTATTCAGAATGCTGCGCACTCTTTTCCTGATAGCAAATATTTATGTATGGATCATAGTGTCGCATAATCTGATCTGCAGTTGCAGTCATCAAAAATACACATAAACTCCCAAGCTGGTGATTAGCTCAATCAAAACTAACACCAATAAAGATCTCACCATAACAAAAGGATTCTCGAAATCGGTCAAGGTATCCATCGGTAGCCCTCTATCATGGCTTTATACCACCTCTCTTGAAACATTAGCTATATATTTATTTGCAAGCATAAGTTGTACCAAAATATTTTTTCCATCTAAATGGTCCTTTAAGATCTTGAAAACATTGAGACTTCAGCGAAGACCGCGATTCGGATATGCTACTGCGAAAGGTGCTCCATTTCTGATATGTCAGAAACCTCCTGATATATCAGAAATGCTTTTCATCTCTGTTGTACCAAGTTTTAAGATCCTCGCTTCAAGCGTCTTTGGCTTTATGCTTAATATCTCTGCTGCATTAGGTGCGGGTTCTCGGGAACGGTAATCTGCGCGCTCCGTCGGCATTGGGAAAGAAGAGAAAAAAGTCGCGCCCCGACCCATGGATCCCTCGACCCAAGTAAGACAATGGCCAGGAAATAAATCAATGCAATAATCGGCGAAAGAATTCGTGAGTTACGCAAAGAACAGGGTATGTCGCAAATGCGTCTTGCAGCAATAGTCGGTGTTTCGTACCAGCAAATCCAAAAATACTAGAAGGCCTCGGGCAGTATTAGTGTTGAACGACTGGAGCAGATATCAAAAGCTTTCAAATTTCCTATCAGATAGTTCTTGCCGGTGGGAACACTTTCTATTATCATTACCGCAGAGATACGGCTCATTATACAAGCTTTCTTGCCGAAGTCACGACCAGAACTTGTCGGTGAATAATGTCTGTACCTTCTGATTATCATCGATTTCTTCAATACGATGAATTTGGAGATTTTCTAAAAAAACCTTCATGCCGCCTTGACGAATGTCTCCTTGTAACAAGCATTGATCTGCATAGCTGAGCAATGCGGTGCTCAGAGCGAAACTGTCACAATCAGATTCTCGAATATGACTTATCGATTGTCTCAGTGTGGCACCGACACGCGCAAAAGAACACCCGATAGCAAACAAGACAATATAATTATCCGGAAAAGAACTATGTATCCCTATTTGGAGAAAGAATTGAGGTAGTGCATTCTTTATATCTATTAGTCGGCAGGCCGTCGTCGTTTTCGCGACCAAGACAAGTCATGCGGCATCCAACCTGCGTATATCATTGATATACTGTCGTTTATCTCTGTTCTCTTGCCCCAAATGTAAATCCAGAAGCAAGTTATGAGAAAAAAGAAGACGCCGACCATCAAAACTTGACAAGTTAAATCCAATCAGCTCCGCCAGGGCAAATATCCAATTATTAAAAGTCGCACGTTTCCTATATGGCTAAAGGGATTACTTGAGTTACCGATAACATAAGTAACGCTGTCACGGGAGGGGCAGCATTACCGATCGTTGCAAAAAAGCACGCAGTATAATATGGCATCATAATAAGAAAACTGAACTCTTGTGGTGCGGTGGGGATAATGCAGATGATTGAAGTATTGAAGGGAATATTACTATTAGGTGCAGCCTTCGGAAAATCTGGCAAGCAGTTTGCCTTGTCCTGCCAGCTTATCAAAACAGAAAAGGGAGTGCTGAATAGATCTTGGGCAGTCCTTATTCTTTTTTCTGCATTGCTGGTGCTGCCGCTGCCCGTCTATGCTGACAATTCTAATGACCTTAAGAAACTCAGTCTTGAACAACTGATGGATGTCGAAATTGAATCGGTCTACGGGGCTTCCAAATATGAGCAAAAGGTTACCGAAGCCCCTTCTTCCGTCACCATTATTACTTCGGATGATATCAAGAAATACGGATACCGCACTCTGGCCGACATACTAAGGAGCGTCAGAAGCTTTCAGATCACCAATGACCGCAATTATTCATATGTAGGGGTGCGTGGATTTGGCCGCACCGGTGATTACAATAGCCGCATTCTCCTCCTTGTCGACGGACACAGTATCAACGACAATATTTACAACCAGGCTCTGATTGGAGAGGACTTTATAATCGACATCGATCTGATAGAGCGGGTGGAAGTGATTCGCGGCCCGGGCTCCTCGCTTTACGGGAACGATGCTTTTCTTGCAGTCATTAATGTGATAACGAAAAATTCATCCAATTTAACTGGCGTTGAGACTGCCGGCGCTGCTGGGAGTTTCAGAACCTTAAAGGGAAGGGTCAGCTATGGAAGCTCTTTTGGGGAAGATGCCTACGGTATTTTGTCAGCTTCGGGCCTCGACAGCAAGGGTCCGCACAGCCTCTTCTACAAGGAATACAACACACCTGGTACCAACAACGGCGTTACTGTCAATACAGACTATGAACGTAATCAGAGCTTTTTTGGTAAGGTTGGTTACGGCGATTTGACTATCGAAAGCGCTTTTGTATCAAGAATGAAGGGCATCCCCACAGGATCCTACGGTACCGATTTTAACGACCGCAACAACAGGGCGATAGATCAGAGGTACTATCTGGACCTGAAATACGAACATAGACTCGACGACGATGCGACTGTTACGGCCCGACTGTTCTACGATGCCATCTATTACTGGGGTACTTATGTATATTCTGGTGTCCAAAATAAGGATTACACTAATGGACAATCGGTGGGCGCTGAGGCTATGTACAGTAGAAGGCTCTTTGATGCTCACAAAGTAACGGTTGGCACTGAATATCAGTTTAATATCAAACAACTCCAGAGCAATTATGATGTGTCGCCTTATCAGCTGTATCTTCGTGACAATACAAGATCGAACCGGTGGGGAATCTACGCCCAGGATGAATACAGCATTCTGAAGAACTTGATTTTCAATGGCGGCGTGCGCTTTGACCATTACGGCACCTTCGGCAGTACGACCAATCCGCGTGCCGCACTGATTTATGCCCCTGTTGAAACTACTGCCGTCAAGCTTATTTACGGTACGGCTTTCCGGGCACCCAACAATTTTGAACTTTACTATCAAGTGCCTGGGCAGCAGGCTGCTAATCCGGATCTCAAGCCTGAGACGATCACCACATACGAATTGGTGCTTGAGCAGTACTTCGGCAAACACCTGAGGGGCACGGCGACCGCTTTCGATAATCGCATCAGGTCTCTTATAGCGCAGCAGGCGGATCCGGATACGGGGGTTCTTGTCTTTAAGAACACCGACAAGGTTGAGGCCAAGGGGTTGGAGTTCGAACTTGAATGGATTGGTGACGGCGGGTACAGGGCGAAGGCAAGCTATACTGTGCAAAACGCAAAAGACCAGGCAGACCATACATCTCTGGTCAATTCACCCACACACCTTGTGAAGGTCAATTTGACACTTCCCATATGGTCTGATAAGGCCTTTGCGGGAATCGAAGAGCAATTTATGAGTAGCCGGAGCACTCTTACGGGCGCAAAGACTGGCGATGTCTATATAACCAATTTAACTCTTTTCTCGCAGAATATAGTCAAAAAGCTTGAATTTTCCGGCAGCATATACAATCTTTTCAATAATAAATATGGAGACCCCGGAGCTGAGGAACATCTCCAGGATATCATCCAACAGAACGGCAGGGAGTACCGGTTAAAGCTAATGTACAGATTTTAAGGCCGACGTGGGATTGATCTCAGGGCGCGGTGCCTGCCCTCTTTTTTAAAGGGAACAAAGATGAAAGCTTATTCAATAAATAGGATTATTACTCAATTATGAAAGGGCAACTGAAGTATATATTCACTGTTGTTTTTTTGGCATTCCTGATAATGGGTTGCGGAGTGATTTCTGTTTTTGGGGAACAGTATAAAGCTGGTGAGTATCGGGTCAAGGCAGCTTTTCTCTACAATTTCATAAATTTTGTCGAGTGGCCGCCGCAATCTTTATTCCAGAGCAGCCCGACCATAACCTTGTGCATAGTTGGAGATGATCCGTTTCGCGATGCACTTAATGAACTTAAAAATGACACCGTCAGAGGCAAAAAAATGACCATCAAATACAGGTCTGCCGATGACATAAGAGGCTGCAATATACTTTTTGTCCCTGCATCGGAGAAACATAATGCCGCAAAGATAGTCAGGTCTGTCGGCAAGTCAGATGTTTTGACGGTCTCAGATACGGAGGAAACAGCACAGCAAGGTATTATAATCAATTTTTTTATTGAGCAAAAAAAGGTGCGCTTCACTATTAATATTGACGCTGCAAGGCTGGCGGGTCTAAAAATCAGCGCCAAGCTGCTGAAACTTGCAAAAATCTTTGAGGCTGCTGAAGGTAGAGCAGCGTCAAAGGAGTATTGACATGCGCGTAGTTAAGGATATTTCCATTAAACGGAAATTGATCTGTATTATCATGCTGACGAGTATTGCCGCGCTCCTTTCGGCTAGTATAGCTTTCGGCGTCTACGATATGATAACACTCCGGCGTACAATGGTCCGAGATATCTCTATGCTATCTCAGATAATGGGAGCGAACAGCACTGCCGCCCTTGCCTTTAATGACCCGAAGTCAGCTGCAGAAAACCTTGAGGCCTTCAAGTCCAACCCCCATATAGTCGCAAGCTGTATCTATGATAGTGAAGGCAGGGTTTTTGCGAGCTATTTCCGCTCTGATATGGCAGGCAGACATACCCTGCCTGCACTGCAGCATGCGGGGTATCATTTCGGTAGCGACTATCTGACGATATTCGGGAACGTCTACTTAGACAACAAACCCATTGGGGTGATATGTGTACAATACGATCTTGCGGAATTAAACTCCCGCATGCTGAGCTACTCCGGCATTGCAATTATCATAGTGCTGACAGTCTCTGGTCTTGCTCTTTTCATGTCATCGAGGCTCCAGCGCGTCATCTCTATGCCTATTTTGAGTCTGGCAAAGACGGCAAAATTGATCTCACAGGACAAGAGATATTCCCTCAGGGCCGAGAAGTACGGGCAGGACGAAATAGGAGCACTGATTGACGGGTTCAACGAGATGCTTTCCGAGATTCAGCTACGGGATGCTGAGCTTGAGCGCCAACGTGTATTGCTTGAAGTACAGGTTGAGGAGCGTACTGCTGAACTTAGCAGCGCCAATGAAGAATTACTTACTGAAATACAGGAGCGGACCAAGGCAGAAGAAGCACTGCGAGTCGCG
>Ga0182021_10009023_pt1 | contig 11802 bp, 18 predicted proteins | sample 612E3MmetaG_FD_120493 | JGI IMG/M metagenome (GOLD analysis project Ga0182021, IMG submission 120493) | Permafrost microbial communities from Stordalen Mire, Sweden - 612E3M metaG (Illumina Assembly) | ecosystem: Environmental > Terrestrial > Soil > Wetlands > Permafrost | place: Sweden...
GTTTATTCGGGCAGAGGTTTCCACCTCCACGTTTTAGACAAGCAAGCTTACGCGTTAAGCACGCAAGAAAGACAGGACCTTGCACAGAAAGTAAAAAACGCTGGGTTTCACATTGACGAATGGGTGACTTCTGGCGAAATGCGCCTAATACGGTTGCCCTACAGTCTAAACGGACTTGTGTCAAGAATCGTGTTACCTCTAACAAAAGGTGAATTGGAAACCTTCGATGCAATCCACGACGAAAGGTGCCTGCCAAAATTCCTGAGCCAAACGCTTACTTCTTAACCTGTTTCGCTTTTTTCTCGGCTTTGGCGTAGTAGGCTTTCTTTTTCTTTTCTTCCTCGGCTTTTGTCGGTTTAGTTGTTTTTGCCATGGAAATCCTCAATCAAGTTAGGTTTAACTAGCATAAAAAATTTTCCAATCCGTGACAAGCTAAAAAGTTATTGACCTTGGTCAGTTTTTTTAGTAACATTGGCAGTTACCGCTGGCGTTTTAATAATTTTAGGGAAAAGAAAACAGCTTTTCTCTAAAGAGCGCTACGGTTGAGGCTTTTAAGGAAACATATAAACATAAGAGCGGTTGAAAACTGTTGAGTGATGCCTGATGAAAAAAACGGCATTAGCAAGATCACTTATTGTAGCTATTCTGTCGCTCTCTTCAGTTTTTGCCGCTTACTATTTGGCTAACTCTTCGCCTCAAAAAGAGAGCGCTTTACCCACAGCGACCTCAACACACACAGCATCTCCATCTCCCTTAGTTACTCCATCTCCAGCACCTTCTCCTACTCCATCACCACCAGAAGCCGCTTTCGTTGGTCCATTTGGCAGCTTTACCGTAACTTCCCCCACCTCAGGCAAGATAAACTCTAATCCAGTAACTCTAACTATAAATGGAGAGGTGTTTAAGGCACGTAGCGTTTACCTAACTGTGAATTACAGCTTAGACGGACAACCTCAAATCCCGTTTCCTGTGGAGGGTCAACCAGTGATTATAGATGGCAAAGTTGCTAACGTACCGAGTGAAATAGTTACTGGGTTCGTTACCTTGCCCAATTTATCTACTGGCACACACAGCATAACGGTTTTCGGGGACTTATATGTTGATTCTTCAAATCCGGGGGGTGGCGACCATCTAGCTCAAGCCACAGTTGCCTTCACTGTGAAGGGATAGAAGTAAAAAAGAACCAAAAACCGGGCGAATAATCCAGTTTCGTATTTTTATAAAAAGAAATAGTTGGGAAAAATGATTTGAAAAGTTTATTTGCCCATTTAGCGTTTCTTTGTACTATAGGTTTTGTTATGGAGCGTTTCGATGTTATCGTTGTCGGTTCAGGTTCTGGAATGCTTGTCGCTTCAGCTGCCGTTGACCAAGGTTTCAGAGTAGCTTTGGTTGAGCATGGAAAAATGGGGGGCACCTGCATAAACGTAGGTTGTGTCCCCTCGAAAATGCTGATTTACCCGGCAGATGTCGCCGTTGCCATAAAAGAGTCAGAGAAAATAGGCGTGCATGCAACCGTCAATTCTGTCGATTTTACAAAAGTCCTGAACAGGATGCATGAGTTGGTAAGCCATGATTCGGGGCATCAGGCGCTTGCAGTTGAAGCCACGCCTACCCTCACATGGTTCAAGGAAACAGGCGAGTTCATATCAGATTACAATATGCAGGTTGGCGCACACACAATTACGGCAGAGAGAATTTTCATTGTTTCAGGCGCCCGAACCGCATTGCCACTGGTCAAGGGCATAGACAAAATAGATTACCTGACAAGCGACACGGTTCTGGACCTGCAAACGCCGCCCAAAAGCATTCTTATTGTTGGCGGAGGCTACGTCGGCATGGAGTACGGCCACTTCTTCTCTGGCATCGGGACAAAAACCACAATACTGCAGAGACCCAACCGAGTGGTGCCTGATGAGGAACCGGAAATCTCTGAATTGTTAAAGAAGGAAATGCAACAGCGAATGGAAATATACACTGGCTTTGAAGTCACAGAAGCCAAACAAGACGGCACCGTCAAAACCTTAATCGCCAGAAACCGAGCGGACGGCAGCATGCATGAGTTTTCGGCTGAAATGGTGATGGTTGCCACGGGCAGAGTATCAAACGCCGATATTTTAAAACCTGAAAAAACAGGTGTGGAACTTAACGAACAAAATTTCATCAAGGTTAACGAGTACCTTGAAACAAGCAAAAAGAACATTTGGGCTTTCGGAGACGCCATCGGCATCCAGATGTTTAAGCATGTAGCCAACTACGAGGCGGCCATAGTTTGGCACAACGCAATTCATGATCACAAGGCCAAAATGGATTTCTCAGCGGCGCCGCACGCAGTTTTTAGTCATCCGCAAGTAGCCTCAGTCGGCTTAACAGAAGAACAAGCCAAAGAACAACATCACAACATCCTCGTCGGACAAGCCACTTACCGAGAAACAGCCATGGGGGCTGCCATGGGATTTCCGGAAGGCTTCGTGAAAGTGATTGTGGAAAGAGACACAGGCAAAATCTTGGGCGGCCACATAATCGGGCCTGAAGCGTCAGTACTTATTCAAGAGATAATTAATGCCTTGGTGTCGGACACGGGAAGTTTTGCGCCTATTCTTCAAGCCATGCATATTCACCCAGCAATGTCAGAGGTTGTCCAGAATGCCTTCGGCAACCTTAGACCCTTGTATTAAAATTTTTGAGCCAGATCATCCCGGGCTGATTTGTAAATTTCGGTAAGCTAAAAAGATATATTTCCCCGAAAGCAACTGTTTCTAGTAGAGTGTTTTGTATGAATATTTCTAAGGTATCCGGCTCAAACAATAAGCACAAGGTTTTCCTATACGCATTAAGCACCTGTGTCTGGTGCAAGTTAACCAAGCAGTTTCTAAACGAAAACTACGTCCAATACGAATACGTTGATGTAGATTTAGAAGATGAGAAAGAGAAACAAAAAATCCACGCAACAATCCAAGCCAAGGGCGGTATGATTAGTTACCCGACGACCATTGTCGACGATAAAGTTGTGGTTACCGGTTTTCGCAAAGACAAACTCAAAGAGGCACTTCAAATTTGATCACCATAGACGAAGTCCGCAGAAGAGCAGAGGCAGACGCAAAAACCTACGGGTACTACCTTACGCCTCAACCTGAGCTTCTCCAGGGTTTCTTAGAGGGTTTAAAAATAAACGAAGACCGCTACGGTTATCCCCTTTGCCCCTGCAGGCTTACCTCAGGAAATTTCGAGTATGACCGTGACATAATTTGCCCTTGCGACTACCGCGATCCAGACGTTGCCCAATACGGCGCCTGCTACTGTCGGCTTTACGTTAACAAACAAGTTTATGAAAGCCAAAATCTGCCTGAAGTTCCAGAGCGAAGACCCGCCGAGAAAATAGCAAGAGCCTATGGAACACAAGCAGCAGCCGCCAAACCAACGTCCCCTCAAGCAGAGCAAGAAAAGCCTCCAGCCCAAGCAGAAAAACCTGTGTCGGGTGTTAAAAAGAAGTTGTGGTACTGCAAACAATGCGGGTATGTGGTGTTTAGGGAAGATCCGCCCTATGTTTGCCCGATATGTAAAGCTAAAAGGGAAATGTTCGCGGAAATCGACAATTCGGTTGAATTTAACGGTTAATTATTTTTGGATTTCAACCTCGATTTTTTTCCAATCCTCTTTTATTCCCCGAAGAGAAGTCAACGCACCCATTATTGTTCCGTTTAAAATTTTTTCGACAAATTCGTTTAGCGGTATTTCTTTTCCGTCAACCTTAAGTTTTAAACTCATATTTTTCGCCTTAACTACCAATAGTTAAAGTGGAGTAAAAAGTTTTGTGAAAGGCAAGAAAGGCTTAGAAAATAGAGTTTTTTTTAAATTCTTGATGTGCTGGTTTTCACCGTGACTCTGAGTTTAGTTAGGTTCTCTTTAATCTCTGTTTTAACACCCATCGCCGCAAAGTATTCTTCAAGAAATATCCTGATGAAATCCTTCGAAACCTCCGACACTAACACTAACGTGTAATCGTTTGGGGCGTTCTTTGTCAGGCGGAAAAAGTTGCAGGCCTCCAGTCTGAACAACATTTCTTCTGCCGAATGCACCTTTGTTTTCAGCTGTTCCCAATGGGCCCGGGCAAGTTGCTTGTGCTCGCTCCAAAACTTTTCCTGTTCGGGAGATGAGGCGATTAACCGCAAAAACATGAGCCAATGATCGACGTCTATGATGACATGTTCACCGTTAAGCAACATATCCATATATGCCTGAATTTTTTTCTTGACGGTGGGGTCTTCCAGCGCTTTGTTTTCGTTGTAGAATTTTAGGGCTCGACGCATGACTTCGCTTTGTGATACTTGGGCTTCGGTGCTTATTTTTTCAAGCAAATCGGCTGTTGTTTTGTCGAATGCAACGGTTATTCTTGTCGGGTTCACCATAAATCTCACTTGGAATTTAACATATTTTCAAATTATCGGAAATTATATAAGCATTACGCATAAACATTGGGATAAGCCTTTGCAAATTTGAACTATACATCTCTATTACTAAACAAACGTTAAAACAATTATGAATCGAAGACAAACTTTTATGCGTGGCCCATTTACTAAATTAATGTCACATACATTTTTCGGAAGCGCGCCAAATGAAAAGACCAGAAAGACCCGAAATATATCTTAAACCCGAATCGAGAGCCGCAAAAGTAATCGAACTGCTTGAAAAACAGTTTCCGAACGCAAAAACAGCCCTAAACTACTCCAACCCACTGGAAATACTCATATCAACCATGCTCTCGGCTCAAACAACCGACGAAAGAGTAAACATAGTAACCCAAAAACTATTCAAAAAATACCGCACACCCCAGGACTACGCTAACGTCGACATAAAAGAGTTAGAACAAGACATCCATTCAACAGGCTTCTACCACAACAAAGCCAGAAACCTGAAAAAATGCTGCCAAATTCTGGTCGAAAAATACAATTCCCAAGTGCCCAAGACCCTGAATGAGTTGATAGAGCTGCCTGGAGTGGCGAGAAAAACGGCTAACATCGTTTTATACAACGCCTACGGGTTAGTCTGCGGGGTAGCGGTGGATACCCATGTGCGGAGAGTTTCAGGGCGGCTTGGGCTAACCGAGCATGATGACCCTGCCAAAATAGAGCAAGACCTAATGCAGATTACTCCAAAAGAAAAGTGGATGAAAATCACCGACCTGCTGATTCTTCACGGCAGGCAAGTATGCACTGCAAATAAACCCAAATGCGAAATATGCGTCCTTAACAAGATATGCCCAAGCGCTTTCAGTTTCGGCTAAAAGCGTCACCCATTTATACGCCAGGCAACTCTTTTCTAGAGGTAAGGATCGATTTTTATGTCAACCAAAATTGTAGTCGGAGACAAGGCGCCAGACTTCATTTTGCCCGACACCGACAAGAATCCAAGACGCTTAAAGGAGTTCTTGGAGAAAAAAATTGTTTTGGCCTTTTTCGTTGGAGCATTCACCTCAACATGTACAAAGGAAATGTGTGAATTCCGAGATTCCATAGCGTGGCTAGTCGACTTGAACGCTCAAGTCCTCGGGGTAAGCGTAAGCGACCCATTCTCAAGCAAAGCTTTGCGGAGAAAAACAGGCTGCCCTTCCCGATACTGAGCGATTACAAACGTGAAGTAATAAAAATGTATGGCTTAGAGTCGCCGAACTTTGCTGGATTAGACGGTTACACGGTTGCGAAGCGTTCAATTTTCATTCTTGATGAAACAGGCACTGTTCGGTACGTTTGGGTTTCCGATAATCCAACGGTTGAGCCGAACTATCAGGAAATACAAAAAGTTCTTGAACAAATCCCCTAAACTTTTGGCTTCTTTCATCAGTACCGTGTAGAAGAACCGAGTGTATCCGTCGTCTTCTAGCGATGGATAATGCTTAATTTCTTCAATTTCAAAGTGGCCAGAAAACAAGCTGAGCTTATGCTTTGTTTGTGTCGGCTAATCCTGAGAGGGTGTGCTCAGCCTTCAAGCACTTATCCATAACAACAATCAAACCAGCCTGCTTAGCTGCCTCAGCCGCCTCCTCATTAACTACTCCACGCTGCATCCAAACTACGAAAGGCTTCCCACAAATCCGTTTAATCTTGATGGCCTGCTCAACTACGGGCGGGACATCTTTTGAGGATCGGAAAATGTCAACTATTTCTATAGTTTGCTGGATTTCGACGGGAATATCGTGCAGGCTTTTGTAGCATTTTTCGCCAAGAACCTCGGTTAAGAAGGGGTTTACGGGTATGATGTGATAGCCGTGTTGTTTTAGGTAAGTGCCTACTCTATGACTGCTTTTCTCTGGATCTTTGGATAACCCAACAACCGCGACAACTTTGTACTTCAAGATTTCCCTAATTTGATTCTGCTCCATAAAAAACTTCCCTTACCCACATTCGTTTATGGTGCTTCGCTTAGTTTTATCTTAAAGAACTGTTCCCTGCCGCCACGCAACGCCAGAACCCTAACCACGTCGCCGATCTTTCTTCTCTGAATCTCGCTGACCAAGTCCTCAACTCTATTGGTTTCCACCTTGTTTATTTCTAGTATGATGTCTCCTTCAGCCATTTCAGCGGTTTCTGCTGGGCTGTCGTCGGCGATTCTGGTCACTAAGACACCGCGGTTCACCGGTAAACCGTAGTAACGTGAGATTTCCCGTGATAACGTTAATCCTACTATGCCGAGCCATGGTTTTTTGACTCCTCCTTCGCTGACGATTTCATCGGTGCAGCTTTTCGCTGAGTTTATGGGAATTGCAAAGCCTATGCCCTGCGCAAACGGTGTGATGGCGGTGTTTATCGCGATAACTTTGCCTGTGACATCAACCAGCGGTCCTCCACTGTTGCCAGGATTAATTGACGCATCGGTTTGAACAAGGTTCTCTATTAAACCCCTGTCAGACTCTATGGTCCTGTTTAAGGCACTGATTACACCTGAGGTCACGCTGGGTCCGCCCGTCAAACCGAAGGGGTTACCAATAGCGTAGACCCTTTGACCCACACGTATCTTGTCAGAGTCGCCGAGTTCCGACACCTGAAGGTCCCGTTTACCGCCGTTAATTTTCACCACAGCTATGTCGTGAATGGCGCATGCACCGACGATTGTGCCTTCAACTATCTCGTTGCTGCCTAAAGTTACGCTGATTTTTTGTGCTCCACCCACCACGTGGTTGTTTGTTAAAATCAACCCTGAGGAATCGATTATGGTGCCTGAACCCATCCCTCCCACTGGCACCGCTTGGTAGAAAACGTTGTGGACAAACTTTATGGTGCTTATGTTAACTACGCTTTTGGTCACTTTTTCAATAGTGTCTAAAAAAGCGTTCTCATCGTAGGACATGGTTTTCGCTCAAAATCATAAATATTTCCGTTTTTAATAAATCTTAATTAGTCTTGATTTAGCGGCAGAAGAAACATTTTTCCGCCCACTGTGGAGTGGTTTCTTTTTCGCAGTACGGGCACATTAAGCCTTTTTCTCTGATGGTTGTGCATGTTTGGCAGAATAGGTTGAGGATTTCTTCTTTGTTGTTTGGTTCTTTTATGAGGAACGTTACCATGTGATCTATGAGTGCTAAGACTTCGGTTGAGTTTTCTATTTGGAGCAGGTTTCCTCTTTCTCTTCCGACGTATCTGCTTACTGCGGATTGTGATAGTCCGAGCAGTGCGGCTGTTTGTTCTTCGTTTAATCCGTGTTTTTCTATGATGGATCTTGCCATAACAGCTTTTACTGCTGGTAAGACGGTTTTTACGCCTACTTCGCATGGGAGTATCATGTTTAACACCAATTGTTGATATTTCGTGGGAAAACCTATTTAAATATGACGCTTGTCATAAGTTATGACGCGTGTCATGTCGAGCTATCAAACTCAAAAAACAGTTTCAACCCGACTTTTACATTCCACTAAGACATGCGCCGAAAAAGGAGAAAAAAGCAAATGGATAATGTCTTATCGCCTCCAAGAAAAATTGAAAACAACCACGACTTGGTCGGAATGCTCAAGACACTTGACGCGGAATGCAGAAACTGCGCTCCAATAACAGCGTTAGAATGCATAAACCGATGCCACGTTTACAAACTAAAAAACGAGCTCAGAAAACTCCGAGAAACAATGGATAATCCAAACTACATCAAAGAGCTCTTCAATGTTCTAAAAAACGAAACCAGACTCCACATTCTAAAATCAATCGTAAACTGCAGATACTCAGTAAGCCAATTACAGCAAGAACTTAAAAAAACAGGACACAGCCACAGTCAAGATACCATAAACGAAGAATACCTGCAACCCTTGATGTCAGTAGGCTTAGCCATCGAAGCACGAGACGAATACTACGCAACCATGTTTGGCGGTCGCCTAACTGAACTGCTAGGATGCCTTCCAGAATTTGTCGAAATGCTCCCAGCCCACTCAGAATGCTATGAAGAAATTCTGTTACAATCCTTACTGACAGGACCAAAAACCTTCGAAGATATTGAAGCACTTATCTCATCAAAAATCGCTTCACGAATACTCAAACGGTTACGCTCTGCAGGTTTGATAGAAACCCCCACTGAAAGAGATTACATATTTTTCTTCAAATCAAAACGAGACCCTGGCATGGAAACCCTTACTGATACCGAACGGAAAGTTTACGATACCATCCCCAGCGAAGGAATCCCTGCGGGAAAGCTTACTAAGGAAACAGGGCTCTCCATGAGAAGAACATACAAGTACATTAGGGGCTTGAAGGGCAAAAAACTGGTTTTCATTAGGAGAACTCCGAAAGCTTACGGTTTGACATGTAAAGGTGAAATGTTGGCGTCAGTGCTTAAGGCGCTTCAGCAAGTAGTCGAAGATACGTGGAGCTCATCCGAACAAGTCATGCACGGCAACATAAATTCTTAGCCAAACATCTTTTTTTTCTTTTATTTTGCTCATCCGCCAGGGGCTCCATGAAACGGAACGTCTTCCCATAGTAGTTTCCACCAATCTTCTTCAGTTACGGTTTCTCCATGCACAATTATCTCTAAAACCATCTTTAGCAGACCGTGATGTCTAATTTCATCGTTTAATATTGCGTTTAAGAGAAACACAACCTTCTTATTTTCAACGTTAGGTATCATTTCTTTAAGGCGCTTAATCAGTTTAGATTCTATCTCTATGTGTTTTTCCACAAGAGCTCTTTGTTGGTCAAGATGCGCCTGTGTTAATGCTGTAGACGTTGTAGTTAACAGAGTAATGGCCGAGGTGTAAAGTTCCGCGTGCTTCATAGAATCCAGCGAAACACCCTTCAGAACGCCTTTAACTGCCGGGTTCTTCATGTCAACTAACGCTTTATCGAGGGATGCAACTATTTCGTTTTCAACCACTATCTGATTTTTCAAAAATTCAACAAGATTATTCTTCGGTTTTTCCATTCTTTATCACGTCACCTGTGTGTTTGTTTACCAATTTTCGGAAATTCGTTTACCTAAATCCTTGCAGGCGCCAAGCATTTTTTCGTCAGGACTGTACTTCGCAAGTAATGGGGGTTCAACAACCTTCATTTCAAACTTGTTTTTCATAATTTCTAAAATAAGTTTGGGTGCCTCGCCGCTCCACCCATAGGAGCCAAATGCTGCGCCTACTTTACCCTTCAAACTTACGCCTTTTTCGGCGGCTTCCTCAAAAAGCTTCTTGAATTCAACCGGCATGTCATGATGATAAGTGGGTGCTCCAACAACAATAGCGTCAAAGCGGCTTAATTCGTCGGGTTCAACATGAAAACTTAATTCTACCCTAATTTTTCCGTTGATCTGCGCGCCCTCAGCAACTGCTTTCGCCATTTTTTCAGTATTCCCTGTCTGGCTATAATACAAAACAAGAATTTCCGTCATAAAATCAAATACAAAATAAGCGTTTTTTCAATATTTGCCTTTCGGTTATTGCCTACAAGAGAATGAAATTATACCAAAAAATTATTCTCATTCGCTGTTCTTCCCTTTGCTTTCTCCGCCCTTCTTGCCTATCTCCCTGTAAAATTCGGAACCGCGCTCCCCAGCTACTTTCTCTCCACCCTTCCTACCGATCTCTCTGTAGAATTGGGGTCCCCTTTCTCGAGCCACTTTTTCACCGCCTATTCTTCCGGCTTCCTCACGGGTCATTTTCCTTTTTTCTTCGTTTTTACCCACCAAAACCATTCACCTCCAACTATTTTCTTGAAAAACGCTATCTTGTAACCCCACTCAAAGATAGCCTTTAAGCATGTGTGTTATCAAAAAGCAATCACAAACCCACCTGAGTGAGTCAGAAATCTATTTTCTCCAAAAATGGAACTGCCAAGAAAATTAAATTAAAGAAAGATGGTTTAGTCAGTTATTCTATTTTTCCTATTTCTTTTGTCATGTCTATAGGCGATTTGTAGGTTTTATTTGGCAGTTTCTTTAGTAAATTCACCCCGTCTTCGGAGGCATCGTTATCTTGAGCTTTATCCATCGTTCTTTTCTTCCGCTGGGTAATGTATGCCGCCAAGATATTTTTCTACAATAGCTGGACTAACGTGACCGGATTTTCCGCTTTTATTCGTATACTGCTTCTTCCCCAACCCTGACCCAGACCTCTGCGCTCACTCATTTGAGCTTCTTCTCTGCTCGTTGTCTTTCACCTCCACAAACTAACGATTTAACTGAAAAAAATTAAAATTGCTTAGCGCTCTTCTTCGCGCTCTTTTCCTTCTGAAATAAGTCTGCGAACTTTTTGTCCGCCTTTGCTGCCTATTTCACTGTAAAATTCAGAACCATGGGTTTCATACGTTTTTTCTCCGCCTTTCCGACCGGCTTCTGCCACAGTCATCTTTCCCTTCTTTCTCAAATTGCTCAAACAATTCACCTCCAAAACAAAAGCCAAATAAAATTGGAAAAATTTTTTAAAATTAGCCTGTATTTCCTGTGTCTTCATTGCCGATTGAGATCACGTCAACTCTATGTTTTCTGTAATGCCCTAGAAAATATTCGTAGAATAGCCCTTTTTTGGCGAAGTTAAATCAATAACACGCTTTCTTAATTAATGCATTTTACATTTCATGGGAAACACGAGATGTTTGGTATGCAAAATGGCTTAAAATTTAGGGTAATTTCTATTCTTCTTCGTGTTCTCTTCCTGCTTGAATAAGTCTGCGAACTTTTTGTCCTCCTCGGTGGCCTGCTTCTTCTAGGCTTGTCTTTCCTCTTGCTTCCAAGGAGCCTTCATGTTGCATTGCTCTTTTAGATCCACCTTTGCTGCCGATCTCGCTGTAAAATTCGGGTCCATGCGTCTCAGATGTCTTAACTCCGCCCATTCGCCCAGCCTCAGCAACAGTCATCTTTCCCTTTCTCCTAGTGTCACTCAAAAACTCACCTCCAAAAAAATGCGTTCACGCTATTTTAGGCAATAGCTTTCTTAATTTCTAGCCCGAAACATGCTTTTTAAACATGTGTGTCTGTCTTAACACAACAACAACTGGAAAACCGCTTTTTAAATTAAAAATTTCAATTCAAACTACAAATCGGTAAAAACGGCTTTTCAAATTAAACTGAGGGAATTGCATTTTTTCTATTCTTCTTCGAATGCTTTTCCTTCCTCGATAAGTTTACGCACTCTTTGTCCGCCTCTGGGTCCGCCTATCTTTCCGCCCTTACGACCAATTTCACTGTAGAATTCTTGTCCGTGAGTTTCAGCAGTTTTAAGTCCGCCTCTCCTCCCAGCTTCTTCCACCGTCATATTACCCTTCTTAACTTCTCGTGCCATACGGTTCACATCCACTAAAAAACAGACTCTTAGGCTTCTAAAGAAGCGGGAAATTAACA
>Ga0182021_10009024_pt1 | contig 11802 bp, 9 predicted proteins | sample 612E3MmetaG_FD_120493 | JGI IMG/M metagenome (GOLD analysis project Ga0182021, IMG submission 120493) | Permafrost microbial communities from Stordalen Mire, Sweden - 612E3M metaG (Illumina Assembly) | ecosystem: Environmental > Terrestrial > Soil > Wetlands > Permafrost | place: Sweden...
AAGAACGCGAGATCGGCTGTTTCCCGAATGGGCGTTCCTGTCAGGCGATCTTTTACATCGTGGCCCATCGTGAGGCGGTCAAACACGGCCGACCCCAAATTGCGAAATCCGGGTGACACTATCGGTGTTCTAGCTGCACTACGGTTTAGCTAGCGCTCGTCAGCCGCGTCCGCGATGCGCTTGACGCCAGCGACGGCGTAAAGTGATGGGGAGATAGAGGGAAAGAGAGTAGAGAGAAGTCCGGCTTTCGATGAGTGAGAACGGCAAACCTCGCCTCTGCCCGGCTCCCTCCAACAAGGATCTTATATCAGTCTAACAACCATCTAACACGATCGGCCTATACTAAAGGCGCAGTCACGTTCATTCGTGCCTGCGCCTTTACGATCACTTTGGAATCAAACATCTATTGGAGGATGACACCATGAGTAAAATAGTGGGTATCGACTTAGGAACAACCAACTCGGTCGTCGCGGTACTGGAAGGCGGCGAGCCGGTCGTGATCACAACCGCCGAAGGGGGACGCCTGGTCCCATCGGTGGTGGCGTTTGCGAAGAACGGTGAGCGACTGGTGGGCCAGACCGCCAAGCGCCAAGCGGCCATCAATCCCGAGAATACCGTCTTCTCGATCAAGCGCTTCATGGGCCGCGCTTACGGCGAGGTGAGCAGTGAACACGTTCCGTATCAAGTGGTCGCCGGCCCCAACGGCGACGCACGCGTGAAGATCGCGCAGACCGGACAGACTTACACGCCGCAAGAAATCTCGGCGATGATTCTGCAAAAATTGAAGAAGGACGCGGAAGCCTATCTGGGCGAACCGGTGACGCAAGCCGTGATTACAGTTCCGGCATACTTCAACGACGCGCAACGCCAGGCGACTAAGGACGCGGGCAAGATTGCGGGCCTGGACGTCCTGCGGATCATCAATGAGCCGACTGCTTCGGCGCTGGCCTATGGCCTCGATAAGAAGGCCGACGAAACGATTCTGGTCTTCGACCTGGGCGGCGGCACGTTCGATATTTCGCTGCTCGACGTGGGCGAGGGGGTGGTCGAAGTGCGCGCCACGAGCGGTGATACGCACCTGGGCGGCGATGACTGGGACGCGGTGCTGGTCGATTATATCGCCGACGAGTTCAAGAAAGAAAACGGGATCGATCTGCGCCAGGACCGACAGGCGTTGCAACGCTTGAAGGAAGCGGCCGAGAAGGCCAAGATCGAACTATCGAGTTTGATGGAAGCCGAAGTCAATCTGCCGTTCATCACGGCGGATGCCAACGGCCCCAGGCATTTGCAGTTGAAGATCACGCGCAGCAAGTTCGAACAGATCAGTACAGCGCTGGTGCAGCGCCTGCGCGGACCGTTTGAGCAAGCCCTGCGCGACTCGAAGTTGTCACCGCGTGACATCGACGAAGTGGTGCTGGTCGGCGGCGCGACGCGCATGCCGATGGTGCAGCAGCTGGTGCGCGAACTGACCGGCGGCAAAGAGCCTAACAAGAGCGTCAATCCCGATGAAGTGGTGGCAATTGGTGCGGCCATTCAGGCGGGCGTGTTGGGCGGCGAAGTGAAGGATGTGCTGCTGCTCGACGTGACACCGTTGTCGCTGGGTCTGGAAACGCTGGGCAGTGTGATGACGACGTTGATTCCACGCAACACGACGATTCCGTACAAGAAGAGCGAAGTCTTCAGCACGGCCGATGAAAATCAGACCGCCGTCGACATTCACGTCTTGCAAGGCGAGCGCCCGCTGGCGGCGGACAACATGACGTTGGGCCGCTTCCGTCTGGAAGGCATTCCGCCGGCGCCGCGCGGCCTGCCGCAAATCGAAGTGACGTTTGACATCGACGCGAACGGCATCTTGCACGTCATGGCCAAGGATAAGGCCACGGGCAAGGAACAACAGATCACGATTACGGCCTCGACGAATCTGTCGAAGCAGGATGTCGATCGGATGATGAGTGAAGCGCAGCGCAATGTGTCGGCTGACAATCGCCGCCGCGAAGTGATCCAGGCGCGCAACGAAGCGGACACGACGATCTATCAAGCAGAGAAGAGTCTGCGCGATCTGGGCGATAAGGTGGCCCAGGCCGATCGGGCCCGTGTCGAAGCCAAGATCACGGAACTTAAATCGGCGATGACGGGCGAGAACGTGCAACAGATTCGATCGCTGATCGGCGAGCTGCAACAGACGACGATAGCGATTGGGCAAAGCCTGTATCAGAACACCAATGGCGGCAGCGCCGGTCCCCGATCAGATCAGCCGCAGCCCGAAGGCCCGGATGTGGTCGAGGGTGAGTATCGGCAAGTATAGTAGAACGGATAAAGAAGAAGCCGAAGGCGTTGAACGCTTCCGGCTTTTTTGTTTGCTCAAACCGATTCTTGACAAAGCACGACATGCGTAATAGAATTCCGCCATTCAAATGGCACACCTCGCACCCCGGCGAGGTGCATTTGTATCCAAGGGAGGTGGTCGCGGTTCGTGACACATCGCGTTCGGCAATGTGGCGAGCATATGGGTTAACCACCCGAGCCATGTCAACTCGTCACTGTCCTCTGTCTCCAGGCCCACTCTGCTGGAGGAAAAACCACTCGATTCTCTTTAGGAGGAGAAGTATCATGAAGTACGCAAAGACGTTCGTGATTCTGTTAGTCTTGGCCAGCGTGTTATTGACGGCTTGCGGTGGCGCGGCTGCGCCGACCGCTGCCCCTGCGGCCGCGCCGACTCAGGCCGCCGCCGCTGCCCCGACCACCGCTCCCGCGGCCAGCGGCGGAACGCTCAAGATCGTGTCGAGCTTGCCCCTAACGGGTGCATCGCTGACCCAGACCGATACGATCGTCAAGTCGATCCAGCTGAAGTTGAAGCAGATCAATAATCAGGTCTGCGGTGGCAAGTATAAGATCGTCTACGAATCGAAGGACGACGCGTCGGCGGCGTTGGGCAAGTGGGACCCGGCCGTTGAGACCGAAAACGCAACCAAGGCTGCGGCCGATTCGTCCGTTATCGCCTACATCGGCACGTTCAACTCGGGTGCAGCTAAGCTGTCCATCCCAATTCTGAATAAAGCTGAAGTCGTCATGGTTTCGCCCGCGAACACCTATTCTGGCCTGACTAAAGAGATCGGTGCTGACAAGAAAGTGGGCGAGCCCGGTGTATACTATCCCAACGGCAAGCGCAACTATGCCCGCGTCTGCGCCGCCGACGACATCCAGGGTGCGGTGGCCGCCAACTGGTCGAAGAGCCTGGGCGTAACCTCGGTCTACATTCTGGACGACGGCGAACTGTACGGCAAGGGCGTGGCCGATGTGTTCAATGCGACCGCGACCAAGATCGGCCTCAAGGTCCTCGGCCAGGAGTCGATCGACCCGAAGGCCGCCGACTACAAGGCGCTGATGACCAAGATCGCGGCCTTGAAACCGGATGAAATCTACGTCGGCATGGTCGTCGACAACAACGCCGCCCAGCTGCTGAGGGACAAGGTCGGTGCGATGGGCGACAATACCAAGGTCAAGTTCATGGGCCCGGACGGCGTTCAGACGCAGGCGTTCATTGACGGCGCCGGTGCGGATGTGGCCGAAGGCGCGTACGCGACCGTTGCCGGTGTCCCCAACGACAAGCTCCCGGCCAGCGGCCAGCAATACCTGAAAGACTATGCGGCAGAATACGGCCCGACGAACGAGCCGTACGCGGTGTTCGGTTACGACTCGATCGGCGCTGTGATTGCCGGCATCGAAGCGGTCTGCAAGGCCGGTGGTGATCCCACCAACCGGGCGACCGTGCGCGATGCGGTGATGGGCATCAAGAACTACAGCGGTGCGCTGGGTACCTGGTCGTTCGACGCCAACGGCGACACCTCGTTGACCGATATGACCGGTTACGTGGTCAAGAGCAACAAGTACGCACCCGTCGGCACATTCAAGGCTCAGTAACTCTCACAGTTTAACGGGGTTGAATTGCAGTGGGGCGGCTACGGTCGCCCCACTGCTCAATTAGCAGGTTGCTGTCCCAATCCTTTTTGCCCAAAGGGGGCTATGCCGATGAAGACGCTGAGAAAAGTCCTGCTCGCCGTAGTCATCATCTATCTCTTCTTGCTGCTCAGCCCGGTGGCCGGTTTTGACGTGGCCCGTATCGCCGTTATCTTCCGCGATACGCCCGAGCTGGTGCTGCGCTATTTGTGGATCGGCATTGCCAATGGCGGCATCTTCGCCATCGTCGCCCTGGGCTATACCATGGTATACGGCATCATTCAGTTGATCAACTTTGCGCACGGCGACGTGTTCATGATCAGCACCTTCGCGTCGCTGACGGTCATCGCCGCGCTGGGCGCGACGAACAAGAGCGATCCGGGGGCGATCCTCCTCGCCGTTATCGTCGCACTCGTCATTGCGGTGTTGTTCGGCGGCGCGCTCAATGCCGTAATCGAGCGGGTGGCCTATCGGCGGCTGCGCAACGCCCCGCGCTTGGCCCCGCTGATCTCCGCGATCGGCGTATCCCTCATCCTGCAAAACCTCGGCCAGATCTGGGCCGGTCAGGGCTACATCGATTTTCTCAAGCCTTATTTCGGTACCAGCGGCGGCGCCGCGCAGAAGGCCTACCCTGATTTGCTGGGGAGTCACGATGTAATTCAAATGCTGACCGGGCAGGAATCGTCGCTTAAGATCTACGGCAAAGAAATCTTTGTCGTGATAGCGGCCATTCTATTGATGGTGGGGCTGCGCCTGTTCGTGCAGCGGACGCGCCTGGGCAAGGCCATGCGGGCCACTGCCGAAAATCGCGACGCCGCCAAGATCATGGGCATTGACATCGATCGCATCATCAGCATCACGTTCTTCATCGGCGGCGGATTGGCCGGGGCCGCGGCGGTGCTCAACGGTCTGTACGTCGGCACGGCCTGGTGGTTGATGGGCTTTCAAGCCGGTCTGCGCTCGTTCACGGCGGCCGTGCTCGGCGGTATCGGCAATGTGACGGGCGCCATGCTGGGCGGTTTCTTGATCGGCATTCTGACTTCGTTGAGCGACGGCTTGCTCAATCCGGCCTGGACACGTGCCTGGGTATTTGGGGTGCTGGTGTTGGTGTTGATCTTCCGCCCGAACGGTCTGTTGGGTTCCGCCGTGGGCCAGAAAGCCTAAAGGTGCTGACATGAACAAGTCCATCAAGCGTGGTCTTCTCCTCGGTCTTGCGTCGGGTTTCCTGGCGATGTTGTTTGGCGGCTGGGCAATGACGGTGCTGGCCGTATTCGGTGGCATCTTGATCGGCTTCACCAGCCGATCGGGGTCTGGCAAACCGGCGGCTTTTTCTCCACAAGCGGTCGCCCTCACCGCGTTTATCTTTTCGTTGCTGACGGCTATCGGCGGTATCATCTTCGATCGGGGCTTGGCCGATATCGCCGTGGTGACTGGCCATCCATCAGAGGTGACTTTCCCGGCGGCAATTGTAGGCATTGTGCTGGGGACACTTACCGCGCTAGGGATGGCCTATGTCCAGCATATGCCAAACGCCCGGACGGCGCGCCGAATTAACTATGCGGTGGGAGCCGTGATCTTGATCTTCCTGCCCATTATCGATCATGCGACGGATTTGGGCTGGGCGGCCTCGATCATCTTCGCCGGCGTCTACATCGTGGTGGCCATCGGGTTGGATGTCGTGGTGGGTTACGCCGGTCTGTTAAATCTGGGCTATGCGGCCTTCTTCGGTTTTGGCGCGTATGCCACGGCGTTGTTGTCATCCAATCAAATCGGCGTTCACATAAACTTCTGGTTGTTGCTCTGGATCGCGGCGGCGATTGCGGGTATCGGCGGGGTGCTGCTGGGCGCGCCGACGCTGGGCCTCAGGGGCGACTATATCGCCATCATCACGCTCGGTTTCGGCGAGATTGTGCCCGTGGCCTTTCAGCAGTTGATCAAGATCACGATCCAGGAGCCGCTGACCTGCGTGATCATTCCGGCCATCCAAGCGATCGGGGGTGGCACACCCACGGTCCAATGTATTACACTGGTCGATAAGTTGGATCTCACGGGCGGCGTGCGCGGCATCAACCCGATCGATCGTCCGGTTTTTCCGATCATCAGTCCCGAAGACACGCCCGTTGCCTTGATCATCAAGGTCGCCGTCATGCTGGCGCTGGTAGGGCTGATCTTCTTCTTCTTCCGCCGCCAGCAGCGCAATGGGAAAGTAGGTCCGGGCACGATGATCTTCTCCGGCCTGGCAGTGGGCCTGATCCTGATCCTGTTCATCCCCATCCCACATACCGCCGAAGGTCTGCTGGCCCCGTTCTGGAACACCTTCCAGCCAGGCCAGTTTGCCTCGGATAATATCCTGCCGTGGTGGTTCTTCCTGCTCGGTATCATCGGGCTGGTCATCTTCTTGAAACTGCGCCTGAAGAATTCGCGACTGGGCCGCGCGATGACGGCCATTCGAGAAGACGAGTTGGCGGCAAATCAGATGGGCGTCGATCTGGTTCACACCAAGCTGACGGCGTTTGCCTTCGGCGCGGCGATTGCGGGTCTGGCGGGCGCGTTCTATAGCGCGTACGTGTCCGCGGTGTTCCCGGACGGCTTCGGTTTTGGCACGTCAGTCATCATCGTGGCTGCCATCGTGCTAGGCGGCGTGGGCAGCATTCCGGGTAACATCGTGGGCGCGCTGATCATCTTCCTGGCCGACCTGCTGTTCCTGAAACAGTTCCAGAATGTGCTCAACGGCCTGTCGACGCACGTGCTGATGCCGTCGATACCGGATCAAGCCGTGCGTGGTTTCATCATCGCCAACTTCGATCCAGTGAAGTATCGCTTCTTGCTGCTCGGTCTGATATTGGTGCTGGTGATGGCCTTCCGGCCGGAAGGTCTGTTGCCCACCCGCGAGCAACGCTTGCAATTCCACGCCGAAGAACCCGTCGACGAAGAAGCGCCGACCGGCGCAGCCTGAGCCCAGCGGAGAGGACACGATGACTCAATTTCTCGAAGCGCAAGGCGTCACCAAGCAATTCGGCGGCCTGACGGCCGTGAACAAAGTGAACTTTGTGATGGAGCCGGGGATGATCGCAGGCTTGATCGGGCCGAACGGCGCGGGCAAGACCACTTTCTTCAACATGATCACCGGCGTATACCAAGTCACGAACGGCTCCCTCACCTTCAACGGCACCAACATCGGCCAGATGCAGCCGCATGACATCACGCGGCTCGGCATCGCGCGCACTTTCCAGAATATCCGCCTCTTTCCGGCCATGACGATGGTGGAAAACGTCATGGTGGGCATGCACACGCGCATGAAGGCAGGCGCGCTGCACATCATGCTCCGCACCGAGGTGATGCGCAAAGAAGAGGACTACGCGCGCGGCAAGGCGCTGGACATGCTGGACTATGTGGGCCTCGGTCGCGCTCGCGCCGAACTGACGGCGCGCAGCCTGCCCTACGGCGATCAACGCCGCCTCGAAATTGCGCGCGCGCTCGCCAGCCAGCCCAAACTGCTGCTGCTCGACGAACCGACGGCGGGGATGAATCAAGGTGAGACGGCGCAGCTCACCGAATTCATTCGCTTCATCCGTAAAGACTTGAATCTCACCGTCTTGTTGATCGAACACCATATGCGCGTGGTGATGGGCATTTCCGATCGGGTCTCCGTACTCGATCACGGCGAGAAGATCGCCGAAGGCCTGCCGATCGAAATTCAGCAGAACCAACAGGTGATTGAAGCCTATCTGGGCACCGGTCGAGGTCACTAACCATGCTAGAACTTCGCGACGTTCACAGTTACTACGGCAACATTCACGCGCTCAAAGGCATCTCGTTCACCGTCGAAGACGGCGAGATCGTCACGCTCATCGGCGCGAATGGCGCGGGCAAGAGCACCACGCTCCGCACGATTCAGGGCCTGATGCGCCCACGTCAGGGCACGGTCATTCTGAATGGCGTGGCGCTGGAAAAACTGCCCACCGATCAAATCGTAGCGCAGGGCGTGTCGCAGGCGCCCGAAGGCCGCCAGATTTTTCCGCGCATGACGGTACTAGAAAATCTGGAAATGGGCGCGTATCAACGCAAAGATAAAGAGGGCATCCAGAAGGATCTCAGCCGTGTGTTCGAGTTGTTCCCCCGCCTGAAAGAACGCATCAAACAGGCCGGCGGCACGTTGTCTGGCGGCGAGCAGCAAATGCTGGCGATTGGCCGCGCCATGATGGCGCGCCCCAAAGTGCTGATGCTGGACGAACCCTCGATGGGCTTGGCGCCGATTCTGGTCGAGCAGATCTTCGACATCGTGAAAGAGATCAACGCGCAAGGCACGACGATTTTGCTGGTCGAGCAGAACGCCATGATGGCGCTCTCCGTGGCGAATCGCGGCTACGTGCTGGAAGTCGGCCACATCGTCATGCAAGGCACCGCCGAAGAACTCAGCAACAACAAGCAGGTGCAAGACACCTACCTCGGCGTGCAGTAAACACCCGACCCGACCTCCCGAAGGCGCGGCGCGGACCTTCGGGAGGTCTTTTGTTGCCATCTGCTCTGGCAAGCGGTACAATAAGCTCACGCTGTGGCAGGAGGCACGTTAATGACCATTTCACCCGTAATCGCAAAATCCTCAACTCATCACGCTGCACCGCGCTTTGTCACTCCACCGCCGCTGGAACCTGGCGACCGCTTGAGCCGCCGCGAATTCGAGCGGCGCTATGAAGCCATGCCCGGCCTCAAGAAGGCCGAACTCATTGAAGGAGTTGTCTTCATGCCCTCACCCGTTCATTACAAAGGTCACGGCCAACCCCATAGTCACATCATCGGCTGGCTGGTGCAATACTGTGCCGCCACGCCGGTTGTACAGGTTGCTGATAACACCACGGTCCGGCTCGATCGCGACAACGAAGTGCAGCCCGATGTTTTGTTGCGCATCACGTCCAGCGAACTGGGCCGTTCCCGCCTCACCGACGACGACTATATCGAGGGCGCACCCGAACTCCTGATCGAAATCGCGGGCAGCAGCGCCACGATCGATCTGTATGACAAACTCAAAGTGTATCAACGCAACGGCGTGCAGGAATACATTGTCTGGCAAGTCTACGAAGAACGGCTCGATTGGTTCCAATTGATCGACGACGGCTATCAGCCCCTCGATCCCGATGAAGCGGGTGTCAGCCGCAGCCACGTCTTCCCCGGTCTGTGGCTCAACGTCCCGGCTCTGCTTGACGGTGACTTGGCCAAAGTCCTCGCCCAACTGCAGATCGGCCTAAACAGCTCCGAGCACGCCGACTTCCTGACGCGGCTCGCGCCCAAATCCCCATAAACAAGGGGGCTCATCCGACTTCAACGGGAAATGCTCCCGCTGGATGGGTACATCCAGCGTTTGAGAGCGGCGGATGTACCCACGCGCAGCGGACCGGGAACATTTAACGATAATCCCGCTCAAGTCTGGAGAGCCAACAAAGGTAAATCAGCGTGACCAAAATCGTCGAATGCGTCCCCAACTTTAGCGAAGGGCGGCGGCCTGAGGTTGTCGCGCAAATCCGATCGGCCATCGCGGCGATCGAGGGCGTGACCTTTCTCGATCAACACTCCGATCCCGACCACAATCGCACCGTGCTCACCTTCGTGGGCGAACCGGACCCCGTGGAACAAGCGGCCTTTGCGGCCATCGCGAAAGCGGCCGAACTGATCGATCTCAATCAACATACCGGCCAGCATCCCCGCATCGGCGCGACGGACGTCGTGCCGTTTGTGCCTGTCAGCGGCGTGACGCTGGAAGAATGTGTAGCGATGGCGAAGCGCGTGGGGCAGCGTGTGGGAGACGAACTGGGCATTCCCGTTTATCTCTATGAAGCGGCCGCCACCCGTCCCGATCGCGAGAACCTGGAAAACGTGCGGCGCGGCCAATACGAAGGCTTGAAGGCCGAGATCGAATCGAATCCCGATCGGTTGCCCGACTACGGCCCGGCGAAGCTGGGCCCGGCCGGCGCGACGGTCATCGGCGCCCGATCGTTCCTCATCGCCTTCAACGTTTATCTCGGTACGGGCGATGTCGAAGTGGCGAAAAAGATCGCCAAAGCGGTGCGGCATTCCAGCGGCGGCTTGCGCTTTGTGAAGGCCGCCGGCTTCCTCGTCGATGGACAAGCGCAAGTCTCGATGAACCTCACCAACTTTCACAAGACGCCCATCGCGCGCGTAGTAGAAACCATCCGGCGCGAAGCCGCGCGCTACGGGTGCGCCATCACTAAAAGCGAACTCGTCGGCCTGACTCCACAAGACGCGCTCATCGATGCCGCGCAGTGGTATCTGCAACTCGATATGTTCGAGCGCGATCAAATCTTGGAAAACAAATTGCGCGAAGCCATGTCGGGCGAGACCAAATCGATCGTGCCGAATGCCTTCATCGAAGCGACGGCGGCGGGCACAGCCGCGCCCGGCGGCGGCGCAGTCGCCGCGCTGGCGGGCGCGCTCTCAGCCGCCCTCGCGGGCATGGTCGCGCGCTTGACCATCGGCAAGAAGAAATATGCCGCCGTCGACGCGCAGATGAAAGACATTGCCGCGCAAGCGGATGATTTGCGTGGCAAACTCACGTCGGCTATTGACGAAGATTCAGCCGCGTTCGCCGAAGTGATGGATGCGTTCAAACTACCGAAGGACACGCCCGAAGAACAAGCGGTTCGCAATCAGGCCGTGCAGATTGCCACGCAGCACGCCACCGATGTGCCGTTACGCACTGCACAACTGTGCTTGCAGGCGCTCGATCTGGTGTATTTCGTCGCAGCGAACGGCAACGTCAACGCCATGAGTGATGCCGCCTCAGGCGCCTTCATGGCGCGGGCCGCCATCGATGCCGCCGGAATGAACGTCCGCATCAACGCCGCCACGCTCGACGATCAGGGACAGGCCCAACGTTACGTGGAAGAGTGGCGGTCGCTTCAGGCGCAAGCCATGCTGCGCGTCGATCAAGTTCTGGCCGAAGTGGAAAAGCGCGCGGCGCTGGCATAGCCCAGCTCGTCAGAGTATCATTTCAAGCAGGGAGCGATCTTATTCAAGCTACGAAAGGGATTGAGCCGCATGGATAAAACACTCACAGCCTTTGAGACAATGGCTACCATTGACGAACGGCGCCAACTTCGGTTAGACTCTGAACTGCCCGTGGCTGGCCCGCTGCGTGTCGAGTGATTGTGCTCTACCCACTCGTCGAAGATATCGATGAATCGACCTGGTTGTATGCGGCCGCTCACAATCAGGCATTTGCGTCGCTTGCTGATGCTTTTGAAGATATTTACTCGCTCGATGATGGCAAGCCATTCGATTCAGAATCCTGACATCGGACAGCCTTCTTTTCTCTGTCTCTCATTCGCTCCGTCTCTCATTCAGCCTCATGCCACTCGATCGCTATCAACCACGCCTCACCCCCGAGGACTTTGCGCGCCTGCAAGATGCGATCGCACGTCCCCTGCCCCCGGCTCTGCGCGTCAACACCTTGAAGATCGATCTTGAGACGGCGCGCTCTACCTGGCCGATCGAGTATGGCTGGCAAGTGCAGCCGGTGCCCTTTTGCGAGTCGGGCTGGCAGATCAGCGGCAACGCCGAGGCGCTCAGCCGTCGCTAACGCCAGCCGTTTGCTGCCCCCTGCAAAAGATAATCGTTTTGAATACGTCAAAAATGGGACTTGCAAAGTATACGGCATAGCCGTATAATCAATTCATAGAAGCCACTGCCTTACAAACAACTGGTGCAAAACTAACATACACGCCTGAGTAGCTAACACTTTGCAATTTGCTCATGAAATTGGCATAATCGGTGGTCACCACACCAAATCGAAAGGCCCCTCTCATGAGCATTAGCGAAGAATTATATACC
>Ga0182021_10009025_pt1 | contig 11802 bp, 7 predicted proteins | sample 612E3MmetaG_FD_120493 | JGI IMG/M metagenome (GOLD analysis project Ga0182021, IMG submission 120493) | Permafrost microbial communities from Stordalen Mire, Sweden - 612E3M metaG (Illumina Assembly) | ecosystem: Environmental > Terrestrial > Soil > Wetlands > Permafrost | place: Sweden...
GACCGTTGCCGAGGTCGCCCACCGCCAGGCCGTGCGGGTTGGCGCCGGTGGGGTAGTCGACCTTCGCTGCGAAGGTCCCAGTGCCCACACCGAGCAGCACGCTGACGGTGTTGGCGCCCCAGTTGGCGACCGCCAGATCAGGCCGGCCGTCACGGTTGAAGTCGCCCACCACGAGCGCGTGCGGGTCGGTGCCGGTGGCGTAGGTGTTGCCCTTGGTGAAGACGCCGTGGCCGTTGCCCAGCAGCACCGTGACGCTGTTGGCGCCCTCGTTGAGGACCGCCAGATCGAGCTGGCCGTTGCCGAAATCGCCGGTGACCACCTGCCGCGGTGAGCCGCCGGTAGTGAACTGCGAGCTGGAGAAGCTCAGGGCAGAAACAGCAACGGTCGTTCCGCCGAGGGTGCCGGGGCTGCGGTCGAAGCGGTAGGCGTAGCCGGCGATGCCGGCCACGGGGTTCCAGGTAAACGAGAAGCTCGCGGTCGAGTAGCTGGGCGAGGTCAGACCGCTGATGGCCCCCGGCGTCGCCAAGGCCAACGTGGCGCTGTGAGCCATGACGGCCACGACCACGAGCAGCATGGCAAGAAGGGTGGCGACTGACTTTCTCAAGGTGATCCCCCTTCACGTTGGCAGAGGGTGCCTCGCCGATCCTCTCCCGGGCGAGCGCGACCCGATGGCCAATCCGATAGTAGTCTATGGCCGGCATATGGCCGGCATATGGCCGCTGCCCGGACTCGCGATGCCGTTGGCCGAGGCCAGGCATGTGCCCGGCGCCCGATCCGGCAGCCCAGGCCCAAGCCGTCGGACAGCTTCTCCGGCTTGTGTCGCCGAGATCTCCCGGGTTTGAGCTGCGACGTTCCCATGAGAAGCTTACTGTGTTGCTGCGCGAGGCACGCCGGGAACGTGTCGGGCGCCACATCGGGCAAGGTACTCGCCGCGGCGCCGATCGCGCTGGGCGTTGGCGCTCCCGGCGCGGCTCGCGATCCCTGGCGGCAACGACTCATGAAGACAGCGGAGAACGACAGCCGACGAACCGCCCGAACCCGAGGTGACAGCGATGGACGAACTGGCCGACCTCGACGCCCTCTGCACCCGACTCGCCGAGTCGCCCCTGCTCCGCGACCGCGAGGTGATCCATCTCGCACCCAGCGACCCGCCGCCGATAGACCTGTCGGCGGCGCTGACGGCGGCGCTCGCCAAGCCCACGGGCACACCGCCGTTGCACGAGCTCGCCCGTGGCCGGGGCACGACCGCGATCATCACCTCGGATGCGACCCGGGCCACGCCCAGCGGCGCGCTGCTCGGTCCCGTCATGGAGCAGCTCGCCCGCGCGGGCCTCTCGAGCGACGACGTCGAGGTGGTCATCGGCGTGGGCGCCCATCGCCCGGCCACGCCCGACGAGATCCGGCGGCTGCTCGGCGAGGAATGGGCTCGCCGACTGCGCGTCACGAACCACGACGCCCGCGCCAACGACCTCGTGGCGATCGGCCGCACCTCGCGCGGCACGCCGCTGCTGGTGAACCGGCGCGTCGCCCAGGCCGACCTGCGGATCGCCTTCGGCCAGGTCGAGCCCCATGAGTTCGCCGGCTTCACCGGCGGCCGCAAGGCGATCCTGCCCTCGATCGCCGGCTACGAGAGCATCATCCGCAACCACGCTCTCGACATGCTCGCCGCCGCGACGGCGCGGCCCGGAGTGCTCGAAGGTAACCCCATCCACGACGAGATGCTCGCCGCCGCGCGCCTGGCGCGGCTCGATTTCATCGTCAACGTGGCCCTCGACCGCCGATCCCGACCCATAGCCGTGGCCGCCGGCGACGTCGACCAGGCGCACCTCCAGCTTGTCGGCTTTCTGCGCCGTCACTTCGGAGTGCCGGCGCTCACCCGGCCGCCCGCGGTGATCGTCACCGGTCCCGGCCGGCCCCTCGACATCAACCTGTATCAGGCGGTCAAGGCGCTCGTCGGCATCGAGCCGCTGCTCGACGCCGGCCACGGCGGCGACGCCGCGCCCGTCGTCGTTCTGCTCTCGCGCTGCTGGGACGGCGGCGGCTCTGAGGAGATGTTCGAGCCGTTCCTGCAGGCCCGGGAACGGCTCGAGAACGAGACGGCGGACGCTCTGCCACGGGCCGTGGCCATCTCGCGAGCCGTCCTTGCCTGCCTCGAGCACGACTACACCATCGAGAAGGACGAGTCGTACTTCATGGCGCGCCTGACGCCCAAGTGCCGCGCCGTCATCGCCTGCTGCCCGGGGGTCGCCGACGAGCGCCTGCGCCTGTTGGGCTGGGAACCGGCGACCGGCGCCGAGGCGGCCGTCGCTCGCGCCCTCGAGCTGAGCGGCGGCACGACAGGCGCCGCGGGCGCCGGCGCGACGGGCGGCGAGGCCGCAGGCGCCGGGCGGAGGCGTGATGCCCACGGCGACGGGTCGCGGCCCGTCGTGGTGTGCCCCCGCGCCCAGCGCATGCTCTTCGTCTAACCGCGGAAGAAGCTCGCCAGCCGGTCGATGCCCTCGTCGTAGCGCTCGCTGGTGAACGACAGACGGAGCGTCTCGGGAATGCCGAAGTCACTGCCGGGGACGGTGGCCACGTGGGTGGCCTTCATGATCTCCCGCGCCAGGTCGAGTGAACTTGCCAGGCCCCGGTTGCGCAGCGCCCTGCTGCACTCGAGCGTGAGGTAGAAACCTCCTCGCGACGGGAGGGCGTCCACGTCGTCGACGGTGGCGAACTGCTCCAGGGTGTAGTCGCGGCGGCGCTTGCAGGCGGCGACCAGCCCGAGCACGACCTCGAGATCGCCCAGCGCCGCGATGCCGCCGAACTGCACGACCGGGTCGGTGCACAGCAGCGTGTGATGCTGGATCACGGTGAGCGGCTCGACGAGCTCCTCGGGCACGACGGCCCAGCCGACGCGGCGGGCGTACATGCTGTGGCCCTTGGAGAAGCCGTTGGTGATGGCGATCGGCGAGCGCGCGTTGCGAAGCTGCGCGGCCGAGAAGGGCTCGTCGTCGAAGTAGGCGTTGGCGTAGATCTCGTCGTTCAGGATGAGCGCCCGGCCGTCGACGGCCGCGTCGATGACGGCGAACTCGTCGAGCGAGAGGACATTGCCCAGAGGGTTGCCGGGCGAGTTCACGACGACGATCTTCGTGGCAGGTGTGATCTGCGAGGTCAGCCCCTCGACGTCGATGGCGAACGTCTTGAGGTCGACGTCGTAGTAGCGCACGGTGGCGCCGGCGAGCATCGCGCAGATCACGTACAGCGGGTAGTAGGGCCTCGGCAGGAGGACCTCATCTCCCCTACCGGCGAGCACCTGGAAGATGTTGCGAAAGTGCGAGCTGGTGCCGACGTTGACGAGCACCCGGGCGGGGTCGATCTCGGCGCCGTAGCGGTCGGCGTAGTCCTGGGCGATCCGCTTGCGAAGCTCGGGCAGGCCCGCCGGGAAGACGAGGTTGTTCTTGTCCTGGTTGCCGACCGCCTCGGTCATCGCCGCGACCACCGACGCCGCCGGGGGCAACTGCGACTTGCCCAGGGTCAGGCGGATGACGTCGTCGTACTTCTTCTCGTACTCGTAGGCCATCTCGTCCAGGACGAACATCAGGAATTCCTGACCGCTCAGATCGAGGCGGGGCTGGAGACGAGGAGGGGTCACGCCTTCACGGGAATCTGGCATCGTTTGCGCTCCTTCTTCCTTGGCCGCAAGGGTCGCTCACAGGCTCGGGCAGGCGAAGTACCCACCCTGACTTCGCTCAAGTGCAGGGAAGAAGCTTAGAGTCCCCGCGAGATGCGCACAAGCATGCGGCGTTGTCACCCCAGGCACCGATGCCCGCGGCGCAAGCCCGCCGCCAAACCATGCCCTGTGCGCACGAGCTCTCACGTCGTGCCCGACGACCGCCATTGACGCAGGCCGGGGCCAGTCGAATACAATCCGGCCAAGGTCCGTCCGAGCTCCAGGGAGTGCGTTTGGCTGGTTTCATCCTCGTCTGCCCGCGCGATCGAGCATCGTCGCGTTTCGATGCCGACGGTCTTCGCCGCTGTGCACTGCGGCTGAGCCCGGACAACATCGAACCGAACCAGCCGCAACTGCTCGACGAAGACGGCATCCTGCGCGCCGTGGTGAACCCCGTCGCCGGGGTGCGCGCCGACAAGCACGGCGTCTGCGTCGGCGCTCTCTTCGAGGATGCCGACTGGTCTACTCCGCTGGCACCCGTGCCCGACGGTTCCTTTGCCATCGTGCGCCACGACAAGGGCTCGGTAGAGCTGGTCGCCGACGCTTTCGCCTCGCGCACCATCTGGTACGTCTTCACCGAGGAATCCTTCCTTGTGTCGACCTCTCAGCGGGCGCTGGCATCACTCCTGGGCGACTTCCGGCCAAACGCCGAAACGGTCGCCTGGATGATCTCTTCAGGCTACCTGGGGCCGGAGAACGGCTGGGACGAGCGCGTGCGGCGCGTCTCGGGAGGCAGCTGCCTGCGCCTCGACCGCGCCACCTGGAAGGTCTCGAGCACGACGCGCCGCATCGAGTACCGACCGCTCTCCGCGCCGCGCGACGAGCACATCTCCCGATTGCGCGAGGCCGTGTTCACCGCTTGTCGCGACGTCGACCTCTCTGGGACTTCGTGGGTGCTGCCCCTGTCGGGCGGCCACGACAGCCGCGCGCTGCTCGTGGGGTTGCTGGCGACCGGGGCGCGGCCGACGTGCGTGACCTGGGGGCTGTCGTCATCGCTGACCCAGGCCGGCAACGACGCCTACGTCGCCCAGCAGCTCACGACCCACTTCGGACTTGAACATCTGTACTGCCCACTCGACCCCACGGGCGAGCCGATGCGCGACGTGCTGACCCGGTTCCTGCTCGCCGGCGAGGGTCGGGCCGAGGACTTCAGCGCCTACACCGACGGCATGAAGACCTGGGAGCGGCTCTTCGAGTCGGGCGTGACCACCGTCGTCAGGGGCGATACGCCGGGTCTCGGCAGTGGGCAGGGCCGTCCCTACGACCCCGTCAACGACTTCAAGGTGCGCGCCATGATCGGCCGCGCGTTGATGGTCGACGACTTCCCCGACGGCCACGTGGTGCGCCGGCTCGGCCTTGCCAGGCAGCACTTTCCGTCGGCCCTGCGCCGGCGGCCGGGCGAGAGCCTGGGCTGCTACCGCGACCGCATGCACAACGAATACAAGCTGGCGACCATGTTCGCCGCCCTGAACGATCCCAAGTGCGCCTACGTGGAGGTCGCCAACCCCCTTTTCCACCGCGCGGTGGTGAAAGCCGTCTCCGAGCTCCCCGACGAGCTCCGTCAGTGGGAACAAGGCTACGCTGCCATGGTCGAGGGGCTCGTGCCCGACATCCCCTTCGACAAGCACCACGCCGAAGCGCAGTCCGACGAGCTCCAGGGGTGGTCGTCGATGATCGAGGAGATGCTCGCCGAGCTGTCTGCGAATCCCGAGGTCGACGTGCTGCCGGCAGGCGCCCGCGCGCAACTCGTGGCGGAACTGAATCGGCCCGCACCCCTCACGCCCGCGAAGATCAGGCTGCGGCGAAAGATCAAGGCGGTGGTGCCTGCGCGGGCGCTGCGGTTAGTGCCGCCGAGGGTCACCGTGGGGGCTCGGTTGGTCTGCTTCCACGCCTACATCGCCTCGCGGATGGCGACGATCCTGAGCGACGATTCCCGACGGGGCAGCGCTGAATGAGATCAGTGCAGGGTCAGACGCGCAGCTCTCGCAGCCACTCCGCCTCGCGCCGCAGACCCTCGTCGAGGGGCACCTGCGGGGCGTAGCCGAGCTCCTCGGTGGCCAGGGACAGGTCGGCCCAGGTGTGCTTGACGTCGCCGGCCTGCACGCTCTCGCCCTGAACGCGCGCCTCGCAGCCGCTCGCGCTCTCGAGCGTGCGGATCGCTTCCAGAAGAGTCACGCGGGACCCTCCGCCGAGGTTGTAGACGGCGCCGTCCCTGCCCTGCACGGCCAGCACGATGCCGTTGACGATGTCGCTCACGAAGGTGAAGTCCCTCGTCTGGTTTCCTTCCCCGTACATCTCCAGGGGGCGACCTTCGAACAGAGCCCGCAGGAAGATGTGGAAGGCCATGTCGGGACGCTGGCGGGGTCCGTAGACGGTGAAGAAGCGCAGCGACACCGCAGGGACGCCGTAGTTGCGAAAGTAGAGGCGGCAGAGCTGCTCACCGGCCAGCTTGGTGACGCCGTAGGGCGACACCGGCCGGCAGTTGGCGTCTTCGCGCATGGGGAGCTGGTCGGTGTCGCCGTACACCGACGACGACGAAGCGTAGACGAGCTTCGGCACGCCGACCTCACGGCAGGCTTCGAGGACGAGCTGCGTGGCGAGCACGTTGTTCTCGGTGTAGATGCGAAAGCTGCGGCCCCAGCTCGCGCGGACGCCCGCTTGGGCCGCGAGGTGCACGACACAGTCGGCATCGGTGAGCAGCGCCGCGAGGCGGGACGTGCCGCCCTCGGCGCCGTCGCCCGCCGCCAGGTCAAGCAGATTGTCGGTGACCAGCGTGAACCGTGCCGATGAGCGCGCACCGGCCAGGTTCGCCTCTTTGTAGGGGCGTGGATAGTAGTCTTCGAAGGAGTCCACGCCCACGACGTCGCACCCGTCGGCCAGCAAGCGATCGACGAGGTGCGAGCCTATGAAGCCGGCCGCGCCGGTCACGACGACCCGGCGGCGCCGAGATGTCACGTCGGCTACGCACTCCCCCACGGACTTCAGTACGCCCCCCGCCTGCCGAGCACGGCCGGGATGGTCTCGAGGAGCAGCTTGATGTCCCAGCTCAGACTCCAGCCCGTGACGTACATGTAGTCGAGCTTCACCATCTCGTCGAAGGGCACGTCGTTGCGGCCGGTGACCTGCCACAAGCCGGTGATCCCCGGCGTGATGTCGAGGCGTTTCTTGGTCCAGCCGCGGCAGCGCGCCGCTTCGTCGACCCAGAGCGGCCGCGGCCCGACAAGGCTCATCTCGCCGCGCAGCACGTTGAAGATCTGGGGCACCTCGTCGAGGCTCCACTTGCGGATGAAGGTCCCCACCCGTGTCAGACGGGGGTCGCTCTTGATCTTGAACATCGGCCCCGAGTATTCGTTCTGCTCGGCGAGATCGTAGCGCAGCTGCTCGGCGTCGACGTGCATGGAGCGCAGCTTGAAGATGCGAAACACGCGTCCGCCGCGGCCCATGCGCTCCTGCCTGAAGAACACCGGTCCCCGCGAGTCGAGCTTGACGGCGAGCGCGAGCACCCCGATGAGCGGCAGGGCGACCAGGGCGGTCAGGCCACCGACCACCAGGTCGAAGACGCGTTTCACGACCGTGTTCAGACGCGACATCTCGACGTGCGCGACGTCGAGCAGCGGGATCCCCTCGACGTCGTCCATGGCGGTCTGCGAGCTCAGTATCTCGAACAGGCGCGGCACGATGTTGACGCGCACGCCGCGATCGGCGCAGGCCCGCACGACGTCGAGGATCTGCTGGTGGCGAGCCCGCGAGAAGGCGATGATGACGCGGGTCACCTGGTAGCCGTCGACGACGTCGTTCAGGTCCTCGAGCCTGCCGACGACCGGCACGGGCGGCTTGCTCGCGCCGAACGGCTCGCCGTCGTCCAGATAGCCGACCAGCTTCAGGTTGTACTCGGGATGCTTGGCGATCTTCTCGCCCAGGAGATGGCCGACGGCGCCCGCGCCGACGATCAGCGTACGCTCCGAGAGGCGGGACGACCGCCAGAACGCCGCTCGCCCGACGGTGCGACAGACCGGCACCGTGATCACCTCACAGCCCCAGAACACGGCGATGAAGCCCAGCGCGTCGGTCGAGCCCGCGACCACCAACATGATCACCAGGGCGCTCCACGCCGCGACCGACAGGGCGGTCAGGCCGCGCAGCCCTTCGGAGAGGACCCAGCCGTTGATGCTGCGTGACGAGCTGCGGTACAGACCGTAGCCGTACATCACCCAGATGGTCCAGGGCACGATCGCCACGATGACCAGCAGAGGCGGGCGGGACTCGGCGTACTCGGCCAGCGCCCGCCCGAGGACGGGAAGATGCGACACGACGGGCAACAGCACCAGAGCGGCGAGCATGGCGATGCCGAGCGCGGTCACGTCGCCGGCGAGCGTCACGAGGGCGCGCCGGCTGCCGACGGTGCGGGCCGCGCCGGGAGTCACCTCTTCGAGCGTCAGCGCGGCCGCCCCGGACCCGCCACCGGCGGGCCGCCCGGCCGTCACGTACGTCTTCTTCTTGACGATGTCGTCGGTCACGAAGTCAGCTGTCCCTCTCTTTGAGCCGGCTCAGACGCGGTCCGACCGGCCCGAGCGAACGTTCCCGCAGCGCGCTCCAGACATGACCGTTTCTCGTTCCCGCGCAGCCTCTCGGGCACCCACGCCCGCCGTAGGTACTCATCGGTGAGTCGAGTCCGTCGCTTGAGCGGTCGACCCACCTGACACCCCCCGCTCGCCGCTCCCCGGCGCCGCCCCGCCTCAACAGCGTCGCTCCAGTCGCTCGACCGCGGTGGCCCGACCGCCCTCGGCGGTCACCACCAGGGCGTCGATGCGCACGTCGCCGTCGGCCACTTCGAACTGGGCCGGCAGCTCGGTGAGAAAGCGACGCAGGATGATCTCGCTGCGCACGCCGATGACCGACGCGAACGGCCCGCACATGCCGACGTCGGTGATCGCCGCCGTGCCGTGTTCGCTGACGTGCTCGTCGGCGGTCTGTACATGGGTGTGCGTGCCCACGACGGCCGTCACGCGGCCGTCGAGGTACTGCGCCATGGCGACCTTCTCGCTGGTCGCTTCGGCGTGCAGGTCGACGACGATGGTCTCGGCCATGGTCTGGGCCTCGTCGACCAGCGCGTCGACGATGCGGAAGGGCGAGATGGCCGTGCCCATGAAGACCTGGCCCATGAGGTTGATGACGGCGACCTCGTCGCCGCTCGCCGAGGTCTGCACCGTCAGTCCCCGGCCCGGGCTGGACGGTGGGAAGTTCGCGGGGCGCACGATGCGGTCGTTCGAGTCGAGGAAGGGGAAGACCTCGCGCTGGCGCCACACGTGGTTGCCGGTCGTGATCACGTCGACGCCGGCGCCGAGCAGCTTCTGGGCGAGCTTCGAGGTGATGCCGGCGCCGTTGGCGATGTTCTCGCCGTTGGCGATCACAAAGCCCGCCGCGAGCTCGTCGACGAGCCCCGGCAGCTCGCGCACGACGGCATCGCGGCCCGGCTGGCCAAACACGTCGCCGAGGAACAAGATTCTCACGGGCAGAGCCACACGCCATTCGTACTGGTCCCCACCAGCCAGTGGGTGCCCGCTATTCTACCCTGCTTGGGCGAAATCCGCCCCGCCAACAAGCCCCGCCGTTGCCAGTTCTGACAACAGCAGCCCGGGTCAGGCGCCGATGAGCAGCCGCACGGCCCCCTGCGCGGCGGCGATGATCGGCGCTGGGTAGACACCGAAGGCCAGCACGCCGAGCACGGCGACCGCCGTCGTGGCCGAGATGCCGGCGCCGACGGCGAGCAGTTCGGGCTGCTCGCTGCCGGCCTCGACCTCGGCCTCGCGGAAGTACATGTACCAGACGACGCGCAGGTAGTAGAAGGCCGACACCGCGCTCATGATCACGGCGACGACGGCGAGCCAGGTGAGGTGGGCGGCGACCACCGCCGAGAAGATGAAGAACTTGCCCCAGAAGCCGGCGAGCGGCGGGATGCCGGTGAGCGAGAGCATGAACACCATCATGGCGAGCGCCGTGAGCGGCATGGAACGGCCGAGCCCGGCGAGCTCGTCGAGCGTGTAGGCGAACGGCCGCCGGTCGCGGATGAGCACCAGCACGCCGAAGGCGCCCAGGTTCATGAACGTGTAGACCGCGAGATAGAACAGGATGGCGCCGGCGCCGGCCGGGTCGTGGCTGCGACCCACGGCGACGAGCCCCAATAGCAGGTAGCCGGCGTGGGCGATGCTCGAGTAGGCCAGCAGTCGCTTGAGGTTGCGCTGCGGCAGAGCCAGCACGTTGCCGACGATCATGGTCAGCACGGCAAGCACGATCAGCACGTCGGACCAGCCCTGGGCCGCCGGGATGAGGGCAAAGCCCACGAGACGCAGGAAGCCGGCGAAGGCGCCGGCCTTGATGCCCACCGACATGAAGGCGGTGACCGGCGTCGGGGCGCCCTCATACACGTCGGGCGCCCAGCCGTGGAACGGCACCGCGGCGATCTTGAAACCGAACCCGACCGACACCATGACGAGAGCGACCAGCAGGATGGCGTTGCGCGGGTCGGTGAACACCAGGCGCAGGTGGATGGCGCCGTAGCCGGTCGCCCCCGTGGCCCCGTAGACGAGCGCCAGGCCGAAGGCCAGCACGGCCGAAGCGAAAGCGCCGTTGATGAAGTACTTGATCGCGGCCTCGCCCGAGCGCCGGTCGCTGCGCAGGATGCCGGCGAGCACGTACGTGGGCAGCGACATCAGCTCGAAGGAGACCAGCAGGGCGATGAGGTCGGTGGAGATCGCCATGCCGATCATGCCGGAGGTGACCAGCAGCAGGAGGGCGTAGAACTCGCCGCGCCCGACCCGGTGCTGCGCCAGGTACCCGTCGGAGAGCATGATGGTGAGCACGCCGATGCCGCAGAACAGGATCGTGAAGAACAGACCGTAGAGGTCGAGCCGCACCGTCCCGTTGAAGCCGTACTCGCCCTGGCGACCGTTCATGACGAGGCCGCCCGAGAAGACGCGCCAGACGGCGAAGCCGCCCTTCCAGGTCGTCCACTGCGCGGCCGCGACCACCCCCGCCACGACGAGCCCGGTGGCCGCCACCCAGGCCGGCGCCTTCTTGCCGAACGTCGCGAAGAGGTCGACGAACATCACGATGACGGCCGTCGCGACGACGATCACGGCCGGCAGGACGACGTGGATCGAGTTGTTCATCTAGAGCAGCCCCCGGGTGAAGTGTGCGAGCTGAGCGAGCGGGCCGCCGTGCGCCTGGGCGAGCGACGGCACGACGCGGTCGACGATCTCCTGGACGGGCAGATGCAGCAGGTTCAGGAAGGTGTTGGGGTAGACGCCGACCCACACCGCCAGTACCACCAGCGGCACCAGCGAAGCGATCTCGCGGAGGCTGAAGTCTCGCAGCGAGAAGGCCGGCTTGACGGCGTCGTCGCCGCGATCGTTGAACATCACGCGCTGGTACATCCACAGCAGGTAGCAGGCCGCCAGGATCACGCCGAGCGCCGCGACGGCGGCCATCCAGTGCGAGTAGTGGAACAGCCCCAGGAGGCTCAGGAACTCACCGACGAACCCCGACAGACCCGGCAGGCCGAGCGAGCCGAGCGTGAAGAACAAGAAGAAGCCGGCGAGGATGGGCAGCGGCGTGGCGAGCTGGCCCATGGCGGCGATGTCGCGCGTGTGCGTGCGTTCGTAGAGGAACCCGACGAGCAGGAACAGGGCGCCGGTCAGCAGCCCGTGGCTGAACATCACGAGGATGGCGCCCTCCATGCCCTGGGCGTTGTTGAGCACCGCGATCGAGACGAAGATGCCGAGGGTGACGAAGCCCATGTGGCTCACGCTCGAGTAGGCCACGAGCTTCTTCAAGTCCTTCTGCTGCATCGAGACCAGGGCGCCGTAGATGATGGCCACGATCGACAGGGCGACGACCAGCGGGATGAAGGCCACGGCCGCGTCGGGGAAGATCGGCAGGCACAGGCGCAGCATCCCGTAGCCGCCCATCTTGAGCAGTACGCCGGCGAGAATGACCGAGCCCGCCGTGGGCGCTTCGACGTGGGCGTCGGGCAGCCAGGTGTGCAGCGGCCACATCGGCACCTTGATGGCAAAGGCCAGGAAGAAGGCGGCGAA
>Ga0182021_10009026_pt1 | contig 11800 bp, 13 predicted proteins | sample 612E3MmetaG_FD_120493 | JGI IMG/M metagenome (GOLD analysis project Ga0182021, IMG submission 120493) | Permafrost microbial communities from Stordalen Mire, Sweden - 612E3M metaG (Illumina Assembly) | ecosystem: Environmental > Terrestrial > Soil > Wetlands > Permafrost | place: Sweden...
GAGACTGACCGGCGCGATATCGATTGGGCCGCTCAGATAGGTGCCACTGCCTGTGACGGTGAAGTTCTGCGTGTCCAGCGTGCCAAGCTCCGCGACGCTCGTAGACTTCACCTCACCGTGGTCGACGCTCGCGCCGGCAATGAAGATGTTGTTGAGTCCGAGGAGCTTCTCCTTGTCCGTCGCCTGCAGCGTGGTGCCGTAGCTGTTCGTGTTGTTGGCGGTGTAGTCGATCTCGCCAAGCGTCGCGCCCTGGCTCGGGTAGAGCTTGCCGGTGGCGATCTGATTGCCTGATCGATCGGTTACTGGGACAATCGAACCATCGGCTGTTTGCAGGCAAAGCGGACTAGTAGCGTCATAGCCCGAGTTGGGATCGTTGAGAATGTTGCAGGGGGCAACTTCCGAAACGTTCCCGTCCACGCGATGCTGATGGAAGCTGCGCAAGTAAGCGGAACCGGATACGGTCCAGGCGCTAGAAAGCTTCGTGCTGCCGTTGGCCGACAGCATCGCAAGCTGGTTTTCCGTGGTCTGCGGATTGGTAAAGACTGCGCCGTAGTTCTGCGCGAGCAGATCCACTGGCGTTGGCCCCACCGCGCCGAGCTTGCTTTCCGCGCCGGTGAAGTTGATGTGGAACTCGGTGTTCTTATCCTTGGCACCAAGGTCCACATACATGCGCTTCACGTCCGAGGGCGAAAGCGCGCGCCAGCCGTTGTCGCGGATGCCCTCGATGGCAACGTAGGCAGCGAAATTGCCGGCCTGCTTGCCGGCCTGGACCATCTCCTGGAGGCGGCCCCAGGAGCCGGCACGCGTATCGGACTCGACGCCCTGGAAGCTGAAGCCGTCCTTCATGCCGATGTTGAGTGCGCCGCCCAGCGCGTTGAGGCCATAGAGCGGGTTGCCGCTGACCACCGTGACGCTCTTGATCGCGTTGGACGGGATCAGGTCCCAGTTCACCGTGTCGCCGAATACCTCATTAATGCGCACGCCATTTTGGTAAACGGCAAGCCCCTGCGGCGTGCCTTCGACCGGCGACGCCGAGAAGCCGCGATATTGGACGTTCACCGAGAAGCCGTTGCCGGTGACATCGCTGATGATAGCGCCCGGCACGTACTGTTGGAGCGCATCCTGAAGTGCGGGCGAGCCGCCGCTCTGAATTTGCGTGCTTGAAACCTGGGATACGGCGCCCGGCACCTTGTCCAGCGGGATTTCGCTGCCCTTGACCGGGGTCATGGCCACCGCCTGCTCCGCGCTTTCCGGCGACGGCGCGGCGGGTGCGGCCGAAGCCGCCCGCTCTTTGCGGCGCGCTGGCGGAGCCGCTTTCTTCGCAGGCTTCGGACGCTCAGGCTGCGCTTGGATGATCGGAACCGCCGGTAGTTCTACCGCGCCGGGCGAAGAGGCGGCGGCACCTGGCTGCTGCTCGCCTTGCGCAGGCACTGCTTGAGGCGATTGTTTTCCGATTTCCGGCGCCGTTTGCGCCTGGGCAACAACAGTTGGCGTGCCCAATGCCGCAGCAGCAAGAACGATGCGCGCAAGCGCCCTTTTCGCCATCTCTCCCCCCAACTCCATTCCGGCTTTCGTTTCTTGAACGCTTGGCCCCAGAAATCGAAAGCACCAGGAATACCGCCGTCTACATAGTACCGCGAAGTTTATTCAGAGGTATCATGTGTACGGAAAATCTGAAATCTGACTTAATGCCAGTGGGGCTGCGATTTTTCACGAATGGCATGCAAAAATTCACGGTGCCGCTCAACAAGGCCCGTGCCGCAGGCACTCAGGCGCAAATGGCGCCGCTCGCCGGCGGGTGGCGGAAACATCACAGCCCGGAATTCATGTGCTCGATTGCGATATGGATGAGCCGGCCGGTGGTCGGCGCGTTCAGCTTGCGCTTGATGAGCGAGATCGCGTTGGCGGCTGTGCGGTAGCCGATGTTCAAAGCGGCTGCAATCTCGTTCGCGCTCTTGCCCTGGCCGAGCAGGCGCAGCACGTCGATCTCGCGCGCGGTGAGATCGCGCAAGGGATGGCTGGGCGCGCGGATATTCAGGAGTGCGATTTTCTGTGCCATGGCGTGGCTGAGATAGATGCCTCCATCGAGGACTTTTCCCACGGCGTCCAGGAAAACGTTTGGACCTTCATTCTTGGATACATAGCCGTTGGCGCCGTTCTCCATGGCGCGCGCCGCCATCGCCGGGTCTTCGTGCATGGTAAAAATGACCACGCATCCGGCGGGGTTGGCGGCCCGGAGGTGCCTTATAAGCTCAAGCCCGCTCGCATCCTTCAGTCCCAAATCCAGGATGACAAGCCGCGGCTGCCGCTCTGCATTCAGCTTCAGCCCTTCCTCGCCGCTTTCCGCCTCGATGACAGCGGTGTGCCCGCCTTGCTGGAGCAGCAGACGGCAGCCCGCCCGTACAACGGCATGATCGTCGACGATCAAGATGTAAGGTTCGGCGTTCATGATCTTACGCACGCGGAAAGCGGTATGGAGGCACTGACGGCGACGCCCGAGCCGTTCTCTCCCCAAACGCTGAACTCGCCCCCGAGCTTGCGAATGCGCTCCTCCATGCCCTGAAGCCCGCCTCCAAGGGCAGGCGGAGCGTCAAATCCCCGTCCATCGTCCTTAACCAGAATGTCGAGCTTCTCGCCCGTGCCGGCCTTCCGTTTCGATATGACGATCCCGGCCTCGCTGCATCCAGAGTGACGGGCGATGTTGGTCAGCCCCTCTTGCACCATCCGGTAGATCGCAAGCGCGGCCTCATCGGATAAATGGCCCAGGTTGCTTTCCTGAATGTCCAGGGACCACGCGATGGCGGGATATGCTTCCTGCCAGCCGTCGGCGAGATCGCGAAGCGCCGCCGCCAGTCCCCTTTCGGAAAGCGCGGCGGGCTGAAGCGTGTGCAGAACGCGCCGGTTGATCTGCTGAACCGTGCCGGTCAGCGCCTCGATGGCTTTCGCCCGCCCCGCGATGAAGCCTGCGGCCTCTGATTGCGGCAAGCTCTGCAATATGGAGGCGGCTTCCGCTCTTATCCCGAACAGGCAAGGCCCCAACTCGTCGTGAAGCTCGCGCGCGACATGCTTGCGCTCGTTTTCCTGCGCGGAGACGAGCTTGCCGTAAAGCTGGCGGTTCTCCTCCGTCTTTTCCTTGAGGGAAAGGGCAAGGCTATTGAATTGGGCTCCGATCCGCTCAAGCTCGGAAAAGCGGACGGGTTCGAGGCTCTTAAAGTCGTGCCGCTCAAGCCGTTCCAGACCGTCGCCAAGGGTGCGGATCGGGCGCAGGGCTGTCGAGGCCAGCCAATGGCTCGAACCGGCGATGACGGTGACGAGCGCGGAGCAGATCGCGGCGAAATAGCAGAAGTCCTGCCAAACCTCGCGGATCTCATCTGCAGGGTTGGCGACGATATAAATCCATTCGCCAGCGTTTCCTGGCGGCACGCTCACCAATTCGGTGTGCCGTTTTGGCGCGATGAGGCGCACAAACCAAGCGGGAGCCGCCCGCTCCATGGACGCATCGGCGCCCGTGTCATTGATCTCCGCAGGATCGGAAGAGGCCGCGATGCCGAGCAAAACGTGCCGGGTGGGCGGCAAATGCTTTTCCACCTCCATCAGCGTCGCGGCCGAATCCCTACCGCCCGAGGAGGCCGCGCCGATCAGCGCGCGGGCAAGGGCCGAACTGGCCTTGACCTCGGCGGCGATGCGTCCGCGCGCATCGTAAATAGCCCCCAGCAAGGCCAGGACGAGCCAGAGGATCAGGAGCGCAATCGGAAACGCCACAAGCCGGAAGCGGAGCGAATTGAGCGCCCGCCCCATCGACGATTGTGCGCGCGCCGGCGCCTCCCTCACGCCTGACCTATGCGCCGGTACACGAACTCCGGCGGCGTGCCGCTTGCGGAAGCGGTGGCGCGGCTCTGAAGCTTTTCATGGTGCGGCGACAGGCTGCAAGCCGGGTCGGCGTTGGCAGCATCGCCTGTCACAGCGAAAGCCTGGCAGCGGCAGCCGCCGAAGTCGATCTCCTTGCGCTCGCAGGAGGCGCACGGCTCCTTCATCCAGCGGTAACCGCGGAAGCGGTTGAAGGCCTCGCCATCGTACCAAATCTCGTGCAGCGGCCGGTCCCTCACGTTGTCGAAGCGGAGCGGCAGTGTCTCGGCGGCATGGCAGGGCAGCACCTTGCCCTCTGGCGTTATGTTCAGGATGTCCTTGGCCCAGCCGCCCATGCAGGGCTTCGGGAACTGCGCGTAATAGTCCGGCGTGACGTAGTCGATGGCCATGATCCCCTGGAGCCGCTCCTTGGCGTCCGCCACGGCGGCGGCCTCCTCAAGCACCAGCTCGTAGGGCGGCAAGAGCGCGGCCTCGTTTTGCGCAGCCCAGCCGTAGTACTGGATATGCGCGATTTCGAGCCTGCCCGCGCCCAGCTCGACGGCCAGATCGATAAGCGCCGGCGTTTCCATGATATTGTGCCGGTGCGTGGGCGCGTTGATGGTGAGCGGCAGACCTTCCTCGCGGACCCACCGGGCAACCTCAAGCTTCTTTGCGAGGCTATTCTTGTAGTTCCCAACTTTGTCCGCAGTCTCGGGGTCCACAGACTGGATGCTGAGCTGCACGTGATCGAGGCCGCAGCCGGCAAGCGCCTTCAAGCGCTCCCTGGTCAGTGTGACGCCAGAGGTAATCAGGTTGGTATAAACACCCCTTGAGGCGAGCAGTTCGACCAGCTCTTCCAAGTCCTGCCGCAGCGTTGGCTCGCCGCCCGACAGGTGGATTTGCAGCACGCCGAGATCGGCGGCCTGCGAGAAGGCCGAGAGCCAAGTCTTGGTGTCCAGCTCGTCCGCCGCCTTCAGCAGCTTAAGCGGGTTCGAACAATAGGGGCATTGCAGCGGGCAGCGATGCGTAAGCTCCGCCAGCATACCCAGCGGAGGGCCAACGCTGACTAGCTCTCCTGCAGCTTCAAGAGGTGTAGATCCGTCCATGATTGTATGAACTCCAGCACGTCAACTTGAATGGTCTCTACCGGCGCCGTGTAGCCTTGCGCGAGCTGCCCCGCAATCGAGGAGATGCTTCGCTGCCCGTCGCAAAGGTTTAGAATGTCGACCGATACGGAGTCGGGCCAATAGACCCGCTCAGGCCCTAGAACCGCGAAGCGCTCGCGCACGGTGTCGTACCGCATGCGCACTCCTCTAGGGAAATAGGGCCTGCTACCGGCGCTTACCAGTACCCGCGTGCGAGTCACGGCTTGAACGCCCCCGGCGGGACCAGGCCCGGCTCGACATAGGCCATGTAAAGCGCATCGAGCTGCGCCCACAGAACCTCGGTCTTGAAGATCAGGGCGTCGATCACGGCCTGCTGGGTGTCCGGCGTGCGCGCTTTCTCCCTGACGTACCGGAGCGCGAAGGTCACGTCGCGCGGCGCCTGCGTCAAGCGCTTGCGGAAGTAGCCCATCATGCTGTCTTCGACGAAATTATAGTTCGCGAGCATGCCGGCGATGCGTTCGGAGTGGATGGCCGGCGCGAACAGTTCGGTGAGCGAGGAGGCGATACCTTCGAGCAGCGGCCGTTCGCGGACGAAGGTCAGATAGGCTTCCACCGCGAAGCGCGTGCCCGGCAGGAGCCCGCGCGTGGATTGGACGTATTCGCGCGTAAGGCCCAGCGCGTCCGTGAGCACGAGCCAGCGCTCGATGCCGCCCAGGTCCTCGCCGATGCCATCATGATCGAAATAGCGCTGCCGCCATTCGCGCCGCATCTCCCGGTCCGTCATCTTGGACATGAGCGCGGTGTCTTTTTGCGGGATGATGGCCTGATAATAGTAGCGGTTCAGCGCCCAGGCCTGTACCTGGGTTTTATCGAGCTTGCCGCCATGCAGCATCTTATGGAAGGGGTGCAGGTTGTGATAGCGGTTCACGCCGACCGAGCGCAGGGCCGATTCGAGCTGGTCCGGGGTGAAGCCTTCCGGCGGAACGACGGGATCGGTTGTTGCATCCGCATGATTCATGAAAGTCATTTTGCCACCTGCCGATGGTTATTGGTTCAAACGCTGAAGGTCATGCCGTCATGGGAGACTTCCCAGCCGGCCGCTTGCACTGTCTTCTCGGCCTCCGACCCCCGTTCGAGCATGGGGTTGGTGGTATTGATATGAATGAAGGCTTTCCTGGAGATGTCCGCGCCGTCGAAGGCGTGCAGCGAACTGCCTTCGCCCGTGACCGGCACATGCCCCATGCGCAGGCTCGTCTTGTCCAGCACGCCGAGGTCGACCGCCTCGTTGTTGGTGAACAGCGTCCCGTCGAAGAGGAGGGCGGAGGCGGCCTGCAGGCGGCCCAGCAGTTCCTCGTCGATCTTGGAGCAGCCCGGTATGTAGAACAGCGAGCCGGAGCTGGGCGAAGTCAGCTTGAGCCCGACGGTGTCGCCGGTCTCGGTGCCGAAGCCCTCTTTCGTGGGGTCTTCCAGGTAGAGCGCGATCTTGCCGTGCACCGGGAAGGCCTCTGCGATGACGCCAGTGCCCGCGACCTCGAAAGGCTTATTCAGCGGCAACGGCAGCTTGTTTACCACATCGGGCGCCAGGATACGGAAAACGCTGTTTTCCGTAAGCACCGAGTGGACGCGCTCCGTTGCATAGACGCTGAACGGTTGCCTCTCCCGGAGCGACAGAAGCCCCGCGATGTGGTCTATGTCGCCGTTTGTAAGCACAACGGCCGCGATCGGCGAGTTGCGCAGGCCCCCGCCGCGGACCGGCTGCAATTCCGGGGTATTGCGGATTTGCTGGCGGATATCCGGCGAGGCGTTGACGATCACCCAGCTTTTGCCGTCCGCCGAGACCGCGATGCTGGACTGAGTGCGCGGAATGACGCGTTCGTCGCCATCCCACGCCATGCGCGATAGCCTGGTGTTGCAGTTCCACTGAGGAAAGCCGCCACCAGCGCCCGCGCCAAGAACCTTGACGAGCAAAGCCAGTATTTTCCGCTAATTTATTTCTTACAGGTGCGCTTGGCCGCCACGTCGAGCGTGGACGGCAAGTAGCGCGTTACCTCGAAACCTGCGTCGACGCAGCCTACGGCCGGTTTTGTCCAAACTTTCATTAGTTTCCTCCCATTTGCCCCAAGGCTTTTGCTTGGTTGGATTTCCAGCCTGACCGCCCTGCGACATTTTGGCAAGGGCTAAGTTCCAAGCGGCGGTCAAAGCACAAATAGTTGATGCGAGGGCGGGGAAAAAATCCGCCTAAAGACTAATCCGGGCGCGGCGTTCCAGGCAAGCAATCGCTTACCGATGGAACCGGAGCCCAAAGGTAGTGCTCTACACAACGCACGTTACCCCTCACTCCAGCCCTCTCCCAGTGGGAGAGGGGGGTGCTCGCAGGCGTCGAGAAGGCGTCCCCTTTCCCAGGGGGAGAGGGACAGGGTGAGGGGTAACGCCCTATGTTCGCGGCACCTGCCCCGGCAACGGCCGGCACCCGCTATTTCACTGAATAATCGAACGAAAAGGTCACGGTGTACGGCTCCCTGACCAAGCCATCCGGCGGGGTTGGGAACGGAACGTTCTCCAGATTGGCCATGGCGGTCTCGTCCAGGACATGGACGCCGGAGCTTTTCACCACGCGGCGCGCGAGGAGCTTGCCCGCGGGCGACAGCGTCAACTCGACCCCGACCCGGCCTTTCAGCACTTCCTTGGGCCTGAGCGCGTGGGTCGCGATGGCCCTGTAGATCTCCGCGTTATAGAGCGAGAAGGCTTGGCTGCGCCGCGCTTCCAGATCGCGGCTTATGGCACGCTGCTCCTGCTGGGCTGCGGCCGAAAGGGAAGGCGCCGCAGGCTGGGCATCCTGCTTCTCAACCGGATTTTCGACGGTCTTTGCCTGGATCGGCGCTTGAGGCGGCGCGGTTTCGTCGAGCGGAGGCGGCTCCATCTCGATGGCGTCCTCGCGCTTTGCCTCCTGCTTGGTTTCCGGCACCGGGGGCGCGGCGGCGGACGCATCCTGGCGCTCCAGCGTCTGCGCGTCGAGGCCCAGGCTCTCCTCGGACTGCATCGTAACGCTGGCCACGACGCTCAAATCGTCCTGGCCGGCACCCGTTTGCAACGCGTCCTCATGCGCGCCGAAGCTCATGAGCGTCACAACGGCGGCGGTATGTACCCCCAACGCAGCTAGAATAGCGCTTCCCCGGACCCAGCTCATTTTTCTTCCGGAACGTTTGGGGCCACGGCTGGAGTAGCAGGATTGCCAGCCTCGGCGCCGGGGGTCTGCGCCAAAAGAGAGATGCGCTGATAGCCCGAGGCGCTGATGCGGCTCAAGAGTTCCATCACGTCCCCGTATGGGATTTTCTTGTCGGCGCGGACGTAGAGAACGGCATCCCCCTGCGAGGCCCTGAGCGCCGCCAAGCGGGGCACGAGCGAACCCGCATCGACGCGCTCGTCGCGGATGGAGAGGCTTTTATCGGCGGCGAACGTCACCACCACGGGCTTTTTGGTCTGCGCGATCGGCTGGGCGGTGGTTTTCGGCAGCTCGACCGGCATGCCCGCGACCAGGAGCGGCGCCGTCACCATGAAGATGACCAGCAGTACCAGCATCACGTCCACCATGGGCGTGACGTTGATATCCGCCATCAGCTTGCCTTGCAGGGGGCCGGAGCCGTTACCGGGCGTGGATACTGCCATAGGCCGCTCCTTGCTCAGCTTGGCTCGCTGGATGTCCATTCACGAAACCGGCCGCGGCAACCGGGGCGTAGGTGCGCTGCTTGACGATGGCCGCAATTGCCGCCGAGAGCCGCGCGGCGAGGCGGCTCAGCGACACATTCGCCTGATTGTAGAAGAGAACTGCGGGGATCGCGGCGGCAAGGCCGATGGCGGTTGCGAAAAGCGCCTCCGCGATGCCGGGCGCGACCGTGGCAAGGCTCGTGTCCCTCGCTGCCGCGATGCCGCTGAAACTGTGCATGATACCCCAGACCGTGCCGAACAGTCCGATGAACGGGGCCGTCGAACCTACGGTGGCGAGGAACGGAAGCCCGGTTTGCAACCTCTGGAGCTGCGCATCGGCCTCGCCTTGCAGGCTGCGCTCAAGGCGCGCGCTGAATTCGGCGCGTGTCTCGCCATGCGGCGCGGGCTCGGCATCGGCCACGGCCTGAAGGCGCCCGGCAAGCCAGTTCTCGTCCTCCGCCGTGTGCGCTCCCGCTGCAAGTCCGGACAAATGCCTCGAAAATGCGAGGATGCGGAAGAGCTTCTCAAACGCGATTGCCCAGGAGGCAACCGAGGCGGCGGCGAGCAGGAACAGTACGCCCTTCACCACCGGGCCGGAATTGGCGATCAAATCGAAAAACGGCAGCTCCATCGGTCCTCCAGCCTCACACCCATATCACATTTGAAAAACAAGAAACGGCCGCGTGTCAAATGTTATATTATAACATAAATGATGTATCTGTAGAGATACAGCAAAATTTTAAGCGGATGCTCAGCCTACGGCACCCGAACACACTGATAATAGCCGTGCCCCTCCAAGGGAAGGCCGCCATTGGCATTATGCGATGGATTGGCCGTCCACGCGGAAACAATTATTTTTGAGATGCGTTTGAACAGGCGCACCGCCGGCAGGGCCGTTGCCCGGCGTTCATGCCGCCTTCTGGGATTGTACAACATAGAGCATTGTTGTACAATATCGCAGGATAGAGGTGACGATGAAGACCTACCCCATTAATGAAGCGCGTGCGGAATTCTCGAAGCTCGTCGAGCGTGCCTTGGCGGGCGAGCCACAACGCGTAACGCGTTATGGCAAGGAGGCGGTCGTAATCGTCTCTGAGCAGGCATGGCACGCCCGGCCGCGCTCTGCGCCGACGCTTGGCGCTCTGCTGGCACAGTACGCAAGGGCCGGGGCGTTCCAGGAGGATATCGCGGACAGACCGTGGACGGATCGCGAGCTTGGCCCGGAGGCCGGCTAGCGATGTATCTTCTCGATACGAATATCGTCTCGATGCTCGATCCAAGGCGGCGCGAATACGCCCCTGGCCTGCTTGAATGGTTGGAGCGGAATGGCGCGAGCCTCTTCCTTTCGGTCATGACCATCGCGGAAATGGACGCAGGCGTTTTGAAACTGCGGCGCGAGGGCAAGAACCAGCGAGCCGATGAGATCGCAGGTCTTGTCACGGCGATCTTGAGCGATTTCGGCGACCGCGTTTTGCCGATGGACATTGAGACTGCCCGCCATATGGCGAGGCTTGCCGCCACCACATACCAGCAGCCGGTGGCTTTGCCGGACTTGATCATCGCCGCAACCGCCGCGAGGCATGGGCTGATCGTGCTGACCCGGAACATGGGCGAGTTTGGCAGGCTGGGAGTGGCGGCGCATGACCCATTCACGGGACTGCCAGCGGATATTTGAGGCATTTTGTAAGCTTTGCGCGTCTTGTGCGGGGCGCAAAAATGTGTTCTAACAACCCTGAAGCAAACGGAACCATCCATGACCATCGCCCGAGCCACAATCATCGCCATTCCCGCCCGCGCTCCCGCGGCGGCGAACGCGCGCGGCCTGCTTCTTCTCCTTATTCGCCCCTGAGCGCTGGCTGCCCAGTTCGCGGGCGAGCGCTTGGGGGTTAAAACCCGGGCGCTCCATAGAGGTCTTGCCCGGTTTGTGATATCTTCCGCACATCGAGCAAGGAACTTTAGAGCATGACCGGTTTTCCGCATTCCGAAGCTGCAAACGCACCCGCCGGGCGATCTGAAAAAGACCGCGTAATCATCTTCGACACCACGCTGCGCGACGGCGAGCAATCGCCCGGCGCCACCATGACACATGACGAGAAGCTCGAAGTCGCAGCCCTGTTGGACCAGATGGGCGTCGATGTCATCGAGGCGGGCTTCCCGGCCGCGTCGAACGGCGATTTCGAGGCCGTGGTGGAAATCTCCAAGCTGGTGAAGAACGCCGTGGTGGCGGGGCTGGCGCGCGGCAATCCGAAGGACATCGACCGCGCGGGCGAGGCCGTGCGCCACGCCAGGCGGGGCCGCATTCACACCTTCATCGGCACCTCGCCGATCCACCGCCAGTTTCAGCTCCAGATGAGCGCCGATCAGGTCTACGAGAACGTGATCGCCTCGGTGACGCGTGCCCGCACGCACACGGACGACGTGGAATGGTCGGCGATGGACGCGACGCGCACCGAGCCGGATTTCCTGTGCCGCTGCGTGGAAGCCGCGATCAAGGCCGGCGCCACAACGATCAACATCCCCGACACGGTCGGCTACACCGTGCCGGAGGAGATGTACGAGACGATCAAGATGCTGCGCGAGCGCGTGCCGAACGCGGACAAGGCGATCTTCTCGATGCACTGCCACGACGATCTGGGCTTGGCCGTCGCCAACAGCCTGGCGGGCGTTCGGGCGGGCGCGCGGCAGATCGAGTGCACCATCAACGGCTTGGGCGAACGCACGGGCAACGCGGCGCTGGAAGAGGTCGTGATGGCGATCAAGACCCGCGGCGACGTGCTGCCTTATTGGACCGGCATCGACACCGCGATGATCACCCGCGCCTCGCGGCTGGTTTCCACGGTGAGCGCCTTCCCGGTGCAGTACAACAAGGCCATCGTCGGCAAGAACGCCTTCGCCCACGAGTCCGGCATCCATCAGGACGGGATGCTCAAGCACACCCAGACCTACGAGATCATGACCCCCGAAAGCGTGGGGCTGAAGGAAACCTCGCTGGTGATGGGCAAGCACTCCGGGCGCCACGCCTTCCGCGAGAAGCTGAAGACCCTGGGCTACGAGCTGGGGGACAACGGCTTCGAGGACGCCTTCAGCCGGTTCAAGGATCTGGCCGACCGCAAGAAGCACGTGTTCGACGAGGATATCGAGGC
>Ga0182021_10009028_pt1 | contig 11796 bp, 9 predicted proteins | sample 612E3MmetaG_FD_120493 | JGI IMG/M metagenome (GOLD analysis project Ga0182021, IMG submission 120493) | Permafrost microbial communities from Stordalen Mire, Sweden - 612E3M metaG (Illumina Assembly) | ecosystem: Environmental > Terrestrial > Soil > Wetlands > Permafrost | place: Sweden...
AGACCGGGATTCAGGCAAACGCGAGGCCATGGGCACCGCGGCAGCCGAATATGCAGACTTCGTCATCGTCACCGATGACAACCCCCGGTCCGAGAACCCGGCGACGATCCGCGCGGCCGTCCTTCGTGGAGCGATTGCGCAGGCTCGATCCACTCCTCAGGTCCCAGGGCGGATCCGCGAGATCGGGGACCGCGCCACTGCGATTCGCGAGGCCGTTTCCCTTGCCCGTGTCGGCGATACCGTCGTTGTCCTTGGCAAGGGACACGAGAGTGGGCAGGAGACTGCCGGCGTGGTCCATCCATTCGACGACCGAACACAGTTGAGAGCGGCATTAATGGAGAACAAAGTCGGTCACCCCGTGACTGATGCCAACCATGGCGAGGCCCGGTGATTGCCCTCAGGCTCAGCGAGATCGCTCAGATCACCGGTGGTCGGGTCTACAACGCGATCGGCGCTTCTGGTGTGGACACCGTGGGACGTCGCATTGCGGCAACTGACAATGCGAAGGCGGATCCACTCGTGGACGGACCCGTGGTCACCGACTCGCGTGAGGCCGCTCCTGGCAGTCTTTACATTGCGCGCATAGGCGAGGACCTGGACGGTCACCAGTTCGTTGCGGCAGCCCGCTCCCAGGGTGCCGTGGCCGCACTTACTTCACGGCCGGTAGCTGACCTGCCGTCCGTGGTGGTCCAGGACGTTCAGGCGGCTTTCGTCTCATTGGCCGGCGCTTTGGTCGCGCGCAACGCGAACGCGGTCGTCATCGGCATTACGGGATCCTCAGGAAAGACCGGCACCAAGGACCTGCTGCGGTCGGTATTGCAGCGCCATGGCGAGACCGTGGCCAACGTGGGTTCCCTCAACTCCGAGGTTGGCGTTCCGCTGACCGTCTGTCGGATCACTCCCACGACGGCATACCTTGTGCTCGAGATGGGCTCCCGGGGGATGGGCCACATCGAGTACCTCACCCGAATAGCGCGGCCGCAGATCGGGGTCGTCCTCAATGTGGGGACCGCTCATTTAGGAGAGTTCGGCTCACAGGAGGCGATCGGACGGGCGAAGGCGGAGCTCGTCCAGGCCTTGCCGGCAACGGGATTCGCCGTCCTGAACACAGACGACCCGATTGTCTGGCGTATGGCAAGTCAGACCCGGGCACAGGTCATTGGGGTGGGGGAGTCGGCCGAGGCAGCCATCCGGGCGCAGGACATCTCTCTCGACCCTCAGGGCCGTGCGTCCTTCACCCTGGTCACTGATCAGGGTGCCGTCCCGGTCGCCCTCAGGCTTCACGGGCAGCACCAGATCGGCAACGCCCTCGCTGTCGCGGCCGTCGCCCTGGCCGTTGGTATGGCCTTGGACGACGTCGCCACCGCGCTGGGAGAGGCGCGACCGCTGAGTCGATGGCGGATGGAGGTCCACGAGCGGGCTGATGGCGTCACGATCGTCAATGACGCCTACAACGCCAACCCTGACTCGATGCGGGCGGCGCTCAAGGCCTTGGCTGCCATGGGTCACGGCCGGCGCACCTGGGCTGTGCTGGGCGAGATGCTTGAGTTGGGGTCAGAGTCCGTTGCCGAGCACGAGGCCCTGGGTCGACTTGCTGTGGGTCTGGGCATATCGCGTCTCGTCGCGGTGGGTCAGGGGGCCGAACCGATCGATGAAGGAGCCCGCGACGAGGGCTCGAGCGATCAGGAGTCGACCTGGGTCCGGGACACCGATGTCGCCTATGAACTGCTCCGCCAGCACCTCGCCCCCGGTGACGTCGTGCTGGTCAAGTCCAGCCGTGATGCGGGGCTGCGATGGCTCGGCGACCGTCTGCTTGAGGGCGCCGGGTCGGAGGTCGTTTCATGAAGGCCGTACTACTGGCCGGCATGATTTCGCTCGTGGTGTCGTTGCTCGGCACTCCGTTGTTCATCAAGTTCCTGGTCCGCAGGGGGTATGGCCAGTTCATCCGCGATGACGGACCGACCTCACACCACACCAAGCGTGGTACTCCCACCATGGGCGGAGCGCTCATCATCGCGGCCACACTCCTTGCCTACGGCGGGGCGCACATGTTCACTATGACCCCGTTGACGGTCAGTGGGATGCTGGTGCTCTTCTTGATGACCGGCCTGGGGATCGTGGGCTTCCTCGACGACTACATCAAGATCTCCAAACAGCGCAGCCTGGGGTTGCGCACCAAGCAGAAACTGGCTGGACAGACCGCCGTGGCAGTGATCTTCGCGGGCCTGGCGCTGCAGTTCCCCAACAGCCAGTTCCGTACTGCTGCGGTGCCATTCGTTTCCTTTGTGCGAGACACGAATGTCAACTTTGCTTTTTCCGGCACGGTACTCGGAACGATCCTGTTCGTGCTCTGGGCCAACCTGATGATCGCCGGAACCAGCAACGGTGTGAATCTCACCGACGGTCTGGACGGGCTGGCGACCGGCACCAGCGTCATGGTGTTCGGTGCCTATATCCTGATCGCCATCTGGCAGTTCAACCAGAACTGCCAGAGCAACCCGGGCGTCAACTGCTACGAAGTCCGTGACCCTCACGACCTGGCCGTGGTGGCTGCGGCTCTTATGGGTGCCTGTTTCGGCTTCTTGTGGTGGAACGCCTCTCCGGCCAAGATCTTCATGGGCGACACGGGGTCGCTGGCGCTCGGCGGAGCGATGGCCGGGCTCGCGATCACCACCCGGACCGAACTGCTCATTGTGATTCTCGGTGGCCTGTTCGTCATCATTACGCTCTCGGTGATCATCCAGGTCGGTTACTTCAAGTTGACAGGCAAGCGCGTGTTCAGGATGGCCCCGCTCCAGCACCACTTCGAGCTGGCGGGATGGGACGAGATCACCATTGTGATCCGGTTCTGGATCATCGCGGGGCTGTTCGTCGCGTTGGGGCTCGGTGTCTTCTATGCGGAGTGGGTTGTCGGATCAGGGTGAGTCAAAAGTGAAGAGTTCTGAGGATTTCGACCCGAGCTATGAACCCCGCCAGGGGCTTCGTCGTCTCACCCACCGGGATGCCGATTGGTCGGGGTTACGTATCCTGGTTGCCGGCCTGGGCGTCAGCGGTTTCGCGGCCGCCGACGCTCTTTGGGAGCGCGGTGCTGTCGTCACTGTTGTCAGCGCCGACTCCACTTCCGCCATCGAGGATCGTGCCCAGATCCTGGATATTCTGGACGTAGACGTTCGTCTGGGGCCGGAGCACCTGCTTGAAGTGCCCGAGGGTACAGAGCTCGTCGTGACTTCACCCGGTTTTCGCCCGGACCATCCTCTGTTGCTGGCTGCGGCCGAGCATGCCATTCCGGTATGGGGTGAGGTCGAGCTCGCCTGGCGGATGCGTCCGCAGTCCGGCGCGGCGCCTTGGATCACGGTCACCGGCACCAACGGCAAGACGACCACGGTCAAGATGCTGGCATGCATCCTGGGCGCCGCGGGGTTGCGCGCCACCAGCGCCGGCAACGTTGGCACGCCGCTGCTTGAGGCGGTCCTGCACCCGGATCCGTATGACGTGCTGGCTGTGGAGTTGTCCAGCTTCCAACTCCACTGGCAGAGGTCTGTAGCGCCGGTGGCCTCGGTCTGCCTCAACTTCGCGCCTGACCACATCGACTGGCATGGATCGCTGGAGGAGTACCGCAGGGCCAAGGCCAAGGTTTATGAAGGCACCCGGATCGCTTGCGTCTACAACGTGCAGGACCATGCTACGGAGCAGATGGTCAGGGATGCCGACGTCGTGGAGGGCTGTCGCGCTATTGGCTTTACTCTTGGCCTTCCGGGTCCGTCGATGTTAGGCCTGGTCGACGACGTTCTCGCCGATCGGGCGTTTGTCGAGCAGCGCAAGACCTCGGCCGCAGAGTTGGCAACTCTGGCAGATCTGCAGGGTGACTCTCCCTCGGTGGCGCCGCACAATGTGGCCAATGCCCTGGCTGCGGCTGCACTTGCCCGTGCCTATGGTGTCGGTCCGCTATCGGTCCGCGAGGGTCTGCGCGCCTTCGTTCCCGACCCCCACCGGATCGCGGACGTCGCAACTGTGGACGGCGTGCGCTTCATCGACGACTCCAAGGCCACCAACCCCCACGCTGCGGCCGCCTCTTTGGTCTCTTTCGAGCACGTCGTGTGGATCGGTGGGGGGCTTCTCAAGGGTGCTGATGTCGATGCGCTTGTTCAATCGGTGGCTGATCGACTCCGCGGTGTTGTCCTGATCGGGGCAGACCGTCAGCAGATCGCCGTGGCGCTCATGCGACACGCACCAGATGTCCCCGTGGTCGACGTGCCCGACACGGACACTGGGGTCATGGATCTCGTGGTGGCTCGTGCCGGCGACCTGGCGCAGCGCGGCGATGTGGTCCTGCTGGCACCCGCCGCAGCGTCGATGGACATGTTCGACAATTATGGTGCCCGAGGCGATGCATTTGCCGAGGCGGTGCACCGCTATGCGAGCCGACATGATGGGCCTGCGGCCTCGTGACCACTACCTCGCGGCCACGCTCATCTGCCGCCTCAGATGGCACGCACCCGGCGGCGGGTTCGTTCATCTGGCGTAGGGCACTGCGGTGGTTGGAGCGTCTCGAGTCTCCGGTGACCACCTACTACCTGCTGCTCGGCGCAACCACGATGTTGCTCATCATTGGTCTGGTCATGGTGCTCTCTGCCTCTAGCGTGACCTCCTACCAAGCCACCAACTCATCTTTCACGGTCTTCTTCAACCAGTTGCGATATGCGGTTGTTGGCGTTATCGGCGCCTTTGTGGCCAGCCGGCTCTCGCTGGTCACCTGGAAGCGGGTGGCCGTGCCAGTACTGGCGGTCGCCATCCTGCTTCAGTCTCTGGTCTTCGTGCCGAGCCTGGGCGTCAGGGTCAACGGCAACCGCAACTGGATCCATATCGCTGGCCAACAGGTTCAGCCTTCAGAGTTTGCCAAGCTCGCGCTGGTGCTCTTCGGCGCTGCTGTGCTGACCAGAAAACGACACAACCTGGACAGGTACTTGCATGTCGCGGTGCCGCTGGTGTTCCCAGCCGGCGCCGTTCTACTGATGCTTGTGCTCGGCGGCGGCGACCTCGGTACGAGTCTGGTGCTTCTGGCGATCCTGGCCGGGATGCTCTTCGTCGCTGGCGTCCCAGCGCGGATGTTCTTGCTTGTAGGATCGGGCTCTGCGGCCTTGGCCGCAACATTGGCAATGACCAGCCCCAATCGGATGGGCCGCATCCACAGCTGGTTGGCGGGGTGCGTTGACCCCAACAGGTGCTTTCAAACGATTCATGGCCAATATGCCCTAGCCGACGGAGGTTGGTGGGGGGTGGGCCTGGGTGCCAGCAGGGAGAAGTGGTCTTGGTTGCCCGAGGCTCACAACGACTTCATCTTTGCCATCATCGGTGAGGAACTGGGTCTGCCTGGCACATTGGCAATCCTTGCGCTCTTCGGGCTGCTGGCCTTCGCGTGTTACCGGCTGGTTTTGCGCAGCGATGACTTCTTCGTCCGTGTTGCCACAGCCGGGGTTATGGTCTGGATTCTCGCCCAAGCCGCCATCAATATAGGTTCAGTGATCGGGCTACTGCCGGTCATCGGTGTTCCGCTGCCCTTGGTCTCTAGTGGAGGGTCAGCCTTGATGGCAACTTTGTTCGGCTTAGGAATGCTGCTCTCGTTCGCACGCAACGAGCCGGGTTGTCGAGAGGCCCTTGCCGCCAGGCCGGGCGTGGTGCGCCGCTCGCTTGCGGTAATGCCGACGCGCCGAGGTCTTCGCTCATGAGCGTTCGTCCGGGACTGGCCTCGGTGCTTCTGGCCGGTGGCGGTTCGGCTGGCCACGTGTCGCCACTGTTGGCTCTTGCCGACTGCCTGCGCCGCAGGGATCCTGAACTGCGCGTGGCGGCTCTGGGCACTCAGAAGGGCTTGGAACAGCGGTTGGTACCTGCCCGCGGATACGACCTGCGAACCATTCCCAAGGTCGCCTTCCCGCGCAGGCCCGGCGGTGGGCTGGCGCGTCTGCCGGGCGCGCTAAAGGCGGCCGTTGCCGCGGCTGGCGCGGCCATTGACGAAACAGAGCCTGACGTTGTGGTCGGTTTTGGCGGGTACGTCTCAACCCCGGCTTATCTGGCAGCACGCAAGCGGGGGATTCCCATCGTCGTGCATGAACAGAATTCCCGGCCGGGTCTGGCGAACCGTTTGGGTGCGCGCATGACGCCCTATGTCGCAACGACATTCGCTTCCACATCCCTACCGCACGCCCGAGTGATCGGTATGCCGTTGCGTCGGGAGATCGCGCGGCTTGACCGGGCGGCGAACCGTGCGCAAGCCCTGGCGCATTTCGGACTCGACGACCACCATCCGACCCTGCTGATCACCGGGGGCTCTCTGGGGGCCCAGAGGCTGAATGCCGCCTTCGCATCACGAGTCGACTCGCTGCGTGCACACGGCATCCAGGCGTTGCACATCACCGGGCTGGGCAAGGAGTTCGTGCACGGCTCAACGGTGGATGGGCCGCCCTATGTTGTTGCGGGTTATGTCGACCGGATGGACCTGGCCTATGCCGCAGCCGACCTAGTGGTCGCCCGGGCCGGAGCCAACACCGTCTGTGAGCTGACTGCGGTGGGGCTGCCCGCGGTCTACGTGCCGTTACCGATCGGCAACGGTGAGCAGCGTTTCAACGCCACCGATGTCGTCGCTGCCGGCGGCGGCATCCTCGTAGACGACTCAGCACTGACACCCCAGTGGATCGACGACGCGTTGGTGCGACTGGTGACCAATGGGCCACGGATTGAAGAGATGGCCGATGCCGCAGCCAGCATCGGGGAGCGTGAGGCGGACGAGCGGCTGGCCGACATGGTTGTGATTGCGGCGGACTCGCGGGGCGCCATATGAATGTTCCGGCACCCGACGACCGCCAACCACCACCGACTCCCTCGCCTTATGTTTATGCCGCCAACGGGTCTAACGGGCGTTTCGACTTCACCGCTGAGGTCCCGGCCGCCAGCAGTCTGGGTTCGGTCCATTTCATCGCGATCGGCGGCGCTGGAATGTCCGGTGTTGCCCGGGTGATGTTGGCTCGTGGGCTGAAGGTCAGCGGGTCCGACGCCAAGAAGTCCCTCGTCCTGGCGGCCCTGGTCGCTGAAGGGGCCGAGGTCCATATCGGCCACGACGCCGCAAATCTCGGCAACGCTGACACCGTGGTCATCTCATCAGCCATCCGTGACAACAACGTCGAGCTGCAAGAAGCCCGTGCGCGTGGGCTTAGGGTGCTACACCGATCTCAGGCACTGGCGTCGGTGATGCAGGGCAGCAGGAGGGTTGCCGTCGCCGGCGCCAATGGCAAGACCACCACGACTTCGATGCTGGTGGTGGCACTGCAGCAATGTGGGGTCGACCCGTCGTTCGCCGTCGGTGGTGAGCTCGCAAAGCACGGTACCAATGCTCACCACGGCACGGGTGAGATCTTCGTCGCCGAGGCCGACGAGAGTGACGGGTCCTTCCTGGTCTATCGGCCCGAGGTCGCCATCGTCACTAATGTGCAACCCGACCACCTCGACTTCTATGGCACCTTCGCTGCGGTCCAAGCCGCCTATGCCAAGTTCGCTGCTACCGTGCAGCCCGACGGTCTACTCGTTACCTGTGCGGACGACCAGGGTTCGCGCGACCTGTGTGAAGTGGTCCGGGCTGCCGGCCACCGGGTGATCACCTATGGCCTGGCGGCTGATGCCGACGTGCGGCTGACCGACGTGGGTGGTGCCGGGATGCACGCACACGCGCAGTTGACGGGGCCCGGGGTGGGTCGAGCCGTCTTGGGCCGCCTCGACCTCGGCATACCAGGGCGACACAACCTGCTCAACGCGACCGCCGCATTCGTAGCGGCCACCGAAGGGCTGGGGCAAGCTCCCGACCGCGTCTTGAAGGGACTCGCCGGCTTCACCGGTACGCGTCGCCGTTTCGAGCCGAGGGGTGAGGTGGCTGGCGTTCGGGTTGTCGATGACTATGCGCACAACCCCGGCAAGGTGACGGCAGTAGTGGAGACTGCCTTGGCTCTGGCGGCGCCCGGACGCCTGATCGTCGTGTTCCAGCCCCATCTCTACTCGCGGACCCGCGACTTTGCAGCCGAGCTGGCGACTGCGCTGTCGCCAGCGGACATCATTATCGTGATGGATGTGTATGCCGCACGGGAAGATCCGATGCCGGGAGTGACCGGAGCATTGATCACCGATCATCTGGCTGAAGCAGTCCCTTCCTTCGTCAAGGAAAATGCACTTTTCGTGCCGTCCTGGTCCGATGTCGCCCCTCTTGTGGTGAAGATCGCCAGGCCCGGCGATCTGGTACTGACCGTTGGGGCAGGTGACGTCACGATGATCGGTCCAGAGATCCTGCGTCTGCTGGGCGCCCGACCGGATGGTGCGACAGCCGCTGTTCGACGGGATCTGGTGTGAGCCTTCGGGCCTTCCGAGGCGGAAGCAACCGTGCCCGGCGAGATTCCGCTCGGCGTTCCTCGGGGCTGCCGTCCTCACGGGCCAGATTTGACGCTCGTGCGGCTAGGGTTCGTCGCCGGCCATGGCTGGTGGCGGCATGGTTGGGGGTCACCGTCGCTCTGCTGGCCGGGGGAGTGTGGTTGGTGTGGTTGAGTCCGGTGCTGGTGGCCAAATCGGTCCGGGTCGAAGGAGTACCACCAGGGGACGTATCGACTATCGTGGGCCGGGCCGCCGTCCCTCTTGGGATACCTTTGGTGAAGATTGACACGCGTGCGATCTCCCGTCGGGTGATCGGGATAGAGACGCTGGCTCAGGTCACAGTGAGCCGTTCATACCCGGGCACGGTTCTTATTTCGGCAAGGCTGAGAGTTCCGGTTCTTGCCGTGAAGAACCCTCAAGGTGAAGTTCAGGTTGTGGATTCTCGGGGAGTCACATTTGCGAGCGTCACGGCTGTGCCTAAGGGCGTGCCGCTGGTGAACACGGTTGAGAACCCTCCGAGTATGGAGTCAATGCGAGCCGCCTTGGCCGTCCTTGGCTCGTTGTCCGCCAGACAGCGCGACCGGGTAAGCAATGTGACCGTCCTAGGACCGAATATGGTCACCTTCAAACTGGGCACGGTCGACGTGGTGTGGGGAGGGGCGTCCGAATCTGAACTGAAGGTCAAGGTGATGACTGCCCTGCTTGGGCAAAAAGATGTCGGGACCATTGACGTCAGCGCGCCGCGCACCCCCGTGATCAGATGAGTCACCCGACACGCCGCACCCAGGGTTGATCGTGGGGGTCACAGGCAATACGGTCATCGTGCACAGGGTTGGATTTGGTATAACCCTTTAGTTGACATTGAGATTCATTCGAGCGACAACGAATACGATGCCTGCACACCCCCACCGACTCGAGCAGATGACTCAGGAGAGGCCAACCGACGTGGCAGCACCGCAGAACTACCTAGCCGTTATCAAGGTCGTCGGCATTGGCGGAGGCGGCGTCAATGCGATCAACCGGATGATTGAAGTGGGTCTGAAGGGCGTGGAGTTCATCGCCATCAACACGGACGCCCAGGCCCTCTTGATGAGTGACGCAGATGTCAAGCTCGATGTGGGCCGTGAGCTGACTAGAGGTCTGGGAGCCGGCGCTGACCCCGAGGTCGGAAAGAAGGCCGCCGAAGACCACGCCGAAGAGATTGAAGAAGTTCTCAAGGGCGCTGACATGGTCTTCGTGACGGCCGGGGAGGGGGGTGGCACCGGCACTGGCGGCGCACCGGTCATAGCCAAGATCGCCAAGTCGCTCGGCGCACTCACCATCGGTGTGGTGACCCGGCCCTTCACTTTCGAGGGGCGTCGTCGCGCAAACCAGGCCGAGACTGGTATCGCGAGCCTGCGTGAGGAGGTCGACACCCTCATCATCATCCCGAACGACCGTCTGCTCTCGATCAGTGACCGTGCGGTTAGCATGCTGGACGCCTTCCGCAGCGCCGATCAGGTGTTGCTTTCCGGTGTTCAGGGCATCACGGACTTGATCACCACGCCCGGCTTGATCAACCTCGACTTCGCCGACGTCAAGGCCGTGATGCAAGGAGCCGGCTCGGCCCTCATGGGTATCGGCTCGGCTCGCGGCGACGACCGAGCAGTACAGGCTGCTGAGCTCGCGATCTCCTCGCCATTACTGGAGGCCAGCATCGACGGTGCACACGGCGTGCTGCTGTCGATCCAGGGTGGTTCAGACCTCGGCCTCTTCGAGATCAACGAGGCTGCGCGTCTGGTGCAGGAGGCTGCCCATCCTGAAGCCAACATTATCTTCGGGACTGTCATCGACGATGCCCTCGGCGACGAAGTGCGAGTGACTGTCATTGCCGCAGGCTTTGATGGTGGAGGCCCGGTCCGTCGCAACGACGAGCGTGCATTGGGTCAGGTCGCTGGCTCGACCCAGCGCCAGACCGCGACACCGGCTCCGGTTCAGCCGCCGCGTGGGGTGCAGCCGGCTCCGCAGGTCAAGCCTGCAGTCTTCCCTGCTCATGTGTCGGTTGGCAGTCAGGTAGTGACACCTCAGAGTTCTGCCAACGGCGATCAGCCTCCGGCCGCCCACCAGGCGGGATCGGAACCAGTGCCGGTGCCGGCGGCGGTGGCCCGGCCACCGCGCACAGTCACCTTCGACGACAGCGACGATCTGGATGTGCCCGACTTCCTCAAGTGATACTGGGCTAGCGTGACTCGTGTGTTTCATTGGCGTGAGCAGAAACCGGCGACTGGAGCTGCCGGTGTCGACTGGGGATTCACGTCGACCAGGGGTGGGTCGAGCGTAGGGGACTTCGCAGGCCTCAACCTTGGCGGACATGTGGGGGATGATTCTTCAGCGGTCGAGTCCAACCGCAGGCTGGTGGCAAGCGCTCTTGACGTTCCACGAGACCATCTCCTCTTCATGAGCCAGTGTCATGGCTCGGACATTGCGCTGGTGGACGGGCCGTGGCAGGGCGAACCACCTTCGGTGGATGGAATCGTGACGACGTCGAAGGACGTTGCGCTGGCGGTTCTTGTCGCTGACTGCACTCCGGTCCTGTTGGTCGACAGGGTCGTCGGCGTCGCTGCGGCGGTTCATGCAGGACGTCCAGGGATGCTGCAGGGGATCGTCGGGCGCGCCGTTGACGCGATGACTGACCTGGGGGCGCGGTCGATCAGTGCGGTGGTCGGCCCGTCGGTGTGTGGGCGCTGCTACGAGGTGCCCGAGCAGCTGAGGGCACAGGCGGCCAAGGTCAGTCCTGTTGCTGCCTCGGTCTCCTGGCAGGGGACCCCGGCCATTGACGTCGCCGCTGGTGTGGTCGACCAGTTGCAGGCAAGATCAGTGGCGGTGCAATGGATTTGGGGTTGCAGCCGTGAGTCCGAAGAACTTTTCTCCTATCGTCGCCAGCATCGAACAGGTCGTTTCGCCGGGGTCATCCGGTTACTGGAGGCCCATACCGAAGGAGGCGTATGACGTCCGTCCACCAGACGGTCGCTCGACGCGATGAGCTGTCCAGCAACCTTCAGCTCGTCCATGAGCGCATCGCATCTGCCTGCAGAGCGGCGGGCCGCTCACGCGATGACGTTGCTCTCATCGTGGTTACGAAATTCTTTCCGGGTTCGGACATCGAGGTGCTTAGCCAGCTCGGCGTCACCGATATCGGGGAGAACCGCGATCAGGAGGCGTCGGCCAAGATTGCAGCTCTTCCATCGGAGGTGCGTCAGCGTCTTCAGGTCCATTTCATCGGCCAGTTGCAGTCCAACAAGGCTGCCTCGTTGGCGTCCTATGTCGACACGGTCCATTCCATCGACCGGGACAAGCTGGTCCGAGCACTGGACCGCGCCGCTGCTGCTGCCGGCCGCGTGCTGGGCGCGC